>ERZ1645189.122-NODE-122-length-19036-cov-5.316000_pt1 | contig 19036 bp, 15 predicted proteins | sample MGYA00575350_ERZ1645189 | MGnify/ENA primary metagenome ERZ1645189 (study PRJEB40845, sample SAMN11283421) | freshwater sediment metagenome | isolation source: river sediment | host: Sediment | place: India: Jajmau, Kanpur | collected 2015-12-17 ...
AAGTCATAATTTATAAAAATCTAAGATTTTTATCCTTTGTGTCGAAATTAGATGTATTGATAATCAATTAGATATAAAATTAGTTTCTTTGTGTAACTTGGTGTTATAGTGTCTTTGTGGCAAAAACAAGGTTTTCGGAGCAGACTCATTTATAGAACAATTGCGGTTTCAATAAAATTAAATATTTTCTAAAAAAACTACCAAATTCAAATGCATACATGTTGTTAGTTACTCCAGAACTCCCCCTTTGGGGGGGTGGGGGCTGAGTAATAACAATGTTTATTTTACCGACAACAAGTACACAAGAACAACAAAAATAATTATCTTTGTTTGGTATTTTAAAAAATGATTGAAATGGAAAACAAACAATTTTTCAAACTAATGCTCATAATTTTTGGCTCTGTGGTGGGAGCAACTGTCTTGCTTGTGCTGTTGCTATTTCTGGTGACAGGCTAATGATCTTTTTATGGATTAATGAAACTGTATATCCTATATTACCCCATCCAAATAATAAAACAAAGTAAATGAGAAGACATAATTACATTGCATGGGTGCTGCTTGGAATCACTGTATTGCTGTCAGTTTTGCTTTACCGTGCAAAATACATTCCTCAAAAAACGGCTTACAACAGCAGTGCCATCATGGAGAAGATTTCATACGTCAAAGATCTCTCACTGGTGAAGTACACCTATAGCGGCGTGATCAGCTATAAAGATTACATGAAATTCATGAATCTTCAGGTACCGCTCACCGAAAAGTCGTTTCTGATCAGATACAACGGCTATGTGAAAGCCGGGATTGACATGAGCAAAGCCACTGTAACTGTCAACGGGAAGAGTGTAAAAATCGGTCTGCCTAAACCGCAGATTCAGGAAACCGTAATTGATGAAAAATCTCTTCAGGTGTATGACGAAAGCATGAATATACTGAATCCTATTAAAGTGACTGACTATCAAAATGCTATGGTAGCCGAACAGCATAAAATCAAACAGGATGCGCTTGCGAAAGGAATACTCACCGAATCGTCCGATCAGGCTCACAAGTTCATCACATCCCTGCTTGAAGAACTCGGGTTTGAGAAAATCGAAATAGATGAAATCAGCTCAATTATCCTCCCCGGAAATGAAATTAAAAAAAAATGAGTTTCTTTTAGTATGATGTGTCTTAACAGTTTGATAATCAGTTTCTTGTCCTGATTGTTTTAGTGCCTGCCACTAAAGCAACATATCTTCCTTTCTTAAATATCTTTTAAGATTAATTCATTACCTTTGTAATGCATTACGACAGAACAACTTTAAATTCAAATATATATGTATCAAAATTTTAAATCATTCTTACAGAGTGAATTACAAGGCATTGAAAATGCCGGATTGTACAAAAATGAAAGAATCATAGTTTCTCCTCAGGGTGCAGCCATCCGGGTTTCTGACGGCAAAGAAGTGCTGAATTTCTGCGCCAACAATTATCTTGGCCTCTCCAACAATCAGCAGCTGAAAGATGCAGCCAAGTCAGCCATAGATACTCACGGTTACGGCATGTCATCCGTTCGCTTTATTTGTGGCACACAAGATCTTCACAAGCAACTCGAAACATCCATTGCCCGTTTTTTCGGAACGGAAGATACCATCCTCTACGCAGCATGTTTTGACGCCAACGGTGGCGTATTCGAACCACTTCTTTCAGCTGAAGACGCCATCATCTCCGATGCGCTCAATCACGCATCCATCATTGACGGAGTAAGACTGTGCAAAGCTCAGCGCTACCGCTATGCCAATGCCGATATGGCCGACCTGGAAGAACAGTTGAAAAAGGCACAGGCCCAACGTTTCAGGTTAATCGTAACCGACGGGGTTTTCTCTATGGACGGAAATGTGGCTCCTCTGGACAAAATTTACGAATTAGCCGAAAAATATAACGCAATGGTGATGGTTGACGAATCGCATTCTGCAGGAGTGGTTGGTCAGACAGGAAGGGGCGTGACAGAACGCTACAACCTCAAAGGAAAAATAGAAATCATCACCGGAACACTCGGAAAGGCTTTCGGCGGCGCCATCGGCGGTTTTACCACCGGAAAAAAAGAAATCATCGATTTGCTGCGTCAACGTTCGCGACCATATTTATTTTCCAATTCCATACCTCCCATGGTGGCAGCAGCCGGAATCCGCATGTTCGAGATGATGGATGAAACCAACGACCTGCAGGACAAACTCCACGCAAATACAGAATATTTTGTTGCAAAAATGAAAGCCGCCGGTTTCGATATCAAGCCTACCGAATCAGCCATCTGCGCTGTGATGCTTTACGATGCAAAATTATCACAGGAAGTAGCCAACCGATTGCTGGATGAAGGAATCTATGTCATCGGGTTTTACTATCCCGTCGTACCGAAAGGAGAAGCGCGCATCCGGGTTCAGATTTCGGCAGCTCACGAAAAAGCTCATCTGGATACATGCATCGATGCATTTACGAAAGTTGGTAAAGAACTGGGTGTGATCGGATAGTGTTAATGATTTTATCTTTAAAAAAAATCAAGAATAAATAATGTAAATATCTATATATGAAAGCATTAGTAAAAGCAAAAGCAGAAAAAGGCATTTGGATGGAAGATATACCGGTGCCTGAAATCGGAATTAACGATGTACTTATTAAAATCAAAAAAACATCCATTTGCGGTACCGATTTACATATATATAAATGGGACGACTGGGCGCAGAATACAATCAAAGTGCCCATGACTATCGGACATGAATACGTAGGTGTAGTTGTAGAAAAGGGCAGGGGAGTAAAGAATGTGAAGATTGGCGACCGTGTGACCGGCGAAGGACACATCGCCTGCGGGCATTGCCGCAATTGCCGCCGCGGAAAATTGCACGTTTGCGAAAACACCATTGGAGTAGGTGTAAATCGCGATGGAGCCTTTGCCGAATATCTTTCGCTTCCGGCTTCCAATGTTGTTCACCTGGACGACCGCATTTCTGACGAAACAGCCTCCATCATGGATCCGTTTGGAAATGCTACACATACGGCATTGTCGTTTCCACTGATAGGCGAAGACGTACTGATTACCGGCGCAGGGCTTATCGGAACCATGGCCACCGGAATCTGCCGGTTTGCCGGGGCTCGCTATGTGGTGGTAAGCGATTTTAGCGATTACCGGCTCGAAATTGCCAAAAAGATGGGAGCAACCCTCACGGTCAATCCTTCCAAAGGCGAAACTATTCAGGGTGCAATGAAAGAACTTCATATGCGCGGATTTGACGTTGGGCTCGAAATGTCCGGAGCCCCAACTGCTTTCCGGGATATGATTGATAATATGTACAACGGTTCTAAAATTTCACTTCTCGGAATTCTGCCGAATACTACAACAGTCGATTGGAACAAGATTATTTTCAAAGCCCTGACTCTGAAGGGCATCTACGGACGAGAAATGTGGGAAACCTGGTACAAAATGGAGCAAATGCTTATATCCGGGTTCGATTTGAATCCGGTGATTACACATCGTTTCGGTATTGATGAGTTCCAACAGGGATTTGATATAATGGAAAGCGGGCAGTGTGGAAAAGTTATTCTGAGCTGGGAATAGGAAAAAATCAGTTCTGAGTTTGGACTAAAAAGCAAGGAGTAAAGAGTTTGGAGTTTTGAGTTTTTTCTCGAAATTCCAAACTCTGTTTTTAAAAATAAACAGAATAATTTTCAAACATCCAAACTCCCGATAGCTATCGGGACAAACATTCAAACATCCAAACATCCAAACATTCAAAAGAAAACTATTTCCATTTTAAGTTTCTTTTTTTCTTTCCGAAAGTGAGAATAGAAAGGGTTATCAGCGGTAAAATACTGTCAAAAAGAGGTATGGTAAAATAAAATCTTCGTTCACCGAGAATTTTAGCCGATTTGTTGATAATTAAGAGTTGCAGGGTGAATCTCACTATGAAAAGCAAACCTGCAAATGCAGCTGCAACCCAGTTGAAACTCAATCCGCTTACCACAACGGCAGTCACAAAAGCAAGGTAGAAAATGCCCCGTGAAACAGGTTCAACAGTTAGTCGCAGCTTACTCGGAGTGTTGTATTTATCTGATACTGAGAGGTGTCTTTCTTTCTGAATTAGCCAGTTTCTGAAGGTTGTTTTCGGTTCAGACCAGGTAACGCTTTCCGAAGACACTTCAATTCTTGTATTTTCGGTAGTTGCACCGCGGTTTACCATCAGATCATCGTCGCCGGACATGAGATTAAGCGTGGTAGCGAATCCTTTCAGATTGAAGAAAGTATCTTTCCGATATGCCAGATTTCTCCCCACACCCATATACGGTCTGTGTGAAGCAGCCATACCCAGGTACTGCAGTGCAATAAAGAGGGTGTCGTATTTGATGAGTTTATTCAAAAATCCTTTTTTGGGAAGGTAACCTCCGTAGCCGAGTACAAATTCGGTTTCGGGTGTGAAATTGCGTACCATCATTTCGAGCCAGTTTTTGCCCTCAGGCATACAATCGGCATCCGTGAATAAAAGCAAATCATTTTTTGCCGCTTTGATACCCAGTGTTAAGCCCAGCTTTTTGGTGCTCACATTGGTAGCTCCACCCGGTACGAAAGTTGTTCGCAGTTTTTCGTATTGCTTCACCATCAGCGATAGATAATCATCCGTATGATCGGTCGAACCGTCGTTTATTACAATTACTTCGTAGTCCGGATAATCCTGCTCCAGAACAAAAGGTAGAAATTTCCGGAGATTTTCTTCTTCGTCGCGGGCGCAGATAATCACACTGACCGGCGGCTGGTCGTTCCGAAACTGCTCAATCCCTTTTGACACACGTTTATTGTGACGAATTACCCCCATGAAATAACGGATGTAAAAATACAGTTGAACGATAAAAGCAGTCAGCAACACAGCCAGCAGGCTTATTTCAACAACTGAGAAACGTATTATACCAAAAAAATCCATGTAATTTTCAATAATTTCTTTCAACTTCTGTTATTTCAATTCATCAGATGTGTACGCCTGAGGCAAACTGCGCAGGTTGTACTGCGAAGCCATGATTTCGCCATAGGCACCGGCCGAACGGATGGCTATCAAATCCCCTCTTTTGGTTTCATTCAGCATGAAATCTTTGGCAAAAACGTCGGATGATTCACAAATGGGTCCTACAACATCATACAAACAGGTCGGTTTTTCCGAGGATAAATTCTCGATGCGGTGATAAGCCTGATACAAGGCCGGACGAATCAGGTCGGTAAAGCCGGCATCAAGTATTACAAATTTACGTGTTGAACCCTCTTTTACATACAGAACCCGTGAAATGAGGCTGCCACATTGGGCTACTATCGATCGTCCGAGCTCAAAATGCAGTGTTTGACCGGGTTTCAGGCCCAGGTGGTCACGAAAGGTTTTGAAGTAAGTTTCGAATTCCGGCACCGGGAAATGATTCGGATGCTCGTAGTTGACACCTAAACCGCCTCCTACGTTGATATGGGTAATCTCAATGTTTTTTGTGTTGAAAATATCCTGAATTTCCTCTATCCGAACGCACAGATTGTGGAAAGCAGTCATATCGGTTATTTGCGATCCGATATGAAAATGAATGCCTGTAAATTCAAGATGAGTGAGTTTGGGCAGCAGGCTGATGACATGATCCAGGTCTTCCATGTTGATTCCGAACTTGTTTTCACTCAGCCCGGTGGTGATGTATTTATGAGTGTGAGCACTTACATCGGGGTTGATGCGCAGTGCTACCCGGGCTTTTTTGTTTTTTGAGGCAGCCAGTTCGTTGATTACTTCCAGTTCGGGCACCGACTCGGCGTTGAAGCAAAAGATATCGTGTTCTAAAGCCAAATTGATTTCCCAGTCGGATTTTCCCACTCCGGCAAATACAATTTTCGATGCCGGAAATCCGGCGTCTATTGCAGCCTGAATTTCACCTCCGCTTACACAGTCGGCACCGAATCCGGTATTTTTTATCACCTCCAGTATGCTTGGATTCACGTTGGCTTTCATTGCGTAGTGTACCATGTAGTTTTCAGGCAAATCAAGCATTTTTATTTCACTCAGGGTGCTCCGGAGTACATCCAGATCGTAATAATAAAATGGAGTACTTATCTGTTGGAATTTATCTGTGGGATAATGGGCTTTTATCATCTTTTTTTTGAAATTAATTCTTAAAAAACCGATAAGTAATTGTGTTACCTATCGGTTCGTTATTTTTAGTTGAATAAGGCTTCGCTGAGCAGGTTCAAAGCCTTTTTCTTGTCTTCAGCTTTTATCAGAACCGAAATGTTGAAATTGCTTCCTCCGTAAGAAACCATTCGTAAGGGGATGTCTTTCAGCGCATTGATGACCTTTGCCTGAAAACCGGCGAGTTCATATTCCATATCGCCAACGATACAGATGATTACCATATCTTTATCTACGGTCACCGTACCAAATTTTTTCAGGTCGTTTAATATCTCTTCGAGTCTCCGGGTGTTGTCAATAGTTACTGAAACTCCTACCTCGGAGGTGGTGATCATATCAATGGGGGTCTGGTTGCTTTCGAAGATTTCAAACACTTTCCTCAGAAAACCGTATGCCAGGAGCATATGGCCTGATTTTATTTTAATGGCTGTAATACTGTCCTTGGCAGCTACAGCTTCAATAATGCCTCTTTTGCGCTTGTTAGAGATGATTGTACCCGGAGCTGAAGGGTCGAGCGTATTGAGCAACCGAACCGGAATGTTGTGCAGTTTTGCCGGGAGAATGCAGGTAGGATGCAGAATTTTTGCACCGAAGTAAGCCAGCTCGGCTGCTTCTTCGAAATGCAGCATCGGAACCGGTTTTGTTCCCTCCACGTAGCGCGGATCGTTGTTGTGCATTCCGTCTATATCGGTCCATATCTGAATTTCATCTGCCTTGATGGCTGCACCGATAAGTGAAGCCGAGTAATCGCTTCCGCCGCGTTGCAGGTTGTCAATTTCACCGTAGAAATTTCGGCAGATGTATCCCTGTGTAATATAAATATCTTTACCCTTGTTTTCTGACAGCAGTTTTTTCAGATTTTCAGCTATGAAAGCGTTATCGGGTTCCGAATTTTTATCAATGCGCATGTACTCCAGTGCCGGAAGCAGAACGCTGTTCACGCCTTTCTCCTCCAGATAGAGCTGAAACATGTTGGTGGAGAGCAATTCGCCCTGAGCCAGGATGGCTTTTTCCTCGAATACGGTGAAAACACTTTTTGAAAACGAACGCAGGTATTCGAAATGCGTATGAATTATTTCCTGAGCTTTATTCAGGTATTTTTCTTCGGCATAGAGTTCGCTGATTACATCCATGTACGTGTGTTCCAGCATGTTAATTCTCTCAAGCGCACCCGAAGTATTGTTTTTGTAGAAATAATCGGCTATTTCCACCAGGCTGTTCGTAGTGCCCGACATGGCCGATAATACAACAATCTTTTGCTCGCCGTTCAAAATCAGTTTGGCCACATCTTTCATCCGTGCAGCCGAACCTACCGAAGTTCCGCCAAATTTTAGTACTTTCATATTGCTGATAACAAATAAATGGTTTTGGGTAAAATAAATTCAGGTGCAAAAGTAACACTTTTTTTACAAATATGGTTGATTTGTCAGTTTCAATATTTGGCGTAATTTTGCAGCCGGTAATCCCGATAAAAAAAAGGAAACTCATTGCTGAATTTCCTTTTCTCCTGAGGGTGGAAAACGGGGCTCGAACCCGCGACCTTCGGAACCACAATCCGACGCTCTAACCAACTGAGCTACAACCACCATGTTTTTGTGGGTGCAAAGATAATGCTGATTTTGGGATTGTGCAAATTTATTTTTAGAAAAAACGCAATTAAACGCAACAATGAAATTTTTTATTCAAAACAACGAACTCGACAAATCCGTACAGGAAATCAGAAGAAAAATACGTACACTGATGAACGGCGTGGTGGCAGATTCCATGAAAGACAAGGGAATAGTGTATAAAAAGAATTTTGGTGTAGATCTGCCTCACCTCAGGGATCTGGCCCGAAAATACCCTCCCGGTCATGACCTTGCGCAACGACTCTGGGCACTGCAGATACGTGAGACAATGATTCTGGCAACATTACTCGAGCCCGCAGACACATTCGCCGAATCCATGGCGGGCGAATGGATGCAATCTGTGAATAATATCGAGCTGGTGGAACAAATCTGCATGAATTTGTTTTCAAAATTGTCATACGGCAGTCAATTGGCCATTCGGCTGATACATGTTGATCAAAAATGGAGTCGTATAACCGGTTTTACGCTGTCTGCCCGACTTTGGAAAGACCTGGACAACGAACAGGTCCGGGAACTGGTGCATCTGGCCATCGAAAACGCCGATACCGAAGATTTTTACCTCTACAGGGCTGTTTCATTGTCACTTTGCAGACTTTGCCGGCGCGATAAAGCGACTGCTGAGCATATTCAGAATCAGACAGAAACATTTGTAAATTCCGATAAACTATCTCACCGATACATTGCCGGTGAAATATCAAATGAAATTTCTTTTTTGAATTTTTAATACAAAGTGTCATTTAAAAATCGTATTTTTGCTCGTTATTTTCAAAAAAAACATTTAAACTGGTTTTAATGAAGGAAGACTACTCCCTGGATACGGTAAAAAAAATTTTTACTCAATTTCTGGCAGAAAGAAAGCATCGCAAGACTCCCGAACGGTATGCGATACTCGAACATATTTTCTCTCACGAGGGACATTTCAATGCCGAGCTGCTCTATAACGCCATGCAAAAAGAATACAGAGTGAGTCTGGCGACTGTTTACAATACACTTGAACTGCTTCTGGATAGTCGGCTCATTGTTAAACATCAGTTTGGAGAGCAGGTAGCTCAATATGAAAAAACATTCGGAAACACAATGCACAATCACATGGTGTGCACCAAATGTGGAAAGGTGAAAGAATTTTCGGACAAGAAAATCCGCGCAGCCATACAAAGCAAGCGCTTTGTCCATTTTGAATCCACACACTACTCGTTGTATTTATACGGCGTATGCAGCAAGTGCAAGGCCGAACTCAACAAAAAACAGTGAATAGAAAACTCTGCGTGGAATTATTTTTATAAGTTTAATCCATCTTTAAGAAATTTAAACTGTGTGAACTGGCTATTTCACAAGGTGTTTTTTTATCCGGGGAAAAAATAAAAAAATTGAAAGAATAACAAATATGAAAAAGGTTGATGTATTATTAGGCCTTCAGTGGGGCGACGAAGGAAAAGGAAAAGTGGTGGATGTGCTTACACCCGGTTATGATGTTGTGGCACGTTTTCAGGGAGGACCCAACGCAGGTCACACCCTCGAATTTGAAGGGCAGAAATTCGTGCTTCGCTCCATTCCATCGGGAATTTTTCAGGGCGACAAGGTCAATGTAATCGGAAACGGTGTGGTACTCAATCCTGCGCTTTTCAAAGAAGAGGTGGATGCACTCACCAAATCGGGACATCCGCTTACCGAACGGTTGAAAATTTCCAAAAAAGCACACCTGATACTACCCACTCACTGCCTGCTCGATAAAGCCTATGAATCGGCCAAAGGAACGGCAAAAATAGGAACTACCGGCAAGGGTATCGGTCCGGCTTATACAGATAAAATAAGCCGTAACGGACTCAGGGTGGGCGATATACTGAATAATTTTGAAGAAAAATACAAAAAAGCTACTGAACGACACCTGGAAATACTTAAGAGCTATGACCTGGACTTTGATTTGAGCGGCCTGGAGAAAGATTGGTTTGAAGGAGTGGAATGCCTGAAGCAATTTGAATTCATTGACAGCGAACATTTTATAAATGATGCAATGAAAAACGGGAAGAAAGTGCTTGCTGAAGGCGCTCAGGGCACCATGCTCGATGTGGATTTTGGCTCGTATCCTTTTGTAACATCTTCCAATACTGTTTCTGCCGGTTCCTGCATTGGTCTGGGAGTAGCGCCGGGCAACATAGGTGAAGTTTTTGGCATTTTCAAGGCCTATTGTACGCGTGTGGGAAGCGGCCCGTTTCCTACCGAACTTTTTGATGAAGAAGGTGACAGCATGCGCGATAAAGGTCATGAATACGGTTCGGTAACCGGACGTCCGCGCCGGTGCGGATGGATTGACCTTGTAGCGCTTAAATACGCCATCATGATCAACGGGGTAACACAGCTTATCATGATGAAAGGCGATGTGCTCGAAGAATTTGATACAATCAAAGCCTGTGTGGCTTATAAAATTAACGGCAAAGAAACCGAATCGCTTCCTTTCGACCTGAGCGAAGTGACCGAGCCGGTGTATGCCGAACTGCCAGGATGGCAGGCCGATCTGACAAAATTGCAGAGTGAAAATGAATTTCCCGAAGAATTGAATGCCTATCTTGACTTTCTGGAAGATGAATTAGGTGTTCCGGTAAAAATTGTATCAGTAGGCCCTGACAGAGCTCAGACCATATACAGACATCAGGAAGATTAATTAAAAGAAAAAATGCTCATCAAAACAAAGTGAGCATTTTTTTGTTTATTTAAGATACAAAGTCATTTCAATTGGCTTACATTTTGATAGATTCAAATTAGTAACTTTTTAAATATACTGAATTATGTACGATTATCCTGCAGCCACTACAGTTGGCGTTAATTATTTACCTTATATTTTGTTTGGTGCTGTTGCACTCCTGAGCTGGCTGGTTCAAATCAATTTCCAGTCGAAATTCAGAAAATATTCCCAGATTCTGATGTCGCACGGCATGACCGGCAGACAAGTGGCCGAGAAAATGCTTCGTGATAACGGAATAACCGATGTACAGGTAATTTCCACACCCGGACAACTTACCGACCACTACAATCCACAGAACAAAACCGTGAATCTGAGCGAAGCGGTGTATGCCAGTAACAGTGTGGCAGCTGCCGCAGTAGCTGCTCACGAGTGCGGACACGCAGTGCAGCATGCTACAGCATACGGACCTTTGCAGATGCGCTCCAGGCTTGTACCGGTAGTGAGCATTGCCTCCAAATGGCTTCAGTGGATTCTTCTGGGAGGTATTGTGCTTCTCAATATTTTTCCGGGGTTGTTGCTTTTCGGCATCATTTTGTTTGCAATGACAACTTTGTTCAGCATCATTACACTGCCGGTTGAAATCAATGCTTCGCAACGCGCCATTGCCTGGCTGAGCAGTACCGGAGTGACCAATTATGAAACCGACGATGCAGCCAAAGGAGCGTTGAAGGCAGCTGCATACACGTATATCATTGCTGCGCTCGGTTCACTGGCCACACTGTTTTACTATCTGATGATTTTCCTCGGACGCAGCAGAGATTAATAAATTGCGTGCCACTGCCGCAGTTTTAAATTATTTGTTATATCCTTGCACCACTTTTCAGCCAGGGGTTGAGAGTTATCGGGCCTCGTAGTTCAGCTGTATACTTGCCTGCTGCAAGCTGGGAACGTCAGATTCCGGTTCTGAAGGTCTGAAAAACACACATCATCATTTCATACACTTTAAAGGACTATTTCGAGATAGTCTTTTTTTCTTCTCTATAGAAAGTTTTATTATGAAACACTTTGTGTATATAGAAAGAGTTTGAAGGATGGCAGAAATTACAAAGGGATGACTACTAATTTTACAAATAGAATAAAAGAACACAATGCAGGACGTACCTTTTCAACGAAAGTATTTGTTCCATGGGAACTTGTGTATTATGAAGAGTATTCAACCAGGAGTGAAGCCAGAGCCAGAGAAAAATTTTTAAAAAGCGGGCAAGGTCGGAATTTCATTAAAAGGATGATTCATAATGATGAATAGAAATTTTGGTTTTAAATCCGGTTGTAACTTTTCTAAACAATTATGGAATAAAAAAAATATTGTATCTTTGTAGCCGAATAAGTAAAAAAACTGATTCAATTTGGCCTCGTAGTTCAGCTGTATAGAACGTCAGATTCCGGTTCTGAAGGTCGTGGGTTAGAATCCCGCCGGGGTCACATTTTGATTTATAAAACATTGTAAATCAAATAATCAAAAAGCTTACAAACGTATTTTACATACATTTTGTAAGCTTTTTTTGTGTTTTTAGAGTTCAATTATATTCTCGTTTTAATCTACATTTTTACGATTTTTGATGTGTAAATCTCACTTCCGTTAACGTTCCTGATTTTGATCAGATATACACCCGATGATTCAGTCAGAAGTTGAATGTGGGCTGTTTGTCCTGTAAAATGTGTTTCCTGAATCATTTTTCCCTGTAAATTTATGATATTGAGTATATAATTTCCTGTATAACCGGTATTTGGCAAGTTCAGATAAAACTCAGATTTTACGGGTTGTGGATATATACTGATGGTTTGTGCAATCAGTTTATTCTCCATCCCTGTGGTGCCACAGGTCGTTTCTCTGACGGTAAATTTACCGGCCGGATTGTCTGTCTCATAGCAGGTCGATTGACTTACTCCCATTATGTCAACGGATTGTGGAGAACCGTTTTTACTGAAAATTACATTTACTGAGGTAATCGACTTGTCGAAAGTATAAGCGTACCAGTTGTTTTGTTGTGCTGTCATGGCTACTCCGGGCCAGGATGTGAATAGATTACCTGAGCCGGTCCAAGCCCACAGATAAACAGGTGTGGTGCCCCAGTCGTCCGGTTTTTTGAACTGCACGGTGATTGCTTGCTGAGCCGGATCAGCCACCGGGAAGCTTGCCGTGTACACTGCATCGCTTTCCAGATTGGCGCTGTCCACTATTCTGAAAGTGAAAGATGATGAACTCGTTGCGGCTGTATATGTCAGTTGTGAAACATTCATGACGAGTTGATTGACAGATACATTCGCTCCGTTTGTCGTCAAAGTTCCCGAAGCCGGAAGACTCAGAATTTTTATTCCTTTGAACGTATTTCCTGTGGAACTTGCGAAGTTAAAATCACCGGGTGAAAAACTGTAAGAACTGTTTTGATCCAGCGTTTTTGTGATATTTGTACCTGTTGGATTGTTGGTTTGCGCAGCAGAAATGGTTATCAGGTAGTCGCTTCCACCGTTATTATCCCAGCCGGATTCGTGTTTTATTACAAAATTGACCGCTGTTACTGCCTGAGCCGGATTGTTGAATGGACCTAGAACTACCTGCCATTTCCCTTCTGCTTGCCTGAAAGGTGTTTCCACTGCTTTTGCTGATACGGCCACGGTTCCTTCGGGCCGGTAAACTCCATCCGGTGCATTCCATCCGTTTACTCCCCAGTGCAGTTTTGATGCTGCCGTGGCATTTTTGCAGGTGATTGTGATGGTTTCGAGTGATGTGGGTGATGCAGGTAACCAGGTCACATTGCCGTCGGTAGGCAGCTGTCCTTCTCCTGTTCCAATATACACATGTTGAATAGGTGTTTTGAATATATTTCCTTTGGTATCGGTGGCTTCCACATAATAATCTACCAGTTTGTCTTTCAGTCCTGCAATCTCGGCGTAGCAAAGATCGGCTTTTGCCTTTGGCTGAATGAAAAAATTCAGTTCCGGATCTGTCGGATCAGCTGCCATCGGCTGACGCGTCATTTCTATATTTTGCCAGGGTTCTACTTCAGAACCGCCCACATAGGTGTCATTTTGAGTACTCGATATCGGATTTTTACCATCTAAATCCACTCGGTATTTCAAAGTTACGGAAGTTAATCCGCTCACATCATACGCGAATGTCCATACATGGAAGTCGCTTGAGTAATTCACTTTTTTGTAACCTGTGTATGGACTAAATCCTGTTTCGCCCGGATTATAGGGGAAACGTTGCGGAATAAAAACGGATGGTCCGGTGTTGTCGGTTCCCGGTTTTGCATCAATAACTTTTTGGGCATATTCAATGGCAATATTTCCGGTCATGGAAGGCTTTACCTCCATGTCTTCCGCTTTTCCGTAATACATGAATCCGGAATTCAGTCCTCCAAAATAGAAGTGCCAGGCTTTTTCGGCATTGGTTGCGGCTGTACCGCCATCAGCAATATAGTTTATGCGTAAAATTCCCCCTTCCAGGTCTTCGGCCATGGTGACATAATTTTCGGTAGCGGTAATCACCGCCCAGTTGCGGGCATCTTCTGTCCAACCGTTTGGATTAAAACGGTAGTTGGATGTTGAGAAAAGCGGCCAAATCCAGTTGATAAACTGTGGATGACCCCAGTCGTTTTCGGCATTTACCCAGGCACCGTCTTCTACGTGTACAACATCGGTAGCAGGGACAGGATTATCTTTCAGAAACTGCTGGATGGTGGTTGGCTTGTATCCGGCAGCAGCTGCACCGCTCGTAAAACCCGATACAGCCTCGTTGTAATAGCTGCTTCCGCCTCCCCAGGCATTATCTCCGTCATGAGCAAGCAGCACGATACTCGGGTGAGCCGTGGTGCTGAACGGTTCGATTTTTTGAGCTACTTCGCCGGCATTTGCACCGCTGTAACCGTCTACATAACTCAGGTAATTACACATCGGAACTACATCAATCCTGTAAATCTGACCATTATTCGGATCGACATACTGCGCCTTGTGAGCCTGATAGCTGTAGGGAACTGCCAGCCGGCTTCCGCGCCCGTCAATAGTGGCGTCAAACCAGTTGATACCCTCTGTTTCTACCCGGTCAGCCTTGTTGGGAGCTTCAATGTTTCCATTAATATTGTAGGGATGAACATAGTCGGAGAGCGTACGCGCCAGGTGGCTGTTGGCAATTATCGACCATTCAATACCACATTCAGCCAGTGCTTTAATAATTCGTTCGCTGAAAGCGCCTTCAGCCGGCCAGTAACCTTTTGAAGAACTTCCGTAGTATTTGTTGGTCACATATTTATGAGCCAGAATCTGTTTTTTCAGCGTTCTTTCGCTTACAAGCGGTGAGAGAGCGTGATCGTACGTGAAATTTACAATGTCTAATTTTGGAAATCCATCCCGTGTTTTCCATCCATAGGCATCTTTATATGCATTCATCCAACCGGCCGAATAGCCCCACTGATTCTTTACGCCCAGCGATTGAATGTTCTCAAGCAGCCCTGCAGAAATACTCAGCTGCGCACCGGCATCAGGATACGATGAAATGCTCTGAATAGCTGTTTTGGGAGTGTATTGATAGGCATTCACGCGGTCGGCTTTACCGAATATCTCCTCCAGATTATTTGTGGGGTGGGCAACAGCACTACCCGGATACATGTTTTGTCCACTCATTTTCAGCCGGTGCGATTCCTCTGCAAACTGTTTGCTATCGGGTTTTTCCTTGCTTTTATCGGCCCAGTAAACAGGCTGGTCCATGTGCCAAAGGTAGGTGGTGTGGACTTTCTGAGAATAGGTGTTTTGCAGCGTAAATAGTAAGACGATAAAAATATAGCTCCTGATAATTGCAGACTTCTGATAATTCATGTTTCAATGGTTGTTGTGTGAATAATTGAATTGCAAAAGTAGAAATATCAGTATAATAAAAATGAATTACTAATCAGCTATGAAACGATTTATAACTCAAACGTTTGCAATTTTTAAAAAAGAAAGTTTCGTAAAAAATAGATTTGTAAGAATAATGCGAAAATATTTCAAGAAAAGGATGAAAAATTTGTCAGTTAAAAAAAATGATGTACTTTTGTAGCCGCTAAATGCCCAGATGGCGGAATTGGTAGACGCGCTGGTCTCAAACACCAGTGGATTCACTTCCATGCCGGTTCGATCCCGGCTCTGGGTACCAAAAAGCAAAAACCCTAATTGATATTCAGTCAGTTAGGGTTTTTTATTTGTAATTTGCACCATTTTAGCGCCATAAGCGAGAATTTATCAGTTTTTTCCATCGGAGCAAAGGGGGTAGTCTTTCTTCCCTGGCTTTGAAAAAATAATCTATACTATCCTGCCGTCAAAGTTGCATTTATTAATTGAATTTATATTTTATTTTACAGGAGAAAATTTATAAAGCACGACTCCATGTGCAGGAACTTTTATAGCCAATTGACCTGTCGTGGAGTCGATGTTGCTGATATCTTTTTGTCTCCAAAGGTCTCGTGCCCTAAATTTACCGTTAATACCGAGTTTGCCGAATTCTTTATAACTAAGATCGGCTATTTCGGTGCCAAAGTTGCAGAAACCCACAGCGTAGCATCCATCTTCCATTTCTTTTACATAGATTCTGAGATTTCCAATGGTTTGAAGGCAGGTTGCCTGTTTACCCAGCGGATCCTGGTTTACTTCTATTACCTCGTCGTTGGTAAGAAGATTTAGCGTGAAATCGTCGAGCTTTTCCATATCGCAACCAATGAGAAGCGGCGCAGAAAAGAGGCTCCAGAGGCTGATATGGAGATATTGTTCATCGGGTTTGAGCTTGCTTGGGTGTGGATTTCCCCAGCCTACATGGCCAACCACCAGCATGTCGGGGTCGTTCCAGTTGCCCGGTTTGGCATAGGCCGCCGATTTGTCCTGATCCAGGGCAATACCTTTTACACTTGCCCAGGTATCGATGATATCGTTGGTGGTTCGCCAGCTGTTACCGCCAACAGAATCACCCCATTTCCATACATCGGACATACCATACTGACATAAGCTGTAATAAATGTCACGTGGCTGCTGGCGCAGGTATTCGCCCATAAGTTTAAAGGGTTTGATAGCAGTACTTAACTCGGCACCACCATTGTACGACAGAGATGAAATCTTGTAAGGGTCGTTATTAAGTAGTCCATTGATTACATTACCGTAGCTGCACCAGTCGTACTTCAGATAATCGAACCCCCATTTGCCATAGCTTTCTGCGTCCTGTTTTTCGTAACCATAGCTACCGGCAGAACCACCACATATCCGTGTGGACTGGGCTGAAAGTTTATTTTGACAGCGACAAAAAGAAAGAAAAAAGGACTATTAAACTTGAAAATTTAGTTGAAAATCCAAACTTTTAGCGGTTAGACAACTTTCGGACAAGACAAAAAGACAAATCAACTTTCTGACTTTCAAATCAAGACAAAAACTGTTAGAAAACATTGATTTACGGACTGATAAATTAAGATTTTATTCGTTAATTTGTGACAGTTTTGTGCAGACAGAAAACAAAGAAAAAGAAATATAAGAAACCCCTTTTTAGTCCAAGTTTGTTTTGCAGTCATTGAATAGTTCAAGTTTAGCGAAGCGTAACTTGGACTGAAAATAAATCAGTCTATTGACTGATAACAGAAGTTGAAAACTTCCAAATTATCAGTTTAAGTTTGAATACTAAGAACGTTTGTTACTTTAAAACGTATATGGAATACGTGTTTTATTATGAGCCGTAAATATAAATTCCGAAATCCGGAAGCAATTTATTTTGTGACTTTTACTACCGTTAATTGGATTGATGTATTCACGCGAAGAGAATATAAAGATATATTAGTTGACAGTTTGAATTACTGTATCAAGAATAAAGGGTTGGTTGTTTATGCATGGGTAATAATGAGTAATCATGTACATTTAGTTATTGAAAGACGAAGTATTGCTTTGGAGGACATTATGCGTGATTTGAAAAAGCATACTTCGAGAGCCATCATCAAAGCCATTGCCGAAAATCCACAAGAAAGTCGTAAAGCATGGATGCTTTGGTTGTTTGAACGTGCCGGTAAAAAGAATGCCAACAACACTAAATATCAATTTTGGCAACAGCACAATCAACCAATTGAATTAACCACAGTTGCTTTTGCTATTGATGCTTCAATAGATTACATTCATAATAATCCTGTAAAGGCAGGTTTTGTAAATCGACCGGAAGATTACCCATATAGTAGTGCTCTCGATTTTGCCGGTGAGAAAGGATTGGTTGATATTGAACCTTGCTGAAAGATCTCAGTTGAAAACTGCAATGGTTTTCAGTCCAAGTTACGCTTCGCTAAACTTGAACTATCCACTTTAGCACATTTTATAGACTTGGAGGAAGAACAGAGGATAATGAATTTTTCATTATCCTCTGATTTGAGAATCTATAGTTGGAATTTAAATCTGTTTTGTCAGATAATTATTTATTCCGAGGGTATCAATCAAATCTACCTGCTGTTTGAGCCATGCTGCATGCTCGGTTTCATCAGCCAGATAATCTATCAGGAAGTTCTCAGTCACTATGTCCAGTGTGCTTTCCCTGATAATTTTTTCAAGTAATTCAATCGATTGAAATTGAAAAGCACATTCATTACGCAACTGATCTTCCGGATTTTCAAACACCTGAAACTTTATGTCGGGATATTCTAATTTCACTTCACCACCGAGTTCCAGTATTCGTTCTACTATTTTTCCGATGGTTTCTGTCTCTTCGGTATACTCTTCGAGCATGCGGTTCCCCAGTTTCACAAATCCTTTCTTAATATTGATCGTTGCGTGTAAATAATGTTGCTGAGCAGCTGTTGTTAAGGTCGGAAGGATAGTCTGAAGGATTTCAGTACTTTGATTGTTTTGTTTCATTGTTGTAAGTTTTATTAAGTTATTATTTTATTGTTATATGTCGTTTGCGATACAAAAGTAGTAAAATAACAATATATCGCATGCGATATAACTAAAAAATTAGATATATTTAACATCCTGGTTTTGTTTGAAATAAAGAAATCGATGCAATTGAAACGTGGAATGGAGAGTTAATCGGCTAAAATACAGTGATATGAATAGTCAGTAATCATTCGGAAAATGAGGGAGGAGTATTGGATGACCAATCGTGTAGAAAATAAAATCTTACCCCGACCAAACGGATATGCTATTTTAATGCACTAAGCTTCGCATACGTTCGACGGGTTTTGTAAACCCGTCGGAATATACTATAAGGAACTGTGTTCCGATATGCTGCCGTTTGATTTTTAAACCGCTACAAAATTATGAATATGTTCTCAGTTTACATTTGTAGCTTAGCGGATTAAAAAATCCTGATATTACATTCCGACGGGTTTACAAAACCCGTCGAACGAGCGCCATTATTTGCTCATTCAAAGGGCATATCAGTGAAGACAGTCGTTTTACAAATAGGCAAAGGCGCCTTATCAAATATAGTTCTTTTGGCGCTCTTGCTTATTTGGTGTGTGTGCCCTGCATGAGCAGTGCACCCACCACCGTAGGTCAGTAAAAATGTC
>ERZ1645189.123-NODE-123-length-18984-cov-6.502351_pt1 | contig 18984 bp, 18 predicted proteins | sample MGYA00575350_ERZ1645189 | MGnify/ENA primary metagenome ERZ1645189 (study PRJEB40845, sample SAMN11283421) | freshwater sediment metagenome | isolation source: river sediment | host: Sediment | place: India: Jajmau, Kanpur | collected 2015-12-17 ...
GCAAAGATAAAGTTGCAGGCGAATGCAAAGACAAAGCCGCTACCGAATGCAAAGATAAAGTTGCAGGCGAATGCAAAGACAAAGCCACTACCGAATGCAAAGACAAAACAAATCTGACAGCACAGGATAAATCTGCTTGCTGCGAAAGCAAAAAAAAGTTGTAGTTAAGGCTCAATAAGAAATACGGATTAAGTAAGTCCGGATTTACAGGCGGAGATGTCATTTTTCAGATGACGTCTCTGTTTTTTTTTAGTGGTTATGTTCCCCGTTTTTCTTAACTTTGCAATTCGAAAAAACAGTATTTTTACAGGTGAAAAAATTACAATATTATGTCCAAAGTGCCAGGTTGCGAACGTTGCCACTTTCTGTTGCCGGTATCATCATGGGAGCAATGATAGCTGCCTCAGATAGCCACTGGAGTACCGCAACATTTGTTTGGGGTTTGCTTACCGCACTTTCGCTCCAGATTATATCAAATGTTGCCAACGAACTCGGCGATTTGCAGAAAGGAACCGATAACGAAAACCGGCTGGGACCCATCCGGAGTGTACAAAGCGGCAAACTGACTCCGCAAAACCTAAAAGGGATGCTTGCAGTGTTTGTAGCCATAGCCATGTTTTCCGGCTTGATGCTCGTAGTAGTTTCATTCCATTCACTTACTTCATTTTACAGTCTTTTGATGCTATTCACCGGTGCTTTGGCCATCGTTGCAGCCGTCAAATACACGTTCGGTGTCAAAGCCTACGGCTATGTTGGGTTGGGCGATGTATTCGTTTTTATTTTCTTCGGATTGGTGAGTGTTTTGGGAATGTATTTTCTGCTGGCCGGAACTTTTTCGCCCGAAGTATTACTGCCGGCTTCATCCATCGGATTTCTTTCCACCGCCATGCTCAACCAAAACAACATGCGCGATATTGATAACGATAAAAATTTTCAGAAAAAAACCCTCGCTGTACGCATGGGTTTGAATGCTGCGAAAACTTATCATCTTATAATCATCGTACTGGCTTTCATTCTGATGACATCTTATTGCTTTATTGAAAAAAAGGGAATATTTGGTTATTTGTATCTGATTTCATTACCGGTATTTGTCCACCATTTAAATTATGTGCTGAAAAACGATGGCAAAAGCCTGGACAAACACATGAAAGTGATTGCAGCAGGTACCATGTTGTTTGCCGTATCAGGTGGAGTGGGTATGATTTTAGAACAACTCATGGGATGAACCGGTATTTTTAAACGCGGACTTATAAAAAACGGATAGTAATTTGTCGATACGAAAAAATATGAATCAATCATCCATATCACCCGCTAATGGCGGATACGGCGCGTTTTCCACTCCCGTCGGTATTCCGCTTCCTGCTTTTGAAATCACGTATCACGACCGGATTTTTACGCTTGGATCGTGTTTTGCCGAAAATATTGGCAAAAAACTGCAGGATGATTATTTTTTGTCGTTTATCAATCCGTTTGGTGTGTTGTACAATCCATTTTCGGTGAGCAACTCGATACGTTATTTGGTGAGCGATAAGCTCTTTGGTGAAGATGATTTATTTCACCTGGGCTCTTTGTGGAACAGTTTTGCTCACAGCAGTATTTTCTCGGCCACTTCGTCCGAAGAAACTTTGCAGAAAATCAACAGCCGCCTGATTGCCGCCCGCGATTTCCTGAGTCAAACAAAGGTAATGATGATAACACTCGGAACAGCCTGGATTTACGAGGATTCGGAAACCGGAAAGGTGGTTGCAAACTGTCATAAACTACCATCTGCCCGGTTCAACCGCCGCAGGCTGAACGTGGAAGAGATTGTAGGTGAACTATCGGAAGTTATGCTGCAGCTGCGTGAGCAGATCCCTGATTTGCAGGTAATTTTCACGGTAAGCCCCGTTCGTCACTGGAAAGACGGCGCCCATGAGAATACCGTAAGCAAAAGTACGCTTCATCTGGCTATAGATGAACTGGTGAAAAAGTTTTCGTTTACCGGTTATTTTCCTGCTTTCGAAATTGTGATGGACGAGCTGCGCGATTACCGGTTTTATGACACCGATATGCTTCATCCATCGGCTCAGGCGGTGGATTATATCTGGCAGCGGTTTTCGGATCTTTATTTTTCGGAGAACACCCGGAAACTGAAGAAAGAACTGGAACAGCTCAGGGCAGACCTCAATCATCGCCCCCTTCATGCGGATACAATTGAATATCAGCAGTTTATTTCGTCAGTGGAAAAGAAAAAAAACGGACTAATTGAAAATTATCCGTTTCTGAAAGATAGATTTGAGTAGTTAATACCAAAATAATCCAACTGTAAATTCTTGAATTTTAAAAAAAGCTATTCAACCATATATATTTTGGCGTTTATTTTCAGCCAGCTGTTTATCAATCTGGTTTTGGTAATGCGGCAGAAAAAAGCTTTTCCGGCATCCATCAATCGCGAAATCACTTCGTTCAGTTCCCTTGGCACCCATCCAATTCGGATATCTTTGAAATAAATACCGATAGCCAGTTCGTCGTGCAGGTTTTCGGGATCGCGAATCATTTTAAGCACTGTTTCAGGAGTCAGTTCATCTTTAAGTTCATCTATTTTTTTACAATACGAAGTTCCTGCCACCACTATATCCAGCAGGAAGATTTCGCGCGTGAAAGGTGCCAGCGCATTTACTCCGCCGGTGCCAATCAAAGCCAGTAGTTCGGGTGAAAGTTTGGTTATGCCGGTTTCCATTCTTCGAGCAGGATTACGTATTGTTTGTACTTTTCTATTTCAGTTTTATATGTTTCCAGTTGTTTGTCGGCATCTTCCTGTTCTGCTTTTATCCATGCCTCGTCACTTAGTTTTTCGCGCAGCACGTACGGGAATTCGCGGTTTAGCGCATCGATTTGATTCGTCAGAACAGATACATTTTCAGCCAGTTTTTTCACTTTTTCGGCCAGATTGTATTCTTCGGAATCTTCCTTTTTCCCGATGTCGAGTGATATCAATATGATCTGTAACGTATTAATGTCGAGCAAGTCGTATGCTGCCTGAGCTTTTACGAACAGTTCTTTCTGATCTTCTGTCAGGTCGGCATTGATGTCGGGATGCAGTCTTTTTACGATGGTGTAATAAATTCCTTTCAGTTCCTTCGTTTCTTCAGCACTCAGGAATGAGCCTTTGAGATATTCCTTAGCTGCTGCCAGTCTTTGAGCCTCATCCTCAATTTTTTTCTGATATTCGGCAAACTGAGTTTCGATTTTTTTGTCAACTACAGTAATTTCGGGTATTTGGTTCCTGTTGACATAAGCCTGCAGCAGAGTCATGCGCTGCTTGAGTTTCGATAGTTCCACGCTCAGGCAATACACCTCGTACAGTTTTCTTCCAATCAGTTCAAGGTACAACGATGTGAGTAACGGTGCTTCGTGTGACAGCATTTCGTTCTTCAACGCAAATAGTTCTGAAAACTCAATTTTCAGTCTTTCGTATTGCAGCCGGAGTTCTTTTTGTTCGTTTGTAAGGTCAATTGAAGTGGAGCCGGTTGTCATTATTTGGTGTTTTTTTGTGAAAAAAATTACATGGCAAACGTATTGAATCCGCCATCGACCACTGCCACCGTTCCGGTAACGAACGATGAAGCGTCGCTGATTAAATACTGTGCAGTTCCGCAGAGTTCTTCCGGTTTACCGAATCGTCTGAAGGGAGTTTGTCTGATTACGTCTTTGCCTCTTTCGGTGTAGGTGCCGTCGGGATTTGTGAGGAGATTGCGGTTTTGCTCGGTAATGAAAAATCCGGGAGCAATGGCATTTACCCGAATTCCTTCACCAAACTTCAGTGCCACTTCGTGAGCCATGTATTGGGTGAAGTTTGAGATTCCGGCTTTGGCTGCAGCATATCCGGCTACGCGGGTCATGGGTCTGAAAGCAGCCATGGATGAGAAATTCACAATGCTTCCTTTCATCTGTGCTACCATCGGCTCCAGAAATACCTGAGTTGGCAATACCGTTCCGGTCAGATTCAGACGAAGCACTTTTTCAAAATCGTCGATGTTCAAATCGAAAAAAGTTCCCGTCGGAGGTATGGTTGCACCCGGCATATTGCCTCCTGCAGCGTTGAGCAATGCATCCACGCGCCCGTAGCGTTTCAGAATTTCGGTTCGGTTATCTATCAGTGCATTTTTGTTCATCACATCTGTTTCAAGGAAAATGGCTTCGAATCCCTTTTGCCCGATTTCACTCACCAGTTTGTCGCCGGCTTCTTTCCGCCTGCCCAGAATCACTACGTGAGCGCCTTCTTCGGCCAGATAGGCAGCTATGGTTCCGCCCAGAATGCCTGTTCCTCCGGTAATAACCACTACTTTTTCTTCAATGCTGAATAATTTATTCATTATCAAATGCGTTTTTTGTTTAATAAATTCCTGCGTTTATTTCGTTTCTTACTACGGCCATCATGCCTTCAACCTGTGCCAGGGCAAACATTCTTCCATGAAATGAATAGCCGGGATTGTAATTTTTATCTCCGTCGTCCAGCATCAGTTTTCCATGGTCCACCCGCATGGGCAATGCCGGATTTTCTTTTTCAAAGATACGAATTATTTCGATTAGATTTCCCCGTCCTTCCAGGTGCGATGCTTCCAGAAAATCGCCGTTATCGAGCACTTCGGTGCTTCGCAAATGGGCAAAGTGAACTCGTTTCACGAATCTGGAAGCCAGCCGCGCAACATCGTTGTGGATGCCGGCGCTCAGCGATCCGGCACAAAAGGTCAGACCATTGACAGGGCTGTTCACTGCCGAAAGAATCCACTCAATGTCATCTTCATTGCTCACTATGCGGGGCAGACCGAATGCTCCGAAAGGTGGATCGTCAGGATGAATACACAACTTTACGCCATACTCCTCTGCTGTAGGAATCACTTTTTTCAGAAAATAGAGCAGATTTTCGCGAAGCTGGTTTTTGTCGATTCCCTGATATAAATTCAGAAGGGAATTAAAGGCATCTACCGGATTTTGATTTTCACCGACTATATTCCGGTTGATAAATCCCTGAGTCTTAATTATAATGGTGTAAATCAGCTGGTCTTTTTCTTCTTGCGTGATGGTTCTGTCCAGTTCTTCAATTTTTTGAAGTTCTTCGGCTGTAAAATCCTTTTCGCCATTTTTTCGTTTCAGGATTTTCAAATCGAAATAGCCGAACCGGATTTTATCAAAAAACAGTGTTGATGTGCCGTCGGGAAGCGTTCGGTTTAAATCGGTACGTATCCAGTCTATTACCGGCATGAAGTTGTAGCATACAGTATTGATGCCGAGTTTGCCCAGATTAATCAGCGTTTGCCGGAAATTTTCAATCAGTTCGTCTCTGTCATTTCCTCCGTATTTAATGGATTCGGCTACAGGAACACTTTCGACCACGCTCCACGTAAGTTGTTGATTTTTAATAAAATTATTCAGATTGTGAATTTCTTCTTCCGGCCAGACTTTTCCGGGTGCAATATGATACAGTGAAGTTACAATTCCTTCCACACCGATTTGTCTGAGCATCGGAAGCGTTATCGGGTCGTTTTTACCGAACCATCTCCAGGTTTTTTGCATAATAAGATTTGTCCCTGAACGGGGAATTATCAGAGAGTTTGTTTTAAGTCTTAAACTATTTTTAAAATAACAATTAATATCTTGTATGTCAGGTGATTGACATTTTTTTTATCTCATCGTAGTCATGTGGCAGCTATCAACTCCTTCAGTTTCTTAACAAATTCATACACATCTTCTTCGGTAGTGTCAAATGAGCACATCCAGCGCAGTTCACCGGTTGCAGCGTTCCAGTCGTAAAAGCGGAAAGCACTTCGGAGAGGTTCTACCGCATGTTTCGGAATAATCGCAAAAACGGCATTTGCCTGTACTTTTTGGGTAATGGTTACACCTTCCAGGTTGCCTGTTTCATTGGCGAGGAGTTGAGCCATCCGGTTGGAATGTGCAGCCATCCTTTTCCATAAATCGTTGGATAGCAGTGCTTTGAACTGTGCGGCTATAAACCGGTTTTTGGAGAATAGTTGTGCCGTTTGTTTGTGATAAAAAGGTGCATGTTTCCGGAGTTCTTTATTGAAAATTAGTATTGCTTCGCCAATCATCAGTCCGTTTTTGGTACCGCCGAAACTCATGATATCCACTCCGCAGTCTGCTGTAGCTTCTTTCAGCGTACATCCCAGAGCTGCTACGGCATTGGAGATGCGTGCTCCGTCCACATGGAGATACATGTCGTTTGTATGTGCAAAATCGGCCAGGGCTTTGAGCTCTTTCCGACTGTATATGGTGCCGAGTTCTGTGCTTTGACTTACAGAAATCACCCTGGGCTGCGTGTGGTGTACATTGCCGATGAAAGTAAGCTGATGCTCTATGATTGCGGGAGTAAGTTTTCCATCGGGTGCAGGCAGCGGCACCAGTGTACTACCGATGTTTTGGGTAGGTCCTCCGCATTCATCTACCTGAATGTGAGCCGATTCAGTACAAATCACTGATTGAAAAGGCAATACAGCGCATTTCAAACTTACAATGTTGGCACCGGTACCGTTGAATGCATAAAGCACATCCACATCACCGAATTGTTCTCTGAAAATATTATTCATTTCAGCCGTTATTTCATCGTCGCCGTATGATATCTGGTGGTCAGAGTTGGCTTGGATGATGGCTTGCATGATTTCGGGATGAACACCCGAATAATTGTCACTGGCAAATGTTTTCAATGTCAGAATTATGATTAATTTGATTAGTTTGATTAGTTTGATTTTGTTGATATAAATACAAATAGATTCATCTGAATGAAAAAACGTCCATAGATTTCCACGGACGTTATTCTATTGTTTAAAAAAATTGTTTAGAATTTGAATTTGTCAAAAAAACTGCGTTTTGTTTCTCCTGTAGTTGTTGGTTCAGTTATTTCCTTTACTTCCGGTGCAATTTCTTCAGCCAATACGTTGGAGTCATTCTGCGAATGATTATATTCGGGTCTGGGAATCGGTTCTCCCTGTTCTTGTTTGATAAATCCGATAACATCATCGAGTCCTTCTACAAATTTTTCGAAATCTTCTTTGTACAAGAATATTTTGTGTTTCTCATACGTTACCTGTGCATCTTCATCGTATCCTGTTACTTTTTTCTTACTTTCGGTGATTGCAAGATACAAATCATCATTTCTGCTTTTCTTTACATCGAGATAATAAATTCTTTTTCCTGCTTTGATGGCTTTGGAGTAAATAATTTCACTATCCTTTTTTTCCAACTCAATTTTTCTTTTTTCAACTTCCATAAATCAGATAATTTTTTTTAACAGCTGTCAATGTAATTTTCACATCCGTAAAATATCCTGGCTTAGCTGCGTTAGTATTAATTTTTATTCAAAAAAACCGATAGAATTATTGTTTGTTCTTTCGATTGCCAAATTTCAGAATATTTTTTCGATTATTCAAACAAAGAGAAGATTAATTGTGTTTTTTTTGAAATTAAACTATTTTGAAAGTACCGAAAATGCATCATATTTCAGATATTTAGAAGTGAAATGACAGAATGAACAGAAAAGTTTTGTACCTTTGCATCATATTTAAGATTGACGAATCAGAGAATTTATGATTAACCGAGTTTTACTTCGTATTAAGATCCTTCAAATTGTTTATGCTTATTACAAGGGGCACAGCGCTTCTGTGGCTTTAGCAGAAAAGGAATTGTTTTATAGTGTTGAAAAGACTTACGAGCTTTATTTTCAATTATTGCAGCTGGCTGTGGAAGTTACCAATTACGCTGCCCTCAAAATTGATGCACGTAAAAACAAACTTCGTCCGAGTGCGGAAGATTTGAATCCCAACACCCGTTTTGTCGATAATAAATTTATCCATCAGTTGTCCCGGAATGTGCAGCTGCAAAGTTTCATTGATGAACATAAAATATCCTGGGCAAATAATCTGGATACCGTGAAAATGGTATATGAACTAACCATGGAATCTGACATGTATGCTGAATATATGTCGGCCGAAACATCAGATTATGCCGCCGATAAGGATATCTGGAGAAAAATATTTAAAAAATTAATTCTGCAAAGCGAAGAATTTGCAGATTCCATTGAAGATCAGAGCATTTACTGGAACGATAATCTCGAAATAGTTATCAGTTTCATTATAAAAACCATCAAAAGATTTGACCTGACAAGTGGAGTGGAACAGGAGTTGTTGCCGATGTTCAAAGATGACGAAGATTCTGAATTCGCCGGCAAACTTTTGAAAAATACACTCGAAAAAGAGAAAGAATACCGTGAAATGATTGATATTCATACCCAAAACTGGGAACTGGACCGGATTGCTTTCATGGATATCATCATTATGCAAACTGCACTGGCCGAAATCATGTCATTCCCAACAATTCCGGTGAATGTAACGTTAAATGAATACATTGAGATTTCAAAAAATTACAGTACCGATAAAAGTGCCATATTCATCAACGGAGTGCTCGATAACATAGTGAAAGAACTGAAAGCCGAAAATAAACTAATCAAAGTAGTGAAGATTTGAAAGCAGTAAGCAGAATGTTTAACAGAATGATTGCTTCAAAATTCTTCTTTTCTTCTGATTTCTAATCTGACAAAAGTTTCTAATTTCTAACTTCTAATTTCTAACTTTATAAAAATGAACTTATTAAACATGCTATTACAGACACAAGCCCCTGCTGCCCCGGGACAACAAGGCGGAATGGGAGCTTATTCAGGTATCCTGATGATGGTGCTTATTTTCGTTGTGTTTTATTTCTTTATGATACGTCCGCAGACTAAACGTCAGAAAGAAATAAAAGCCCAACGCGAAGCTATGAAACAAGGCGACCGCGTAGTGACTTCAGGTGGTATTTACGGCAAAATCCGCGATATCAAAGAAACTACTGTAACTGTAGAAATAGCTGATAATGTACGCATTACTGTAGATAAAAATTCTGTTTTTGCTACTGCTGCCGATATACCTGCAGAAACGAAATAACCTACCTTCTGATGAATTATGTCCGAAGAGTCAGAAATAAAACGCAAAAATGACTTTTTCAGGAAAATCAAAAATCTTTTAATTTCAAAAGATGCATTGGTTTTCCTGTTGTTTCTTGCCCTCTCCGGAACATTCTGGTTCGTACAATCGCTTGACAAACAGCGTGAAACCACGCTGAAAATTCCTGTGGACTACATGGGAATACCTGAAGACGTGGAACTGGAAAACAAACTCCCGCAACGAATAGAGATTAAAGTGCGTGACGAAGGGCTCACGTTGATGAAGTACAACAGCAGAAACACGGTGCCGCTTGCACTCGACCTCGAAAGGGTTTATTTTGCAAAAGGAAAAATCGTTATTACTGCCGACCAGCTGAAAAACAGAATATCGCGATACGTACTCCCTACGACTGCCGTTCTGGAAATTAAACCCGATTCAATTGTGGTATTGTATCACAAACTTGCGTCTGTAACTTTGCCCGTCAGACTGAGTGGCGAAGTAAAACTTTCGTCGCAATACGTACTGAGTGACAGCATACAGATAGAACCCTCAACAGTCAAAATCTTCGGTCCGAAAAATATTGTAGATACAATGAGAGCTGTATATACCGAAAAACTGGACACTAAATCGCTGACTGACACTACTTTCACCAAAGTGAGACTTGAAAAACCAAAAGAAGGCATCAGGTATGCTTTCAGTGATGTAAACGTCGGAATCTTTGTCGAAATGTTTACCGAGAATAAACTGGAAATGCCGGTGACGGTTATCAATGCTCCCGAAAATATTAATGTGCGGATTTTTCCACCCACTGTGTATGTTACCTACAACGTCGGTCTGAGCAATTTTAACAAAGTTAGAGAAAATGACATTAAAGTGATTTTTGATTATAAAGAAGCCAAAGATCTCGATAAACGAAGGTATAAACTGCAGATTATTCAGGAATCACATTATATCTCGAATCTTCGAGTTACACCCGCGCAGGTAGAGTTTTTGTTCGAAGAAAAATAACATACTCCAAATCAGATTCGCAAATCAAATAAAACCATTTCATACTATACCACTTTCCGGAAAAAAAGTAATTTCAACTATCAACTTTTAAAATTTATGTGGCAGAGAACTCAAACGATTTATTTTGTACTGGTAATCCTTCTGATGATTGCTGCTGTGCTTATACCCAATGCAGATTTCTTTAATCAGGCTAACAACATTACATACAGGCTGGATGCTCGCGGAATAGTAGAACTGACTCAACAGGGAACTACAAAAGGAGTAGTTGGTACAAATCCCTGTACCTATCTTTTCGGAATTATTCTTTTTCTGACAACTTATTGCATCGCTTCTTATAAAAACAGAAAACGTCAGCTCAGAATGGCTACCATCAATCTGTTTCTGATTGTAATTTACATCGCTATTCTTGCAGTATATATCTTTTTTGCCAAAAACAAACTTGAAGCTGATATAACCTGGAAATATCCGGTCATATTTCCGGTCATTGCGCTGATATTCAACTACCTGGCAATGCGTGGAATTGCAAAAGACGAAAACCTGGTAAAATCATTAGACAGGTTGAGATAAAATGTTCGAAAGTTAGGATGTTCGTACCGATAGCTATCGGGAGTTTGGATGTTTAAATGTCTGTTTGCAGTCTGTAGAATTGAATTTTAGAGAGATTGAATTTAAATAATATCCCGGAACGTCAAAACAATTGAATACCCGAATAATCGAATTTCCTGAATCAAACAATTCGCCGCTTTCTTTGTTTTTAAAACTAATAAATTAAGAAATATGAAAGCAACGAAAACATACTTTACACGGGGAGGGCAGGTGGTAATCCTGATGCTCCTCGTTGTTTTTACTGCTTGTGGACAAACCAATAAAACCAACAACAAAGCAATGAAATTCAATGAATTAACTCAGGAAGAAAAACAGGTAATACTTTACAAGGCCACTGAAAGACCTTTCACCGGCGAACTTCTGGACAACAAAGAAAAGGGAACCTATGTATGCAAACAGTGCGATGCACCGCTCTACAAGTCGGAGGCCAAATTCGAAAGTCACTGCGGATGGCCGTCGTTCGATGATGAGATAAAGGGTGCTGTGAAACGAATTCCCGATGCTGATGGCCGACGTACGGAAATTGTTTGCGCCAATTGCGGCGGACACCTTGGACATGTGTTTGAAGGTGAGGGATTTACAGCTAAGAATACCCGTCATTGCGTTAATTCCATATCCATGAAATTTGTCCCCGAAAAAACATCCACCACCGAAACTGCCTACTTTGCATCGGGGTGTTTTTGGGGAACAGAATATCACTTTATGAAAGCACCGGGTGTACGTGCCACTACTGTCGGTTACATGGGCGGGCGTACGCAGAATCCTACGTACAAGGAGGTTTGTACCGGTACTACCGGGCACGTGGAAACAACCGAAGTGCTCTTTGATACCTCCAAAACCAGCTACGAAGACCTGATAAAGCTTTATTTCGAAACGCACGATTTCACACAGGTAGGCGGTCAGGGTCCTGATATCGGCGACCAGTACCGCTCGGTGATTTTTTACGTAAATGAAGAACAGAAGAAGATGGCCGAAAAGTATATCCAAATTCTGACGGACAGAGGTTATAAGGTGGCAACCGAATTGAAACCGGCTGAAAATAACGAATTCTGGGATGCGGAGGATTATCATCAGGAGTATTACGATAAGAAAAACGGCACTCCCTATTGTCATATTTACAGAAAAATTTTTTAGAAGAAACTTAATTCAAAAACGATATTTTAATAATTATGAAAAAAAAAGTCAGCCTGTTATTTATATTTTTATTGATTGTAAATATTGGCTTTTCACAGACCGTCAGACCAACTAAAAACGTGATTGTCATGATTCCCGACGGAACTTCACTGTCTGTGGTTTCGGCATCGCGTTGGGTTAAAGCGTACCGCAACGAAGGAAATCACCTGAATATCGACCCGTATCTGAGCGGCACGGTTACCACTTTTTCGTCGAATGCACCGATTGGTGACTCGGCACCAACCACATCCACGTACATGACGGGAGTTCCGCAGCAAGCCGGCAACGTTTCCATGTATCCGGTGGCTGACCCGGCCAACGATATCGTGAAACTGAATCCGGACAGTGCCTATCAGCCGCTCGCCACCATTCTGGAAGCAATGAAGATGGAACAGAAAAAAGCGGCCGGACTGGTTGTTACCTGTGAATTTCCTCATGCTACTCCGGCAGATTGTGCTTCGCACTATTACAGCCGAAGTAAATATCCGGTTTTGGCGCCGCAGATGGCAGCCAACAATCTGAATGTGATGTTCGGTGGCGGAAACGACTTTATTACCGATGAAATGAAAGCTTTTCTGAAATCCACGGGAACATCGCTTTTTCAGGACGATAAAAAGGGTATGATGAATTTCACGGGCGATAAAGTTTGGGCATTGTTTGATAAGCAGGCGATGCCGTATGATCTGGACCGGAACCCCGATCTGATGCCTTCTATGGCAGAAATGACCACCAAAGCGCTGGAAATTTTGAATAAAAACCCGAACGGATTCTTCCTGATGGTGGAAGGCAGCAAAGTGGACTGGGCTGCACATGCCAACGACCCGGCCGGAATGATTGGCGAATTTCTGGCATTTGACAAAGCCGTGGGTGCTGCTATTGAATTTGCTAAAAAGGACGGAAGTACTACGATTGTCGTTCTTCCCGACCATGGAAACAGTGGTTTTTCCATTGGCAGAAACGGTTTGAAGAAAAGCTACACTTCTCTGACCAAAGATGATTTGTTTGGCACGGTTTCGAAAATCAAACGCACGGCCGAAGGGCTTGAAAAAATCCTGCTGAACACCAAACCGGAAAATATAAAAGAGGTTTTCATGCAATACACAGGCATTGAAATTACAAACGACGAACTGAAAACACTGGCAGGTTCCAAAAATTACAAAGCAGAGGACTACACGCAGGTTTCCAACAGTAATAATATGACTCACAACATCACGGTCATGCTCAACGAGCGAATGCCGTTCGGGTTTACCACCGGCGGACATACGGGTGAAGAGGTTTTTTTAGCAGTATATCATCCGCAGGGCGATGTACTGAAAGGAAATGTACGGAATACCGACGTTCATCAATATCTATACAAAGTTGCAGGGCTCGAAAAACCGATGAATCAACTGACTTCAGAGATTTTCGCAAAACATACGGATGTATTTAATGGATTGAAATATACCATTATACAGGGAAAAGATTTCCCGAAACTGGTGGTGAAATACAAACGTAAAACCCTCGAAATTCCGGCTTACAGTTCGGTAGCCTCATTGAACGGCGTCCCATTTTCGCTCGGTTCGGTGGTGGTGTATGTGGACAAGAACAACACATTTTATCTGCCGAAAAATTTGTTGGAGAAAGTGAAATAGGAAGGAAATAGTTTCCGGTTTTTTCCTGACTTCGACAGGAGATTGTGATAATAAAAAAGGTTGCCCGCTATGAGCAACCTTTTCTGTATTAAATGATTATAAATAGCTATTTCACAATTTTAGCCTCTAAATTTTTGTTGCGGATTTTGATGAAAATCGGTTCACCGCTTTTGAAGTAGGGTGCATTCACGTAGCCCATTCCGATCCCGGTTTTGCTTTCGGGAAGCATGGTGCCGGATGTAACGTGACCGATAATTTCGTCGTTAGCATTTACAATTTCGTAGCCGTGACGGGGAATTCCGCGTTCTGTCAGTTCAAAACGGATTAATTTGCGGCTAACGCCTTCCGCTTTTTGTTTTTCCAGTCTTTCACGGTCGATGAAGTTTTTTCCTTCCGCAAATTTGGTAATCCAGCCCAGACCGGCTTCAATAGGCGATGTGGTATCATCAATATCGTTTCCGTACAGGCAGAATCCTTTTTCCAAACGCAACGTATCACGGGCGCCGAGACCGATTGGCTTTAACCCAAACTCTTTTCCGGCTTCGAAAAGTGCGTTCCAGATTTGCATGCCGTGTTCAGGATAGAAATAAAGCTCAAAACCGCCTGAACCGGTATAGCCTGTGTTTGAGAGAATTACGTTTTTGACACCTGCAAATTCACCTACGGTAAAATGGTAGTAAGGAACTTCCGATAAATTAACCGGAGTTAAATTTTGAAGTAATTCGGTGGCTTTCGGACCCTGAACGGCAAGCTGCGCCGTATGTTCAGAAGCATTTTCCAGTTCAGCGCCAACGGAATTGTGTGCATTCAGCCAGTTCCAGTCTTTTTCAATGTTTGAAGCGTTGACTACCAGCATATATTTTTCGGGTTCAAAATAGTAAACGATGATGTCGTCCACGATTCCGCCTTTACCGTTCGGGAAGCAGGTGTACTGAGCCTGACCGATAGAAAGTTTTGAGGCATCGTTGGAGCAAACTTGCTGAATTAAATCCAGCGCTTTTGGTCCTTTCACCCAAATTTCGCCCATATGCGAAACGTCGAAGACGCCTACGCCGTTTCTTACGGTCAAGTGTTCGTCATTAATTCCACTATACTCGATGGGCATGTTGTAACCTGCAAATTCATGCATTTTTGCACCTAAAGCGATATGAAAATCTGTAAATGGAGTAGTTTTCATGTGATTTTTTAAAAATAATGTTATGATTAGTTTTCGGTTTTCTTTTCGAGCAATTCAGCAATTTTTACAATAACCATTTTGGCTTTTTCCATGGATTGAACGGGCACGTATTCAAATCGTCCGTGGAAATTGTGTCCGCCGGCAAAAATGTTTGGGCAGGGCAGTCCTTCGAATGAAAGGCGGGCGCCGTCGGTTCCTCCGCGAATGGGTTTCACGATAGGCTCAATACCGTTTTCTTTCATCGCTTCGAAAGCCAGATCCACGATGTGCATCACCGGTTCCACTTTTTCGCGCATGTTGTAGTACTGGTCGCGCAGCTCCACAACGGCGGTATTTTCACCAAATTCAGCATTGATTTTGTTGGCTAAATGTTGCACTTCCTTTTTGCGTCTTTCAAAACGGTCGCGGTCGTGATCGCGGATAATGTAGCTCAACGTCGTTTTTTCCACGGTTCCTTCCACGTTGGTCAGGTGGTAAAAACCTTCGTAACCTTCGGTATGTTCGGGAGTTTCGTGTCGGGGGAGCATGGTTACAAATTGCGTGGCAATTCGCATGGAATTTTTCATTTTATGTTTTGCATACCCCGGGTGAACGTTCAATCCGTGGATAATTACTTTTGCGGCAGCTGCGTTGAAGTTTTCGAATTCAAGTTCTCCTATCTGGCTTCCATCCATCGTGTAAGCCCATTCAGCACCAAATTCTTTCACATCAAAGTGGTCGGCACCCTGTCCGATTTCTTCGTCGGGAGTGAAGCCAACACGGATTTTGCCGTGTTTTATTTCAGGATGCTCAATCAGGTATTCCATTGCACTCACAATTTCGGCTATACCGGCTTTATCATCAGCTCCAAGCAGCGTGGTTCCGTCGGTTACAATTATGTCCTGTCCTTTGTACTGAAGAATTTCCGGGTATTTTTCTGTTTCCAGCACAATTACTTTTTCCTCATTGAGCAGGATGTCGTTACCATCGTAATGTTCTATGATTTTGGGTTTTACGTTTTTGCCGCTTGCATCCGGACTGGTGTCCATGTGTGATACGAAACCGATAACAGGAACATCTTTTTTGCCGGAATTGGCAGGTAAAGTAGCCATAATGTATCCGTTTTTATCTAACGTAACGTCTTTCAATCCAATCGATTTCAGTTCGTCAGCAAGGTATTTGGCAAATACCATTTGCCCGGGGGTACTGGGTGTCAGGTTTGTGTTTTCATCGGAAGTTGTCGTAAAACTTACATACTTCAAAAATCGGTCTGTGATGTTCATTTTTCTTGTTTTTATATTTTGACTACAAATTTAACTATTTAATCTTTATTTATGTTCATTTTATTCCAGATTTAAAAACCTTTTGGACGAATTTTTTCCCGAATAAGTTATTTTTTATAAATGATGATAAAAATAATGCATACAATGATGTAATAACTACGAATGATTGATTGTAAAAAAGAGTATGATTTTCAATCATGAAATTAACAAAAAATGAGCGGAAAGGTTAAATTTTATAGTAGAATATGTTTAAAAACAGTTTTTTGAAATTTATTTTCTAATTTTGCACCGGATTTAAATTGATAAATAATTTTTTTTATATATGTCAATCTATAGTGTAATAACAGGAACAGGAAGCTGTATTCCTGAGAAGGTGGTGAAAAATGAAGATTTTCTTCAGAATGAATTTTATGATAATTCAGGTGAAAAAATCGCTACACCAACTTCGCAGATTATTGAAAAATTCAGGGAAATAACCACCATCGAGTCGCGCAGGCACGTCACCGACGAACAGAGTACTTCCGATTTGGCAAAAATTGCTGCCGAACGTGCTATTGAATCATCAGGAATTGACAGAGAAGAACTCGATTATGTGATAGTTGCGCATAATTTTGGTGAAACGCATGCCGACAACAAACGTGTCAGCGTACTTCCGATTGTTTCAGCTTTACTAAAGCAAAAACTGGGCATTCGTAATCCGGGTGCTGTGGCTTATGATATACTTTTTGGCTGTCCGGGCTGGATACAGGCACTTATTCAGGCAGATTATTACATCAAATCCGGTGATGCAAAAAAAGTACTGGTGGTTGGTGCAGATATTTTATCACGCATTTCTGATCCGCACGACCGCGACAGTATGATTTATGCCGACGGAGCTGCTGCTGTTGTAGTGGAAGGTGTGGAAAGTGATGTTCCGGTAGGAATCATCGGACACAACTCACGTAGCGATAGTTTGGAATTTTCGCAAATGCTCAGCATGGGATACTCCTATAATCATCAGGAAGCCGAAAAGAAAGAGTATTACCTGAAAATGAACGGACGAAGGTTATATCAGTATGCCCTGGAGTTCGTGCCCGAAACAATCAAGGCCGGTTTGGACAAACTGAATCTACACATCAAAGATATTGAAAAAGTGCTTCTTCATCAGGCAAACGGAAAGATGGACGATGCGATAATCAAAAGACTTTACAAACTGTATAATATTAAAAAAGTACCGGAAGATGTAATGCCGATGACTATCTCCTGGTTAGGCAATTCATCGGTGGCAACAGTGCCAACACTTTTCGACTTATTGATTCGGGGCGAACTGGACACTAAATTACCCGAAAAAGATGATTTATTGGTTTTTGCATCAGTAGGAGCCGGTATGAGCATCAACAGTATTGTGTATAAAATGCCATAACAAGCTGATAGTTACTATATTTGCTTATAAAAAAAGGTAAACCTCAATGCAGGCTTACCTCCTGTTTTCAGCTTTGCAACACCCTAAAAATTCTCATTAACTATTTCCATCAATTCTTGCTGTTTCTCATCCATTTTCAACAGCATTGATTTCGAGTGTTTGCTTTGCGGCAATGTGTATTCAATTTGATACATATTATGTGTCAGTTCGGCAGCTTGTTTTAGCGAGATTGAACTTTTATTGTTATAAAGCACTCTTTCAAGCTCCTTGTACACGCAATATGCTGTAAATGCAATGCAGATATGGGCTTCAATTCGATGTTGCTTGCGATGATAAACAGGTCGGATACGTAAGTCCGTTTTCGACATTCTGAACGCCTTTTCAATCTGCCAAAGCTCTTTGTAATTGTCGAAAACGGCTTGATTGTCTAATTTTGTATTTGTCAGATAACCTTTTAATCCATCCCAGCAACTGTCCTTTTCAAACTTTTCCGTATCAATGCTTATTATTACCTCGCCTTCCATTTTCAAGTATTTGTTATAACCTCGGTTGTTGATATTGGCTTTGGTCAGTCTGCCTGAAGTGACTTTCTTCTCTAATCTTTTAAGTCCTCGTTCGCGGTTATAACGGTCTTTTGCAGCTCGTTTGTCCGAGTATTGAACAATGAGACGTCTGCCTTTCTGTTTGTCCAGAACCATTGCCTGTCCATTGGTATAGGCTTGTGCTGTAATGGCTTTTTTGATTGCGTTCGGTTCGTTTTTTATTCTTGCTCCCAAAATATATTCGTAGCGCTTTTCTTCTAATGCTTCAATGTTTTGGTCGGACAGAAGTCCGCTATCAGCTATTACAACGGGCTTCTGTAAATCAAACTTCTTCGCTGTTTTTTCGATAAAAGGAATGAGTGTATGTCCCTCATAGGTGTTTCCTTCGTAAATGTCGTAACCTATCAAATAGCCGCCTGCTGCCACAAGCAATCCGATAAATATTTGTGGATTGCTGTGTTTCCCGTCTTTACTAAAACCTGTTTTACGTAAATCGTCTTCGTCCGATGCTTCAAAATAGAGCGTAGTCATATCGTAGAAAACAATACCGATACTGCCGCCTGAAATACGCTGTGTATGATGATAAGCAATTTGTTCTACCTGTGCTTTGAGCTTACTGTTCAACTTGTCCAAAAAACGATAAACGGCATCAATGTCAAGTGAAACACCTTGATAGCGATATAGATACTCGACGGTTTTGAGCTTGCTCAGCGGAAAAGCCAAACGGGATATAACCAAATGGCGAAACATCTCATCTGCAATACCATCAAATCCTATATGATCGTAAATCTTTCCAAAAACTAATTCCGGGCCTACCGTTCGAATACAGCTGTTGGATAGGAGCGAAAACGCTTTTTCAATCAGCTCATCTTGATCAGATAAAAACAAGGATGGCTGACGTTCAATATCCTCTATCTGCTGCCGTGCTAACTGTTTTAACCGTTCCACTTCCTGCAACGATGTGGCAGAACCAATAGTTTTCACTACTTTGTAGCGACCTCTTGACTTGCTAATTATCTGAATACTAATGCTTCCTGAACGATTTATAAGTTTTCTAATATACATATTATTTTTTTTGCAACACCCAAAAATAATATATTATATTTGATTATCAAATAGTTAGCGGGTGTTGCAAAAAAAGTGCGGAAAACAGGAAAAGATTAAAAAAATCCATACCCGAATCGGGATATGGATTTTTTTTTCTTTTG
>ERZ1645189.124-NODE-124-length-18775-cov-5.703900_pt1 | contig 18775 bp, 13 predicted proteins | sample MGYA00575350_ERZ1645189 | MGnify/ENA primary metagenome ERZ1645189 (study PRJEB40845, sample SAMN11283421) | freshwater sediment metagenome | isolation source: river sediment | host: Sediment | place: India: Jajmau, Kanpur | collected 2015-12-17 ...
GTTACGATAAGAACCCCGTTTGAAGCTTCGTTACCATACAATGCAGATGCACTAGCACCTTTTAGTACGTTAACGTTTTCAATGTCGTTAGGGTTAATATCATTGATTGAACGAGGCATTCCGTCTACGATGTAGTTTACACCAGCCCTCGATCCCCTGATTCTCAGACCTGCATAGTCTGCACCTGGCTGTCCTGACTCCTGAACCGAAGCAAGACCGGCTACACGACCTCCAAGAATACTTGAAATATTGGTAGAAGGTGTTTTCAAAAGTTCAGAGCCTTTAATCTGAGAGATAGATCCTGTAAGACTCGCCTTTTGCTGAGCACCATATCCAACGACAACTATCTCATCAAGAGCAGATACATTGTCTTTCATAACGACATCAAGCACCGCCTGACCCATGTACTTCAACTCCTGAGTCTCCATTCCAAGAAACGAAATCTCCAGAATATCGCCTTTAACGGCCTCCACTCTGTATTCGCCCTTAAGATCACTCAAGGAGTATTTTTTGGTGTTTTTAACAACTACGGCGGCACCGGTAACAGGTTCGCCCTTAGTGTCGGTAATTTTCCCTCTCACGCTTGTCTGAGCATACGCATCGTATGAGCAGAGAGCGAAAACGAACAATGTGAGCATAAAAGCCCCCATCGTCCGGAGATTCCTGAAAATCAGATGAACTTTTTCCATAGAATACCTTTAGTTTATTTATAATGTTTTATTTGGTTGACCACATATTATAGGTCTGTTATTTCTCACGGATTCCCTCTTCCAGGGCTTTCCACCAGTTTCTTTTTACGATATGAGACATATCGAACAGCATCATTCCGCCGTCATTACACCTGAGTGCCTCAGCAACCGCGCGTGTGAAAAGTGCTTCGTTGCCTTCGTACTGTTCAACATAGATTGAACCTACTACAGGAACAACTCCTCTGGTAATCTCCTTTACGAGTGCAGAGCCGCCCTCAATAGTATACCAGTAAGATCTGCTGTTATCCATTCCTGCCTCAGTTCTTTTTCCAAGATCAGGATTGATTTTGTCAAGATCTGCCTTGGTTACGTTTGTGTAATACAATCCTGTCATATAAATATCAAGAAGTTCTGCGTAACCTGAGTTCTTGTAATTTGGTGTTGCCCACCAGTACTCTTTTGAAGGATCGTAATCCTTGCTTGCCCAGTTTACACCAACATGATAGTATGTGGGATACCAGGCACCAGTATAGTCACCTATTATAAGGTTCTTGTTAATTTTCCTGAACATGTTGTGGACGTCCTGTGCAAAATTTTTGATAACCATCGCTCTCCACTCAGACCACTCCTTAAACAGTTTGCCTGTTTTCCACTCTTTTTTTCCGTTATTGTCTACCCAGTAGAGGATATCATCAGGGAAGTTCTCCACTTTAATACCCGAATACTCCTCAAAAAGTTTTCTTGACAAATCGCTAAAGTCAGATGTAATGTTGTCGAATCTCATTCTGTCCAGAATAATACCGTCAATCTTTTTGTACTTTAAAGCAAACTCTTTCAGAATCTCCTTCTGATACTGCTGAACCTCCGGATTTGCAGGATTCATCATCCCGTTGTAGTTCCACTTCATATCACCAATCTTCATCAGCTTACCCTCCCAGTAAACAAGCGACTGCCATTCCGGGTGCTGTTTATAGATAATACCACGATTAAAGAAATTGTGGCCGCCGGCAAACACGTTAAGAGAGGCATGAACGCGCATTCCGAGCTTATGCCCCTCCCGGATGAAGTGATCCATCATATCAAAGTCCTCGCTTCTGTAGTGTCCTTCCCATTCTCCCATGAAAGGGGCAATTTTACTTTTGTAAAGTACTTCACCCATGATTGACTTAACATCAACAACTACATCTGTAAAACCAATCTGTTTCAGTTTTACCATATAGTAGCGGATGGAGTCAGGCGAACTCATTCTTTCATAGTTGGCTTCACAGTCAATCCACATGTACTTTTGCTTACTGTTTGCATGTGCAGAAAATCCGATAACAACAAGGGCTAATAATAAGAATAGTCTCTTCATAATAATAAATGCATATTTCATCACAAACATAATAAATATTTTAATTCAAACACACGAATTACTAAAATATTTTAATAACTATTGGGTAGTTACCTTAAATATTATACTAACGCTTGTCGTTTTTAAATAAAATATTACTTTTGTAATCTATATTATCGGTATAAATAAATTATTTTATGAACCTCTCCTGGATAGACCTGCTGGTCGTTTGTATTTACATCGTTTCAATTATTTCAATAGGATTCTATCTTTCCAAGAAAGCATCCAGCAGTATCAACTCCTACTTCCTGGGGGGAAATAAAATCAAATGGTATTTTCTGGGCCTTTCAAATGCCTCCGGAATGTTTGACATCTCGGGAACAATGTGGACAGTTGCCATTCTCTTTGTTTACGGACTAAAGAGTGCCTGGCTTCCGTGGCTCTGGCCGGTCTGGAATCAGGTCTTTGTAATGGTCTTTCTGGCAATATGGATGAGGAGGTCTAATGTAATGACAGGTGCCGAATGGATACTAACAAGGTTTAGCGGAAGAGGGGGAAAGTACTCCCATATTATTGTCATCTCATTTGCCATAATGAGCGTGATTGGTTTCATGGCCTACTTCTTTGAGGGTATAGGCAAGTTTGCGGTTCAGATTCTTCCTTGGGATATGGCCGCAGATCTGGGCTTCATGACACTTACCTCTGCACAGTCGTACGCTCTTATTATAATAGGTATTACAACTATCTACACTCTCAAGGGAGGTATGTTCAGCGTTGTGGCTGCAGATGTATTTCAGTTTGCAATCATGACAATCTCCTGTCTGATAATTGGATATATTGCATATAACGCTGTAACAGGAGAGCAGATTGCTGCCATGACACCTCAGGGCTGGGACAATATGTTCTTTGGATGGAATCTGGATCTCAACTGGGACGGACTAATGCCAGCGCTTAACGGGAAAATCGCCTCAGACGGTTTTGAGATGTTTGGAACACTTATTATGCTGATGCTCTTTAAGGGTATATTTGCAAGTCTGGCCGGCCCGGTTCCAAGTTATGACATGCAGCGTATTCTCTCTACAAGAAAGCCATCTGAGGCAGCCAAGATGAGCGGATTCACAATTCTGGTTCTGTATGCTCCAAGATATCTGATGGTTGCCGGCCTGGCGGCACTCTCAATTGTTTATTTGTCGCCACAGCTCTCTTCAATGGGAAGCAATGTAGATTTCGAGACAATCCTTCCAATGGCAATCACCCAGTTTGTTCCGGTAGGGCTCAAAGGTCTTCTGCTCGCAGGTCTTCTTGCAGCATTCATGGGAACTTTAGCTGCATTTGTAAACTCTGCACCGGCATATATTGTAAATGACCTTTATAAAAAATACATCAATCCTGATGCCCCTGCCAAAACATATGTGAGATACAGCTATCTGGCATCAGTAATCCTGGTGGTTGTGGGCATCATCTTTGGCTTCTATGCAAAATCACTTAATTCCCTCACTCTGTGGATTACTTCGTCTCTGTACGGAGGATATGCCGCAGCAAACGTACTTAAGTGGATATGGTGGAGATTCAACGGATTCGGGTACTTCTGGGGTATGCTTGCCGGTCTTGTATCATCAACCATTAAGCTGATTTTCTTCCCGGAGATTGCAGACATTTATCTCTTCCCGGCGATTCTGGCATTCTCTTTTGCAGGTGCGTTCCTTGGAACATTCCTGACCAAGCCGGATGACGATGAGGTGCTTATGAAATTTTACAAGAATGTGCGTCCATGGGGATTCTGGAAACCAATCAGGGAGAAGGTTCAGAAACTGGACCCAACATTCGAGCCTAACAAAGACTTTGGAAGAGATGCAGTTAACGTGCTGGTAGGAATTGTATGGCAAATGTCACTGGTAGTGCTTCCTATCTATCTTGTAATTCATAACATGAAGGCGTTCCTTATTACACTTGCCGTTACAGTTGTTACAATGATTATCCTCAAGTTCAACTGGTACGACAAATTGAAAAATGCAGACAAAGGTTACGAAGACGTTAAATAAATTAATAAATTTGTTGTAAACCCCAAAGTATCAAAATGAACAGTTCATTTCTTCAGAAATCCTATGAAGGGAACAGGAGCGCATCTCTAAAAAGAGAGATTGTAAGACTTCTTATCGTTGGCGGCAACTTTAGCATAACTGACCTCAGCAAGGAGATGAACATGAGCGTGCCAACAGTGACAAAGCTCATTGGAGAGCTTATCACAGAGGGTTTTGTACTGGACTTTGGCAAACAGGGAACAAATGGAGGCAGAAGGCCAAATGTTTACGGACTTAATCCGGGGGCAGGATACTTTGTAGGGGTAGATATTAAAAAGGATTCGCTGGCACTGGGTGCCATTAACTTCAAGGGGGAGCTTACAGAGTATTCTGCAGACAAACCATTTGTAATGGACAACACCATCCAGTCACTTGACCAGCTTTGCGATATAATCAACAATTTCATTGACAAACTCCCTATCCCAAGGGATAAGGTACTGGCTGTGGGAGTAAACCTTTCCGGCCGTGTAAACTCAGAATCCGGTTACAGTTACAGTTATTATTTCCTTGGTGAAAAGCCACTCTCCATGCTCATAGAAGAGAGAATTGACTGCTCTGTTCACGTAGAAAATGACTCAAGGGCAATGACATACGGAGAGTTTATGATGGGTGAGGAGAATCACTCCAGAAATATGCTTTTTATAAATGCAAGCTGGGGTCTTGGTATAGGAATCATTGTCGAGGGAAAGCTCTATTATGGAAAATCGGGCTTCTCGGGAGAGTTTGGACACTTCCCGTTCTTTGATAACGAGATAATCTGCCGCTGCGGAAAAAGAGGTTGTCTTGAGACAGGCGCATCCGGCTCTGCCGTTCACAGGATGTTCATGGACAAACTGCGCGAAGGGCGAGTATCAATGCTCTCAAACAAATTCAACAACGGCGAGGAGATAACCATTGAAGATATAATGGAGGCTCTGCTCAAGGAAGATGTTCTGGCCATTGAAATCATGGAGTGTGTTGGTAATGAGCTCGGAAAAGCAATCTCCGGGCTAATCAATCTGTTTAACCCGGAGATGATAGTACTTGGCGGAACTTTGGCTGCTGCCAGAGATTATATCCTGCTTCCGGTGAAAAGTGCAATCAACAAATATTCACTCATTCTGGTAAGCAAGGATACCAGGCTGAGACTTTCCCGCCTTGGAGAGAAATGCGGCGTTATTGGCGCCTGCATGCTCGTCAGAAGCAAGACCCTGGGCCTGGTTTAAATTCCTATTTATAGAGATGGTATTTCTTTGAGAGTTTTCTGAAGCTCTCAACATCTTTATACCAGTATGCTCTTATATCCTCAAATCTGTTTCTCTCAGAGAATTTAATTCTGATCTGATCGCTTCCTGAAACCTGGTCAAACATTCTGAAGCGTCCCTTATCTGCATTTGCAAAAACAGCTTTCTCAGGCCACAGCTCGGCAACAGCCTGCATTACCCAGAACTGAATATCAGAAAGAGCTGCCTTTTCGTAGTCCATTACATGAACCTGAACACCCTGAAGATTTTTGCCCACTCCAACTGAATAAAAGGGCTTAACATGCATCGGGCGGAAAGTGACTCCCGGAAGGTTGTAGCTGTTCATTCTTTCGGCAAGCTTCTCTGCTTCAATCCATTCAGCAGCAAACATCTGGAAAGGAATTGTATAACCAACTCCAATAGACATATAGCCAAGCTCTCCCAGTATGCCTGAAATTGGATATGCTATAGCACTTATTGGCTGCGGAATATGCGGAGATGAAGGTACCCACTGGAGACCTGTCTGCTCAAAGGTCATATCTCTCTTCCATCCCTCCATCTTTACAACAGTAAGTTTACACTTCTTGCCAAGCATGTTTTCTTCATTTAGCATCACCGCAAGTTCGCCGCAGGTTAGCCCGTAGATGTAAGGAATCTTGAACTGGCTTACAAATGAGATAAAACCATCTTCTGCAAGATTACCCTCAATTTTATTTCCACCCAGCGGATTTGGCCTGTCAAGAACAACAAATTCAATATTGTTCTCTGCAGCAGCCTCCATTGCAAGACCCATTGTACTGATGTATGTAAATGAGCGGCTGCCTATGTCCTGAATATCATATACAAGAACATCAATATCCTTTAGCATCTCAGGAGTAGCCTTTCTGGTTTTTCCGTAAAGTGAGTATACAGGGAGACCGGTCTTTGGGTCGTTCATGTTATCAACTTTATCACCTGCATGTACATCTCCCCTTACTCCGTGTTCAGGACCAAAAAGAGCAACAAGTTTCACATTCTTTGCCTCAAACAGTACATCAACTGTAGATTTGAGGTTGTTGTCGAACCCGGTTGGGTTTGTGATAAGACCTACTCGTTTACCTTCCAGAGCCTTAAAGTTCTGAGATTTGAGAGCCTCAAGCCCGGTTTTGATATTCTGAGCGGTTGCATTCCCGGCAACAAGTGCCAGGGCAACCAGTAAAATAAATTTAATCTTTTTCATAACGACTAGCTTTTTGCCACCTCTTTTCTTCCAAAAGAGGAGTCCACTTTAATAAAGGCTGTCACCGCAATAGTAGCGACGCAGCAAATCATAATCCAGTAGAAGAAGTGTTTGTAACCTATAAGCTCCTGCAGCCAGCCCGCAGCCATGCCCGGAAGCATCATGCTGAGTGCCATAAAGGCTGTACAGATTGCGTAGTGAGATGTCTTGTGCTCTCCGTCTGCAAAATAGATCATAAACAACATATAGGCAGTAAATCCAAATCCGTATCCAAACTGTTCAATGAAAACGCAGAGATTGATTACGAAAAGGTTATCAGGCTGGAATACACTCAGGTAAACGAAGGTGGCACATGTAAGTGAAATACTCCATGCCATTGGCCAGAGCCACTTCTTGAGACCTCCCCTGGCAGCAACAATACCGCCAATAATTCCTCCAAGAGTAAGACCGATGATTCCAACTGTACCATAAACCAGTCCAACCTGACCGGTTGTAAGGCCCATACCTCCCACTGCTTTAGGATCAAGAAGGAACGGAGAAATCAGTTTTACAAGCTGTGCTTCAGGGAAACGGTAAAGAAGCATAAAAGCAATTGCAATACCCACCTGTTTCTTCTTAAAGAATGAAGCAAATGTTGCAAAGAACTCCTTAAATATATTGCGGGCAGTAACCTCCTTTGCAGGTTTGTCGCTGTCCGGTCTCGGAAGAATAAACCTGTGATAGAGTGTTATTGCAAGGAAGAAACCGGCAAGTATGAAGAATGTAATTGACCATGCAAACGAGATATTACCCGAAACACTGCTGAATGAGGTAGAGGCCTCTGTTGTGAGTTTGGAATCTGCCTGAACAATTATGTATGCAGGCTTGTCCCAGTTGTTCTCAGTAAACTCCAGTCTCTCTCCGTGAGCAAGTGAAATGCTCTTGTCTCCTTTGTCGAGTCTTGTGTTAAGCACAAATTTCTCACCCGGAAGCGGAGCCTTGGAAATCCTTATCTCCACCAGCTTAGCTGTCCCTGTAAGAGCATGAATATCTGTTGCCTCAATCTCTTCTCCAAAATTCTTTGATATAAAACTGCCAAGAGGTGAAGAGACATTTCTTGTCCACCAGCTTTCGCCATCTGCATTGCCATTTGCACGGCTCTCCTCTCTTTTCATAAAGCCGTTGCTGATATTGTGCTCTGCAGCAAAAGCCTTAAGCATTGCAACCGAATCTGCCGGTACTGTTCTGGTACCCAGCTCTACATTCTGAGGATATGCAGAGAATGTGTATTCATCTGCAGAAACTGTGTTTGCGGGAAGCACAGCAACTGCGCTGTCCTGCTGCGGAAGAACAATCTGAGAAGTATATGCAGGAGATGCGTTAACCTGAATCTTCACAGGCTCCAGACCTGTCGACGACTCGAGTGCCCCCGCAACAATAATGAGAAGTCCCTGTCCTGCAATAGTCGCAACCCTGTAGAAAGTACTGCGGATTCCCACATACATTGCCTGGTCATGAGTATTGAGCGCAAGCATGTAAAAACCGTCTGCAGCAATATCATGAGTAGCAGAGCTGAATGCCACCAGCCAGAAAATCGCAAGTGACCACTGGAAAAAGGCATCCATAGGAATGGTGAAGGCTATCCCTGCCAGACCGGCTCCTACAAGCAGCTGCATGGTTACAACCCACCATCTCTTTGTCTTGAGAAGATCTACAAACGGACTCCAGAAGGGCTTTATAACCCATGGCAGATAAAGCCAGCTTGTATAAAGGGCAATATCTGTATTGGAAATTCCGAGTCGTTTATACATGATAACCGATATGGTCATCACAGCTACATAAGGCAGACCCTGTGCAAAATAGAGCGATGGAATCCATGCCCACGGAGATCTCTTTTTGTTGCTCATCTCTTAATAAATTGAATGATTAATATTTCTTTTCTATTGAAGCACCAATGAAATAGTGCAGCAGAATATCCTCATAACCAAATCCCTGCTCACCCATTACGGCAGCACCAATCTGGCAAAGACCAACTCCGTGTCCCCATCCGGCACCCTTAAGCACAAATGCATCAGGCATCTGAGGATTGCCCTCTTTCTCTACAATGAATGCAGAGGAGTAGAGGTGGGATTCAGAGAGAGTTCTTCTGATTTCAAGCTCTTTTCCAATTGTTCTGGTTCTTTTTGTACCGGCAATTTTGAGCCTTACAAGACGACCGGAAGTTCCCCTCTCTACGGGAATAAGATCTGTTATCTGACCGTAATCTGTGCCCGATCTCTTAAGAACGAGAGCAGAAAGCTCCTCACGGGTATATCTCACACTCCATCTGTAGAAGTTTACAGTCTCCTGATCGTAGTTGTTAAGCACCTGCGATAAGATTTTCTTGTCTGAGGTGTTGCAGAATGCCTCCGGAGATTCAAGAATCCACTTAACTGCATTCTCTTCAACTGTAAGATCCGGAATCTCTGTATTTGTCTTGCTGTCTCTCTGTTTTACCAGGTATGGCATATCCTTCTCCTCCCAGCAGTTGTGGAACTCCTCAAACACACCACCGCAGCTTTTTGAGTAACGGGCATCACAAATCTTTCCATCAAACATTAGGAGTCTTCCCCTTGTCTGCTCAATAGCCAGCTTTACTATCTCGGTTGACGCCCTGGTAATTCCCTGATAACGCTGACAATGGTCATCTGCGCAAATGTCAAAGCGGGTATGATCTTCGCGGTCGTACCATTTTACCAGCTCCTCATCGCTCTCCTTCATTGTGCTGTAAACCTCGCCACTCTCTGTAATCTCCTTGTTCTTGTCAATCTGGGCAAGAAGCCATGAGCGGGAAATAACAGCATGTGCCTTTAACAGTTCAAGTGAAGCTGTCGCACTCATTTCAGATGAGATAACAGAGGTAAGATACTCCTCAACTCCCAGTACATTTACTGCAGTAAGTTTGCCATGCTCGGTTATGATTTTGAGAGCTCCCCTGAAAGATTGATTCTCTTTTCTCTCCCAGTGGAAATTGATGCCAATGGTTACATCCTTTAATTCAAAAGATGAATCTGCTTCAGAAACCGGTTCAAAAAGAATCTCTTCATAAAGTTTGCCGCTCCACTCAATCCTGCCATCCTTGTAAATAACAGACTGAGCTCCTGTGCAAACAGCTCCGTTTGAAGTATAACTACCACTGAGAATGAAATCGATGCGGGGTTCAAACATGATACCCACGCTCACTTTTGGCTCTTTCATAGACTGTTGAGTTTTGTTTTGATTTTTTTTGCCAGCTCTGCCAGCTCTTCGAATGAAATACACACCTCCGAGAGAATCTCCTTAATCTCTGCACTGCCCATCTTCACAAAATCCTTCTCAAGTGGAGTAATGAATACACCGCCCAGATCCACAGATGCAGGGCTTATCAGAATGTTCTTCTCCCCCTCTTCAAAATAGTGAGAAGGACGATGTTTTGACCTGATGAAGAGAGCAGTTGTCCACACTCCGCCTTTATACCAGCAGAGTATATTCAGCATAGGCTCCTTCTCTCCCTCTTTCACTTCAAGGAGCGAATAGATTATATCAAACATCTCAGCAGCAACTTCCCTTCTGGACGACTCAATAACTATGAGGCCGTTAATGGATTTTTTTATGCTGAATACCTTTGTTCCCTCCTCCTCGTAAAGGATGGTTCTTGGCATTGAAGGAAGATTTGCCTCCAGCGGAAGAAATCCTCTGTTGCCTGCCTGAAAATGAAAATGGTCCGGTGCAGAGGCTCCGCACTTTGGACCATTGTAAAAGAGTGAATATTCCGGCATGTGGGCCGCAAGATCAAGCATCGCATCGAACCTTCCGGCTATAAGCTGATCCTGATGTGCAACCACAGGAATTGTAAGGTGTCTAGGGAAAATCGGAAAAGGATTTATAAGAACGGTGTAGGGATTCCCGGAATCCCCACCGTAAATGTAATCGATTCCTTTCTGGATTGCAGGTCTGTTGGCAGCGCAGAGGAAACATTTTCTCTCCTGGATTGACTTGGCATCTACCTTTGCGGCAGATGAGACAATTCTTGCAGGGTTAAACTGTACCTTAAACGGAAATCCGTCTACAAGAACCTCTTTTGCGACAACTCCCTCGAGAGCCTTGTAATTATTGCCAGCCTGCTCCCACGATGAAAGCTGCTCTTCAAAAAGCTGCGATATAGTTTCTTTATTAAGCATCCCGGTACCTGTTATCTCTTTTTGTTAAGTGAAATACGAGCCTTAAGCTCCCAGGTACGGATCCTGTCTTTGTATGTGTTATGGGCATTCATCTTAACGATGTCAAGAGCAGCATCTGAGTTTCCGTCCCAGCGGCGGCAGTGGTAAAGAACATCGTAAATACGGCCAATCTGGTACTCTCTCGAAATATTGAGACCAAGTGCATAATCCTCTCCGTAGCTGGTATTTGGAACCTTAACTGACCGAAGAACCGGAGTATAGAAGGCTCTTGGTGCACCAAGACCGTTAATTCTCAGAGCGTTGTTTCTTCCGTTTTCAGGAGTCCACTCCTTGTGGTCAATGATACCCGGAGCAATCATCTCCATGTTGAAGTTGGTCATCATATATGTTCCAACTACCATAGCACAGTTTTGTGCATAGAAAGAGTCAACTATTTTCTGAAGTGTGTTCTCATCTGAGTAGATATCGTCACTGTCAAGCTGAACGGCAAACTTTCCGCATTTTGGGTGATGAACTCCTGCATTCCAGCAACCTCCTATTCCCAGATCTTTTCTCTCAGGAACCAGGTGAATCAGACGTTCGTCTGAAGCAAACTCTTCAATAGCCTCATATGTTCCATCTGTAGAGTGGTTGTCAATTATAATGAGGTTAAACTTAAAGTTTGTCTTCTGTTTAAGGACAGATGCGATTGCATCCTTAACAGTTTTAATTCTGTTGAATACAGGAATTATAACTGAAGCCTCAAATTCGAAGTTATTTTCGCTGAACTCGATATGTTTGAACTCAGGTTTCAGGTATCCTCCAATATCTTTGAGGTGAAGAGTACAGGCCTCCTCCATTTCAATCTGTACCGCACGGTTCTTTGGATCTACATAGTCAAAGATCTTCTCGCCGGATTTGCGGCTGTCATTTTCAACCTCTGTATAAAGGTATTCATTGATGTGTTCAAGTGCTCCGTTCTGAGACACCTTAAGACGAAGATCATAAAGACCTGCGAATTTGAAGTTTACAGACATCTTTGCAGCAGCATCCTTAAGAGCAGAGCTTCTGTAAACAAGAACAGATCCAAAATTGAAATCATCACGAAGTGAGCCCTCCTGATAAGTGATTACCGGGCTGATATTTCTTTTTCCGTCAATAATCTGGTAGTGGTCTGCATAAACCATAGCAGCTTTTGTGTCGTCTGCAATGCGAAGCATTCTTTCAAGTGCAAACATGCCCAAAACAAGTGTTGACTCCTTTAGATAGATGAGTGTATACTCAGAATCTGCCCTTGAGGCTATCTCCTTAATTGTAGCTGTTGACTTAAGTGAATCGATAACAATTATCTCACATCCGGGGATGCTCTCCTTTCCTTGTTCTGTTGAGAGAAGAAAGATCTTTGAGACATTCTCCGTGAGCTTTAGACCATTGATTGTTTCAATTACCTGTGCCTTGTCCTGATAGGGAATAAAGCAGTTTACATTTTTTGCCATTTTGTATCCTTTTAACTTAAACTATGAGTGCGCTAAGATACCTATTTGAGGTGAAAAGTACAAAAAACGGTCACTTAACCATAAAAAGAGTATTTTTGCGCTTTATTTTCAAAAAATGCACCAGTTCGACTATATAATTGTGGGGAGCGGTCTTGCAGGTCTTTACTCATCTTACAGAGCATCACGATACGGAAAAGTTGCACTGATAACCAAATCCGGAATCAGAGAGAGCAACTCATATTTTGCCCAGGGCGGCATTGCCGCAGTCACAGATGAGGAGGATGCAACCGAGTTCCATTTTGAAGATACAATAGTGGCGGGAAGAGGAATCTGCGACCATGACGCCGTTAACATTCTTGTAAATGAGGGACCTGAAAGAATAAAGGAGCTCATTGAAGAGGGAATGGAGTTTGACATGCAAAACGGCACTCTGGCCCTTGGTCTTGAAGGGGGCCATCATAAAAGGCGGATTCTTCATGCAGGCGGAGATGTCACCGGCAAAAAGATAACTGACTTTATGATTGAGAAGGTCTCTGAACACCACAATATAAAAGTCTTTGAAAACCTTGCGGCTATTGAAATAATTAAAAGTGGAGGGAGGTGCTGCGGAATAAGGACATGGAACCTGTCAGAGCAGAGGGAGGAGATTTTCACGGGGAGACATACAATTCTTGCTATGGGAGGCGCATCTGCAATCTATAAAAACACAACAAATCCCGCAACCACAACTGGCGACGGAGTTGCGCTTGCATACAGGGCAGACTGCAAAATTGCAGATATGGAGTTTATTCAGTTCCATCCAACATCTATCTGGACAGAGGAGGAGAAATCATACCTCATAAGTGAAGCGGTGAGAGGAGAGGGAGCACATCTGTTAAATATAAAGGGTGAGCGTTTTATGACTGCAATTCACCCCAATGCAGAGCTTGCTCCAAGGGATATTGTTGCCAGGTCAATTTACCGGGAGATTCAGAAACAGAAAGAGCCGTTTGTATATCTGAGCCTTGGCCATCTGAATCCGGAGAGAATAAGAGCGAGGTTTCCCAATATACATGCAAAATGTGCGTCACTGGGAATAGATATGTGTGACCGGATTCCTGTTGCTCCTGCTGCTCACTACATGGTTGGAGGGGTGAGAACAGATTTGTGGGGAAGAAGCTCCGTCCCGGATCTCTTTATTTGCGGAGAGCTTGCCTCTACAGGAATAATGGGTGCAAACAGACTTGCTTCAAATTCGTTGCTGGAGTGCCTGGTGTTTGGGTACAGAGCAGTTGAGGCCTGTTGCCTGGAGGAGGGGACAGAAAGAAACACTGTTGCTGCAAAAGAGATACCTGCAGCATTCAGGTGCGACTCATCAGGGGAAAAGGAGTTCTGTGAATTAAGCGGCAGAGTTTCTGAAATCATGACTGCTCATGCCGGAATTGTAAGGAACGAACAATTGCTTGCAGAGGGCCTTGCCAAACTTGAGCGTGAGAAGAAAAATTTCGTAAAGAGCGGGAATGAGCTCTTTGAACTTATGGGAGAAAACCTTATTATTGTAGCTGAGCTTATTATAAAATCTGCCCTGGAGAGAAAAGAGAGCCGCGGAGGACACTTCCGGGAGGATTTTCCGGCAGAGAGTGAAACATTTATTCATCATATAGTTCAGCAGAGGGAGAGAGAGATCTCTTCGCTGCCGGTGAACAAAACCATATAGTATAATCATGAACAGGGATTATTTGATTAACAAGATAATATCACTTGCAATTGAAGAGGATGTAGAATCCGGAGATATTACAACAAATGCGCTGGTTCCGGACTCAACACAAGCTGTTGCCGAACTTACTGCAAAGGCAGAGGGGGTTGTTTCAGGGCTGGAGATTGCAAAACTGGTATTTGAAAAATTTGATGACCACATAAAATGGACACCTCTTGTAAATGAGGGTGACCATGTTTCAAAAGGGGATAAAATCGCCAGGGTTGAGGGGAGCTACAGGGCTCTTCTTACAGGCGAGCGGACAGCACTCAACATTCTTCAGAGGATGTCCGGAATAGCAACCGCAACTTCGCTCTATGTAAAGGAGCTTGCAGGCACAAAAACACAGCTGCTTGACACCCGTAAAACGGCTCCGGGCATGAGGATTCTGGATAAAATGGCCGTTAAGGCCGGCGGCGGGACTAACCACAGAATGGGCCTTTACGATATGGCTCTTATTAAGGATAACCACATCAAAATTGCTGGCGGAATAACAAATGCAGTGGCTCAGGTCAGGGAGTCTGCATTTCCGGGTATGAAAATTGAAGTTGAGGTAACAAACCTTGATGAGACCAGAGAGGCAATTGAGGCCGGAGCAGACATTATTATGCTTGACAATATGAGTACGGCTCAGATGGCAGAGGCTGTAAGGCTGATAAACAACCGTGCCGCCACAGAGGCTTCGGGGAATATGTCAATTTCGCGCCTTAGCGAAGTTGCATCTACAGGTGTTGATTTTATAAGTGTGGGCGCACTTACTCATACTGTAACAGCGCTGGACATTAGTATGAACATTGTACCTAACGGAAAATGAGTGAACAGATGACGGCAGAGAGCATGGTGAAAGAGATTGAGAGGCTAAAGAGAGAGAAGAATGCGGTAATTCTTGCGCATTACTACAGCAGACCGGAGATTCAGGATATAAGTGATTTTCTTGGTGACTCCCTTGCTCTTTCGCAGGAGGCAGCAAGAACAGAGGCAGATATTATTCTCTTTTGCGGAGTAAACTTCATGGCAGAGACTGCATCAATTATCTCCCCCTCCAAAAAGGTAATTGTCCCGGATAACCGGGCAGGGTGCTCACTTGCAGAGAGCATAGACGGTGAAGAAATTGAACAGTGGCGCAGGGAAAATCCGGGAGGAGTTGTTGTATCATATGTGAACACAACAGCGGAGGTAAAGGCATTTACAGATATCTGCTGTACATCTGCAAACGCCCTTAAGGTTGTGAACAGCATTCCGCAGGAAAAGAAAATCCTCTTTGTGCCCGACAAAAACCTTGGAGCCTATATAAATCTCAAAACAGGAAGAAAGATGGAGCTGTGGCAGGGAGATTGCTGTGTTCATGAAAGATTTGACTCAGAAACCGTTCTCGAGATGGCAGCAAAATATCCCGATGCAGATATTCTGATTCATCCGGAGAGCAACTGCTCCGGCGATCCCGCAATCATGGCAATGCCTCAGACTTACTACTACTCCACTGCAGGGATGCTTAAGCATGTTGCGGAATCAGACAAGAGGCAGTTTGTAATAATGACTGAGAAGGAGATAATTCACCAGATGGAGAAGGAGAATCAGGGGAAGGAGTTTATCTCTGCGGGATCGAGGGCTCTGTGCGGACAGATGAAGAGAAACACTCTTGAGAAAGTTCTGCTTGCCCTGCAAAATGAGGGGCCTGAGATAAAAGTTGAAGGTGAATTAAGAGAGAGAGCCTGGAAATCAATTGAAAAAATGCTGGAATTATGATAAAAAAAGGGATTTATGTACTGGCTTGCTTAATGATGACGGTTTTATGGTGTTTTGCACCGGCCGGTCTGGAAGCTCAGACCACAAAGACAAAGAGCAGCACCACACAAAAGAGTCAGCCTAAAAAGAGTCAGCCTTCTAAAACAACAAAGCCCGCACCTGCAGCACCTGTTGAAGAGCCGCTTCCACCAATGGATTCAGTACTGTCGTATTCTATGGAGTACACACAGAACGGAACTGGCTACTTCTACTCAAGAGGCAGGTTGTTTAAGAACGCAAGGCAGGCAGGTTTTGACACCCTTGGTAATTTCGCATTTGTATTTGAAGAAAAATTTAAGGCATATGTAAATGTAAACGGGAAAATTTTGGGCCCTTATGATTTCGTCAACGGAAAAACTGAGGCCGAAGCTTTACCTGTTTTTGTTGCTCAGGGAGGAAAATATGCATTTACATACCATAAACTTGGCAAGCAGTATGTAAATGTAAACGGGAAGATCCTTGGTCCCTACCCTGCTGTGGGAATGAAATCCCTTTACATAACTCCGGGCGGCAATTATGCTTTTACATATCTTCAAAGTCAGACCAGCAGGTATGTAGTTATTAATGACAAGAAATTCGGCCCTTTCCCCAACGAAAGCAACATGGAGGTAAAGGTCTTTGATGACGGAACTTACCTGTATGAATATTCAGACAAGAACGGGGAGTTTATGGTAAACATAAACGGGAAGGATTACCGGATGGAAGATGTTGAAAGCTACACTGCATTCCCAACCACCTACTTCGCCTTTAAACAGGAGGGGAACTGGTATGTAAATAATGCCGGAACCATCCACGGTCCTTACGGAGAGGTAATTCTTCTGAATTATAATCCTTCAGGCGCGCAGGCATCATTCAAATACAGAGAATCGGGCGGTCCTGCCTGGTATTTGTCTGACAGAGGCAGAATTGCCGGCCCATACGAAAAAATTGAGCTGTTTGGCGGAAACCTTTTCCACAAAGGTGTGCCGGTATTCAAATATTTCAGGAAGGCAGGTCAAAGGGAGGAGCAGTATGTTGACATTGACGGCAAGGTCATGGGACCTTACAATTATACCAAAAGGCTCACTCTTCTGGACAAAGACAACTTCATTTTTGCATATGAAAACAAAAACCGCTGGTATGTTAACCTCCGCGGAGAACCAATAAGAGGTTCATTCGGGCTGATAGACGATGTTGCCATCCACCCAAACGGTAGCTTCGCCTACTCTCATCACGACAAACTTGATGTAACCCAGTCAAAGCTGGTAGTAAACAAAAAAACAACCGAATTTCAGGATGCCTTTATAGACGAAATTTTCCTTGCAGCAGACGGCAGCACACTTCTTTTTGTCAGTAAAGAGAAATTTACATATGTGAGTGCATTCGGCAAAAATGTGGGACCCTTTTCAAATCTCGTGTATGCATACGCCACAGACGACGCCGAATACTGCCTTGTCTCATCAGATATACGCACAAAACAGCGGTATGTAATAATCAACGGCCAAAATTTTGGCCAGTTTGACGAAGCCTCAGTTCCGGCAATCGCAAAAGGCGGCAAATACATCTTTACCGGCAAAAATCAGGGCAAATTTTACCTGCACATCAACGGAGAGGTCAAAGGCCCCTACGACTCCATCAAGAACTTTATCCCCACCCGGGACTGGAAAAGAGGAAACCTCATAATGCAGTAGGTTCCTTTTATTTTGCCTCTGCTGTTAAAATCTGTATCCCAAAAGGATATATGCACGGTTCAGACTTGCAGGATAATTTGCAACGGTAGAAAATCCGGTACTGTACTCTGCTCTTATCTCTGCAGAAAACCTGCCCGAGATAACACCGGCACCGGCAAGGAGTCCCTGTTCAAACTTTCTTGTGTGTGCATAAGGAGTCCAGGATTGAGTCTGTCCACCCACTTTTAACTGATTTATCTCATGGATTATCATTCCGTTTGAAATACCGGCATTCATAAATAAGTTTAACTTGCTGTCACTTTTTTTGAATGTATAGCGAAACTGAATATTCAGTTTGAGGTATGATAGACCAAGATTGTAGACATATGACGGAGCAGAAGCAACTTCCGACTTGTAGTTAAGGGTCGTAAAAAAGAGTTCATTATATGCAGAGATTCTGCCTCTTGTCTCCGGGAAGATTATATTAAGAAAAAATCCGGCAGCAGGCATTAGGGATGGTTTGAATGACAATCCAAAAGTCTGCAGATAATTTTCATTAAGCTGTGTTAAAGATGCTCCTGCCACCACACCTTTTTCATATGCAATTTTTTCTCTTTTTGCTGTAAAGACTCTCTTTGTACCTGTGCTTTTGTAATATTTATCATATAACTCCACAAGGCTGTTCTCTGAATATTTTGTAGTTTGCAGCTTACTATCCAGATCTTCGCTGTCAGACAGGTAATGCCTCAGCTGGTTCAGGTAGCCCTTATTTTCGCCAACAGTGCTGCTATTATGAGCACCTTCCTTAAGGTACTTTTTGTATATAAGCAAAGTAAGAGAACCATTTTCGTCAATATAGAACTGGTCGTTATGCACCTTATTTCTGAAGAACCAGAGAGACTTCTCTCCCTGAACAATCAGCCTTAAAAATACGGTATCATTTGCAAGGCGAAGATTTGGATTACTCACAAGCAGTTCAATATTGTTGAGTGTCATCTCAGTCTTAACTGCTGCACTTCTGTATTTGTTTCCTCCGGTTTCAAATCCGCTGATTCGATTTGGCGTAAGAACAACAGCAGTATCCTTTCCCTCCTCAATAAAAGAAATTTTAGGTTTTGGATTAGTCCACCCGTAATAATTAATCATGCCCTTAAGAGTATCACCTTTTGTTCCGTATACAATACCGGGCTGGAAGAGATCCTGTGCATCTGACAAATTAAAAAAGAAAAGAAACGGCAGAAAAAGAATCAGCCTAAAGAAGCGGGAAGTGGAAACCATTGTATTTAATTGATTTGATTTCCTCAAAAATATAAAAAAAACGAGGAAAACTAATATTTATGTTAGTTTTCCTCATTTTGTGGAGAATATCGGAGTCGAACCGATGACCCCCTGCTTGCAAAGCAGGTGC
>ERZ1645189.125-NODE-125-length-18712-cov-5.841293_pt1 | contig 18712 bp, 16 predicted proteins | sample MGYA00575350_ERZ1645189 | MGnify/ENA primary metagenome ERZ1645189 (study PRJEB40845, sample SAMN11283421) | freshwater sediment metagenome | isolation source: river sediment | host: Sediment | place: India: Jajmau, Kanpur | collected 2015-12-17 ...
CGATCTTCTCCGTGGCCGACTACGGCCTCGAAGCCGACCTGTTCGCGGCCGTGCCGGAACTGGTGAGCCAGTTGTAAGCCAAGGGCGGCAGATTCCGGGGCGCGACCGCGGCCGGTGCTGGTAAACCCTCAGCCGCGCGGCCACCCCGCCGCCCGGCTCTCCGGGTACAGTTCATGACCGGTTTGCAGAACGGAGTTCCATTTTGAGCGCAGACACAGCCCCATCCGAGCCGGCCGCGTCCGCGCCCGGCCACGACGCCCCCGCCCGGCGCACCCGCCGCCCCGCCGCGGCCCGCAAGCCCAAGGAAGACCGCCACTTCGTGACCGCCCTCGCGCGCGGTCTGGAGGTGCTGGCCTGCTTCCGCACCGGCGAGGCCACGCTGAGCAACCAGGAACTGGCGGTGCGCTGCAAGCTGCCCAAGTCCACGGTCTCGCGCCTGACCATGACGCTGACCAAGCTGGGCTACCTGATCCACGTGCAGGAGAGCGGCCGCTACCGACTGGGCACCGCCTGCCTGGCGCTGGGCAGCGCCCTGCTCACGCGGCTGGATGTGCGCAAGATCGCGCGGCCGATGATGCAGGAGCTGGCCAACTTCTCGGGCGCGTCGGTGTCGCTGGGCGTGCGGGACAAGCTCTCGATGATCTATGTCGAGAACTGCCGCAGCAGCGCGGCGCTCACCCTGACGCTGGACGTGGGTTCGCGCATGCCGCTGGCGGCCTCGGCCATTGGCCGGGCCTGGCTGGCCGCGGTGTCGCCCGAGGAACGGCAACTGGCGCTCGACCAGATCCGCGAGCTGGACGACCTGGCCTGGCCCGGCATCGAGGCCGGGGTGAACAAGGCGCTGGAGGACTACCGCACGCTGGGCGTGACCTGTTCGTTCGGCGACTGGAACAAGGAGGTCAACGGCATTGCGCGGGCCTTCGACCCGGGCAACGGCCTGCCGATCATGGCGGTGAACGTGGGCGGCCCGTCGTACAACCTCTCGCCCGATTTCCTGCTGCAGGAAGTGCGGCCCCGCCTGCTGGCGGTGGTGCACGAGATCGAAGCGGCCCTGCCGCGCTGACACGGCGCGGGGCGCGCGTCAGCCGTCGGCTTCCAGCACCGGACGCGGGCGCGCCACGGCCGAGAAGATGCCCGTGGCCCGCAGCACCTCGCGCGCGCCCACGCGCAGCACGCAATCGCCGAACGCCAGCTGGCGGCCGACGCGTCGCGGCGTCACATGCGCTTCGAGCCACTCGCCCTGCTGGGCGGCCGCGAGGTAATCCAGGCTCAGGTTGATGGTCACCATCGCCGTCTCGCGGCGGCGCGCGCGGTGCAGGTTGATGCCCAGCGCGCCGTCGGCCAGCGTGGCCATCATGCCGCCGTGGGGTATGCCCAGGCGGTTGCAGTGCGACGCGTCCAGCCACAGGCCCAGCACCAGCAGCCCGTCGGCCTGCTCGCGCGCGTACAGCGGGCCCAGGGTCTGGAAGTAGGACGGCCCCGCATGGGTGAAGGGGCGAAAACCGTCCGGCAGGGGTCGCGCGGGCTGGGCGGGCGTCTGGTCCATCAGAACCACCCGTCCTGCATGGTCAGCGTGCTGTCGTCCAGCGAGCGCAGCAGCGCCAGCTGCTGCGCCACCTTGGGCAGCTCCCAGCGGAAGAACCATTGCCCGGCCTGCAGCTTGCCGCGGTAGAAGGCTTCGTCCGCCGGCGTGGCCGCCCCCGCTTCCAGCGCGCGCTGGGCCACCGTGGTCTGGCGCAGCCAGGCCCAGGCCAGCACCACATGGCCGAAGGCTTCGAGGAACAGGTTCGCGTTGGCCAGCACGCGGTCCGTGTCCTCGCGCAGCACGGGTCGCAGCGTGGCCACCGTCTCCAGCACATCCTGCCAGGCGGTCTGCAGGGCCTGCACCTGCGGGCTCAGGTTCGACAGGCCCTGCGCTTGACCCAGGCTCTCGCGCACCACGCGGTCCATGGCCGCGAGCGCCGCGCCATCCTGCATCACCACCTTGCGGCCGAGCAGGTCCAGCGCCTGGATGCCGTGCGTGCCCTCGTGGATCATGTTCAGGCGGTTGTCACGCCAGTACTGCTCCACCGGGAACTCGCGGGTGTAGCCGTAGCCGCCCAGCACCTGGATGGCCAGCGAGTTGGCCTCCAGGCACCACTGCGCGGGCCAGGACTTGACCACCGGCGTGAGCAGCTCCAGCAGCAGCCCCACGTCGCGCAGACGCTGCGCGTCGGTTTCGGTGCGCTGCTCATCCACCAGCCGCGCGGCGTACAGCGCGAGGCCGTAGGCCCCCTCCACATAGGCCTTCTGCGCCAGCAGCATGCGGCGAACGTCGGCATGGTCGATGAGCGGCAGGGGCGGCGACAGCGGGTCCTTGTTGCCGGGCGCGCGGCCCTGCAAGCGCTCGCGCGCGTAGCGCAGCGAGGCCAGGTAACCCCGGTAGCCGAGCATGACCGCCCCCATGCCGACGCCGATGCGCGCCTCGTTCATCATGTGGAACATGCAGGCCAGGCCCTCATGGGGCCGGCCCACCAGTTCGCCCACGCAGGCGTCGTGCTCGCCGAAGGACAGCACCGTGGAGGTGGTGCCGCGCCAGCCGCACTTGTGGATCAGGCCGGCCAGCGCCACGTCGTTGCGTGCGCCCACGCGGCCCTGTTCATCGGTGTGGAACTTGGGCACGGTGAACAGCGAAATGCCTTTGACGCCCGCTGGCGCGTCGGGCAGGCGCGCCAGCACCAGGTGCACGATGTTCTCGGTCAGTTCGTGGTCGCCGCCGGAGATGAAGATCTTCTGCCCCTTGATGCGGTAGCTGCCGTCGCCCGCGGGCGTGGCGATGGTGCGCAGGTCGGCCAGGCCGGAGCCGGCCTGCGGCTCGGTCAGGGCCATGGTGCCGAAGAAGCGGCCTTCGCGCAGGGCCTGCAGGTAGCGTGCCTGCTGCAGCGGGCTGCCGAACTTCTCGATCACGTTCGCGTTCGACGCCGTCAGGCCCACATAGGAGGTGGTGGCCACGTTGGCGCTGCGGAACACCGACAGGCAGGCCTGCGCCACCAGCACCGGCAGCTGCATGCCGCCGGCGGTGGCGTCGGCACTGGCCGAGAGAAAGCCCGCCTCGCAGTAGGCGCGCACGGCGGCCTGCACGCCCTCGGGCAGCACCACGCGGCCATCGACCACCCGGGGCTCCTGCTCGTCGCCCAGGCGGTGGTGCGGGGCAAAGCGCTCGGTGGCGATGCGCAGCGCGGTGCCGAGCACCGCGTCAAAGGTTTCCCGGCTGTGTTCGGCGTAACGCGGGCGCTGCAGCAGCGCCTGTGCGTCCAGCACCTCGTAGAGCTGGAAGTCGATGTCGCGCCGGTGGATCAGGCTGTCTTGCATGGGATTGTGGCGGTGGGTGTTTGTGGCTATTATCCGGCTCGTTTTGAAATCATGTTCTGCACTGCAGATCATGGTTAACCCTAGCCAGCGCCCACACCCTCCCCCACACACCAATCGGAGACCTCCATGCACCCGGTGGACTACACCCCCCAAGGCCCGGTGGCCGTGCTCACCCTGCAGAACCCGCCCGTCAACGGGCTGGGGCATGCCCTGCGCAGCGGCATCCTGTCGGCGCTCGACCGCGCCCTGGCCGATCCGGCCATCGCCGCCATCGTGCTCACCGGCGGCGAACAGCTCTTCTCGGGCGGCGCCGATGTGCGCGAGTTCGGTACGCCCCGATCGTCCATGGCACCGCACCTGCCGGACGTGATCCGGGCGCTGGAAAACGCCCCCAAGCCGGTGGTGGCGGCCATCGCCGGCCACGCGCTGGGGGGCGGGCTCGAACTGGCCATGGGCTGCCACTTCCGGGTGGCCCGCCAGGATGCGACGCTGGGCCTGCCCGAGGTCAAGCTCGGCCTGCTGCCCGGCGCCGGCGGCACCCAGCGCCTGCCGCGCGCCGTCGGGCTGGAGCAGGCGCTGAACATGATCGTCTCGGGCGCGCCGCAGAAGGCCGCCACGTTCGCCGGCACCGCCCTGGTCGACCTGGTGGTGGACGCCGACGTGGTGGCCGCCGCGGTGGCTTTTGCCCAGCAGGTGGTGGCCGAGCAACGACCGCTGCGCCGCCTGCGCGACGTGAAGATGCCCAGCGCCGGTGCGGACGCCTTCCTGCAGTTCGCGCGCAACAGCGTCAAGGCCATGGCCAAGGGTCTGCCGGCCCCGCTGGCCTGCGTCGAAGCCGTGGCCGACAGCGTGACCCAGCCCTTCGACGAAGGCCTGCGGCGCGAGCGCGCGGCCTTCTTCTCGCTCATGAACACGCCCGAGTCGCGCGCCGCGCGTCACGTCTTCGCGGCCGAACGGGCCGCCGGCAAGCTGCCCGACATCCCGACCGACACGCCGCTGCGACCCATTGCCAAGGTCGGCGTCATCGGTGCCGGCACCATGGGCGGTGGCATCAGCATGAACTTCCTCAACATCGGCCTGCCGGTGGTGCTGCTGGAGACGGGCCAGGAAGCGCTGGACCGCGGCCTGGCCACCATCCGCCGCAACTACGAGAACAGCGCCAAGCGCGGCAAGCTGAGCGCCGAGCAGGTGGAGCAGCGCATGGCCCTGATCACGCCCACCCTGTCCTACGACAGCCTCCAGGACGTGGACCTGGTGATCGAGGCGGTGTTCGAGCAGATGGACGTGAAGGAGCAGGTGTTCCGCCAGCTCGACGCGGTGTGCAAGCCTGGGGCGATCCTGGCGTCCAACACCTCCTACCTGGACATCAACAAGATCGCCGGCTTCACCCGCCGCCCGCAGGACGTGCTGGGCCTGCACTTCTTCAGCCCGGCCAATGTGATGAAGCTGCTGGAGATCGTGCGCGGCGCGCAGACCGCCCCCGACGTGATGGCCACCGCGCTGGCCCTGGGCAAGCGGATCCGCAAGGTCTCGGTGGTCTCGGGGGTGTGCGACGGCTTCATCGGCAACCGCATGCTGGCCCGTTACGGCGCCGCGGCCAACGCGCTGATCGTGGCCGGCGCCTCACCGCAGCAGATCGACCGCGCGCTGGAGCGCTTCGGCTTTGCCATGGGCCCGTTCCGTGTGGGCGACCTGGCGGGCCTGGACATCGGCTGGGCCACCCGCAAGCGCAAGGCCGCCGAAGCCGGCGTGCCGCACGAGCCCACGGTGGCCGACAAGCTGTGCGAGCTCGGCCGCTTCGGCCAGAAAACCGGCGCCGGCTGGTACCGCTACGCGCCCGGCGTGCGCGACGCGCTGCCGGACCCGGTGGTCGAGCAGCTGGTGACCGACTACCGCGCCAGCAAGGGCGTGACGCCGCGCCAGATCAGCGACGAGGAGATCGTGCAGCGCTGCGTGTACGCGCTGGTCAACGAGGGCGCGCGCATTCTGGAGGAAGGCATTGCCGTGCGCGCATCGGACATCGACCTGGTCTACCTCAATGGCTATGGCTTCCCCGCCCACCGCGGCGGCCCCATGTGCTACGCCAACGAGGTCGGGCTGTTCAACGTCGCCCGCAGCCTGCAGGGCTTTGCCGCCGAGGCGGGCGCCTTTGACTGGTGGCAACCCGCACCGCTGCTGCGCCGCCTGGCCGACGACGGCCAGACCTTTGCCTGAACCCCGAGCAACCCGACGAGGAACACATCCATGAACGACGCCGTGATCGTTTCCACCGCGCGCACCGGCCTGGCCAAGAGCTGGAAGGGCGCCTTCAACATGACCTATGGCGCCACGCTGGGCGGCCACGCCGTGCAGCACGCGGTGGCCCGCGCCGGCATCGACCCGGCCGAGGTCGAGGACTGCATCATGGGCATGACCTTTGGCGAGGGCACCACGGGCGGCAACATCGCCCGCGCCATCGCCCTGCGCGCCGGCCTGCCGGTCACCACCGCCGGCCTGAGCATCAACCGCTTCTGCTCGTCGGGCCTGCAGAGCATTGCGCTGGCGGCCCAGCGGGTGATGACCGAGGGCTGCAGCGCCATCGTCGCCGGCGGCGTCGAGAGCATCAGCTGCGTGCAGAACGAGGCCAACACCCACATGCGCCGCGACCCCTGGCTGGTGCAGCACAAGCCCGAGCTGTACTGGAGCATGCTGCAGACCGCTGAAACCGTGGCGCAGCGCTACGGCATCAGCAAGCAGGCGCAGGACGAATACGGCGTGCGCAGCCAGCAGCGCGCCGCCGCCGCCCAGGCGGCCGGCAAGTTCCGGGACGAGATCGTGCCCATGACCACGGTGATGGGCGTGGTGGACAAGGCCAGCGGCCGCGTCACCACCCGCGAAGTGACCATCGACAGCGACGAGGGCATCCGCCCCGACACCACCCTCGAAGCGGTGCAGAAGATCCGCGCCGCCCTGCCCGGCGGCGTGGTCACCGCCGGCAACGCCAGCCAGTTTTCGGACGGGGCCTCGGCCTGCGTGGTGATGAACGGCCGGCGCGCCGAACAGTTGGGCCTGCAGCCGCTGGGCATCTTCCGCGGCTTTGCGGTGGCCGGCTGCGAGCCCGACGAGATGGGCATCGGCCCGGTCTTTGCCGTGCCGCGCCTGCTGGCCCGGGCGGGCCTGAAGGTCGAGGATATCGGCCTGTGGGAACTCAACGAAGCCTTCGCCTGCCAGGTGCTCTACTGCCGCGACCGGCTGGGCATTCCCGACGAGCGCCTGAACGTCAACGGCGGCGCCATCGCGGTGGGCCACCCCTACGGTGTCAGCGGTGCGCGCCTGACCGGCCATGCGCTGATCGAAGGCAAGCGCCGCGGCGTGAAATATGTGGTGGTGACCATGTGCATTGGCGGCGGCCAGGGCGCGGCCGGTCTGTTCGAAGTCTGCTGAAGCGAACGCAAACAAAAGATCAAGGAGACAAACATGAGCGTCAAACAACTGTTCCAGCTCGACGGGCAGGTCGCCCTCATCACTGGCGGCTCTCGTGGCCTGGGCCTGCAAATGGCCGAAGCCCTGGGTGAAATGGGTTGCCAGGTGGCCATCAGCGCCCGCAAGGCCGACGAACTCGCCGAGGCCAAAAAGCATCTGGAGAGCAAAGGCATCACGGTGCAGACCGTGGTCAGCGACCTGCAGAAGACCGAGCGCATCCCGGCGCTGGTCGACGAGGTGGTTTCCGGCCTCGGACCGATCGACATCCTGGTCAACAACGCCGGCGCCACCTGGGGCGCCCCGGCCGAGGACTACCCGGACGAGGCCTGGCACAAGGTGATGAACCTGAACATCAACGCGCCGTTCTTCCTCTCGCGCGAGGTGGGCCGGCGCTGCATGATCCCGCGCCAGCGCGGCAAGATCATCACCATCGCCTCGGTGGCCGGGCTCAAGGGCATGGGGCCGGGTGTGCACACCGTGGCCTACAACACGTCCAAGGCGGCCGCCATCAACTTCACGCGGGCGCTGGCCAGCGAATGGGGGCGCTACAACATCAACGTCAACGCCATCTGCCCGGGTTTCTTCCCCTCGAAGATGTCCGAGGGCCTGCTGGAGAAGATCGGCGACGCCGTCATCGCGCGCACACCGCTCAAGCGCCTGGGCGGCGAGGAGGACCTGATGGGCGCCGTGGTGTTTCTCGCCAGCGAGGCCTCGCGCCACATCACCGGCCAGTACATCGCCGTCGACGGCGGGGCCTCGGCGATCTGAGCGGGCGCCCCATGAACCCGCCCGCATCGCCGCAGTCGCTGTTCACCGGGACGCAGCCCGTCGCGCCGGCGCACGCCTTCGACGAGGCCCGCCTGGCCGACTGGCTGCACACGCACGTGCCGGGCTTCGAGGGCCCGCTGCAGGTGGCGCAGTTCAGGGGCGGGCAGTCCAACCCCACCTTCCTGCTCAGCGCCGGCGGCCGGCGCTACGTGCTGCGGCGCAAACCCATGGGTGAGCTGCTGCCCTCGGCCCATGCGGTGGACCGCGAGTTCCGCGTCATCCGCGCGCTGGCCGGCAGCGCCGTGCCGGTGGCCCACGCCCACGCGCTGTGCGAAGACCCGTCGGTCATCGGCTCGGCCTTCTACGTCATGGACCATGTCGAGGGCCGCATCTTCTGGGACCCGACCCTGCCGGGCATGAACCCGGCCGAGCGCGGTGCCATCTACGACGAGCTCAACCGCGTGCTCGCCGCCCTGCACCAGGTCAACCCGGCGGCGGTGGGCCTGGCCGACTACGGCCGCCCCGGCGCCTACCTGGAACGCCAGGTGGCGCGCTGGAGCCGGCAGTACAAGGCCGCCGAAACCGAGCCCATCGAAGCGGCCGACCGGCTGATCGACTGGCTGCCGCGGCACATGCCGCCCGAGGGTGAAACCCGCATCGTGCACGGCGACTATCGGCTGGACAACGTGATCTTCCACCCGACCGAACCGCGCATCCTCGCCGTGCTCGACTGGGAGCTGTCCACCCTGGGCGATCCGCTGGTGGACTTTGCCTACCACTGCCTGAGCTGGCGCATGCCACCCGGCTCACGCGGGCTGGCGGGCATCAATACCGCGGCGCTGGGCATTCCCGGCGAGGCGCATCACCTGGCCCGCTACCTGCTGCGCACCGGCCGGACCCAGCCGGTGCCGCCACGCGACTGGAACTACTACCTGGTCTTCAACATGTTCCGCCTGGTCGGCATCCTGCAAGGCATCGCCAAACGGGCGCAACAGGGCAATGCGTCCAACGCCACCGCCGTCGAGACCGGCAAGCGCGCCCGCCCACTGGCCGAACAGGCCTGGGCGCTGGCCCAGAGCCTCTGAAACGTTCTCCCATTTTTCTGGAGCCTTCCATGGATTTCGAACACTCCCCCAAGGTCCGCGACCTCATGGCCCGCGTGCGGGCCTTCATGGACGAGCACATCCTGCCGGCCGAACCCCTGTTCGAGGCCGAAATGAAGGCCTTTCGCGCCGCCGGCAACCCCTGGCAGGAGCCGCAGGTGATGGAAGCGCTCAAACACAAGGCGCGCGCGGCCGGGCTGTGGAACCTGTTCCTGCCCGAATCGCCGCTGGGCGCCGGCCTGAGCAATCTGGAATACGCGCCGCTGGCCGAGATCATGGGCCGCTCGCCCATCGGCTCGGAGCCCTTCAACTGTTCGGCCCCGGACACCGGCAACATGGAGACCCTGGTGCGCTACGGCACGCCCGAGCAGCAGGAACGCTGGCTGCAGCCCCTGCTCGACGGCCGCATCCGCTCGGCCTTTGCCATGACCGAGCCGGCCGTGGCGTCGAGTGACGCGACCAACATCGCAGCGCGCATCGAGCGCGACGGTGACCACTACGTCATCAACGGCCGCAAGTGGTGGACCAGCGGCGCCAACGATCCGCGCTGCCAGGTGCTGATCTTCATGGGCAAGACCAACCCGGACGCGCCCAAGCATTCGCAGCAGTCCATGATCCTGGTGCCCATGGACACCCCCGGCGTGCAGGTGCTGCGCTCACTGCCCGTGTTCGGCTACGACGATGCGCCGCACGGCCATGCCGAAGTGGCATTCACCGACGTGCGCGTGCCGGCGAGCAACATCCTGCTCGGCGAGGGGCGCGGTTTCGAGATTGCGCAGGGCCGCCTGGGCCCCGGGCGCATCCACCACTGCATGCGCGTGATCGGCCGCGCCGAGCGCGCGCTGGAGGACATGTGCCGCCGCGCCACGCAACGCACGGCCTTCGGCCGCACGCTGGCCGAACAGGGGGTCACGCGCGAACGCATCGCACAGTCGCGCATCCTCATCGACCAGGCACGCTTCCTCGTCTTGCACGCCGCCTGGAAAATGGACAAGGTCGGCAACAAGGCCGCCAAGCAGGAGATTGCGATGATCAAGGTGGCCGCGCCGTCCATGGCGCTGCAGGTGATCGACTGGGCCATGCAGGTGCATGGCGGTGCTGGCGTGAGCGATGATTTCGGGCTCGCGCGCGCCTACGCCTCCACCCGCACGCTGCGCTTTGCCGACGGCCCCGACGAGGTGCACCGCAACGCCATCGCCAAGGAAGAAATCGCCCGCGTCCTGGCCCGCCAGTCATGAACACAGCCCACCCCTCCTCCCGGCCAGCCCCGCACCGGGCGCACTGGCCCACCGGCCTGCCGCAGCACCTGACGCTGCCCGAGACCAGCCTCTGGTTCAACGCCGAGGTTTCGGCCCGGCGCTACCCGGACAAGCCCTTCATCGTCTACTACGACACCCCGGTGGGCTTTGCCCGTTTCAAGGACGAGGCCGAGCGCCTGGCCGGGCACCTGCAGCAGGCGTGTGGCGTGCAGGCCGGCGACCGCGTGCTGCTCTACCTGCAGAACAGTCCGCAATGGGTGATCGGCTACTACGCCATCCTGCGGGCCAACGCGGTGGTGGTGCCGGTCAACCCGATGAACATGACCGAGGAACTGGCGCATTACGTGGCCGACAGCGGCGCACGCGTGGCCATTGCGGCACAGGACCTGCTGCCGCAGCTGCTGCCGCTGCACCGCGCCCACGGCGCCACCGGACCCGATGCGCTCGAGCATGTGCTGGTGGCCACCTACAGCGATTACCTGGGTCCGACCCGCGAGCTGCGCCTGCCCGACTTCGTGACCGCGCCGCGCCAGCCCCTGGCCGGCCCTGGCCTGCACGCCTGGGCCGACGCGCTGGCCGCCGGCCAGGCCCCAGGCCCGCACACCGCGGGCCCCGACGACCTGTGCGTCATGCCCTACACCTCGGGCACCACGGGCCACCCCAAGGGCTGCATGCACACCCACCGCAGCGCGCAGTGCACTGCCATCGGCGGCATGCAGTGGTTCGGGCGCACGCAGGACGCGGTCATGCTCTCGGTGCTGCCGTTCTTCCACGTCACCGGCATGGCCGGCGGCATGAACGGACCGCTGTTCCTGGGCGCGACCATCGTCGTCATGTCGCGCTGGGACAGAGACACCGCAGCCGCCCTGATGCAGCGCCACGGCGTCACCAGCTGGCAGGCCATCAGCACCATGGTGGTGGACTTCCTGGCCAACCCGCGCATCGGCGACTACGACCTCTCGCGCCTGGCGGGCATCCGCGGCGGCGGTGCCGCCATGCCCGCCGCGGTGGCGAAGAAACTCAAGGACCTCCTGGGCCTGGACTATGTCGAGGGCTACGGCATGTCCGAGACCATGGCCGCCACCCACATCAACCCGCCGCAGCGGCCCAAGGCGCAGTGCCTGGGCATTCCGGTGTTCGACGTCGATGCCCGCATCATCGACCCGGCCACGCTGCAGGAACTGCCGCCGGGCGAGACCGGGGAAATCGTGGTGCACGCGCCGCAGGTGATGCGCGGCTACTGGCGCAACGAGGCCGCCAGCGCCGAGGCCTTCATCGACATCGGTGGCCGGCGCTTCCTGCGCACCGGCGACCTGGCGCGCATCGACGAAGACGGCTACTTCTTCATGATGGACCGCCTCAAGCGCATGATCAACGCCAGCGGCTTCAAGGTCTGGCCGGCCGAGGTGGAAGCGCTGATGTACCACCACCCCGCCATCCTGGAGGTGTGCGTGATCGGCGCGCGGGACGCCCGGCGCGGCGAGACGGTCAAGGCCGTCGTGGTGCTGCGGCCCGAGCACCGGGGACAGGTCAGCGAACAGGACATCGTGGCCTGGGCGCACGAACACATGGCGGCCTACAAGAGCCCGCGCATCGTCGAGTTCGCCGAGGCCTTGCCCAAGTCGGGCACGGGCAAGATCATGTGGCGCACGCTGCAGGAGCGCCAGGACCAGCAGGACAGCACCGGAGCCAAGCCATGAACCACCGCCAGAAAGCCCGCGCCGTCATGGCCCGCGCGCACGGCGCACCCGTCACCGTCGAGGACATCTGGGTCGATCCGCCCCGGGCCGGCGAGGTCATGGTCCGGATGTCGGCCTGCGGCGTCTGCCACAGCGATCTTTCGGCCGCCAAAGGCGTGATTCCGCTGCCGCCGCCGGTGGTGCTGGGGCACGAAGGCGCCGGCACCGTGGTGGCCGTGGGCGAAGGGGTCAAGGGTCTGGCCGTGGGCGACCGCGTGGTCTCCTCCTTCGTCAGCATGTGCGGCCACTGCCGCTACTGCAGCACCGGCCGCCCGCAGCTGTGCGACCAGGCCGCCAAGTCCGCCTTCACCCTGCCCGACGGCACGACGCGCCTGACCGACATGGCGGGCCAGCCGCTGAACATTTTCTCCGGCTGCGGCGTGATGGCCGAATTCGCCACCCTGCACCAGGACAACGTGGTCAAGGTCGAGCAGGCCGTGTCCATGGAGTGCTGCGCCCTCATCAGCTGCGGCGTCATGACCGGGGTCGGTGCGGTGGTCAACACCGCGAAGCTGACCGCGGGATCGATCGCCGTGGTGTTCGGCGCCGGTGGCGTGGGCCTGAACGCCATCCAGGGCTGCCGCATCGCCGGCGCCGCGATGATCGTGGCGGTGGACCGCGCCGACAGCAAGCTGGAGCTGGCCCGCCTGTTCGGCGCCACGCACACCGTCAACGCCAGCAGCGACGAGAACCTGGTCAAGACGCTCAAGAAGCTCACCGGCGGTGGCGCCGATTACGCCTTCGAGTGTGTGGGTCTGGGCGCCGTGGTCGAGCAGGCCTACGGCTGCCTGCGCAAGGGTGGCACCGCGGTGGCCGTGGGGGTGGCCGGCGTGAAGGACACCACCACGCTCAGGACACTGACCCTGTCGTTCGAGGAGAAGACCCTGACCGGCAGCTACTACGGCTCGGCCCGCCCGCGCGAGGACTTTCCGCGCCTGATGTCGCTCTACCGGGGCGGGCGCCTGAAGCTCGACGAGCTCATCACCCACCGCTACCGCATCGACGAAGCACCCCAGGCCTTCGTCGACCTGGCCGAAGGCCGCAATGCGCGCGGGATGATCGTCTTCGACTGAACCCGCGGCGCACCGCCCGCCACCGCATCAGCCCCCCGAGAGGCTGTGGGCCGCCTCCTGCAGCGCGGGCGGCAGGTGCTGTGTGCAGTTGAACAGCCGCAGCAGGTGGGGCGGGTGGGCATCCACCACCGAGACCGCGGTGTTGCCCAGGCGGGCACCGGCCACGCCCGCCTGGCCAGACGGCGGCACATCGCGCAGCCACTGCCGAATGCTCAGCCCATGGGACACCACCACCAGATGGCCCGGCAGGCCGGACCGCAGCGCCAGCAGGGCCGCCCAGGCCTGCGCGCAACGCGCCGCAAACGCGGCCTGCGACTCACCCCCCGGCGGCGCGCCCTCCAGGCGCAAGGGATCGGCCGGCAGGCGGTCGTAAGGCAGCCCGCGCCAGTCCCCGAAGTCGCGTTCGCGCAGGCTGTCCCAGGTGTCGACCGACAGACCCGGCCACGGCCGGGCGATCGCCTCGGCCGTCTGCCGCGCGCGCAGCAGGTCGCTGCTGACGATGGCGGCCACCGGCTCGCGCGACAGCCGCAGCGCCACGGCCTGCGCCTGCGCCAGGCCCCGCGGCGAAAGGGGGGTGTCCGGGGGTTGCAGGACGCGCGCCGCGTTGAGCGCCGTCTCGCCATGACGCACCAGAAGAATGCTCATGCCGCCGGACCTGTGACTGCACCGGACCGGAACGCAGGCTCGCGCGAGCCTCCGTCCCGGGTCACTTCACTTCGCGCCCGACAGCGCGATTTCGCGCACCTTGCCGTTCTCGATGACCGCAACGCGGGTCTTGGCGGTCGAGCCACCTTTGGCGTCCACACCGTCCATGTTGTGCGGGTTCTGGCTCAGCTTGAGGGACTTGAAGCCCTGGTCCAGCTTGGCGCGGATGGCGGCAGCGTCGGTGGTCGTGCCCGCGAGTTTCATGGCCTGGGCGGTCGCCAGCATGGCCGTGTAGTTGAGCGACATTTCCGACGCCGGGTCACGGCCAGGGTAGGCCTTGAGCCAGCTGCCCACAAAGGCCTTGGCACCGGGGGTGGCGTCATCGATGACCGGCAGCACGCCGATGGCCCCTTCGAGCATGGCGTAGGTGCCGCCCAGGATGACCTTCATCTGGTCCATCTTGGCCTGGTCGATGATGACGAAGCCACCCTTGAAGCCCAGTTCCCGGGCCTGCTTGACCACCAGCGCGGTCGGCTCGGAGGCGCCACCGATGAACAGCACGTCGGGCTTGGCGGCCAGCACCTTGCTCACGCCACTGTAGAAGTCGGTCGCGCGGTTGTAGCTCATCGGGTTCTCGGCCACCACCTCGCCACCGGCGGCCTGCCAGGCCGGCACGAAGGCCTTGGTCCAGGCCTTGGCGTAGTCGTGGTCGGCGTTGGCAATGGCCACCTTCTTGCCGAAGGTGCTCATCGCGTGCTTGACGAAGGCGGGAACGTAGGTGGTGAACTCGGGCGGAATGCGCAGCGTCAGCGGGTTGCCGCGCGCGGTGATCTCGGGCACGCTGGTGTAGGACAGCAGCAGCGTCTTGCTGGCCACGTTGCGGGTCTGGATGGCGAAGCTGCCGCCCGAGTGCGGGCACATCACCACCGGCGTCTTGTGCTCCTGCACCAGGCGCTGGAAGTTGATGCCGGTTTCGGCCGGGTTGTACTTGTCATCGAGTGCGACCACCTCGAAGCGGACCTTCTTGCCCGCCACCTCGAAGCCCGAGGCGTTGAGCTCGTCGATGGCGAACTTCATGCCATCGAGCGTGTTCTTGCCGTACTGGGCGGCACCGCCGCTGAGCGGGCCGGAGTAGCCGATCTTGACAACCTCCTGCGCCAGGGCGGGTGCGGCGGCGAGCACGCCGCCGAAGGCGAGTGCGCTGACGGCGAAGCGGATGAATGGCCTTCTGTTCATGGGGGTCTCCTGCAATGGATGGAAGAAGAAACCGGGAGCGTCCCGGCGGCCGTGGGTGAGCGTGCTCTCAGGCCCCGATGTAGGCCTTGCGCACGGCTTCGTTGTTCATGAGGCTCTCGCGGTCGCCCTCGAGCACGATGCGGCCGCGTTCGATGACATAGGCACGGCTGGCGATCTTGAGCGCCGCGTAGGCGTTCTGCTCGGCCAGCAGCACCGTGGTGCCTGCGCGGTTGATGCTCTGCACGACTTCAAACACCTGTTTGACCACCAGGGGTGCCAGCCCCAGCGAAGGCTCGTCGAGCAGCAGCACCTTCGGCCGGCCCATGAGTGCGCGGCCGATGGCCACCATCTGCTGCTGCCCGCCACTGAGGGAGCCGGCCGGATCGTCGCGTTTCTCGGCGAGGATGGGGAACAGCGCCATCACCTCGTCGAGCCGGCGCAGGTTCTCCGCCTTGTCCCGGTGGTAGACGTAGGCGCCGAGCATCAGGTTCTTGAGCACCGACATCTGCGGGAACAGTTTGCGGCCTTCGGGGCACTGCACCACACCCTGGCGCACCACCTGCGAAGGCTTCATGCCACGCAGCGAGGTGCTGCCCAGGGCGATGTCGCCGCCCGAGATGGGCGTGAGGCCGGAGATGGCGCGGAAGATCGAACTCTTGCCCGCGCCGTTGGCGCCCAGCAGCACCACCAGTTCACCGGCTTCGACGTGCAGGTTGACGTTCTCCAGCGCCCGGAAGGCGCCGTACTGGAGCGAGACATCCTTAAATGTCAGCATGGTCGCTCCCCAGGTAGGCGTCGATCACGGCCGGATTGGCCTTGACTTCGGCGGGCGTGCCCTCGGCGATCTTCTCGCCGTAACTGAGCACCAGGATCTTGTCGGCCAGGCTCATGATCATGTCCATCTTGTGTTCGATGAGGCAGACGGTCAGACCGTTGCGGACCATCTTGCGGATCAGTTCGGCCAGTCCCACGGTCTCTTCGGGGTTGACGCCGCCGGCGGGCTCGTCGAGCAGCACCAGGCGCGGCTCGGTGGCCAGGGCCAGCGCGAAGGCCACGCGCTTGCGCTCCTCCTGCGAGATGTCACCGGCGAGGCGGTTCTCCAGGTGGGACAGGCCCACGAAGTCGAGCGCGTTGCGCGCCTTTTCGCGGCAGATGCGCTCCTCCTCGCGCAGGCGGCTGGACCCCACCAGCACATCCAGCAGGCCCGAGCGGGTGCGCAGCCGGTGGCCGACGATGAGGTTGTCCAGCACGCTGGCGTTGTCGAACAGCGTGGTCGCCTGGAAGGTGCGCGCCACGCCCAGGCGGGCCACGGCGTCGGTGCGCAGGGAGGTGATGTCCCGCCCGTCGTAGGTGATGGTCCCCGATGTGGGGCGGTGCACGCCGCTGATGAGGTTGAAGAAGGTGGTCTTGCCGGCACCGTTGGGTCCGATGATGGCGTTGATCTTGCCTTCCTCGACCGTGGTCGAGACGTTGTTGACGGCGGTGTTGCCGCCGAACTTCTTGGTCAGGTGTTCGATCTTGAGCATGGCTTCACTCCGGCTTGGCTGCAGCCGAGACCTGCGCTGCGCGGCGGGCGCGCCAGCCCAGCCAGGTGCCCACCACCCCGTGGGGCAGGTAGATCACGAGCAGGATCAGGATGGGGCCGAAGATGACGAAGCGGTACTCCTGCAGGAACTGCAGGTACTGGGTGATCCAGGGCACCGACAGGGACCCGAACAGGGGGCCGATCAGCGTGCCCAGCCCGCCGATGAGCATGTACATGGTCATGTCGAAGGTGTGGTGCACGCCGGCAATGTCCGGACCCAGGAAGCGCACGAATCCGGCGTACAGGGCCCCCGCCCAGCCGGCGTAGAGCACCGAGATGAGGAAGGCCAGCAGCTTGTTGCGCATCAGGTTGATGCCCAGCGCCTCGGCCAGGTCGTCACCGTTGCGGATGGCCATGAAGGTGCGGCCCAGCAGCGAATTGACGATGCGGCGCATGGCCCACACCCCCAGCACCAGAAAGAAGAACATCAGGTAGTACTGGGCGCGCGGCGTCTCGAAGCCGAAGTCGCCGATCGGCTCGGGCGCGGGGATGCCGATGATGCCCACCGGACCGTGGGTCAGGTCTTCCCACTTCTCGATCACCAGGTAGATGATGTAGCCGACGCAGAGGGTGAAGATCGAGAAGTAGTGGCCCTTCAGGCGCAGCGAGACCCAGCCCAGCGGCAGGCCGACGGCCACCGTGACCGCACCGGCCAGCACGAAGGAGAGCCAGTAGGAGAAGCCGTGGTCCACCGTGAGGATGCCCACGGTGTAGGCGCCAATGGCCATGAAGCCGGCGTGCGCCAGGTTGAACTGGCCGGTGTAGCCGACGATGAGGTTCAGGCCCAGCGTGGCGATGGCGAACAGGTAGGCGGTGGACATCACCGTGAGGTGGTAGTCATTGCCGACGACGAAGGGAAACAGCAGCCCCGCGAGAAACAGCAGGGTCCAGCCCAGCGGGCCGTGCAGGCGGTTCAGCATGTCAGTGCCCTCCTTTGAAAATGCCCTGCGGGCGGAAGGACAGGATCACCACCAGCGCTGCAAAGGCGATGATGTCCTTGTAGTGGTCCGAGACGTAGAAGGCCCCGAAGGCTTCGGCAAAACCGATGATCAGCCCCCCCAGGATGGCGCCGGGCACGCTGCCCATGCCGCCGAGGATGATGATCACGAAGGCCTTGGTGATCACCAGGTGCCCCATGGCCGGGTAAACGAGGTTGATGGGCGCGTACAGCGTGGCCGCAAAGGCGGCGAGCACGCCCGAGACCGCAAAGGTCAGCATCGCCACGCGGTTGGCGTCGATGCCCACCAGGGAGGCACCCTCCCGGTTCTGCGCCATGGCGATGATGGTCGAGCCCATCACCGTGCGCGTCAGGAACAGGTGCAGCACCAGCATCAGCGTGAACGCGGCGGCGATGATCAGCAGACGCTGCACCGGCGCGGTCACGCCGCCCAGATCCAGGATGCCGGTGTAGGGCGTGGGCATGCGCAGGAAGTCCGGCCCCCAGATCACTTGCGCCCCGGCTTCCAGGAACAGCAGCAATCCGATGGCGGCGATCATGGGGTGCAGGCCCGACTCGTGACGCAGCGGGTGGAACACCAGACGTTCGGAGATCGCCGCCAGCACCGCCACCACCACGCCGGCGCCCAGCATCGCCAGCCAGTAGTTCACACCCCACCGGGTCATCAGGGTGTAGGCCACGAAGGCACCCACCATGTAGAAGGCGCCATGGGCGAAGTTGGGGACGTGCAGGATGCCGTACACCAGGGTCAGCCCCAGCGCCACCAGGCTGTAGATGCCACCGAGCGTCAGCCCGTTGAGCACCTGCTGAAAAAAGATTTCCACGATGCGTTCGCCTTCAGGTGTTGATGAAGCCCAGACCTCTCCGCAAGGTCTTTTTTGGCACTATATCCTGCAGGGTGGAACATCAACAAAGGGTAAACCCCGAACAATTCACCTTGGAGACAGCCGTTTTCGACCGATTTTTAGGGAAAACAAAAAATCGACCAATGGAAGTCCATTGACAATGGCAATCCATTGTTCTGCAAAGCAGTACAAAATCTGACAGCCAGTTGGACAGGGGAGCCCCGCGGGGGCTGGCAGCGTGCAGACCGGATGCGACGGCGTCCACTTCGGATGGGTGCGGCCGGCGGGGAACGGATCAGGGGGGCGGCACCAGCGCACCGGGCAACAGGAGGGCCGCTGCATGCACCCCGCAAGGCGCGCGCCGATGCCCCACCCGGCACCTCATGAGCAGGCAGCCGAAGGCATGGCGAGGCGTAGGAGAGCAGCCGTCTTCTGCGCCTCGTCGGACGGAGCGCCGTCCGCTGCGCCGGAGGCCTGAACATCGGGTGGCCTGTGTGCGCGCTCACCACCGGCCGACGCCGACCGCCGTCACCGGTGGCAGAAACGGCGCCAGAAAAACAAAAAAGCGGCCATCTTTTGATGGGCCGCTTTTTCTTGTCGCTTCGCTAATCTGTTGATCAACAAGGACTTTTTCTTGGTGGCCTGGGGCGGAATCGAACCACCGACACGCGGATTTTCAATCCGCTGC
>ERZ1645189.126-NODE-126-length-18694-cov-5.851119_pt1 | contig 18694 bp, 17 predicted proteins | sample MGYA00575350_ERZ1645189 | MGnify/ENA primary metagenome ERZ1645189 (study PRJEB40845, sample SAMN11283421) | freshwater sediment metagenome | isolation source: river sediment | host: Sediment | place: India: Jajmau, Kanpur | collected 2015-12-17 ...
ATGGAACAAGCTCGATGATGCGTACTAAAACCATAGGTCCAATGCATCATTTGAGCGATTGGTACCTTCAGAGCGTCGGCCATACCTTGGAGTTCTTGGTCAAGTCCAGGGCAGTGATGAGCTAATAATTTCATATATCTTTGATAATTGGCATCACTAAGCGCTTCGGAACCGAGCTGAGGAGTAGTCATAAACTGCGTGTATTCTGAGGAAGCGGCAACCAAACACCCGCGTTGATAACCAATTTCATAATGGCTACCTTGTTCAGAAATTGTTTGAAATCGTAATTGTGGCACATCATACAACCCCTTTCCATCCTTATCCATTCACAATCTATACCAAAAAACAGTCTTCGTCAAGACGAAAAAACAGGATAAGGAGCCGTCTCGCAATTTTTCCACGAAACGAACACCTTACCCTGTAAACTCATTTTGAGTGATACATTCGTATTATTGAGGATTTACCAAACAGGTTTGATTTTGGCTGAGCCATTGACGTTGTTGTGTCATGTTGTTTCCACGAGATCCTCCACCATTCTGACTAGACGTTTGCTTGGATTGAAGTAAACCTTGTGTGACACCTTGGTTATGTAACCTTTGTGCGCGGGCGCTTTCACTGTAGCTGGATCCTCGTGCAGCTGTGTTTTGATTGGCTTGTCGAGCTTGCATAGTGCCAACACCAATCTGCCCTTGGGAGGTCCGCTGAAAAGCAGTTAAATGGTTTTCGGAAGCTTTTTTTAGATTCTCAAATACCAGACGAACATCGCCAGGTAATTCTTCTTTTAAGAACGCCTCATACATGGCTATGTTACTCAACTCGGCTTGAACGCCAATCTCATAACTTTCGCTTAGACTGCCAGGAACCATTACCTTCTCAGAAGCAGAATCAACGGGTACCGTTATTTCATAGGTTTCAAATAAAGGAAGTAATGCCTGAATGTGTTTACCTTCGGCTTTCATAATGTTTGTGTAAACGCGGATTGCACCAAACTCATTCTGAATCGTTTGATATTCTGCCTGCGCTGCATACTCATCCTGGATGGCATAATGTAGCATCTCTTCTAAAGTGTAAGAAGTATCTGCTAGAGCTGCAGCGGAACCCACATTTACCTCAGTTGCCATGAGTAATCCGGAAGTTGAGAACATACTGAGTGCTAACAAGCCGGCAGCTATTTTTGATTTTACGTTTTTCATATTCATATCCTCTTTCATTTTCATAAATTCGGTGGGGTAGTCATTCTTGTTACTTCCTTCACCTGCTATTAGTATACTCGAGCAATATGTTTTTTTTGTGATATGAATATTGCAAAACCGTGGTATCTCCATGGCAAACTGTTGTTTGATTACTCCGTTCGCAGAGCAACGACCGGGTCTTTTTTGGCAGCAATCCGAGCCGGAATCATACCGCCAATGAGGGTGAGCATGACGCTAATTACAATGAGTATCACGGCATGCAGCGGGTTCAAGGAGGCGCTCATATCGGCAGAACCCAACATGCGGTGAATGATGGCATTGCCAGGGATTAAAATCAAATAGGTGATTGCTATTCCCAAACCACCGGAAATGAGGCCCACAATAAACGTTTCGGCATTGAATACCTGAGTGATATTCGCTTTCGATGCACCAATCGCCCGCAAGATACCAATTTCTTTGGTGCGTTCCAAAACCGAGATATACGTGATGATCCCAATCATAATGCACGATACCACTAAGGATACGGCTACGAAAGCGATGAGCACATACGAGATCACATCAATAATGGAGGTAACCGAAGACATTAACAGTGCCACATAATCGGTATATGTGATGCGATCTTTTTCTTCCACCGTCTCATTATACTTTGTAATACTCAACGAAATGGCATCCTTGCTTTCGAAACTGTCGGCATAGATGCTGATGGAGGACGGAGCATCTATGCTCACATGACCAAAATCGGAAAGGTTTTTCTTCAGACTCCCTCCTGCTAGGGTGGAATCATACACTCTCAGTAAAACCTCATCTGCTGGATTTAACATATAGCGGTCAAGTGCTGCAGCCATGGCGGCTTCTCCACTTACAGGCATAGTTAGGCTCATATTAGGTGAAGAGGTGCTTGGAGGAGTGGTTCCCGGTGCCACTGCTCCGAAGCGGAGTAACGCAGTGTATAATCCGGCTTTTTCCGATATCGTCATGGCTTCAATGTATCGTTTGGTATCGGTTAATTTGGCTTCCTCATCGGCCGGGGCAAATTGCATGCCATTGAGGACATTCGTGTCAGGAGTGTTTAGCTGCGCTTTTACAATAGGTGTTTGACTGTTCCAATCAATGAGATACTGGGTTAAAGCATTCGAATACGCCAACGGAGATCGCAAATGCGTGTAGTCCGCCTGTGGCATAGGCCGAACGACTCCGACGATGTGAACTTCGAGGGCTTCTTTCAACAGAGAGTCCGTTTGAAAATCATCATCTCCAATATAAACAAAAGTGCCGTTGTCTTGACGTTCATAGAACATACCAGGTGGGAGCAAATAAAACGTATGTTTCATCAATTCAGCATAATCCCAAGTATAGTCTGGCAAAACTAGGTCTTCTTTTGCTTCTAGCTTTCGTTGGATTTCACGGTATTCCTGAGCAGGTAAAAACCCTAATTCATATAATATCGTTGCCGATATGGTGTGATCTTCCTCAAGAACGAGTACGAGCTCATCATAGGCTTTGGGCCACGTACCATATAATAAATCATAATTATCAGTAATCACTGGGCTGACAAGCTCACCATTGCTACCGGGTAACAGCTCCTCAAAAGCGGCTTTATTCGTCGACGAAGAAGACATTGCACCGCCACCAAAGGGCAAACTACTACTGATTGAAGAACCAGTAGATGGGCTTGACTCATATTGAATCCGTTCCTGGTTTGGGTCATAAGCATACACACGGAAACGCACATCGTAAGAATAAACCACGCCATTTTCTCCAATATACCCTTGGATGTCGGAAGCGGGATTGTCCAAATATTGTTTGAAACGCGTTAAATTATTCTCTGTTGTACTAAAACGGTTGCCGCTTTCTATGTTTAAATCCGAAGAATCCATGAGTATTCCTTCGGGGGAGGTGGTTTGCACATCACCCCCCAGACGATTACGCACCGTTTCTCGCCGTTGGGCCATAATCGCTGCAATGTCAATAGACTCGGCATCGATGCTGATGGGGTATGAGACCATGGTCTCTTTTTGAACATCATCGATATACTGGCTGACTCCAGTAGATAGAGATAAGATGAGGGCGATACCGATGATTCCTATCGACCCTGCAAAGGCCGTTAAGAGGGTGCGTCCCAACTTGGTTTTAAGATTATTGAAACTTAAGCTTAAAGCTGTAATGAAAGACATGGAGGAACGTCCTAGATTTCTATGTTCTGCTGTAGCAGATAAATCCGGAAGTTCCGGAGCGTTGGAATCACTGACGGTGAGCCCATCTTGTAAACGGATAATTCTGTTGGCATAGGTCTCTGCTAACTCGCTGTTGTGGGTGACCATAATGACCAATCGATCTTGGGCTACTTCTTTCAGTAAAGCCATAACTTGCTGACTGGTTTCGCTATCGAGTGCACCGGTAGGCTCATCAGCTAACAGAATGTCTGGATTATTCACGAGTGCTCGAGCGATGGCTACTCGTTGCATTTGTCCACCCGAAAGTTGGTTAGGGCGTTTGTGTACGTGCTCCGCTAAACCCACTTGGTTTAATGCTTGCTTAGCCCGCTCTAATCGTTCTGTCCTTGGTATTCCCGATATGGTGAGGGCTAATTCAACGTTTGACAATACCGACTGATGAGGGATTAGATTATAACTCTGAAAGACAAAACCTATGGTATGGTTGCGATAAGAATCCCAATCGCGATCGGAATATTTGCGAGTGGATACGCCATTGATGATTAAATCACCCCTGTCGTAGCGGTCCAAACCACCGATAATATTCAAAAGCGTGGTTTTACCTGAGCCACTAGGGCCAAGAACAGCGACAAACTCACTGTCGCGAAACGTTAAGCTAACCCCAGCCAACGCATTTTGAACAAATTCACCGCTGATATATTGCTTGTGAATCTCTTTTATTTGTAACATGTGACATTCCTTTCCTTAGAGAGCAAATTAAACTATATCTCCTATCGTATCACGAAATGACAAAAACAGGAAGAGCGAAAGCCCTTCCTGAATTCTTAAGTTTTTATGAAGATGCTAAGAGGTGCGCAGTAACCGCCAGGTGTCTGCTAAAGTCTCATGTTTCACAGAAGTGATATCAAATCGCATAAGTTTGAAAGTGGTTTGCACACAAATTCCCGAACCAAAAGCAGAGAGCACCGTGCCTAAACCGACTGGCCCTCCCAAATACCAGCCGGTGAGTAAGGTGATAACTTCTATTGTCCCACGACATAACCCAACCGGTAACTTCGTTTTGCGAGTTAGCGCAACCATGAGGCTATCGCGAGGGCCAGCACCGAAACCGGTTCCGATGTAAAAGTATGTGGCAAAAGCAATGATGTATAAACCCAAAATCATCATGGGAATACCAAACCAAAAGTTTTGGTTTACCGGAATCGGGTTCCAGGTCATTAACACGTCAATAAAAACACCTACTACCACCATATTAGCCAGAGTTCCTAAGCCAATCTTCTCACCCAGCAACACAGCAAAAATGCCAATGACCACCCCCGTGATGATGGAAGACATTCCCAAAGTCATCCCTGTAGCCTTAGATAAGCCGGTGTGGAAGACATCCCAAGGAGCATAGCCAATGTTCGCACGAATTGTAACGTAAATTCCCAAAGCATACAGAAAGAGCCCTAAAAAAAGGCGTGGTAATCTTAGTAAAAAATGTTTCATAAAGAGTCCTTTCAAGGTTAAGAATATGTTTCTCCTATGATTATATCCACAAAATGCACGAAGTCAAGTTTGAGTTTATTTATAAAAGGTAGCAGCACAAAAAGGATTTGCTGGATAACAGCCAATATTCGTGTTATAATGATGAAAACCAACTGAGAAAGAGGTACTATCCATGGAGTATTTGCCTGCTATTGTGGTCGCTGGTTTTTTGTTCGTTTTGTTATTATTTTCCTATCAGATTTTTCAGACTTTATTTCAAAACCCTCGGCGCAAACTGATAATCGAAAAAATACCGGAAGCAAGTATGGCTAAAGCACAACATTATTGGCAGGGAATAGAGAATTTTAAAAAACTAAATCCCCAAGAGTTAGATATTGTTCATCAAGGGTATAAACTTCATGGATATTATCTACCGACAAAGAACCCGGTCACAATCATCCTCCTACATGGTTGGCAGGATGAAGCTGAAATGAAAATGCGTGAAGGATTCGAGTATGCCCAATTAGGATATTCGGTCTTTCTTCCGGATCTCCGTTCCCATGGCAAAAGTCAAGGTAAGTACATTGGTATGGGAATTAGCGACAGATATGATATTATTGCTTGGTTGAATCATCTTCAAAAGCTCAGTGGTTCCGAGCTCGAATTTGTACTCGATGGCTCGTCCATTGGAGCAGCTGCCATATTGTCTTTAAGTGGAGAAGGCAACTTTCCTAAATCAGTGAAAGCTCTGATTAGTGATAGCTCTTTTGCGTCATTACGTGGGCTCATTTCCGGGATGGTCCATTTCCCTTCGCAATACTTGAAACAAATTCATATGTGGGCTATTGAACAATGGTGTAAATTAATCTGCCACTATACATTTGATGAAATAACTCCCATAGAGGCGGTAAAAAAATCAACGACGCCTACTTTCTTCATCCATGGGGCTCAAGATAAATTTGTACTCCTTTCAGCAGCTCAAGAAATGATACAAGCGTGCAATGCTCCAAAAGAAATTTGGATTGTGGAGAATGCTTCTCACAATGCAGCCTCTTGGGTAGCACGGGATGAATACATTCCAAAAAAGGTCAAATTTTTGCAGCAATATGTGACAAAAATATAGCACCATGAGGATAGAACGATGAAAAAATACTTACCCGGCTTGAGCATTATGGGATTGGGAATTTATACTGTAGGCTTGGCATTAGTTGCTGCACTACGAACTGGAATGAATTTTAGCTCAGTCATGGGAGCTCTCATGGGTGCGGGAATTTTCTTTTTCGGGTTATTAATTTTAGGAAGATAAAAAACGAGCTGCTTCTGGTGAAGCGGCTCGTTTTTTAAACAAAGGTATAATTAGATTTGTCCGGTTGCCCGTAAAGCGATTTCAGCTATAATAGCAGAAGCAATGAAGGTACCAATGAATGTGAATAATGCTACGGTGACAATGGCTATACCCTGCTTCTTAAAAGCAGGTAGGTCTTTGCCAATTGAAATACCGGCATAAGAAAGAATCGGGGTGCAAAGAGGCAGCAAACCAATTTTAGCAAATTCAACTTTCATGAAGTTGGCTAAAGGAGAAACTCCCGGTAACCCTACAATAATAGCAATCATTGAGATGAAAAGAATACTTGGTAAATCAGCTTTTGGCCATTTTTTCTCTACCCAATCGGTGATGACGAGGCCAAGCATACAAATAGCGACCATTAAAGCTAATGCTGGCCAAACGTCCCAAGGCATATAAATAATGACTTTTGCCGGTGTAGCAGATCTGTTATGTGTTACCCAGGTGTTTATTGTGTTTCCTAAGGAAGCAAATAAAGCGGCAAAGAACAGGACCTTTATTCGAGTTGCCCATTTTTCCATGATGTTTTCCTCCTACCTATTTCACTTTTTTAACAGGTAATAGCTCGGCTTCGGTGATATTTGGGTTTCTCATACGTTTTAACTTTTTGTAGAACCAGTTGGTAAAGGGAATTGCTACGAATAAGTTAATGTAGAGACCATCAACACCAGTTAAAATTTGGCTACCTGCCGCATACGCTTGCATTTGGGTTACCATTTCAGGTTGAGCAGCGAATTTCTCAACCAGTGGTGCTAAAGCTGCGGTCATCATCGAAGCTGAACCGGTTCCGCAAGCCATGGCAAGAGAGAAAGGATGGAACAAGCCCGATGCTAAAGCAGCAGATGACATTAAGCTATTGAAAATGGTGCCTAATAAGGTTCCGGTAACATAAGCACCCATAACACCGCGGCCTTCAGCAGAATCGAGACCATAGAGGTCACCGATAACGGCTAAGGAACCTTCACGGGAAATGGAGAAACAAGCTCCTACGGCTTCACGACCCATATTAAACACAAAGATGGCAATGGGCATAGAGAACAGAATTGGTCCTAGGTTTCCTAATTCTTGTAATAAAAGTGCAGGACCGGCTTTGATAACTTGTTCAAGGTTCGGGCCAATGGTGGAGCCCACTTTTACGGTTAAAAGGGTAACGCTAATCCCAATGTAAGGGGATGCAGTTTCCATCATTTTTTGATCAATGATCTTCACACCAAAGAAGATAGCGCCAATTACCAAGGCGTAGAGCATGGGGAATAATGTAAAACTTAAGAGACCGTTGGCATATTTGAAGTTACCGATTAACTCTGCGATAACAACAATGACAATACACATTAAATGGACTTTCCAGTCTTTGAGGTTAAAATGCTTCATGCTATTGTTTCCTCCTATACGATTAGTTACTGAATCATTATTCAGCTAAAAAAATTAAGAATTTAGATGACCCCATTTGGTTAAATATTCTTCTTTTGTCATGGGAGCATTGAAATTGTTCTTTATGTCCAGACCCAATTCTGCTCCATCTGCTAACATATCAATGGCGGTGCAAATCAAGGCTTTGGCAGCATTGATATAGGCCAGTTCTTTGTCAGCAATCATAAATTCTTTGCTGTGTGCCCCACCTACCGAACCACCCATATAAATGTGTTGGGTTGGTATCAAGTGTGCTACATCAGATGCGTCGGTGGAACCACCACCACTGGGACCTTCTCGTAAAACAGCGTCTTCTCCGAGTAATGCAACCAAATTGGCATGCATCACATCGGTTAGTTTCTCATCGAAACAGCTGGGTAAATAACCAGGTAGTTCTGTAATGACGGTTTGCGCGCCGACTGCATCGCCACCGGCCTTGAAGGCCCGATTGACTTTGAAGCTGGCATCCAAGATAGCCGGAACATTGCTACCACGAACATAAGTTTCGATTCTGACATCGGCTGGAACGACATTGACCAGATCTCCGCCTTTGGTAATGATGGGATGAACTCGTATGTGGTCTTCGTCTTTAAAGGTTTCACGTTGAGCATGAACAGCCATGAGACCGATTTGAGCCGCATTCAAGGCATTGATACCCATATGAGGAGCTCCGCCGGAGTGCGCTTCTTTACCAATGTAGCGGACCAGTTTCCCGGTAAATCCATTACTAAAATTACGTGTTAATGCCTTTACTTTCCCGGTTGTACTGGTAGTGTGTTGCATGATCATGGCATCGATTCCATCGAATTCACCGAGACGAATGAATTCTTGCTTCCCACCTAGGAAATGAATTTTACCGGCTTCGCGTAAACTGTTGCGATAACCGATTTCTACATATTCTTCTGCGGGAACGGCCATGAGAACAATATCACCCGAGAGTTCTTCCATAATACCCGTGCCTTTTAGTGCATAGGCAACGCCGGCTAAGGAAGCAATCATGCAGTTATGTCCGCATGCGTGAGCGGCACCGGTTTCTTCACAAACGTAAGGATGATCACGAACGATGACCGCATCTAATTCTCCCATAATTGCGACCTTCATTTTGGATTCTTTTCCCTTGCGTTCTGCTACGACGCCGGTAATCGCTACTTCGCTGCGATAGGGATACCCTAATTGTTCAAAGAGTTTCTTGACCTTGTCTGCAGTCTTAAACTCTTTGTATCCTAATTCGGGTTCTACTAAAATAGAGTCACCTAAAGCAATGATCGCATCACGATTTTGGTCAATCGCTGCACAAGCAATTTTTTTGAGTTCTTCTTTGGAGTGTTTCATCAAAATCCTCCTAACGATAACGGAGCGGATTCATCACGCGGTAGAAATATTTACCTTGTGCAGAATAAAGATGTGTGGTTTTGACTGACTGCGAATTGAGCAGGCCCCCTCGGAGCCGAACGAAAAAACAAATGGACTAACGATGCATCATAAGACCGATTTTTTCTAACGACGGACCTGTAGTTGCAGTACACACCCCCTTTTCGCTTATAAAATTCGCATTCCAAGTAAGAATCCCTGCAAGCACTTTTGGCTGTTCTCAAGTATTGCATAATAAAATCAATCGAGTATTCCTGCCAACTAAAGAGAAAAAACATATAAAACAAGTTAAAGTGTAGTAATAAACGATAAAACATAGAAATAAACTTATATTTCGATGTGTTTAACCCATGCATTTGGGTAGATAGGTGCTCTAAAAACTCTTAAAGATTAATAAAAATACAAAAAAATACTCAGTAGCGTTTAAAAACAAACACTTCTTAGGGGAGAAAACTTGCAAATCTCAAGCTTCAATGGTATGATTTTTGTGAGAAATACAATGAGCCCTACGGCGAAAGAAGGCGGAAGATGCCAGACATGATAGAGCAGAAAAAAGATAATGAAAAAGCGGTATTGGAACTTATGATTAGAATGTACTGTACAGGAAAAAGGCATATAAAAAAAGAGGGTCAGCGCCTCTGCGATTCATGTCAAACGCTTAAAGAATACGCTTGGCAAAGAATCGATGCGTGCCCTCTCATGGAGACAAAGAGTTTTTGTTCGTTATGCAAAGTTCAATGTTATGATCCAAATCGACGCGAGCAAATACGCAAAGTTATGCGATATGCGGGTCCCCGTATGTTATGGCATCATCCCATTTTAACGTTGAGACATTTCGTTTTAACAAAACTGAATAGTAAATAAGAGATGAACTACTTCTGTTGAATTTCCATGACGTAATAACAGTTCTTTCCAAGATCTTTTGCTTTATACAAGGCCTGATCCGCCCTATGAACTACCGATTCGGCGGAATCAACCATATGGATTTTTGTGATTCCTAAGCTAATCGTGATTCCATAGGAGGATAATTCCGGGTGGTTCCGTATTTGGTTGAGAAAAGAATCCAGTTTAGGATTCAACTCTTCTGAAGTTCCGTTTAAGCTACCGGCAAATTCGTCGCCACCCCAACGGCTGATATTTCCTTGGGTGCCAACAAAAGAAGAAGCAAGCTGACCAACCATATGTAATACATTATCGCCAACCATATGTCCATAGCGATCGTTCACATGTTTAAAATTATCGATGTCAAAAATGAAAATATGAGTGGCTTCGGCTGTTTTTTTATGAGTCACAAAGTCCTGAATTTTTTCATTAAATCCTCTCCGATTCATTAGCCCAGTGGGAGTATCGGTTTTGGTTAAAGAAAGCATTTCCAATCGATGCTTTGTAATGATTCGGTTGGCGAATAGAAGAACAAGGGCTGTGATAAAGATATAGATAAAAGTGAAGCGATAGATCTGAGCATTCAGAGTGGCAGCTAAATCGGAGGTGTCTTTCTTAACAAGAAGATACCAGTCTAAATCTTCAATGTACTTCGTGATGTAGTATCCATCGTACGGTTGGTCTTTAAACTCAATAATTTCATAACCGGTTCGGTTTGCCAAAATGGCTTCTTGTTTACTTTGAAGGATGGGATCTGTAAATAGATTCCCGGCTCCCATGTGAGAGCCAGCAGAATCAATTTGAATGCTGCCATCTCTACTAAACAAAATAGCCTCTAGTTTATAATTGCTTTCGAACCCCGATAACAGCTCTTGCACATGCTGGATTTCAAGTCCCACTCCGGTGACACCGAGTAAATTCTTATCTTCATCCACAATTCTACAATTAATAAAGACAGAAAGGCGATTTTGATTGGCTTGATCTGTATCCACATCTAAATCATAAATCATTTGACTATTGACGAAATTATAATACCAAACATCATGCGAATCGGTTGGGCTGATAATCTTATTAATCCCTTCATAATGGTAGTAGATTTTGGATGGATCGGAAATGAGAAAAACCGAATCGTATAAGTATTTGCTTTTGATACCAAGTAAGTACTGTTGAAGTTCTAACCGATGTTCTTTGGTATTAGGATTCGCTTGTTCATCCAAAATCCATTTTTTCACAAAACTATCGTTGGCCATGGTCAGAGATACGAAAATGGGCTTCGTTAACTCATTCCCAATTTCTCCATAAATGTTACTAGCTGTCAGTTTGCTAATATTGACAATGTCTTCTTTGATTAGCTTTGAGTATATGGCATAGGTACTAAAACCAACCGTTAAGAAGCCAAGTAGGATGATAAAACTAATCACTAGATTGATTTGTATCCTGTAATGTTTTGTGCTACTTTTGAGAAAAGTCATCTCATTCCCCCCTATCTACCTCCATCAGCAAAGACAGTCGACAACAGCAGTGGCAACTCCAAAAGCGAGTTCAGTTTAAATTTCGCATCTGGAACACTTCCAAATCCATACTTTGCATGAATAAAGGGAAGTCCTGCTTCCGTCGCGGCGTTATAATCACCCAGAGTATCGCCAATGTAAACCGCTTTACTCCACGGATTTCTTTCGAGAATCAGTTGAATGTTCTTCGCTTTGCTCAGTCCGGTTCTGCCTGGGCACTCGTAATCTGTAAAGTATTCGTTCATATCATGGGCTTCCATAAAAGCTTCGATGTAACCATCTTGACAATTACTAACAATATGCAAATCATACCCCACATGTTGAAGTTCCTTGAGCGTTTCGAGTAGATGTGGATATAAAACGGCTCCGTGTATCCGTAAATATTCGGTTTCTTCTATGCTGCATTCTTTCATAATGATGCGTCGTTGTTCTTCTGTATGATGGGGCAAAATCTCTTCTGCGATATCCCATATGGTTCGTCCCATATAACCCAAACAATCTTGCTCCGTAATGCGAATCTTTATTTCTGGATATCGAGAAAAAACGCGATTCCAAATGGGAACAATTTGGCTTCTCGAATCCCATAATGTGCCATCTAAATCAAAAATCACCAGAAGTTTCATCACAATACCACCTTACTAGTCGTTATTGAAATACATCATATCATAATATGAAAAAGTTGTATATGAAAAAAATCCCATTTATTTATGCTCTTCGTTATAATTATCACTTAATTTTAATTCGAATACTTGACGTATGTCAAAAACTAAGTTAGAATAATGACAGATTTGTTACAGAATTCTCGAAGGAAGGGGGCCTCTTCAAAGAGAATACAAAACAACAAGGGTTGTTATGGATGGATTCAAAAATTTAGGAGGATGAAAGAATGCGTAAATCTAAAATTGTTAGCTTGCTTTTAGTATTTGTTATGATGTTCTCTTTCTTAGCTGCTTGTAATCAAACTCCAGCCCCAGCACCTACCCCGACCCCAGCCCCAGCTCCCGCTTTGGTTCCCGCCGAAGTCATTGCCGAAGCAGTAAAAGGCTTCTTGACTACGATTCCGGATAATAACTACATTATGGCGGCAGATGCGGCATTGAAGTTGAACTCCGAGAACCCCGATGCTGTTTTCTGGGTAGATATGCGTTCTGCTGAAGATTATGCTAAAGGTCACATCACCAATGCAGTTAACATTCCCTATGCAAAAACCGGTGAAAAATTAGGGGTATTGCCGACAAACAAACAAATTGTTTTCCAATGTTATTCCGGGCAGACTTCTGCTCAAGTCACTGCTTTAGCGAACATGCTTGGTTATAATGCAGTTTCTTTCCGTGGAGGTATGAACTTTGGTTGGGCTCCATTGAATTTAGGGGAAGCCACCTTGCAAACCACTGAAAACAAATTACCCGAACCTAAAAAACCGGAACTAGATGCCAAAAAACAAATTCTTTGGGATGCTGTTGTTTCATACTTCACCGATAAGAATTACATCATCGCTCCGGCTGACTTAGATGCGTTAGTCAAAGAAAATCCGGATGCGATTATGGTGTTGGATATTCGTTCTGCCGAAGATTTTGCCAAAGGCGCGATTGCAACCGCCAAAAACATTGCTTTCAAAGAAGTGGGTAAGAATATAGATCAACTACCTTCCAATAAACCGGTATATGTAACCTGCTACACGGGACAAACCGCAGGTATCACCATTGCTCCTTTGAGACTGATGGGTATTAATGCGATTAGTTTAAATCGGGGTATGACTGGTTGGACCGGTGCGGAGTTGGGCGTAGTTGTACCTAAATAGGTCACGTGTCAAACATTATAATGGGAGGTGACGTCGATGAATCAGCCCATAGCCATAAAAAAATGGCTTTTAGGCTTGTTGGCCGTTCTTTTGGTTGGAGTGACTGTCGTGGGCTTCAGTCAATTGGGCGTCAACCCGACCGCAGGAAGTTTGGTCCTGGAAGAACCATTCCCTTATAAAATCGTAGATAGTTCTAGTTGTGTCGCGTGTCATACGAATGAAAGTGTTATCGCTGCATCCAATTGGGGCAAAGACAAACCAGTGGCCGTCAATACAGGTGGCTGAGGAGCTCCGGGACCACAGCTGGAAGCTGTGCAAATGTTCCTTGTCTCTGAGGCATTTCTGGAGACCACTCATGGTAAACTGGGATGTATTTCTTGTCATGGCGGAGAGAATACAGCAGATAAAGCGCTCGCTCACGCCGAAATGGACCCCTACCCATCCAGTAATTTTGAGGTTTCCTGTGGTAATTGTCATAGTGATGTGACTACTACATTTGGCACCTCCATTCATTACACATTGGGCGGTATTGCCAATGGATTACTAGAGTTTACCGATTTTACACTACTATCTGATAGCCCACATCATGAAGAAGTCTTCGATAACGATTGCTACAAATGTCATGCTACTTGTGGGGATTGTCATGTTAGTCGTGATAAAAACTATTCCAATGGGTTAGTCTCACAACATGATTTCCTAGCCACACCCTCCATGGAAGAAAACTGCTATGCCTGTCACAATGCCCGTAATGGTGGAGAGTACATGGGAACAGTTGGATTCAGTGGCGATGTGCACTTTAGTAAAGGTATGACTTGTATGGATTGCCATCCGACTTCGAACTTTCATGGCGATGGAACAGAATCGTACAATATGTGGGACGAAGAGTTACCATCTTGTTTAGATTGTCATGAAGAGCAAAATCCTGCAACAGCGAAAGATACCATGCATAAAGTACATGGCGATTCTCTGTCCTGTCAGGTATGTCATGCGCAAGCAAACAACAATTGTTTTGAATGCCATTTGGACGAGAAACCAGATGGTTCCGGGTTGGGCAGTTCATCGGAAGGAAAAATTATATTCCGAGTAGGTTATAACCCAGAGATTACCGAAGAGCGCCCTTATAAGTATGTTGCTCTAAGGCATGTTCCTTCACAGGAAACCATGCTGGAAGTAGTTGGCGATAACATGATGCCGAATTTTGACGAAAAATCCAATTGGAAATATTCGCCTACTCATAACATTCAAAAAAGCACCTTCCAAAACGAAAGTTGCAATGCTTGTCATGATAACACCAGAATTTGGCTCAGTGAAAAGGATATGCGTGAGACCGACAGCGAAGCCAGTCGCAAACTGATTCCTGCACTCCCGCCATCTCTAGATCATTAAAGGATTCTTTAACTACAAACGGAAAGGGGATTTTCCCCTTTCCGTTCTTATGTCATAAAAGATGGGAGGTAGAGCGCCATGCAACGGATAGTTCGTTTTCTGACCGGTTTACCCTTGGCCATTATCCTACTGGTGACCATCGCGATGTATTCCATCATAGGTACGGTTTTACCGCAGGGTTTATCGGTTGAAGTGTATGCAGAGCGTTACCCTCAGTTCGCTCAATGGATTTTGGCATTGCAATTTGATCATGTTTATACATCGCTTGTTTTTTATGTGTTGTTAGGACTTTTTGTTTTAAATCTGGTTGGCTGTACTCTAAAAATTCTCCCTGCTCAGTTACGTCGCATGAAGCAAGATTACGTTATGACTCCCCGTGCCTCGAGCGAAGAGATGTTTGATTCTTCGCTCAACCCGGAGATGTTTCGTTCTTCTCTTACGAAGTTGCGATACTCCATACGAGAAACAGAGGACGGGTTCATTGCATCGAAACATCGTATTGGACACATTGGATCCTCGGTTACTCATTTGGGTATTATTGTCATTATTGTCGGCAGTATCATCGGTGCCATCTTTGCGGAAGAAGGATTCTTTAACTTAATGCCAGGCGATGTGAAAAGTTTTCCGGATTACGGCTTTGCGATTCGTTTGGACGATTTTTATTTTGGCTTTAGAGAAAATGGTACGGTGGAACAATATTTTAGTGAAGTGAGTGTGTTACGAAGTCAGCAACCCGAGCAAACAGCCAAGCTTTGGGTGAATCAACCTTTGTCAGTAGATTCCTTAAGTTTTTACCAAACCTCTTATGGGTGGGCCAGTAGAGTTCTTATCACGAAAAATAGTGGGGAAGAAGTCATGAACATTTGGTTGCGCAAGGGCGAATCGACCTTTGTGCAAGAGAACCACATGACAGTTTATTTGTATGGTTTTTATCCAAACTTCACCATTACCTCCGAAGGGGAACCTCTGACGATGACGGAAGAAATGAAAAATCCCCATTACGCAGTCATACTGTATGAGTATGGTCAGCACGTGGGTTCCTATATTGTTGAACCAGGGCAACCAATAGAGCGAGGAGATTTTCAAATCACCTTCCAAGATTCCACGTTATATACCGGATTAACGTATCGAAAAGACTTTGGGTACTCTTTCGTTGTAGCAGGAAGTGCGATTATGTTTTTGGGATTGATGTTCTCCTTCTACTTCACTCCGAAACAAATCCTGATGACAACCAATAGCATTAAAGTGATGACCCGACAAAACCCGTGGGGATTGACGTATCAGATTAAAAAGCTGGTGGAAGCATCACGTATCGGGAAGGAGAGCAACTAATGGAACAAATCATCTTTTGGGAAGAAACCTTCTTCACAGTTGCCTTTGTGGCTTATACTGCAGCAGCGTTGGCTTTTTTTGCACACGTAGCATTAAAAAAAGATATCATGGGCAAAATTGCCGTATTGCTTACCTCGGCAGGATTTCTCATTCATACAACCGCAATCGTGTTGAGGGTTATTGAATCGGGACGCTTACCCTTTAGCAATCAATTTGAGTTTGCTACTAGCTTCACCTGGGGTATTGTGTTATGTTATTTGGTTTTGCATTATGCGTACCGGTTTACCGCAGTTGGAGCATTTGTTATGCCGATTGCGTTTTTAGTCATGGGCTACGCCTCGATGTTGCCAAAAACCATTAAACCTCTTATGCCGGCTTTACAAAGTAATTGGTTGTATCTCCATGTTGGAACGGCTGTGATTAGTTATGGTGCTTTTGCTGTGTCGGCTGGATTAGCCACCATGTATTTAATCCATTTATACCAGAAAAAAGACAACGAAACCAAAACAGGTATGCTCACAGCCGAAACTTGTGATTACTTAAGTTATAGGGTCATTGCTTTCGGGTATCTCATGTTGACTTTGGTGATCATCACAGGAGCTATTTGGGCCAAAGCAGCATGGTCTCGTTACTGGGCTTGGGACCCCAAGGAAACATGGTCTCTCATTACCTGGCTCATTTACTCGGTATACTTGCACTTGCGTTTCCATCGTGGCTGGACCGGCAAACCAGCTGCTTGGTTTGCAGTGATCGGGTTCCTCTGTGTCATTTTTACATTTGTTGGTGTGAATACGCTATTAGCAGGACTACATAGCTATTTGTAAATCTTGTGAACTAGTGAAACAACTCCGGATGCAGGGAAATACTTCCTTGCATCCGGAGTTGCCTGTTGTTAAGCCACGCGTTCGGTAATGACGTGTTTTATGGGTTCCCAAGTCACATTCTTATACAATGCAGCCCATGAAATGGGAATATAGGTAAACAAGAATAGTGGGAAAGTAAATGTGTAAAGAAGCTTTCTGAAAGGAGTACTTCGAATCTTTCGCCACTGTGTTATTGTAGTTACGGCTCCATGGAAAAACAAATTCAAATACGCCCCGGTAAGACCGGTGACCAAACTCTGAATTGCCGCTCTAACATAGAGGGTATTCTCAGTAAATAATGCAAAAATCAGGAATGAAAGGTTGAAAACCCATAATCCCAAGGTTAGCAAGTAAGCCGGAGCAACCGTCATGAGCAAGTCATATGACGAGAAATCTTGTGTAAAAACGGCTTTCTTAAATAAACGCGCTCCATAGCGGTGAAGTACCTGATAAAACCCTTTTGCCCATCGTAAGCGTTGACGCCATGCGGTAGCAAAATCAATGGGTTGTTCATCATATAAAACGGCGTTTTCCGCATAACCAATTTTGTGTCCTTGTAGAACTTGTTCTACCGTAAACTGAATGTCTTCTGTAAGCAAATGATATGGCCATCCGCCTAACTCTGCAATCACTTTGGAGGATACTAAGAAGCCTGTTCCCGATATCGCACAACTGCTGCCAAACAACATACGAGCTCCGTTAATAAAGAAGGACTCTCGCAAAAACCAAAGACTATACCCGGCGGATAACCAATTGGTGTCAAAGTTTTTTGAGTTTCGATAACTGGTCACCGCGACATATCCCTGATTGAAAACTCGATTCATCTCACTGACAAATTGTGAATCCAATTGGTTGTCAGCATCGAAAACAAAATATCCATCATAATGTTGTATACCCATCGCCTGGTCGATGGCTTGAAAGGCATGCTGCAAAGCGTACCCTTTCCCTATCTTCTCAAGGTTGTTTCTATGAATGACTTGTGCGCCGAATTCTTTTGCCAAATCGGCCGTATTGTCGGTGCAATTATCGGCAATTACATAGATATCGAGGAGTTCAGGAGGATAATCTTGCGCTTGAATGCTATCTAGAAGACCGGAGAGAACCTTGCTTTCATTTCTTGCCGGAATCAATACAGCATACTTATGATTTTTCTTTGGTCTTTGTATTCGCATCGGTTCTAACCAACGTATCAAAACGAAATATAATTGATAAGCATAACACAGAAAAAACAGTGTGAACAAGGTTGTGTTCACCGATTTAAACAACGGAAGCATGGCTTCGAGTCACCTCTTTCATCTTGTCGCATTCTATCACTTTTTAGCGCAAATTCAAGAGATGTTTTACATTATTCGGAAAGAATTCACAAATAACCCTTATTCTGTCACAGTTTGTTCATAGTTTTGGCAAAGTTGTGCCAAATATCAAAAAGTGTTTCGCATTGCGTTTCAAAGGAGATACTGTCCACATAATGGAATATTTACAATATAACTTTGTACCCATGATTGTGAGGGAATCATATGCAATATCGAATCAACCCCAAAAATGGTGATGCTCTTTCGATTTTAGCGTTTGGCTGTATGCGCTTTGCCAAAGATGAAAGCGAAGTGGAGCGGCAAATCATCTATGCCATTGAGCAAGGAGTCAATTATTTCGATACCGCTTATATTTATCCCAATAGTGAAACAACTTTAGGTAAAATTTTGGCAAAAGGATATCGAGAGCGTGTTCACATTGCAACGAAACTCCCACATTACTTGTTGAAGAAGCCAGAGGACTTTGAGCGTTACTTTATTGAGCATCTTCGTCGTTTGCAAACCCACTATATTGATTATTATTTGATACACATGCTCAGTGATGTGGGAGTGTGGCAACGCCTGAAGAATCTAGGTATAGAAAATTGGATCAAAGAGAAAAAAGCCAAGGGACAAATTCGCAACATTGGCTTCTCTTATCATGGTG
>ERZ1645189.127-NODE-127-length-18496-cov-5.619706_pt1 | contig 18496 bp, 12 predicted proteins | sample MGYA00575350_ERZ1645189 | MGnify/ENA primary metagenome ERZ1645189 (study PRJEB40845, sample SAMN11283421) | freshwater sediment metagenome | isolation source: river sediment | host: Sediment | place: India: Jajmau, Kanpur | collected 2015-12-17 ...
TTCGGATCACTTTCGCTGTGGACATAGTGTATCAGGTTACTACTGTTAATCTCAAACCTGTATAATCCGTTATCAGTAGCTATCCAGAGTGTGTTGTCCTTTTTCAGAATGGATGAAATAAATGTACTTTCGCCAAAATTGAGCGCTTCATTCAGTTGCCTGAAAGCTAATTTTCCATTTTGCGATGTCGAAACAAGATAGATGATTCCATTGCTGCCTGCATATATGCTATTATCAATCTCATGAATAGTAGTGAATGAATGGGGCGTTTCACCCCGGATGTTTTCTGAAGAAATGATTCTGAGTATATTCCCTTTTTTGTCAAAATCAATTTTGTGAATTTTCTCAACGGACATAATCCAGATGGATCCATCACGGTCTTTTATCACACTTTGGGCACTGATATTTTCGAGATTCCGCATCGACTCGTTTCCGCCCGAAACAGAAGATCTTTGCATGGTGAGCAGGTTGATAACGTCAATTCCCATGTTCGAAATCACCCAGAGACGGTTGAAATTGTCTTCACTTACCTTTCGTATGTAGTTGCTTTTCAGCGATATGGGAGTACTGTTGACATTCAGGGTAAGAAACTCGTAACCGTCATACCGTACCAGGCCTCCTCCGCCGGTCGAAATCCAGATAAATCCCTGATTATCCTTGTAGAGGTCATCGATAAAATTGTGCGGCAGAGATTCGGCCACCGTAAGACTGTTGAAGATATATTTTGATACCACTGAATTTTGACTGTGCAATACGGGCGCAAAAATCAAAATGCAAAGATACAGGAACACGTGTTTTTTCATTTTGCCTGAGTTTTCAAAAACAAAAATAACCATAAAAAACCGAAAAGTGTGAATTTTACACTTAAAAATACAATTGTCCACCTTTTAAGGAGAAATGTCCACCCTGCCAACTGAACAATTCAAGTATATTTGCATCAGGTTGAAATCAGAAAACACTGTTTTTAGAGAAAAACAGCAAAAAATTTACTTTATTACCTTAAATATTATTATAACAGCAAAAATAATGTTTTTTGCAATATTATTCATCGGTTTTATCCGATAACCACTTAGCTTTCATTCAAATCGATTCCGGTTTTTTTCTCTGATTCATTATTTTCACTATTGTGAAAAAACCGGCTACAGACAGAAAAAACATTAAAACGGTAAATTTATTTATTTATATCATGAAACACAAATTATTTTTTCCTTTTATGCTGATGCTTGCATTTCAGCTATCGGCACAGCAGAAAACCGAAGTTACAATCCGCACTGATAAGGGCGAATACCGTATTAACAAGCACATCTACGGTCATTTTTCCGAACACCTTGGAAGAGGAATTTACGGCGGTCTTTGGGTGGGTGAAAACTCAACTATCCCGAATGTAAACGGAGTTCGTAAAGATATCATTGATGCCCTGAAGCACATTCACATTCCTAACCTTCGATGGCCCGGCGGTTGTTTTGCCGACGAATATCACTGGATGGACGGCATCGGACCCCGCTCCGAACGTCCCAAAATGGTCAACACTCACTGGGGTGGAGTAGTGGAAGACAACAGTTTTGGCACCCACGAATTTCTGAATCTCTGCGAAGCCCTCGAAACAGAACCCTACATCTGCGGAAACCTCGGTAGCGGCACAGTGGAGGAAATGTCCAAATGGGTGGAATACATCACTTTTGGCGGTGAAAGCCCCATGGCAAACCTCAGAAAGAAAAACGGACGGGAAAAACCCTGGAAGGTAAGTTTGTGGGGAGTAGGCAACGAAAACTGGGGCTGCGGTGGAAACATGACCCCCGAAACGTATGCTGAGAACTACAGAAGATATGCTACCTTCTGCCGGAATTACGGCGACAACAAGTTGTATAAAATTGCCGGCGGTCCCAACGTGGACGATTACAGATGGATGGACGTAATGATGCGCAATATCCCTCATTTCCTTATGAACGGCGTTTCAGTCCATAATTACACATTTACGCGTGCCTGGGAAGACAAAGGCAATGCAACAGGTTTCTCCGAAGATGACTATTTCTCGCTCCTGCAGCACGGCTTGCGCATGGACGAAATCGTTACCAAACACGCCGAAGTGATGGATAAATACGACCCCGCGAAACGTATCGGAATGATCGTTGACGAGTGGGGAGCCTGGTACAACGTAGAACCGGGAACGAATCCGGGTTTTCTTTATCAGCAAAACACTCTTCGTGATGCCATTCTGGCAGGAACAATTCTGAATATTTTTCACAAACATGCCGACCGTGTTCAGGTAGCCAATATAGCACAGCTGGTCAACGTACTGCAGGCGCTGTTCCTTACTGAAGGCGATAAAATGCTGCTCACACCTACGTACCACGTTTTTGATATGTATAAAGTTCATCAGGATGCCACCATGCTGCCTGTTGAATTCACATCGCCCACCTACAGCCGCCTGGGCAAATCCATTCCATCGCTTTCGGTGTCGGCTTCGAGAGATAAGAACGGAGCTGTACATGTATCATTTGTCAACATTGACCCAACTCAGGCAGTGGAGATATCCTCTAATCTGACTGATGTGAAGGGCAAACTGACATCAGCCGGTATCATTACTGCTCCGAAAACAGACTCTTACAACACCTTTGAAAACCCGAATCAGGTGGTGCTCAAAGAGTATAAAAACGGAAGTTTCAAAAACGGAATCCTGAAAATAAGAATTCCTGAAAAATCAGTAGTTACTGTAGAAATCAAATAACACATCCGAACGGTATGAAGAAAGCCATTTATATACTGATGGTTTGTTGTCTTCCGGCATTTACTGCATGCAGCTACAAGTCTTTTGAACCGACACAAAGTTCAAATCCCTGGAAAGACGATTACAGAAGCGTGTCTGGTATGAAAGACTACATGAAATGGGGAACTTACAACGTTCACGACCCATCCTGTAAACTTTTCGGAGATACCTTTTATATGTACTCCACCGATGCCATTTTCGGAGAAAATAAAAAAGAAATTCAGGAAAAAAAACTGCCTTTCGGCTATATTCAGGTACGCAAATCCAAAGACCTGGTTCACTGGGAGTTTGCTGGCTGGGCGTTCCGTGAAATTCCGCAGGAAGCAAAAAATTGGGTGCTCAACAATAGCGACGGAAGAGGTGCAACCAATATTTGGGCGCCTTACATTTTGCAGTACAACGGGAAATACAGATTATATTACTGTGTTTCGGCATTCGGCAAACAAACATCGTACATAGGCCTTGCCGAATCGGAGTCACCCGAAGGACCCTGGACGCTGAAGGGATGTGTGGTGAAAACCAAAACCGGAGATAAGATGAACGCCATTGATCCAAGTGTTGTAACAAACCCTGAAACAGGTGAACAATGGATGCACTACGGGTCGTATTTCGGTGGTTTGTATTGCGTGAAGCTGAATCCGGAAACAGGACTCACGATGCAGGATGGCGACCAGGGACATCTGATTGCCCGCCGTTTCAACGGAAAGAAAAACAATATCGAAGCTCCTGAAGTCATTTACAATCCCGATCTGAAAAAGTATTTTCTTTTTGTTTCCTACGACCCGCTGATGACTACTTACAATATCCGTGTCGGTCGTTCGGACAAACCGGAAGGACCTTTCATGGACTACAACGGGAAAGATATGGCTGAAGAAGAAGATAATTTTCCAATTATTACTTATCCATATCAGTTCAACGGGCATAAAGGGTGGGCCGGAACCGGCCACAACACTGTTTTCAGTGATGTAAACGGAGATTATTATTTGGCAAGTCAGGCACGTTTGAGTCCGGAGAACCACCTGATGGACCTGCACGTTAGGCAGGTATTCTGGACCAAAGACGGTTGGCCGGTGGTGTCGCCTGAGCGATATGCCGCCACAAAGCAAATGGGCATCGGTGAAAAAGACATTCACGGCGATTGGGAAGTGATTACAATTCACGGTGATGCACCGCTCAGGGAACTGGAAGCCGGACAGATACTCTGGGGAGAGAATCTTTTGAAACCCGAAGAGGTAAATCGTTCCGCTGTGGTCACACTACACAAAAACAAAACAATAAGCGGTGAAATATCCGGCAACTGGACATACGAAAGCGGAATTTTGAAACTTAATACAGACAATAAAATAGTCGAACTTAAGGTGTTTACAGGACAGGACTGGGAAAATGAAAAGACAACATTGCTCTTTACCGGACTCAATGACAGAGGATATTCCATCTGGGGAAAAAGAATCAATTAAATTGTATCAATAAATCGAACTCAAATTCTTTTACAAAATGAAAAAGTTAACACAATTGTCGAATTTGTTTGCCGGGATAGAATCATGCTTTGAGACAGACAAATTTGATCAGCAGATTGGCGCCGATTCCATTAAAGGACCGCCCTGAATAAAAAAGTTGATTTCGCCAGTTTGATAAATACAGATCAAATCATTGGTGTGAATGGAAGAAAATATATTATTAACTAAAACTCATCATAACCGCGAGCTAATATAGATTCACTTCCGGAACAACATTGAAAACACAAAAAAATCTACTTTTCAAGTAAATAAAACAATCCGCAGTTGACAAAACTGCAGACCAGGATTTTTAAAAATATCATAGAAAGAATTCAATTAATTTTAAATGTATGAAAACAACTAAACTATTGAGAAGCGCATTGTACGCAACTCTTTTGGCAGCAATTGGATTAGTTGGGTGCGAGCGACTGGATCTTTATTCAATTGATGCACCCTCCGACCTGCAAAGCAGGATCGACTCAATTGCAGCTGCGAGACCGAATACAGGTGACACTACCTACATCAACATCACTACAGCAATAGTAGGACCTGAAGATAACAGTGCTGCCTGGTGGGCTCATTTCTCAGATTACTTCACTATTCCAACAAACAAACTGCTGCACATGGAGTTTGTGAACCATGGTTCGGGAGTTAACAACTGGAACAACTGGAACCTGGCAATAACCAACGAAGTAGCAAATCGTACAGGCGACGGATACAAAGAATATTTCATACTCCGTTCGGATGCTTACGGCTGGGGAAATACGGATTTCAACTTAAAAATGATTACTCACAATTATCCCGACACCGATGGGGATGGTGATATCTGGAACGACTTCCGTAGAACCATGCAGGGCGCACGGGTTGCCCTCGATGTGGACCACTCCGCTACCGGTAATGTGTTTGTAACTGCCACTGCAGTAGGCACAAACGGGGTTACGCTGGTAGAAACCTATCAGCAACCGGTTTCTGCCACCGCCGATATTGTGGCTTTTTTAATTGCCGACGGAAGCTATTTCGAAATGAAAAAGGCATACCTCATACCTTCTAAAGTCACCGCAGTGGAAGATGTAGAGCCGGTTTCGATTACTGTCAGTGGAGCTCCCACGTTTGTTGAATTAGGAAACAATAACTTCTGGGGTGATGCCACCGCTACTGTTACTTTTGCCGACGGCTCCACCGCAAAGGTCGATTCTGCTGATTTATCATTCAACGTCATTCCTGATATGACCACAATCGGTATGAAAACTGTAGTTGTAGCTTACAACAAAACAAAGCAGGGCGAATATACCAAGGCTGTATCAACCATCTACAAGCTGGAAGTTACCAATCCGGTAGTAAGCCTCGAAGTCACTACCATGCCGCTCATCACCACCTACTATTATTTCAACGCCGATCCCATCATTTTCAACACGACCGGCCTGGTTGTTACAGCAACCTACTCCGACGGTACAAAAACCATCATTCCAAACTCATCGCTTCAGTTTGGCAAGATTCCGGCTGCAACGGGTTCACAGGGAGTACTCATTTCGTATGCCGGAGCAACGAAAACGGTATCGACAACCTGCCCACTCACACTTGTAAAAGGTATAGGTCAGGTAGGAAATACCGACTTCTCATCCGGATGGTGGACAGCATTCTCACCCGATTACAAAGTAGCATCCGGTGCAAGCAAAACAATCACCATGTACTGCTACTCCGATAACCTGGCCAACTGGCACAGCCCATGTACCATACTACGCAAAACCGACAAGACTGAAAATGCAGTAGTTCGCATGGACAGCTTCGGCTGGGGTGCCGGCTATGGTACAGCCATCCTCACATCAGACTGGAACTGGGATAAATTCACATCCAGCATCAACGGATCCAGGGTTGCCATCACTGTAAAAAATAATGGTAACAATACTGCCGATGTTTCTTACGATGTGACTTACGCTACCGGCGAAAAACATTTCCAGAAATATGCAGGCATAACGGTAGACAGTTCTGATCTGAATTGCGCACTCGTTACAGAGGTGTCCTATCTCGTAATAGTAGAATAATCAATAAGATAATAAATAATTTAACCATGAAACAGCCATGCCAAAATACTTTTGACACACAAAGTAATGATTGTATGGCGTGTTCCATCTGACATTAGTGTTAAGAAATTAAAATATAAACAGATGAAATATTCATATTTAATCCTGATAGGATTGCTGGCGCTCGCACCGGCTACATACGCAGAAGGCAACGGCAATGCCGACCAGCTGTCAATGAATCAGACAAATAAAATTACCGTAAAAGGGAAAATTGTGGACGATAAAGGTGAACCGCTTGTCGGTGCAACTGTACAACAAAAAGGTACAACTGTAGGTGCAATTACCGACTTCAATGGTAACTTCTCTCTTTCTGTTCCTTCAGATGCTTCGCTTGTGGTATCTTATGTGGGATGCTTACCTCAGGAAATCTTCGTTGGAGGAAAATCCGATTTTGGTATCATTACTTTAGCTTCTGACGTAAAAGAACTCGAACAGGTGGTGGTAATAGGTTACGGCACACAACGTAAAGTAGATCTTACCGGTTCGGTTGCCATTGTTGACGCCGAAGAGATGAAAAAAGTTTCACATTCAAACATCTCAACCATGCTTGAAGGAAAAGTGGCAGGTGTTCAGATTACAACCGACGGACAGCCCGGAGCTGATCCTATAGTACGTATTCGCGGTATCGGTTCGTTCGGGAGTACCGCACCGCTCTATATTGTTGATGGAGTGCCTATGGGAACAACCATACGCGACTTCTCACCGAACGATATAGAAACCCTACAGGTACTTAAAGATGCTTCTGCAGCTGCTATCTATGGTTCGCGTGCTGCCAATGGTGTGGTTATCATCACCACCAAGCAGGGCAAGAAGAACCAGACCATGAAAATAGATTACAGCGGTTACGTTGGCTACGACCAGGTGCAAAAAGGTGTTTACGATGTAATGGATTCATACCAGTACGGCCAATACGTGAACATGGCTTACAGCAACAGCGGAATGGATGTGCCTGCCGGATACAATCCCGCAAGCCCGAAGTATGTAGATCCGGCCGCAGTTAATACAAACTGGTACAACGAGGCGTTCAAAACCGGCGTTCGTCAGAATCACAACATCAACATGTCGGGTGGCAGTGCCAACAATACCTATAACATTGGCCTCGATTACTTTACACAGAAAGGGACCATGGTAGGTGCCGGTCCTAATTTCGACCGTCTCACAGCCCGCATCAACAATACAATGGATGTGAAATTTGTTAAATTCAGAACCAACGTGGTATACAGCCATAGCAACCAGGACAATATGGCACTCAGTAATGCCAATGAGTATGTACAGGGCCTGTATGGTGCTCAATTTCCCGTAATGGCTTCGGTTTTGCTTTTACCACCGTCTATCAGGGCTTACGACCCTTCTACCTGGGTGCTCGACGATAAGATTTCGGCTGCATCACAGTATAGCTATGACTCTTATGGATATGGAACTTACTACGACGACGTTCATGGAGACATTCGTGTAACGAACGTTCTGCTCGAAAATAGTTTAATAAAGAGGAATGCAAAGGTCGACCGAATTGTAGCATCCGGTTCTTCAACTGTGGACCTGATAAAAATGGTTGGCCTCAGCAGCGCCAATCACAAGCTGGATTACAACCTCAACCTGTCGTACAGCAAGACATTTGTAAAAGACCTTACGTTTGTGCCTGCATTTATTCAGAGTACAACAAACTACCTGGCTAAAAGCAATGAAAATCTGGCTCAGGGGTATCGCAGCTATAGCGATGCGCTTATTGAAAATACGATTACCTATGATGGCAAATTCGGACTCAGTCACTTCAATGTGGTTGCCGGTCAGACATTTGAGCGCGAACTCTTTCACACTCTTACTGGAAAAGGCGTTACCATGCCCGAACCATACTATCTGCAGGTTAACAATGCTGAAGAAACATCAGCGGGAAGCTTTGAAAGTGAACACGTGTTGGCATCCTACATCGGACGTATCAACTACGATTTCGATCAGAAATACCTTATCTCAGCTACTGCCCGTCGCGATGGTTCAAGCCGCCTTTCTTCAGCCGACCGTTGGGACTGGTTCCCATCAGTATCGGCAGGATGGCGTATCGAACGTGAAAACTTCTTTCCTGAAGCTGCCAAATCAAAAATCAACCTGCTGAAGCTGCGTGGAAGCTACGGCGTACTGGGTAATGAGAATATTGGTGAATACCAGTACATGGATGTTATGCCGCGAGGCAACTATACCTATAGTTTTGGAAATACCAAAGTTACCGGCTCAGCCATATCAAACTATGTAAACACGGCTATCAGATGGGAAAAGAAGAAAACACTGGACTTTGGTCTCGACCTCGGAATGTTCAACAATCAGTTCGAATTCACATTCGACTGGTATAAATCAACATCAGAAGACCTGCTTTACAGCGTTGCAGTTCCTACGAATGCCGGTGCTACAAACGGAACAGTAACAATGAACGCTGCAACTATGGAAAATTCTGGTCTTGAATTCCTGGCCGCTTACCACAATCATAAAAACGCAGTTAAATTTGATATCTCTGCAAACTTATCAACCCTCAGCAACAAGGTGATTAAGCTGGGCGTTTCAGGCGAACCCCGCACCGATGGCTATTGCCGCACAGAGGTAGGGCGTGAAGTCGGTTCATTCTACGGTTATGTGTACGAAGGTATCTTCCAGTCGCAATCCGAAATCGACAACCGCGTGAACTCAGACGGCAAACTTATTAACCAGCCCGGAGCTCAGCCCGGTGATGTGGCATACGCTGACCTTGATCTCGACGGCGAAATAACCAATAAGGACCAGACTTACCTTGGAAGTGGTATTCCAAAAATTCATTACGGATTGAATGCACGTGCCGAATGGAAAGGATTTGACCTGAGCGTTTCGACCTACGGAGCTGCAGGTTTCAAAGCGGTAGATTTTGTTGACGTTGCACTGCGCAGCTCGTACGGCGCACTCAACAAGGATGTAAGGCTTCTGAATGCCTGGACACCGGAAAACACAAACACCGATGTGCCCCGAATAGCTTATAAATCCACCGGATCAATCACCAACGATATGTTCAGCGAACGATATATCCAGGATGCATCCTATTTGAAAATAGCCAACATCGAATTGGGTTACAACTTTTCAGACAAATTGTTTGGTAACTATGTAAACGGTGTCCGGATTTACGCTTCTGCTCAGAATATAGCCACACTGTCAAAATACATCGGCTACAACGTTGACTTTGCGGGAGGAACATTTACTCCGGGTTACAACTATGCATCGTATCCTACACCACGAACCATCATGTTCGGTGCACGCTTCTCATTCTAAAAAAACAAAATTTTAATAATAGAACAGCAATATGAAACTTATAAATAAAATTCTAACAATACTGGTGCTTACGGGAGGCATGACTGCCTGCGTTGACCAGCTTGATGTTCAGAACCCGAACAATCAGACAACCTATGATTTCGGCAAAACAGAATCAGATCTGCAGGAAGCTGTCATCTCGTGTTACAACCGTATACGTCTCGAAGGTACTTTTGCCCGTGTCGGATACACGCTGGATGCTGTACGCGGCGACGAAGTGTGGAACTCCTCACAACAGTGGTATCTGGAATATGATAACCTCAATTCTCCGGGTACCATTGGAATAGGTGACGAATGGCCATGGCGTGACAATTACCACGTGGTAAACCGTACAAACTTTGTACTGTCAAAAGTGGACGGTGTAAAAATGTCGGAAACTTCATACAACGAGATAGCCGGACAGGCTCTCTTCCTCCGGTCTCTGGCATATTATCATCTGGCAACCTATTACCAGAATGTTCCGTTGATTACCGATTATGCCTCCTATTCAGATATCAATACCATGTATGCGGCCAACGCTACTCAGGATCAGGTATTTGACCAGATTGAGACCGACCTCAAAAAAGCGATGGAAATGCTTCCCTCGCGCGATAAAGGCGGAGAATGGGCTAAAGGTCGTGCAACAAGCGGTGCTGCTGCCGGATACCTGGCACGTGCACTGATGTTCCGTCATAAATTTACCGAAGCTTATGCCGTACTGAAAGACATCATCGCCGGCAAGTATGGACGTTATGAACTTACTAAAGACTTCGGTGACAACTTCAGAGAAGGTCCGGCATACGAAAACAACTCCGAGAGCCTTTTTGAAGTGCAGTTCCTGGACTTTGGCACTGGCGGTACCGACGAAGAATGGACTCCGGTTAATATCAGCCCGGAAGCCACACAGGGTCACGCTGTGGAAAGCAATTATGCTTCACAGGAATTGGGCAGCTGGGGCGACCTTGCCGGTTCTCCCTGGTTGTATAACCTGTTCAGAAAAGAGAACTCTACCGATGGCCGTCTTGACCCCCGTTTGTACTGGACACTGGTTACGTTCGAACCGGAATACAATACCTATACAGGCCAGAAAACGGCAGCATATCCTGGCGGAGATCCACGCAGCAATACCATTTATCAGAAAGACATAACTGCTTCTCCTCTGTCGAATAATGCTCAGGGTGGAATATCAATAGCTAAGTTCACAAATGCCAGAAACAATATCTACAGTTCCATCAACAACGGATTGCACTGTGGCATCAACCTGCGACTGATGCGTTACAGCGATGTGTTGCTGCGTGCAGCAGAGTGCGAAAATGAAATCAGTGGCCCAACCCAGACTGCTATCGATTATATCAACACCGTACGCAGGCGTGTAGCTCTTAAGGATCTTAAACTGTCCGACTTCCCGACAGCTGATGCTCTTTTTGAACAAATAGCCAACGTTGAACGTCCGAAAGAATTCGGTTGTGAAAACGGCCGTGGAATTGACCTGCTCCGTTGGGGATTTTTCTACGATTCAGATCGTTTGAATCAGCTGGTTGAACATGGCTATTACAAGCGCGATGGAAAAGCTTCCACCGAGCTACTTACTGCCGAAACTGCCGACGATTCATCGTTCAAATACTATTACAAAGGACATGAATATCTCCCGATATTTCAATCTACACTGAATGCTAACCCCAATCTGGTGGGCAATTCGGCAAACAATAATGAAGATAACGGGCCTGCTTTCAAAGCTAAATGGACGGTACGTCCTGTGGTAAAATAAAACACTTTCTCATGGTGTGGAGACTTCCTTATCGGCATATTTTTTGTACTTCTCGATAAGGAAGTTTTCTTAAAACAAAAGTCATTTAATATGAAACTGAAGTATTTTCTAATATTATTTATTACCTTAGTTACGTTATCATTTGCAGGCTGTAAAGAAGATGAACCCAAACCTGACGGTGAAAAACCTAATCCAGTTCCTTCTTTCACCATTCCGACATACGCAGACGATTATTCTTCCATATCATCTTGGGTAAACCGGAACAAGTGGAACCTGGCCAACGTACACGACCCCTCTGTGGCTTATTACAAGGGTTATTACTACATGTATGGCACCGATGCCTCGTATGGTAATGCACACGATGGACACGGACATTTCCAGGGCAAACGTTCAACTGATCTGGTGAACTGGGATTGGGTAGGCGGACCCTTTTATGATCCACCCTCATGGGTAGCCGACTCGCTCAACGCCATCCGTACTCGCATGGGGCTTCCTGTCATAGCGGGTGACAAAATTCAATACGGCTACTGGGCACCGGTAGTTCGCCGGGTTAACGTGGGTGGACAGGAAATTCTGCGAATGTACTACAGTATTATCATCGACAATTATATTAAAACGGGTAAAGCCGCAACCTCTGCCAACTTTGACGGAAGCTGGGGCGAACGCGCCTTTATCGGCATGTGTGAATCAACTGATCCCGCCGGAGCGGTATGGACAGACAGGGGTTTTGTTACCTGTTCGTCATCAGATCGTGGTCTCAACTACAATCGCGCAAGTACGAATGACTGGAGCGCCTATTTCTACTACAATGCCATCGACCCGACGTATATCGTAAGCCCCGATGGGAAACACTACCTGATTCACGGCTCGTGGCACAGTGGTTTTGCACTGTTGCAACTCAATGCAACTACAGGCAAGCCACTCAACACACTCGGCAATCCCTGGGCAAACAATGCCGGTGAGTTAGCTTCCCGCTACGGTGTCAGAATAGGTACTCGCACTGCTAACTCGCGCTGGCAGGGCAGCGAAGCTCCCGAAATTATTTATAAGGATGGTTACTACTACCTGTTTATGGCGTATGATGGGCTTGATGTGCCATACAACACGCGGGTGGTCAGAAGCGCCACCATCGAAGGTCCATACCTTGATATCACGGGACGTAACTTTACAGCTGGTGCCGGCGACAGCTACCCCATTGTAACACACCCATACAAATTTAATCTTAGCAACGGATGGGTAGGAATTTCTCACTGCGCTATTTTCCAAAAGGAAAATACCAACGAATGGTTCTACATGTCGCAGGGACGATTGCCCGTAAATGTAGGTGGGAATGCCTATTCGAACGCCATCATGATGGGGCATGTACGCCGCATTGTATGGTGTCCGGCATCGGCGAGCGAGCCCGAAAACCTCTGGCCAATTGCTTTGCCTGAACGATATGCCGGAGTACCTGATTACGGAACCATTACTAAAGATTCGCTGGTAGGCTCCTGGGAGCACATCAACCTGAAATACACTTACGCACAGCAGAATGGAGCTACAGCACTTACTCTCAAAGCGGATGGCACCATGTCGGGAGCACTCACCGGCAACTGGAGCTACGATGCAACAAAAAAGCAACTCCTGCTCGGAAACGTAGTGGTTTGTGTGGAACGTGAAGTGGACTGGGAAGCCAATCCGCGGCGAGTGACATTTGTATATGCCGGAACAGCAAAGAATCTGAATGCTACCTACTGGGGTAAAAAGTCAAAATAAAAGGAAAATAGAAAGAAACCAGGTAGTAAGTGTTTGTATAACAAAACATTAAATGTAAAATAACAAAGTCTGCTCAAACTGATTCGGGCAGACTTTGGTTTTTGATATCCTGAATTGAAAAGTCCGGATTTTCAGATCCGGTATTCCATCGGTGTGCAGCCCACACGCTTTTTGAAGAACGATAGGAAATACCCGTACGAGCTGAAATTCAGGCTGTAGGCAATTTCTTTAATCGGAATGGCGGTTTCTGCCAGCAACTCTTTCGCTTTTCGCAGTTTAAGTTCCTGGAAATAATGCGCCGGTGAGTATCCGGTATATTCTTTGAATGTTTTTCGGAACCAGGAATAGCTGGTGCCAAGATTCGATGCAAGTTCCTGAATGTCAATGTTGTTTTTCACGTTTTCGAGCATGATGATTTTAGCCCGTTCGATGATTTGACTGAATTCGTCCGAATCCAGGTTTTTGTTTTCGGACAGCGATAAAATCATGCCGAGAATATGAAAAACGATGCCGGAAAGATATTGTTGCGATGATTTTTTGTCGTCTTTGGCTACTTTGATGGCGGTCGAAAACAGGTTTACGAGGTCTTCGTTGAATCCGATATCCAGTATGGGGTGTTCGGGTGAAATGAACTTGTTTTTCACCATGTGGTTGATGATGCTACCCTCGAATCCGATGTAGTATTCGTTCCATCCGGTTTCCTTATCCGGACAGTATGAATGCCATTTACCAGGAAAAAGCACAATAATTTGCCCTTTTTTTATTGCTTGTTTTTTCCTGTTTTCTGAAGAAAAAACGCCCTTGCCTTTACTGATGTAAACAAATTGGAATTCATTCAGCACACGTCCCTTGTTAGGCTCGAAATAATAATTTTTGGGATGTTGTGTTGATGGGTAGAGTGTATTGGGAGCTACGGGTTGAAAGCCAACAGTATTGACAGTCAACCCGAATTTTCTATCTTTTTCGCTTACTATTAGATACTTAAAGTCAATTCCAAAATCATTAAATCTCATGTTTTTCTGTAAAAAAATGAATTTTAAAGATGAATATGGAACAAAGATAAGTATAAATAGATATAAATCAAAACAAATTTGGAATTATCAGCGAGAAGATTAAAACAGCCATCCCGATAACTAAAAATATGATAGATTTATTGCCGGCTCCCTTCCATTCTTTGAGGATGATTCCCCAAACGTTACTGAAAGTTACATTCAGTGACATCAGAATGCTCCAGGAGAAAGCCATCATGGCGCTTCCGGGAGTCAGAAAACTTTTACCCAGCTCAAGTCCGAAGAATTGCGAATACCATAATATACCTGCCAAAGCACAAAAAAGCAGGTTGTTGACAAAAACTTTTTTCGGCACATTGAAATAATCTTTCAGGGTTTTATTCCTTAAATTTTGATACAGACAATATATGGCGTTGGTAATAAAGCCACCCAGCGTAATGAGGAATATGGCCGGAAGTCCGGCAAACAGGGCTTTGGTTCCCATTCCCAGGGCGGCTTCCTTGATGGGGGTGGCAGCTTCGATGCCGAGGCTGAAGCAGGCACTCATCACACCCGCGAGCAACGCTACCAGAAGTCCTTTTCCCAGCGCAAAATCCTTGATGGCTGCTTTCTTCTGTTCTTCGGTCATGTTTTTAGCCCGTAAACTGCCGGCATATCCGATTACAGAAATACCTGCAATGGCTACACTAACTCCAATCAGAAGAATCAATCCTTTGCCGTGGAATAGATCAGTTCCGGCCATGAGTGCCGGAATAAGCGTTCCGAAAGCTGAGCAGGTGCCAAGAGCTATACTCTGACCGAGTGCGACACCCAGATAGCGCATGCTCAATCCGAAGGTAAGGCCTCCAACTCCCCAGAGAGCTCCGAAAAACATGGCTTTCCAGGCCGCACCATCGCCCGACGAAACAATTTCACCCAGCGAATGTCCGTCCGGTACAGCCAGCAATGCTCCCAGGTAGGGAAATACAAGCCAGGCGAAAATTCCCTGCACAAGCCAGAAGCTCTCCCAGGCCCAGGTTTTTACTTTTTTGATAGGAACGTATGAGCTCGACTGGCCCATACTTCCTACCGCAATGATCAGCAGACCTATTATGGTATTCATCTGTTAATTTCTTTTGGATGTCACATTTTCTTCGTATTCTTCAATTTCCTTGATGTAATCATCACCAACAGCAATCCCTTGTGTTTGGCAATAATAGTTATACACTGCATTCCAGGGCAATGCCTTCAGCTCTTCCAAATATGCCAGGCGCTGGAAATTCTTGTCCTGTTTTTCGTACTCTCTCAGTTTTTCGGTTGGTTCGAGCAGTGCCTGCAGCATGGCTTTCTGCGTTGAGCGGATACCTACCACGTATGCACCGATGCGGTTGATGGAGGCGTCGAAATAATCCAGACCTACGTTTACGCGGTTCATCTGTCCCGAACGCACTATTTCCTGTGTGAGTTCGAGGAGCGGATCGTTCAGAATCACTACGTGATCGCTGTCCCAGCGTTCAGGGCGGCTTACGTGAAGTGTGATTTGAGGAACAAACAGGAGCATTGATGAGATTTTATCAGCAATGCCTTCGGTGGGGTGGAAGTGTCCGGCATCCAGGGTGAGTGCCATGTTGTTTTTAACGGCATAGCCCATATAAAATTCATGTGAACCGACTACGTAACTTTCGCTTCCGATACCAAAAAGTTTACATTCCACGCAGTCAACCAAATATTTTTTGTCAATTTTTTCGGCCAGCACTTCATCCAGCGATTCCTGAAGCAATCTTCTGTGCTCAAGGCGCGAAACGGTTTTGTCCTTTTCTCCGTCGTGTATCCAGATGTTGTGTACACAGGGTGAGTCTTGCTGACGACCTATTTCAGCTGCAATGCGGCGACAGGCGCGCAGGTGATTTTTCCAGAAATCACGGATTTCGGGATCAAAGCTGGAGAGTGAATAATTTCCGGATTTGGGATGCGAGAAGAAGGTGGAGTTGAAATCGATTTTAATACCGATCTTTTTTGCCCAGTCAATCCATGACTGGAAATGTTTCGGTTCAATCTGATCACGTTCCACAAATTCTCCGCCAAAATCACCGTAAATAGCATGTAAGCTTAACCGGTGACTTCCCGGAACGAGTTTGACCACTTTTTCAATGTCCTGTTTCAGTTCTTCGATGGTACGTGCTTTGCCGGGAAAATTTCCAGTTGCCTGAATTCCTCCTGTAAGCTCTCCTTCGGGATTTTCGAAGCCGGTAACGTCGTCTGATTGCCAGCAATGAATTGAAATGGACAATTCGTCGAGTTGGTTAAGTGCTTTATCCACATCAACTCCCAATGCTGCATATTGTGCTTTTGCATCTTCATATGCCTGTGTAATTTGTTCTGATTTCATGGTTTAATTATATGATTAATAGATATTTAAATTTCTTTGTAAAATGCCAGATATTTGTTGTAATTCAATTCCCAAAGAGCGGTTTCCTCAGGATCGAACATCTCCAGTTCTACTGAATTCCGGATGATCCGGCGGATTTCCTTTTTGTCTTTTACCAGCCCGGCTGCTTTTGCCTGCAGCAGGATATTTCCCATGGCAGTAGCTTCTGAAGGACCAGCCAATACGGTTTTACCGACTGCGTTGGCTGTGAACTGGTTCAGCATTTTGTTTTGTGCTCCGCCGCCGATAATGTGCAGCGTTTCAATCGGGAATGTAGCCAGTTTTTGTAAATTTGACAATACTTGTTTATATCTGAAAGCCAGACTTTCGTATATGCACCGGGCTATTTCTCCCATGGTTTCGGGTACGGGCTGACCGGTTACTCTGCAATACTCTTTAATGGCTGCTGTCATGGATGCCGGACTGGCAAAGCTGGGAGAATCAGGATTGATAAAGCAACGGAACGGAGAGGCTTCGTTGGCGGCTTGAACAATTTCGGTGAAAGTGACCGTTCCCTCTTTTTCCCATTCCTTTTTGCACTGCTCAATGAGCCACATGCCGCAAATGTTTTTCAAAAGTCTGACCGAGCCGTCGGCTCCTCCTTCGTTGGTGAAGTTGAGAGCGTATGTTTCTTCGTTAATGACTGGTTCGGCCGATTCAATTCCCATAAGCGACCAGGTGCCGGAACTCAGGTAAGCGAAATTTTCATTTACAGCCGGTGTGGCGAGTACGGCAGAGCCCGTATCATGCCCTGCAACTGCAATAACTGAAATGTCGCCCATTCCGGTTTGTTTTTTTACCGAATGGGAGAGTTTCCCGATTTCAGTACCTGAAAAAACGATGGGTGCAAAATGATCGGGAGTTAATTTAACGGCATTCAACAATGACTCATCAAACTGTCTTATAAATGGGTTTATCATTTGCGAAGTGGAAGCAATAGTGTATTCGGTCACCATTTTTCCGGATAGTAAATACGATAATGCATCAGGCATGAAAAGGATTTTATCCGTTGCGGTATAAATTGAATTTTCTTCCTCCAGCTGTGTCGAGAGTTGAAACAGTGTATTGAAATTCATTATCTGAATGCCGGTTTTTTTATAAACCTCTTCCTTGGGCATTTTATTCTTGAAAAATCGTTCGGGTGCACCAAATGTATGCGTATCCCGATAGCTGTAGGGCATTCTCAGCGGTTCACCGTCTTTCCCGAAGCATACAAAATCCACCCCCCATGTGTCAATGCCGAGTGAGGATATGTTTATTTCATCCGCCTTTATCAGTTTGAGTGATTTGATTATTTCATCATAAAGATGGAAAAGATTCCAGTAAAGTCTTCCGTTAATTTCTAAGATTGGATTAGAAAACCGGTTGATTTCCTTTAATTCTAAAATGCCATCTACAATAGTGCCCAGAATAGCTCTTCCGCTGGATGCTCCCAAATCAATGGCTAAAAAAGTAGTTTTTGTGTTTTCACTCATGGTATTTCACGGAGTTATGAATTATAATGCCGCAAATATAGAGATTAGTTGTGATTAGGAATGTTGAAAAAATGATTTAATAACTACACTATTTGATATAATTTCTGAAATGAGTCAATTACGGCAATTGAACTTTCTGAAAAATATCAAAAAACGTATATTTCTAAAATTGTTACATCGTATCCGCTATGATTCATTTCCTGAAACAATACATTCAATTTCATTGACTATATTAATTGATATAAATGCTGTGAAAATTGATAAAAGGAGGCGATGAAATTGTAAAATAAATATTATCATAGTAATTTTACCGGCGAACTTTTTTTACCCGCTATAAAAAAACCATGAGCAAACACAATTATTTTCATCTGTTGATATGCTGCACTTTCTTATTCATCCTGCCGGCTCAGGCTCAGAAAAAGAAACCGGAAATC
>ERZ1645189.128-NODE-128-length-18264-cov-5.321050_pt1 | contig 18264 bp, 16 predicted proteins | sample MGYA00575350_ERZ1645189 | MGnify/ENA primary metagenome ERZ1645189 (study PRJEB40845, sample SAMN11283421) | freshwater sediment metagenome | isolation source: river sediment | host: Sediment | place: India: Jajmau, Kanpur | collected 2015-12-17 ...
ACCCGGTTTATTGCTTACTGTAATTTTTTCGAAGTAATGGTGCCTGATTTTTCGGGTACTGTCCAAAAATCTGTGGGTCTGTTCAATAAAATGTGTCAGAAAGGGAGTAATTCAAAAGAGTAAAAGTTGTCGTAAGTAGAAATAATTAATTCAATAATCTGGAAGAATTATTTTCAATGATTTGAAATGGAAATTTGAGTATTAATTGTCAATTGATAAATCAAACAACCGGACGTCAGTTCAACACTTTTTTACCATCAAAGATCATAACCGGAAAGACGAAGGTAAAACAATTTGTCCCCAAAATAAACGAAAAACCGCAACACAGTATATTGTATTGCGGTTTAGTGTTGTCCTACCAGGGCTCGAACCTAGACTAACAGATCCAGAATCTGCTGCGCTACCATTACGCTATAGGACATTGTTGATTTACGGGTGCAAAGATATAAAATTTTAGTAAACTGGTAAAAAATTTTAGTATAAAAAAAATGTTATAATCTGATTTTTTTCGAAAAACATTTCATTTTCAGTCAATTAGTAATCTTCACAAAAAAAAGTGAGATTTTGGGTACTATTTACAAATATAACACGTATATTTGAAAAAATATTTTCTTAAATTATAAAACAAGAATAACATGAATTTATCTGATTTATTAAACAGTTCGGTAGGTCAGTCTATCGTTAAGAGTGTTGCCGGTCAGTTTGGTTTGGACGAAAATCAGGCTTCAGCAGCAGTGAATACCGCTATTCCGGTTATTTTGGGCGGCTTGAACAAGAATGTACAGACACCTGAAGGTGCTGAAAGTCTGAATAACGCGCTGGAATCAAAACACGACGGAAGTTTGCTGGATAATCTTGGAGGCATTCTCGGAGGAAATGTAGGTGATCTTCTGCAGGATGGCGGCGGCATTCTGGGACATGTATTTGGAAATAATGTACCGGCTGTAGAAAGCGGAGTGGCTCAGAAAACCGGCATCAGTATGGATAAAATCGGTCCTATTATCAAAATGCTGGCTCCGGTAGTTATGGCTTATCTTGGTAAAGAAAAAAGCAGCAATAATGTGAATGCTGGTGGTTTGAGCGATCTGTTGGGCGGCTTGTTAGGCGGCGGACAACAGCAACAAAGTGCCGGAGGAGGTCTTTTTGATATGATTTCAGGCATGCTCGATAAAGACAAAGACGGAAGTGCTTTGGACGATATTTTCGATATGTTTACGAAAAAATAAACTGATAACCAGAATATTAAATGCCGGATTTTCTTTCGAAATCCGGCATTTGTTATTTTATAAGCCAATTGAATTGCGATAAAGTTTTACCAAAAAATCTGATTTAGATAAACAGCAGAATCAGAATCTGTGCCATTATTACCCTCAGAAACATGGTGAGAGGATATACGGTAGAGTAGGCTACAGCCGGCTGATCATTGGGGGCAATGGAGCTCGAATATGCCAGAGCAGGAGGATCGGTGGTGCTGCCTGCCAGTAAACCTATGAGTGTGTAATAATTCAGTTTCACCGCTTTTCTGCCAACAATTCCGATGATAAGCAATGGTAAAACGGTAATCAGAAATCCGATGCCTACCCACATAAGTCCGTTGCTCGTGAATACGGTTTCGACAAACTGACTGCCCGAAGCCAGTCCGACGCTGGCAAGGAAAAGTGTAATACCAATCTCACGAAGCATCAGATTGGCACTTTGTGTGGTATATGTAATGAGTTTCAGTTTGTATCCGAAACGACCGATCAAAATGGCAACAATAAGCGGACCACCTGCCAGACCCAGTTTTACCGGCATAGGCATTCCGGGAAAATAAAAAGGTATGCTACCGAACAGAATACCGAGGAATATACCTACGAAAATGGTAATTACGGGTGGCTCGTTCAGTTTTTTCAGTGCATTACCCAGCAGTTTTTCCACTTTTTCGATGGCTTCCAGTTCGCCTACCACCATCACGCGGTCGCCCACCTGCAACACCAGATTGGTAGCTCCCAGCAAGTCGATACCCGAACGATTCACCCGTGTAATATTGACACCGAAATTTGATCTTAATCTCAGCGAACCGAGTGTTTTCCCGTTTATCTCGTTTCGGGTGATCACAATGCGTCTCGAAACCAGGTGTTTTTCAGATTCTTTCCAGTTCATTTCCAACTCTTCACCCATGATGGCAATGATGGATTCAGTGTCAGCTTTTGATGCTACTACTAACAATATATCACCGTACTGGAGTAAAGTTTCCGATTGCGGAATGAAATAATTTTCGTCGCGTTTCATCCTCGATACAACAAACTTCCGACCAATCATCTCCTTGATATGATGCAGACTTTTACCTGCCATCGCCTTGTTGGTAAATTTTAAGGTCAGTTTGTCGGGTTTTTCGAGGGTAGCTTCGTCGTCATTTTCAAGTTCATGCGCTTCTTTTTGAAGGTCGATTTTGAAAAGAAAACGAATCAGAACAATGGAAGTGATAATGCCAACAACCCCAAGTGGGTATGCCACGGCGTAACCTAAAGCTATCTGAGGAATTTCTGTGATTTGTCCCGCTTCAAAAGCCTGACGAAGGGCTTCCTGAGCAGCTCCGAGTCCGGGAGTATTGGTTATTGCGCCCGACATGATACCTACAAGCATGGGCATGCTGACACGTCCGTTAAGTATGAAGAAAAATGAAGTGGTCACTATCACGCCAAGCAATACAATCCCTGCAGCCAGCATATTGAGCGTCAGACCTCCCTTTTTAAATGAAGAGAAAAAACCCGGACCTACCTGCAAACCAATGGAATAAATGAACAGTATCAATCCGAAATCTTTTATAAAATCGAGTATTTCATGATTCACCTCGAAGCCGAAATGTCCGACTAAAATCCCCATAAACAATACGAAAGTAGAACCCAGAGAGATTCCGAAGAATTTAACCTTACCCAGTATTAATCCCGTAAAGATTACAAAGGAGTAAATAAGGATAGTGTGGGCAATCCCATTCCCGAATAATAATGAATTTAACCAATCCATAGCTAATTTAAATATCTGATTTTAAGAAATTTAATTTATTTATTTTTGTTTCTCAAATGAGGGTGCAAAGGTAAGAATTTTATTTTATTTAATCAACTTACTTATCGTGCTGTTTTAATTACGAGCTCGTCCCGGTTTATTAATAACTTAAAAATATTTAACATACAAACTACAAATTACACAAACCTGTCCGACGCAGGCGGGTAAAACGAATCAAAAGACTTACAATAACGAATGTTTTCGGGTCATTCGTATTATTCGTAGTTAAAAAACAAAAAAGAAAAAAAGTCAAAACTACTTCAATTCATACCGGAAAAATTTATTGAAGTGATAGTTATTTTGAATATTTAATTTTTCTGAAGTAATTTGTATCTTTGCATCTGAGATTGCAAAAATCTTAAATAAAATGACGCAAAATACATTTATATATGGCTGAAAAACCAAAAAGAGTACTTTTCATTGATCGCGATGGAACGATAATAGCAGAGCCAAACAATACTTTTCAGGTTGATACGCTTGATCAGCTCGAATTTTTACCTCACGTGATCCGGAATCTGTATTTCATCCGGCATAAACTCGATTTTGAATGGGTGATGGTGACCAATCAGGATGGATTGGGAACTCCGGTGTATCCGCAGGAGAATTTTGACAGGGTACAGCACAAATTATTGCAGATCCTGGAGAGCGAGGGCATTCATTTCGACAGGATATTTATCGATAAATCTTTTCCGGAAGACAATCTTCCCACCCGAAAACCGAATACCGGAATGCTTACCGGATACTTTAACGATGAGTATGATCTGGCAAATTCATACGTTATCGGCGATCGGCTAACTGATGTGGAATTAGCTGCAAATCTGGGATGTAAAGCCATATTAATCAATGAAAATATCGATCTGACCGAAAGTGGAGATTTAGCATCGGTCACTGCGTTGCAAACCGGTGAATGGGATCGAATTTCGGAGTTTCTTTTTGCAGGCGAACGCACCGCTACTATAAAAAGAAAAACAAATGAAACAGAAATTCTGGTTTATCTTAATCTGGATGGAACAGGAAAAGCCGATATAAATACAGGTTTGAGATTCTTCGACCACATGCTTGAGCAGATTGGCCGTCACTCCGGCTGCGACCTGAAAATTGAAGTGAACGGAGACCTGGAAGTAGATGAACATCATACCATTGAAGACACCGCAATAGCACTCGGAGAAGCTTTACTTCAGTCACTGGGCAATAAGAGAGGCATTGAACGGTATGGCTTTACCTTGCCAATGGATGACTGCCTGTGTTCGGTAGCGCTCGATTTTGGAGGCAGGCCGTGGCTGGTGTTTGAGGGAGAATTCAAGCGCGAATATGTAGGCGATTTTCCTACTGAAATGATGATGCATTTTTTCAAATCGCTGAGCGATGCGGCCCGTATGAACCTGAATATCAGGGTGGAAGGCGAGAACGAACATCATAAGATAGAGGGTATTTTCAAAGCTTTTGCCAGAGCAGTAAAAATGGCAATAAAACGCGACATCTACAATTATCAGTTGCCAAGTACAAAGGGAAAATTGTAACAAAAAAGAATCAATGTCATCGCCCTGAAACCACTGATAATAGTATCAAACTTACAATCAAAACAATGCGATATAAATTTTTCTTCATTTTTCTGTTATTCTTCACCTTTGCTTTTTCGCAGGAAAAAAGTCAGGAATCTCCCCGGTTGGTTGTAGGAATCAAAATTGATGGTTTGCAGGCAAGTCATTTGCATAAAATGTGGAAATACCTCACTCCCGGAGGTTTCCGTAAAATACTTTCGGAAAGCATGGTAGTGGAACGCATGCAGCACAACATTGTATCAGCCGGTAATGCTGCCGACGCAGCTACTTATATGACCGGTACCTATCCTTACTATCACGGAGTGAGCGGCGATTTTTACTTCAGCAGAGCCGACAACGAGGCTATTTCTATCCTGTATGATAAAAATCAGACCGGCATCGGTACCAAAAACAAATTTTCGGCTCACCGGTTACTTACATCTACATTTACCGATGAACTCATGCTTAATAATTCCCTATCGCAGGTGCACAGCATTGCTATCCGGGCCGAAGATGCCATCATGATGGGAGGACACACGGCTACATCGGTCTCGTGGATTGACGACATCACCAACAGGTGGATTACTACTGCTTACTACCCGAAAGGACTCTCCAGATGGGCTGACCTGATGAACGTGAACGGAACATTCAAAGAACTGATCAGTGAGAAATGGACTCCTTCTGCTTCCATATCAACCTATCTGAATCAAACCGTAAAAGGTTCGAAAACAGTTCCTTTCAGCTACAATCCGACCGATCGCCGCGAAGGCAACTCTGCCCGAACAATACTTGCCAATACTCCTGCAGCTAATTCGCTTGTTACCGAACTTGCCAAAACAATCGTGGAGAAAGAGCAACTCGGCGCCGACCCGCATACCGATGTGCTGATGCTTCAGTACACTGTGAAAATTCAGAATCAAATAGCTTCTTCGCTCCACTATGCCGAGCAGGAAGATATGTATATCCGCCTCGACCGAAATATCCAGTCGCTGTTGTATGAATTATCCTCTAAAATAGGAGCAGACAAATTATATGTTTTTGTGGTCGGAAGTGGGAGCGATGTACATTCACCTGAACTGCTCGGTAAAAATCAGATTCCGGCCGGACTCTTCAATGCAGACAAATCACTTGCGCTTCTCAATACTTACCTCATGGCCATTTATGGTCAGGAAAAATGGATCACAGGATACTATGGAAAGAATATTTTCCTGAATAAAAGGAAAATTGAAGATAAAAATCTGAATCTGAGTGATTTCACCAAACGGATTACCGAATTTCTGGTAGAATTTGAGGGAGTGCAGGCTGCTTATACATCGGCAGAGATTCTTCAGTTCTCCGGCGAAAACTCTGATGCGCGGATGAAAATCAGAAATTCAACCAACAAGAATACCTCGGGCGATATAATGATAGAACTCATGCCCGGCTGGATTGAAGTGGACAACAAGGGAAACGTGGTGGGCGATGCCAACAATCCGGTGGTTAATGTCCCGTTCTACCTTATGGGAAAAGGGATTAAGCCACATCAGGTAACCGAAATCTACAGTACAACTGATATTGCTCCCACAATTTCGTCGCTGATGGACATTCCGTTTCCGAATGCTTGCACAGGTAGGCAGATTATACCCATTGAACAGTAAGAATTACATTTAATGAATATTTATTCTGATTTTAAAATAAATTCCTTAACATAATTTCTCCTTTTCAGGGGAGATAAAAAGATAGTATGAAATATAACTTTGACGAAATTATCGACAGGCACAATACCGGTGCCATTAAGATTGAAAAATGCAAAGCGCTTTTCGGAACCGACGATCTGATACCACTTTGGGTGGCCGACATGGATTTTCGTACTCCCGACTTTATCACCAATTCTATTGCAAAACGATTGGAGCATCCCATTCTGGGTTACACCACGCCATGCGAGGATTATTTCAAAAGTGTGATTCACTGGATTGAAAAACAGCATCAATGGAAGGTGGACAGACAATGGTTCGGCTTTCTGCCCGGTATAGTTCCGGGGCTGGCTTTCGGCGTCAATGCATTCACGCAGCCCAACGATGAAATCATCGTGCAGCCACCCGTATATCCGCCGTTTCTGAATGTACCCACCAAGAATGACCGGAAAGTAGTGTTCAATCCGCTGAAAGAAATCAACGGTCGTTTCGAGATGGATTTTGATGATCTGGAACGAAAAATCACCGGCAGAACACGCCTGTTCATTCTCTGCAATCCACATAATCCCGGAGGGCGTATCTGGGAAAGGGAAACGCTCATCCGACTGGCCGAAATCTGCTACAAGCACGGCATTCTGGTCATTTCAGACGAAATACATTCCGACATGGCATTACCCGGCAACAGACATATTCCCTTTGCCACCGTATCAGAACTTGCAGAGCAGAATAGCATTACCTACATGGCACCGAGCAAAACTTTCAACATGGCAGGGCTTATCAGTTCGTCGTACATCATTCCTAACAGAGATATCCGTAAGAGATTCAGCGAATTTCTCGAAAACTCGGAACTTGCCAACGGTAATATCTTTGCCTATTTCGCTGCTAAAGCTGCCTATGAAAACGGTTCGGAGTGGCTCAAACAGATGATACAATACATTCAGGGTAATTTGGAATACGTCGTTGATTTTCTGCAGAAAAATATACCTCAGATAGTACCGATGATTCCCCAGGCTTCATTTCTGGTCTGGCTGGATTGCAACGGAATGAACATGAATTCAAATGAACTGCAGGATTTTATGGTGCATAAAGCCGGATTGGGACTGAATAAGGGAACCACGTTTGGCCCCGGTGGCGAGCGCCGCCTGAGACTCAACATCGGCTGTCCGAGAAGTATTCTTGAGCAGGCTATGAAACAGTTGAAAAAAGCCATTGATGAATTAGATTAAACTCACAGGGCAGACCGATTAAAAAAACGATGGATGTAAAGATAGAAGAAAGCTGGAAGAAACATTTACAGGCGGAATTTGAGAAATCCTATTTCGGCGAACTGACAGATTTTGTACGTGCGGAATATCAGACCAAAAAGATATTTCCTCCGGCCGGTCTTATTTTCAAAGCATTTGATTCCTGTCCGTTTGATCAGGTGAAAGTGGTAATACTGGGGCAGGATCCGTATCACGGAATCGGTCAGGCTCACGGTTTGTGTTTTTCGGTCAGTGATGGAGTGGAATCACCTCCGTCGCTGGTCAATATTTTTCGTGAAATAGAGAGAAGTTACGGCAAACCGATACCTGCCAATGGAAATCTGACCCGCTGGGCCGAACAGGGAGTGCTTCTGCTGAATGCTACGCTTACTGTGAGAGCACATCAGGCCGGTTCGCATCAGGGAAAAGGGTGGGAGACATTTACCGATGCGGTTATCAGGTTACTCTCGGCCGAAAAGAATAACCTGGTATTTTTTTTGTGGGGAAACTATGCACAGCAGAAAAGTGTCTTTATCAATCAGCAGAAACATCTGGTATTGAAATCCGTTCATCCGTCGCCGCTTTCGGCTTACAGGGGTTTTATTGGCAATAACCACTTTGTGTTGGCCAATGAATTTTTGAAAAAAAACGGATTAAATGAAATCAGTTGGTGATTTTACAAATACTTATTCTTTTTAAAAAACAAAAAACATAAACAAAAAATCTTAATTTGATTTTTCTGATAAAAATTATTTCAAACTTTTTAAAAAATATACTACCATGAAATGGATTAACAGAAACGACGATGAGTCAAATTACGAAGACCGCCGCGGAATGTCTACCGGCCGCAAGGTAGCCATGGGAGGTGGAATTGGCACTATCATTATGCTCGCGCTGTATTTGTTTACCGGACAGGATTTTTCGCCACTGCTCGAAGTTTTCAATGGTGGAAGTACCACCCAGACCGAAGCAACCGTGGATCCGTCCAGAGCGAAGGAAAATGAAGATTTGAAAGTGTTCTCACTGGGAGTTTTCAATAGCGCCAACGATGTATGGACAGAGATTTTTCGCCGCGAAGGCAGTGAGTACCGCAAACCGGTTTTTGTCACTTTTACCGATTATACCACATCCGAATGCGGAGGTGCATCCGAACAGGTTGGACCGTTCTATTGTCCGGGCGACGAAAAGGTATATATGGACCTGGATTTTTTTCACAAGCTGGCATCTCAGTACAATGCTCCGGGTGAACTGGCCATTGCCTATGTTACGGCTCACGAGGTGGGGCATCACATTCAAAAACTGCTGGGTCTGACTGATAAAATGCAAAATTACAGAGGGCGCGTTTCCGAAACACAGTACAACGACCTTTCGGTGCGCCTTGAACTTCAGGCCGATTTCTATGCCGGACTTTGGCTGCATTATGCCGTGAAAATGGGTACACTTGCACTTGAACCCGGCGATATTGAGTCTGCGCTCGGAGCTGCCAATGCTGTGGGCGATGATACCATCCAGAAGCAGGCTCAGGGGTATGTGGTACCTGATTCATTTACCCACGGTACAGCCGATCAACGTATGCGATGGTTTATGAAAGGTTACCGCACAGGTGACTTTAATCAGGGCAACACATTCAACGCAACTACTTTGTAATTAGGTTATTACCCGAAAAAAAAGTGGATGTCTCAAAAAAACAGGACATCCACTTTTTTTTGGTATGATTTTGTTTGATAAGTGTGTAAATTATAAACAAAATCTCATTAAGAATATTTCTGAAGTCAATTTTTGATTTTTTTTAAAAAGTAACACAACTATACCAACCCTGCTGTTTTATTATCAAATAATCGAAACAAAACAAAGAATAAAAAATGTTTTTAAATTGAGATAATCCAGACTTACTACTTCTTCCGAAAGAATTAAATTTGAATTTTGTATTGAAACCTAACTTATTAAAACCTTACAGCGATGTTAATCAAAGTTTGCGGAATGATACATCCGGACAATATTCATCAGATAGCAGGCCTGCATCCCGATTTTATGGGATTTGAACTATTCCCTTCATCACCAAGATATGCCGGCAACAGTATAAATTTGTCAATTCTTGAAAAAATACCCGGAAAAACAAAAAAATCGGTGTGTTTTTGAATGAAAATCTGGAAACAATTATCGGAAATGTCTGCAAATATGACCTGGACGGTGTTCAAATACATGGTGCCGACAAAGTAAAATGGTATAGATGTCAATAGTAAATTTGAGAAAAAACCTGGCGTAAAGGACGAACAAAAGCTTAAATCGTTTATACAGGAAATTCGCAGGAAAGAAGATTATGGCCTTATACCTTCCAGGCTGGTATGACTTTAAAAAAACTACTCCTGCTATCTGTTTGATGAAAGTCAGGTAAAAATACACAACATTCCCTCATGTCTGATTATTCTGACAATGAATCACTTATCCCATCGTTAAGTTTTTGCTTATTTTTATTTAGCTGCTGATTTCTTATTTCTGTGTCCCATTCCGATACCCTCGCCTCGGCTGCCATTTCGGATTAAACTTCGCTTCATCTCGTGAACTACCGTATGATTGTGTTCTCCTTCTTTCGTTTCATTACTGCTCATAAACCACGGCCTGTTTAGTTTATTTGTTCTATTGCCGTAAAAAGCTCCTTGTCTCAACCGGCTTAACAATTTGTAAAAATTCATAGTCTCAAAATATTAAGTTAAACGAATGAGAAAATAACTATCCAATATATAAACAAATACCTGATTTAATTAGTTGAATGGATAATTATTAATCTGTATTAAATTATAATTTTTACCTCAGATTACTCAAATAATCCTTTTCATTCGATTATTAAAAGATATTGGTTTTTTTACAAAACTACATCAATGGTCCTTTTTTCCAGATTGCTTTGAAATGCAAGCTCTATTATACGAATTACATTTCGGGCTTCTTCGGGTGTCACTGCCAGTCTGGCTTTACCCAATATGGTATCTCTCAAATTGTAAAAATACTCGCGGTAATCACCGTTTTCGCTTTCTACGATTGATTCCATTTTTACTCCCTGAAATTCTGTAACCAGTTTCCCCCAAATTTTTTCAGGTTCTTTACCCCAGTCGGGGGTGTCGGGGATCATACCCCGGTTCAGGTTTTCTTCCTGTACGTCCAGTCCGTATTTCACAAATGAACCTTTGGTGCCGTGGATTTGAAAAGTCGGGCCGGGAATTTTTGCCAGCATCGATGATTTCAGCGTAGCTGTAAAAGAAGGGTAGTGTAGTTTCACGTCAAAGCTATCGTCTGCCTCTGCCCACGGACGCTGAGAAGCTATGTGAGCCGTTACGGCAAGCGGCAATCCGAAGAAATGCAGCGCCTGGTCAATCAGATGCGAACCGAGGTCGTAGAAAATTCCGGAGCCGGGCAGCGGTCTCTCGCGCCAGTATCCTTCCGGACGTGGTTCAGGTCTGTAACGGTCGAAATGAGTTTCGTAATCCACCACATCTCCGAGCAAACCGCTCGAAATGATTTTTTTCACGGTTTTTGTATCGCTTACAAATCGCCGGTTGTGGTATGCTGTAAGTATTCTACGCTGTTTTTTGCTCAGTTCAATCAATTCGTCGGCCTCTTGAGTGGTGTTGGTGAATGGTTTTTCGATAACCACATGTTTGCCTGCCAGCAGTGCTTCTTTTGCCCATTTGAAATGAACGGTATTCGGTGATGTCACAATTACCAGATCGATTTGGCTGTCATTTATAATTTCCTCAGCTCCTGCAACAATTTCGGTGGCCGGATACCGTTTCCTGATCATTTCGATGTTCTGAGGATTTGTAGTGCTGATTTTTGTCAACTCAAATCCATCCACCACATCAATAAAGGGAGCATGAAAAACTCTTCCGGACAATCCGAAACCAATAATGCCTGTTCTGATGATATTGTTCATTTTAATAAGTTGATTATTAATGTGTTGTAATTTATGAATTATTAGTGTAAATTTTTATATCAACCTGTGGAGATGACATTATTCATCATAAACAAAATCATTATTCATCGGATTGAATACTTTTTGCTTCAGAAATTTCTCCATTCACTACGTTGAAAATCATCGAAGTTTGGTTGATTTTAGGAAGTATTTCCTCCCAATGCCGGCTATTGGTATCCGAAATAAAAATCTGTCCGAAATCATTATCAGATACCAGTTCCACTATTTTCGTCACTCTTTTTTCGTCGAGTTTATCGAAAATATCATCGAGCAGCAGAATGGGTGTTACACCGTGAGTTTGTTTCAGAAAATTGAACTGAGCCAGCTTCAGTGACACCAGGTAAGTCTTGTTTTGCCCCTGCGAGCCCACACGTTTCATCGGATGTCCGGCGAGCGTCATTTCCAGCTCGTCTTTGTGTATCCCGTTCATACTGAAGCCTATAATTCGGTCACGTTCTCTGTTTGAAGCAAGTTTCTGAGTCAAATCAGCTTCATCCAGTTGCGATATGTACTCCAGTCCGACCCGTTCATTGTCTTCCGAAATAAAGCTGTAGATACCCTGAAACAGCGGTATGAATCGTTCGATAAACTGTTTTCGTTCAGCGTGAATGTATTTTCCGTGCATTCCCATTTGCTCTTCCCATATCTCAAAAAGTGAATTGTCGGTTGCGTTTTCATCTTTAAGCAGGGCGTTACGCTGTTGCAGGGCGTGGTTGTAATGAACCAAAGCATTGAGGTACTGATTGTTATATTGTGAGATTACACCATCCGTAAATTTACGCCGTTCGTCACTTCCTTCAGCTATGAGGCTGTAGTCGGCTGGCGAAATAAGTACCAATGGAATCAGACCGATGTGATCGGCCAGCCTGCTGTATTCCTTTTTGTTCCGCTTGAAATGCTTTTTCTGCCGGCGTTTTATTCCACAATAAACCTCCTCCTCGTTGCCCCTTAATTCATATTTACCCTGAAGCATCAGAAAGTCGGCTTCGTGATTAATATTCTGTGTGTCAATAGAATTTGAGTGACTTTTGCAGAACGACAGATAATAAATCGCATCCAGCAGATTGGTTTTCCCCATACCGTTATTACCCACGAAACAGTTGATTTTTGCCGGAAAATTCAGATCGGCCTGAACGATGTTTTTATAATTGAGTATAGATAGTGAATTTAATCGCATTTATATTTTGTTAGGGTTCAAAAATACAAAAATAGGAAAAATATCCTTAATTTTGTAATTCAATGAAGATAAACTCAAACATTATGAAAGCAAAAAAGCTGCATTTTATCCTGTATATCCTTTTTTTTCAATTAATTTTTGTAGCATGCAATACAGGTAACAGCAAGCATGATGATTTTGATTACGGCACGGTAGATAAAGGTATTTATAACAATTCCTATTTCCGCTTCAGCGTAAAAGTGCCTGCTGACTGGAATACACTTACTCAGGAGCAAAATCAGAATCTGATGAACAAAAACACGTTGGGCAGCAATGATCCTTCGAAAATTACTACTGTCATTCTGCTAACTGCATCGCAGTTTGAACCCGGTAAAACGGATTCGACATTCAATTCGAATATGATTATTCTGGCTGAGAATATTAAAGGAAACACCCGTATCAGAAATGGGAGTGACTACCTGAGACTCACTCGCCAGGCACTTGAAAAAGAACCCATCCTAAGGCAATATCCGGATAGCAATGCGCCGGTAATGAAAATAAAAGGATCTGATTTTTCAACCATGGAAGTTACTACAACAGATGGCAACAAAACGTATTCTCAAAAATACTATACAATACTTGTTAACGATTTTGCACTCACAGCCATTCTCACTTACGCCACTGAAGATGAGCGAATTGTTCTCGAAAATGCCTTCAGTACCATTAATTTTAAATAAACGTTCATGTTAACCGAACATTCCATTCAACTCCTTTCAACCTCGCTACAACTTACCAGAAAACAGATTCTGAACACGATAGCTCTTCTGGAAGACGGAGCTACCATTCCGTTCATCAGCCGCTACCGCAAGGAAATGACAAACGGCATGGATGAAGTGCAGCTTGCAGAGCTCAAAGAACAATATGACAAACTCATAGAACTGATTAAACGGAAGGAAACGATTCTAAAATCCATAACCGAACAGGAAAAACTTACTCCGGACCTTCAGAAACGCATTGAAGAGTGCTGGAATGCTACCGAGCTGGAGGATATCTATCTTCCTTACAAGCCGAAAAAACGTACACGCGCCGAAATTGCACGCGAAAAAGGATTGGAGCCGCTGGCAAAAATCCTGATGGCTCAACATTCAAATCAAGTTTTCACCTCGGCTAAGCCATTTATAACCAGCGAAGTAACCAGCGAAGAGGAAGCGCTTAAAGGCGCCCGCGACATTATTGCCGAATGGGTCAATGAAAGTGAAGCTGCCCGCAATGCCGTACGCTCCAATTTTTCGCACGAAGGAGTGATAACATCAAAACTGATTAAAGGCAAGGAAGATGAAGCCGCAAAATACCGCGATTATTTTGATGCATCCGAGAAATTATCCAGAATCAGTTCTCACCGTTTGCTGGCAATGCGAAGGGGTGAAGCGGAAGGATTTCTGCGAGTTGGAATATCCGGTGATGATGATAAGTGCATGGAGCGATTATTAAGAATATTCAGGAAATCGGACAACGAAAGTGGCAATCAGGTGGCCGAAGCAGTGGAGGATAGCTTCAAACGATTGTTGAAACCATCCATTGAAAACGAATTTGCAACTTCGAGCAAAGAAAAAGCCGATACAGAAGCCATTCGTGTTTTTGCTGAAAATTTACGCCAGTTACTCCTTGCACCACCTCTCGGTCAAAAAAGGGTAATGGGTATAGACCCCGGATTTCGTAGCGGGTGCAAAGTAGTATGCCTGGATGCGCAGGGAAACCTGCTCCACAATGAGAATATCTATCCTCACCCTCCCGTCAGTGAGCATTCGCAGGCAGTACGCAAAATCCAAAAAATGGTGGAATCCTATGATATTCAGGCTATTGCTATAGGTAATGGAACAGCAGGCCGAGAAACCGAGCAATTCATTCAAAACATTCGTTACGACAGGAAAGTGCAGGTGTTTTCAGTAAGCGAAAACGGCGCTTCCGTCTATTCGGCTTCCAAAATTGCGCGCGATGAATTTCCTGAATACGACGTTACGGTGCGCGGAGCAGTTTCCATCGGTCGGCGACTGATGGACCCACTGGCAGAACTGGTAAAAATTGACCCGAAATCTATCGGAGTAGGACAATATCAGCACGACGTGGATCAGGTGAAATTAAAAAAATCGCTCGATCAAACTGTTGAAAATGCGGTAAACAGGGTAGGAGTGAACCTGAATACTGCAAGCAAACATCTGCTCACATACATTTCGGGTCTGGGACCTCAGCTTGCACAAAATATCGTAGATTTCAGGGCCGAAAACGGAGCTTTTGCCAACAGGGCTGAACTGAAGAAAGTGCCCAAACTCGGTGCAAAAACTTTCGAACAATGTGCCGGCTTTCTGCGCATACCCCACGGCAATAATCCGCTCGATAACTCGGCTGTACACCCCGAGAGTTATTCCATAGTAGTAAAAATGGCTAAAGACCTGAATCGGGATATAGACGATCTGATTGGGAAAAAAGATATTCGAAGTTCGCTCGATTTGTCAAAATATGTAACAGCTAAAGTAGGATTGCCCACCCTGAACGATATTCTGGATGAACTTGAAAAGCCCGGAAGAGACCCAAGATCGGTTATCAAGGTATTTGAATTCGATCCGAATGTGAAAAATATTAAAGATTTGAAAGAAGGCATGGAATTACCCGGAATAATTACCAATATTACAAACTTTGGCGCGTTTTGTGATGTCGGAATCAAAGAAAACGGATTGATTCACATTTCCAACCTTTCCGACAGTTTTGTGAGCAATCCGGCCGATGTGGTTTCCCTGCATCAGCATGTGCAGGTGCGGGTGCTGGAAGTGGATTTTGAACGAAAACGGATTCAGTTAAAATTAATATAATCGAAAAATAATTATTAAAACAGTTGACTATGAGAAATTTAATGATTTACTTGCCTGTTTTCTTGTTTTTCATCGCAGGTTTTCAACTGAAAGCTGAAGAAAATACAGGAGCCAAAATTGAAAATCCTTTAATGATTGAAAATGAATTAGTTGTGCAAGATCCAGCCCTGAGTTCCGGATTGGTTTGGGATAAAAATAAACCCAAAGCAAAAGCGAAACAAAAAGCACCGGATTTTGATAAACAACTGTGGAAAAATTTTCATATCGGATGGGACATCGACAAATCGGAAGATTACCGGTGGCGAAACTTCGCTATCGGCACAGGTTATACCCGTAACTTTCCAACCGTACCGAGAGCTTACTGGTACGTAGGTGGCGACGTGAACTGGAGCAAATATACGCTTTACCATGGGCGTCAATTTAACACTACCGGAAACGATTACCGACTGAATACCTTTTCGTTGTCTGTTCCGGCATACCTGGGCTACAATCTGTACAAATCTTCACTCAGAGCATTCGGGGTGAAAGTATATACAGGTCCTACCATTGAACTGATAACTTCCATGAAACGCGACGGGTATGCCTACAAAGAGTATAATCCGTTTCAGATAGGATGGACAGTTGGTACAGGAGTCAAATTGTTTTACATGTTCGGTTTCAATGTAGCTTATCATTACTATCCCATTCCTGTGCTGACCGATGGAAACCTGGTACGCTCGTCGGTAAATTTCACTTGGTTTTTAAATTAAATCTCAGTATATAAATAAGGAATCATCTGAATGACAGTTGATTCCTTTTTTATTTACATAAATAATGTATCGCAACAAGCATACATTCTCACTAAAATGTGAATGAAAAGGACATCTCAACTGATTTTTTATAGTATTTTTGTGGAATAAAACATAAAATTAGTATGATACAATCCATGACCGGCTACGGAAAAGCCTTTTGCGAAATCAATAACAAGAAAATCGTAGTCGAAGTAAAATCGCTCAACAGTAAGCAGATAGATCTTTCGACCCGGATTTCCGGTATTTATCGTGAAAAAGAAATTGAAATACGTAATTTGCTCATTAACAAGTTAGAACGGGGAAAAATTGATTTTTCACTTTATATTGATTCTTCCGGCAAAGAAAGCGGTGCGAAAGTAAATCAGGCAGTTGTAAAATCGTATTACGAGCAGCTTCAGGAACTATCGAAACAAACAGGAATTCCTCAAACTCAGGATTGGCTGGCAATATTGATGCGCCTGCCCGAAACCCTGAAAACCGAAGTGGAAGAGCTGGATGAAAACGAATGGAATGAGATTCTGAAAACAATCAACGAAGCTGTCAATCAGCTGATTGAATTCCGTAACCAGGAAGGGAATGCTCTTGAATCTGTATTTATGCAGAAAATTGAAAAAATAGCGAAATTGCTTCCGGAAATTGAGCCGTATGAAACCGAACGGATTGAAAAGATAAAAAATCGTCTGGAAAGTAATCTGGAAGGCATAAGCGACAAAATAGAATACGATAAAAACCGCCTGGAACAGGAGTTGATTTTTTACATCGAAAAACTGGATGTGAACGAAGAAAAAGTTCGCCTGAAAAATCATCTCGATTACTTCATCAGCACTATGCAAACCGAAAAATCTCCCGGTAAAAAACTTGGTTTTATTGCGCAGGAAATAGGCAGAGAAATAAATACGCTCGGATCAAAATCCAATCACAGCGAAATGCAAAAAATTGTGGTGGAGATGAAAGACGAACTGGAGCAAATAAAAGAACAGGTTTTGAATACATTGTAAAAGCCCCCTGAACCCCTCCCGAAACAAGTACGGGACAGGCTCGAAGGGAGACTTTTCATTCAGGATAACCACTTTATAAAGTTAAAAAAAAACCGAATATAATAGTTTTTAATTATGACAGATTCCATTAACTTCAATAATAATGACAATCATAAAGTTCTCCCAAAGGAGACCTGCCTGCAGCCCCGACAGTTCGGAATAAACCAGACAAGATCAGGGGGGCGGGTTATTATTTTTTCAGCTCCTTCCGGTTCCGGAAAAAGCACTATCGTCAATCATTTGTTGCGATGTGATTTAGGATTGGAATTTTCTATTTCAGCCACTTCACGTCCACCTCGTGGCAATGAAGCCAATGGAATAGAGTATTTTTTCTTTTCAAAGGAAGAATTTGAAAAAAAAATAGAAAAAGATGAGTTTGTGGAGTACGAAGAGGTCTATCCTGGATGTTATTATGGAACGCTTCGCAGTGAATTAGAAAGGATTTCAGCTAAAGGAGCAGTAGTGATTTTTGATGTGGATGTTATGGGCGGAATTAACCTGAAAAATAAGTTTGGAGATGATGCTTTAGCTGTTTTTATAGCTCCACCCTCCATCGAAATCCTTCGGGATAGACTTATAAACCGTTGCACCGATAGCGACGAAATGATTGAGAAGAGGGTAGGGAAGGCTAAGTATGAAATGGGTTTTGCGCAAGAGTTTGATCGCATAATCGTCAACGATAACCTTGAAAAAGCTCAAAATGAGGCTGAAAAAGTGGTGCGGGAATTTCTAAAAGAAGCCCTCTAAACCTGCCTGCCGCCCCGACAGGTCGGAATAAACCAGGCAGAAACCCCCAAGAGGGACTTACAGAACTTGATAATAAAATTGAGTTGTTTAATTTGTTTATATATGAGTCCACTCCGAAAAGTCATAATTTATAAAAATCTAAGATTTTTATCCTTTGTGTCGAAATTAGATGTGTTGATAATCAATTAGATATAAA
>ERZ1645189.129-NODE-129-length-18210-cov-5.000110_pt1 | contig 18210 bp, 14 predicted proteins | sample MGYA00575350_ERZ1645189 | MGnify/ENA primary metagenome ERZ1645189 (study PRJEB40845, sample SAMN11283421) | freshwater sediment metagenome | isolation source: river sediment | host: Sediment | place: India: Jajmau, Kanpur | collected 2015-12-17 ...
AAATCGAAAAGTTTTGACTCACTGTATTTCTTATATTCCGTACCATATTTTGAAAACCCGGTGCGAAATATACATTGCTTCGAAAGTTGTTGACTCAGCCACAGAGGGATATGACCGTCACACTTGATCTCCATAATATATTCCCCTTCCGGAAGCAAAGGAGTACCATACTCTCCCCCGCCGAAATGTACTTGGGTACGTCTACTCAAAATATGAGAGTCTAAGGAAACGCGTAAGTTTGGATTTCCTTTCTCAAAATAAGCCACTCGCTCATAACTTAGGAACACTTTTGGCTTGGCTTGGTATCTCCATAGAAACTTCTGTATCTCTGCCAGAACTTGCTGATTCTGATATTCATTGGGTATTGAAATCAATCCATGCTCACTCAAGCGAATGGCCTGCGATAGGGTCGTAATGGCTCTTCTTTTGTTAACAACTCCACCAATCTTTTTCTTAATTTCAAAAAAGATGGGGTCATCGGCGCGATGTGGTATTTGGTAACTCCGCAGGCGCAGCTTCTCTTTATAATAGGGTTTTGTCAGAGAGTGGCGAATGATTTCATCGGTATCATTATCAAAGTAAATATTGTATATTTTGTATGACCCTTGCGACTGACAATGTTCATCCAAACTCATGTACTTTTGCAGAACAGGAATCAGATTATTCCATTGCTCTTCATGAATTCTGTATTTCAGTTCATATCGTTTAAAAGTCTGTATCACAATAGCACCTCCACATTCCTGCGTTTAGCGAATTGGCACTCGAACCCCACCAGGGAATCCCATGCCACCCATACCCTGTGCAGTAGTCACTCCGCTTTCGTTGACATAGGTCACACTGCTACCAAGAGAAAAGGTTACAACGAGCACTCCATTGGCATATAAGGAATAACTTTGTCCCACCTTAAATTCGCTATGGGACATGGCTAACGAGGAAAATGTGTTTTCTGGCTCAAATCTTAGGAGTTCTGTTCCATTACTGCCGGCCAGTACAATGGTCGTTTCTGCTGCTTGTGCTTTGCTAAAATACATGAGTATAGACGACTGTGTTGAACTACTACTGGGGACTTGCGCCATTCCGGAGCTTCCAGCTGCTATGAGTTCTCCACCGCTAATTTCAAAACTACGATCATAATCCAAAGCCCCATTGCCATCGTTTGTGGGACCGCTCACATAGACTTGACCTCCGGTCATCACTATAGAGCCATTGGAATCCACACCATCGCCAAGAGCATTCATTCGAACGATGCCACCATTTATCGTTAGCAACCCGGTTGAAACATTGCAATTGAATCCATCATCGGCACTTTGGATGTTGAGTTCTCCTCCTTCGATTATAATCGTAGTGCCTTCAATGCCTTCATAGCTTTCCTGGATGTTGATTTGTCCCTCTTGTATATGAACGAGCGCATCTGCATGAATGGCGTCGTCACTACTGAGCAGAGTATATGAGCCACCTTCAATGACGATATTCCCGTTGGCATGCAAAGCATCGTCTAGGGTGGAGAGATAAAACCGACCGGAATGTATGATTAAATCCCCTTCTGTTTTTATTCCCTTAGCACTGATAGATTCTTGTTCCACCAGCGTAGTCTGCATTGTCCCGGGTCTCATACCGGTCTTTCCGGTATTGGAATTTGAAGAAGACATAGCAGAAGAAGAAAAACCTCCTCCCGTGGTGATGTTGAAATCGCCATCGAACACTTCTAGCAAATCTTTGCCCACTATACCATCCCCTACAACTTCGATTTCATAGGAACCACTTTGAATCGTCAATGTGTCTTTACTCACAATACCATCATTGTACTCCGAAAGGACCAACAAACTTCCTGGTCCCTGTAAGGTTATATCTGCTTTTGAGTAGATCACCGCATTGGGTTCTCCTTCTGCATCTTCGATAATGTCTTTCCCTTGAGTTAGAGTGTTTGTCGTTCCCTCTTTTAGTATGATTAACACTTCAGATGCCCCTTTTACATAGATTGGCGCGCTGTTGGATGAATGAATCTCTACTTGGTTTAAGATGATGGTCACTAACCCGCTATCCACCTCCTTGTCGATGTCGATGATAAGGCTGCCGTCCTTAACCGTACCTGCCACCTCATACGTACCACTTTTTTCTATGGTATTCGTGCCTTCATTTAATTGGATGGTTGCTGATGTCTGATGAATCACAGTGGATTCATTGGTCTTGATATTCGAAGTAGCTATCACATCCTTTTCGAGAATTGTTGAGCAGCCACTCAAGAGCAAACACCCAGTTAAAAGCAAACTCATCACTTTTGATTTATTGTTCATTTAACCCACTCCTCAATCATTGTTACTCTTACTATAACGGGTCCAAGTGAACTTCAAATGATGCTTTTCTGAACTTTAGCTGAACATTAAAAAACCACCCTTTCAAAGAAAAGGTGGCTGTAGTTAGGGCTCTCACTATTTCTGCATCGCATCCTTCGCGTGTTCGGTGAGGGGGATTAGATCACTGCGATTCCATAATGCGACGTCAAATTTGCGATTGAGTGCACCAAAATGCTTTATACCAAAGGCGATTTTATTTAAATAAGAGAACACACCAATCGCCCCCGGAGAGAAATCATTGGCTGCTTTGCCATAAATGGACCTCAAATCAGCCAAGTCGGTAAAAATTTCTTCCACAGTATTGCCATACTTTTGGTACCGTTTGGGAATCTCCCCGGCTTTGATTCGGTCTCCAATGTTTTTACCCATCATAGCAGCAGCCATGGCTGCTCGGCATAAACCAATGGCCGTGACGTTATTCTCGCCATAGGCCAACGCTTTAAAGACTTGATCTTCCGATGCAAAGCCACCGGTCATGGTGATGGCAGGAACCCATTGCCCCGCCGATTTCATGCGTGCAACCATTTCGCACACCACTTGTTCCAAGAGAATCGTCGGCAGACCCCACTCATTCATCATTTTATTGGGGCTGTATCCGCTTCCACCACCGGCACCATCGAAGGTAATCATATCTACTTTGGCAGCACTCCCGATTTGTAAGACTCTCTCAATATCAGAGGGATCATACCCCGCCATTTTTAAGTAGATGTTTTTAACGCCTAGTGTGCGTAGCTGATCAAATCGCTTTACAAAATACTCTTCGGTCCATTGTGGAAGTCTGGCATGAACATAAAAATTGGGTGCAATGCCTTGTTGAACTTTTTCAAGAATTTCCGGGGTCGTCGGATTTGGAGTTACCAACATACCGACCGCTACTTTTGCCAACGCCTCTTGATGATTCTTTAGTTTCGTAACAGGTTGTGTCCCCTTTGCCGATTGGCCAAACTTATATTCGATTGCGGTTGCGCCACATTTTTGAATGGCATATTCCGGAATCCCCATAGAGTCGTCTTCGGTATTGACTTGCAGAATGATCTGGCCATACCCTCGATCGTATTTACGGAAAGCATCTAACATGGTTTGCAATGCGGGGAACTGCGCCACTTTTCCGTTCTCCAGTTTAAATTCCGGGTCTTTATTTCTTGCATCCTCTCCAATGACGCAAGAAACCCCAGCCATGGCTGCACCTCCAAAGTAATCTACCCAATTCATTTTAATCAAAGCCGGCAAAATAACAGGCATGGTCATCTTCACTTTATGTGTATAACCATATTCTCTTTCCAATTTTACGTTAAAAACGGTAGCGTCTTCATGAGTGGCATTCACACCCTGGGCACCAAATACACGTCCATTGATGTTGAAATGAGACCAATCAAATGGATAGTCTTTCTCCGATGCGACTTGGTTAGCCCCCGTGTTGGTGGGATACACCGTCTGCATACCGAGAACGGCTGCCAAAGCAATTTCACAGGTACCAGAGCACTCTTCTGTACACAGCGAACACATACCCGATAACGGCGAAATGTGAGTGCTGCGGTTTACAGTGTCATTGAACGCTGAAGACAATTTGGGTGAGTAAGACATGATAACATCCTCCTTCGTATGGAATATTTCGCGAATATTCTCTCTAACCTTGGATGTATTCGCCGTTTTTGAGCATTCTCCTATGAATTACAAAAAATTTATTGACATAAATCGGAAATAGCCGTACAATAAAAGCAAACGTAACCGTGATTTGTGACACCAAACAAGGAGGGCTGATTGTGGAACAACATCGTCTGAAATCGCAATACGAAACCGAGCAGTACCATGATCAGGCCAATTTAGTCTACCTGGGAACCTTGGTTTTCACCGTACTCTTTACGGGTATTTTCTTCTTATGGGTGAAGAACCCCTTACTTGCCGGTTTGAATTTCTTCGCTTCACTTGTATCCCTCTTAGCCATGCAGCTCAATCGAGTTCGTCGTTATGCAATGGGTTCATTTGTTTTTATCACTACCATATCGGTAATCTCCGCCTTAGAAACATTTTATCTAGGACGAACCTCTGGGTTCCATTATGTCTTATTTGTCATTGCCGGCTTAATTATGTATACCAGTTGGCAACCTAAGCACAAACTACTGGCGGAGTTAAGTGTCATTACTTTATTTGGCTTAGTCTACTTTGTGACATACGATACGCCACCTCCGGTCAAAATCACCTATGCCATGTCGGCCTTCTTCCACTCCTTTAATATTCTTATGAATATCATTGGCATTGCCATTTCGGCGTACTATTATAGTAACATTATGAACCGAGCCCATAAAAAAATCAGTTCATTAGCCAGTCGAGATTATTTGACTCACTTAATGAACCGAACCGCTTTTGATGAGTATGTCGCCGATCTTTTCCAAGATCGTCAGACCCGATACGATGACATTGGTATTCTCTTTTTGGATATCGATCACTTCAAAAGAATCAACGATACCTGTGGTCACCTCTGCGGAGACGAAATCTTGCGACAGTTTGCCACCATCTTAACCAAGCTCGTTCCTCCCACCGATTTTATCTCTCGCTATGGAGGAGAGGAATTTGTCGTGCTAAGCAAAGTGAGTGCCCCCGTTGAGGTAGAGACTTTAGCAGAAAGCATTCGCCGAGAAGTGCAAGAAATGCATTTTGTCTATGAGGGCGAAACCCGACGCACGAGCATTAGCATTGGGGCTTTATATGTGCCACACAACATGGAAGTCGATTATCACCATGCTCTGCAACACGCCGATCGATTGTTATACCGTGCCAAAAACGAAGGAAGAAATCGGGTTGTCTTTGAACATATGAAAGTTCATTGAAGCTAAATAAAAAACAGGTGCACGTTCTACATGAATGGTTGCACCTGTTTTTATTTTCTGGTGGAGCTGATATTAAACGACTTTTTTAAGAAATCGACTCTTCTTTCTATACTGTCTCGAACAATGGGGCTCTTCCTAACGATATCAAAGCCGTGAATCGTGCCTATGGTGTTGTGTAGCTCCACGTTCACACCAAATGCACTCAACCGTTCTGCATAAAGAATCGCACCATCGCGAAGGCAATCGAACTCCGCCGTTTCTATGTAGGTAGTCGGGAGTCTATCCAAAGACTTCGCTTCATAGGGCGAGTAATATTCATGCTTCCCTGCTGACGAATCTTGCATATAGAATTGGTCGTATTTATCGGCATCTTTGCTGTTGCACATGGGTGTGTCGGTGTATATTCGCATAGACTCGGTTGCCATCTTCATTCCGGCTACCGGATAAATCATCATCTGGGCACATGGAATAGGTAGACCACGATCTCTCGCCATGAGGCAGACTACCGTTGCCAAATTTCCTCCAGCGCTGTCTCCCCCAACAGCAATACGATTAGGGTCAATGGAGAACTTTTCTGCAGAGGCAAGAACCCATTGGTAGGCAGCGTAGCAATCTTCAGGTGCTACCGGAAAGGGATATTGCGGAGCAAGGCGATAATCTACAAAGAGCACTTTACAATTGGCTCTCATGGCATATTCCTTGGCTAAGGTGTAATGAAACGGACCTGCAGGCAAGACAAAACCCCCACCGTGAAAGTAAATCAGACAGGGTGCGTTAGGGGTTATATTGCTAGGAGAATAGAGTAGTGCTCGTACGGTCTCTCCGCTATTTACAGGGATATCCTTACGCTCAACGGGTACTTTTGAAGTGATCGGTTCCTTTAAAACCAGCACACTCATCAGTTTCTGTAAAATTGGAATCGACGTTTCATTGAGCGGAGGATTAAAACTCTCCCATCTTTTGAAATCGGGGTGGATTGGGTATTTTGTTCTCGCCATGTTATTCCTCTCTCTTGATAACCTCGGGGTATAAAGAGATTTGTTCATTTACCGCCATTGATTTGTCAATAAGTTCAGTGCTGAAACTATCTAAAGAGTCATTTATGGGATAGGCACCTAGTTTTATAAGTGCTGCGTTTCCTTTATACCGGTCTGTGTTCCAGACAAAAGTGTTAACCCAGTGATTTTTCAGGTTTTCAACAGCCCCTGCCCATGTTCCACCCTTTTGATAATCTGAGGCAACAACATAGGCTGCTTGAGATAGAGCATAGACGTATTTATTTCTAGCCATTGCATTCCCTACGGAAAAAGGTGATTCCGGATGCACTGCAGACAATAGTAACAGCTTTCCGGATGAAATGTATTCTCTCACATTCTTCAACTTAATTTTTTTCGTCATAGAATCCGCAACAATAGAGATACATTTTCCACCGTTAAGGAGTGCCGTTTCTTCCGAAAGCTGATCCACCCCACGGGCTCCTCCCGAGCAAATTCCATACCCCTGACTAACTGCTTTTTCTGTCAATTTAATCGCAAATTGCTGCCCATCTTCATCGATATTTCTTGAACCCACAATAGCTATGCACTTCTCATTCAATAAAGCTAAATCTCCACAATAAAAAACCACAGGTGGGCAGTTCTTCCCAAGAAGTTTCTTCAAGCGAGCTGGATACTTATCGTCACTGCGAGTCAGTATGTAGATTGATTTTCGCTCCAACTCATCAATAGAAAAAGCTAAATTTGCCCCACGAGATATTAAGGTTTCTAACTTTTTAGCAAATTCGCTTGTTATGCCCAACTCCATTTGCATTTGTTCAGCATTCATTAAAATCAAATTTGCCGGTTCCTTCACCGAGCTATGAACAATACACTCAGCAAGTTCATTCCATTCCTTCAAAGTGAGAGGTTTAGCTTGACTATGTTGCAAGGCTAAATGACTACAGAGCAAAAGGGTTGCTTTTGCATTATTTGTTAAGGTCATGAATCAGTGCCACCTCCTCCCGATGTATTAGCCAATGCGAAAACATAAACCTTTGCTGCGCCGTTTTGTAATAGTTCTTGTGAGCAAACAGTTAAAGTCCATCTGGAATCAACCATATCATCGATAAGTAAAACATTTCCCGATAACGATTTCACTACCTGAAACGATTTCAGAACATTCTCAAGTTGGAAGGCACTGTTTTGCATTGTCTTCTGCTCAGGTGTATCGGTAACTTTTGTAATACTATCAATATACACTAAACCGAGCTTAGCTGCTACTCGTTCAGCGAAATCACGAACCAGCAAAGGTCTTCTTAAGGAAGGTACCGATGTCACCACATCAATGTTCCATTCTAAACAGTGTCTTCTAAGAATGTCTACTGAAGCTTCCACTAAATCATCTGAAAAGTGATGATCCTTATACTTGTTTTTGGAAACAACTCTACCCCAGCCCGCATCCCCATAATTGCTAAGAGCAAAACCCGTTTCATACGTTTCTTCAGGTTTAATCGCCTTATTATCCGGCCAGCGTTTCCTTGGACTGATTGTAAAATTGTCTCCTCTCAAGAATGCAAGTGCCTCTACTACTTTTTCTTGCGTAACACTAGTTGGAAATCCTTCAACAGGGTTACAATTTCCACAATGACCGCAAGGGTGTGCGGATGCATCATTCAATTCTTTCGCAACAAATTCCATGTAACAATTTTTCGTTTGAACAAAACAGTTCATCTGATCAAGCTCATTGAACCGCATTTTTGTGATTTGCTCACTGTGAGACAAATCGGGAATCCATGGCTTTGGTGACTTGAAGTATTTGCTCTTTTCACTATAGACATCTCCATTGATGAGGAGAAATTTTAAAGCGTTATCTAGTCTCCCTGCTTTCATATTGATTTTGTGCAGAAGTTCTGTCCTCTTAATTCCATCGGAAGAGTCTATTTCCTGAACTACTGTGTTAAGTTCCTTCGCCAAGGGAAACGCAGTTTTAATGAAATATTCTGAAATGACGTCGTCCTCAGCACCAACAAGTAAGATTGCGTATGCTCTTTGAATTGCCCTTCCTGCACGACCAATTTGCTGATAATAAGCAACGACATTGCCGGGTTTTTGAAAATGGATGACAAAAGAAATATCTGGTTTATCGATTCCCATACCATATGCTACAGTAGCCACCAAGACTTTCATGCCGTTCTCAAGAAATTTCCTTTCTAACATATATCTCGTTTCGGTTTCCATTTGACCGGTATATGCATAAGCGTCAATACCGTTTTTAACGAGCCATGCACTTACCGTTATACAGTCTTGGACTGTCAGGCAATAAATAATTCCTGTACCGCTAAACTTGCTAATATTCTCTAAAAGCCAAGCTAACCGTTCTTCTTTATGATTCAAATGGATAATTTGAATATACAACGACTCTCGAGTTAACTCTCCTCTGAGAATGTGAAGGCTCTTGCCGAACTGAGCAACAATGTCATCGATAACTCGATTATTAGCCGTCGCAGTAGTGGCCAAGATTGGTACATTCTCCGGCATTTGCTGCACGATGTTCACAATTCGGCGGTAATCCGGTCTAAAGTCATGTCCCCAATCTGAAATACAATGAGCTTCATCTACAACCAACATACCTATATTTTCGGCAATCATAGATAAAATCCTTGAAACAAATTCTTGATCTGCTAATCTTTCAGGAGAAATAAACAATACATCCACACCATTGTTTTGAATTTTCTCTTCTATATCGCTCCATTGTTCACGATTTTGCGAATTGTAGGCTAAGGCAGTGAGCCCATAGAGTGCAGCTGCTTCGATCTGATTGTTCATTAAAGCCAACAATGGACTTATAACAATGCATGGACCACGGCCTTGTTTTCGTAGAAAATAAGCCGACATGAAATAGATAAGACTCTTTCCCCAACCGGTTTTCTGGACAACTAAGGCTCGTTCACCCGATAAAACTGCCTGAATAGCCTCCAACTGTCCGTCTCGAAACTCTGCATTTGCACCATAAATTAATTTTAGTTGATGCGTTAATTGATTTGAATCAATACTTGCCATGTATAACCATCCTTCTTTATATTGCGAATTAATTATGACTCTTTATTTTCAATTTATTTTAACTTAGTTTTTGATAAATGGCAAGGGGTTTCCCAAATGAAAGCATGCAAATCTCTTGAGTATCAAATTAAAATCTTAATTCTATTGACACAGTTATTGTTTCTGATATACTATAGTAAAAGAGGTGATGATCATGGATTTTTCTAGGTATCCCATTAGCAACAGATTCTATGGAGGTTCTGAAAAAAAGATTGGCATAGTAATAAGCGGTCAAGCTTATATGTTGAAATTTCAAAAGATAACCGCTTTTGGCAAGCGTAATAATCATATTTCTGAATTTATTGGTTCCCATGTTTTTTCCATGCTGGGATTTCCAACTCAGGAAACTCACCTTGGTATGTATAAAGGTGAACAAGTTGTGGCTTGTAAAGACTTTATTGAACCAGGAATTCAATTTGTACCATTTAACGATGTTGGTGAGAGTACGTTAGATCAAGACAAGGAAAGATATCAGTATTCTTATGAAGATATCATGCAAATGCTGAAAGACAACACCAAATTGACACAGGTTAAGGAAACCATTGAAGCTTTTTGGGAAATCTTCATTATAGATGCCCTCCTGGGAAACTTTGACCGCCACGGGAGTAATTGGGGATTTCTCAAAACGGATAACAAATATCAACTCGCACCGGTATTTGATAATGGCGCTTGCTTATTCCCTTCTATGACAGATGAGCACGAAATGCTAAAGGTAATCGCTTCAAAAGTAGAGACGGAAAAGAGAGTTTTCTCTTTTCCAACCTCACAAATAAAACTAAACGGACAAAAGAGCTCTTACTTTGACGTCATCCATAGTTGTGTCTATTTGGAATGCAACAACGCGCTGGAAGCTGTTTATAATCGACTCGATATGCAAAGTATAGAGGACCTCATCAATGAAACACCCTTCATTAGTGAAACTCATAAGCTTTTCTATAAGCACATGCTAACGATGCGCTATGAATTAATCATTCGGGAATCCTACTCTAAGTTGAAGAAGGTGGCTCCATGAAACAAATAACTACTTCTGGGATGATCTGCCTTGACGATGATTTAGGTTTTACTTACAAGATCGCCTCCATTGATTACGTACTTTACGAGGACGAAAGCTACACTTATATATTCAGACCTAATTATAGTGTAATCGAATTATTACCAAGCAGGCTCTTCCAAGGCATTCCGGGCTTAAATCTTGATCTCAAAAAACCAATGTACTCACGGGAGAATCTGGTACCTGTTTTTATCAGTGAACGGACACCCGGCGAAAACCGAGAAAATTTATGGGAATTACTTGAGGAGCTCGACCTAGAATATTTGAACCGGCTTGAATGGCTAATTCGCACCAAAACCAGATACAGTGGTGACAAACTCTATGTCAAACGGAGAGAAACGAACGATGAGAAGCTTTGTATTGATTATTCAGCAATAGAACATAAAATAACCCGCTCCTCTGCCATGATACAAAAGCTACTTCAGGAAATTTGCGCTGGTAATGATCTCAAAGCAATTGATTTTGTCATTGATGACCGTAATCGAAAGGCTTTTTATTCCCTTTTGATGAGCTTATATCGCAAGGAAAAGACATTCGTTCGTCAGAGCCGAAATGAAGGAATTAAGAAATCTGCAGCACAGGGAAATTACCGTGGGAGAAAGCAAAAGGAAATTAACGACCTCGAGTTTCTCAAAATTGCCTCTGAGTATATAGAGAATACGATAACATCCCAAGTAGCTGCCGACTCTTTGGGTATAAGCAGAAGCACCTTTTTTAGGAAACTGAAACAATGGAAAAGTAGATAAATGCAAGCCTTAGTCAAAAGACCCCACACCTGCTAGGATGTGGAATCTTTTTTTCATACTCTCGCCTCGTTCCCAACTAGCCACGGTTAATTCAGAGACGCCGAGTTTCTCTGCCATGTCTTTCTGTGTTAAGCTATTTACTTTTCGTAAAGCAGCAATGTAACTGCCCAAGGATTTGCGTTCCATACGTGTTACCCTACTTTCTTCTTGTTAAAGGCAGATGGTATAAAGCGATATGCCTCTTTTTTATCCATCTTGGTGATGTAGCGTGTGGCGATTTGCTTACCACAATTGGGGCAAAAAAGCGCACCGTGATATTGGGAGAAGTCTATGGACCCTTCAATGATTCGGTCATTGTACATCTTAACAAAATTGCTTTCACCTACCTTTTGGTAGAGAGCAATAAAGCTTTTGCAATAGGCACAACTGACCTCTAACAAATGGCTTCCTCTGACCTTTTTACAATTGGGGTTTTTAAATGTTTGCATGTAGATAACCTCTGAAATGTTACGACTTTTGCAACAAAAATACGTGTTTGGGTGAAATTCGATGCTTTCTTACCAATGTATTCGATTTTGGCAGGATCATTGACTGGCCTTATGAGACAATCACAAAATAATGGTTAGGAAAACTCTTTGGAATCATAGAATCGACTGGTTTAGTGGATGATGGGCTCCAGAAATGCGTGAATTTGACCGCTTAGCCATCCGTTTATTCTCTGCATTCTCTCCTCTTCTTGCTTCAAGCCGTTCCATATTAACTGATTCAACTCGTGTTCCAACTGGTAAATTGTTAAACGCTTTTCTAAATTGGGCACACCCGATATGGATTGAAGGTTCTTCACAATGGATTTTAAGTATAAAGAGAGATTATTATCTGGAATCGTTGGGTAGATGCACCAATGAACTAGATGTGCTAATTCGAAGTCTGCTTCTCCAAATTGTGAACACTCCCAATCAATGATCCCAGCCAATCTATCTTCAAGTATAATAATGTTTTTAGGATGAAAATCAATTTGCATAACGAATTCACCTTGGTTCATATACATCATCCTTACATTATACAGAATAGACATTCATTTTGAGTAGTTTGGTTGGCTTGGCCTTTTCGTTCACCAACCTGTGAAGCCGGTCATAGTGTATCACGGAAACTGAATTAACTCAAATTATGATATAGGATCAAACCTATCAACCAGAAGCTTGCTTTTTCGTGACGTTAGCCATTGCACCAATTTGCTTTTTCGTGATAATTATTTGGTTTCCAACTTGCTTTTTCGTGTTTTGTGTGTAATAATAAACTAGGATTGAGAATATACTATCAATACAAGAGGTGATTTTTTTGCTGAAAAGAAAGATTTATGATGAGCTAGTTGATTGGAAAAAGAGTAGCAATGGCGCAACTGCCATGATGATTGATGGTGCGCGGCGTGTCGGTAAAAGCTATATTGCCGAGAGGTTTGCTAAGGCAGAGTACAAAAGCTATATTCTGATTGACTTTGGAAATGCAGCGAAGGATGTTCTTGATTTATTTATCTATGACAGCTCTGACCTAGATCTTTTCTTCGCAAAACTCGCCGCCTTTTATTCCACAGTTCTTCATAAGCGCGAGTCGCTGATCATCTTTGACGAGGTTCAGCAATATCCTAGAGCGCGGCAGCTCATCAAATATCTTATAGCTGACGGCAGATTCGATTACCTCGAAACAGGTTCGTTGATTCGTTTGAAAAAGAATGTGCAGGATATAATCATCCCTTCAGAAGAGGATCACATCGAAATGTTCCCACTGGACTTTGAAGAGTTTCTCTGGGCAATGGGTGACGAGGCGACCTATCCTCTGATAAAGTATTGCTTTGAAACAAAAAAACCGCTTGGGGCTGCTTTGCACCGTAAAATCATGAATGACTTTCGACAGTATATTCTTGTGGGCGGTATGCCGCAGTCCGTTCTAGCTTACATGAACGGCAAAGACTTCGAATCTTCCGATGTTGCCAAGCGACGAATTTTAAAACTCTATAGGGACGATGTTGTAAAATTCGCAGAAGGGTACGAAGAGAAGGTGTTCGCTGTCTTCGACAATATTCCAGGGCAACTTTCCAAAAAGGAAAAGAAGTATAAACTCTCCTCACTAGGTAAACAGGCTCGGTTCAGAACCTTTGAAGATTCTTTTATTTGGCTTAATGAAGCCATGGTTGTCAATACCTGTTTCAATGCAACCGATCCTAATGTTGGTCTTGCCTTGAGTTCAGACAACACAACGCAAAAGTGCTACATGGCGGATACAGGACTACTCGTCACTCATGCCTTCAAAGATAAGAAATTCACCGACAATGAGCTTTATCGAGCTATTCTTTTTGATAAGCTGAATATCAATGAGGGAATGCTTATGGAAAACATTGTCGCTCAGATGCTTCGTCACGGGAGATCTCGTCTGTATTTCTATTCCCGCTCCGACAATCTGGTGCGCGAAAACCACATGGAGATCGATTTCTTGATTGCAGAGGGAAAGAAAATTTCACCTGTGGAGATCAAATCTGGTAATTACCGTTCACATTCTTCTCTTGATAAATTTCGTAATCATTTTTCATCTGTCATCGGTAACTCATACATTCTCTATACAAAAGATGTGATGATAAAAGATGGGATTATACATTTACCGCTGTACATGGCAGAACTGCTTTAATGTATCGTTCAAATCTGCGACTTACTGAGTATTCCAATTTGCGTGGAGGCAGCGAACAATGGCTGCGGTCACCATGCACAATTTGTGCGTTTGTCGTGCTAGACAGGTCTTGTCAAGCTGGTTGACCCGGGCACTTCCCTCGTTTTCTCCGAAAACGCTACCAAGTGCGCTTGCTTCGCATTCCTGCGGAATGCATTTGGTGGACTCCAACACATCCCGCGTTTGCGTAGCAAACGCTACCATGTGTCGGAGCTTCGCCAATGCAAACATTGGCTACGGGTTCCCTCCACCAAAAAAGTGTGTTGACAAAACTCACGGGTGTGCTATAATAGGGTTACAAAGAATATTGCTAGTTTGTCCTCCGGTGTCCTTCGGGCCCGGGGGCTTTTTTATAGTATAGGAGGCATTATGGGGAAAAAAGTATTCAAAACATATCGCCAATTACTAGCCACTCTTCGTAGCAGAGGGATGATTATCGAAAAAGGCTCTCAAGGTTCGCGCGTTATGCGAATTTTGGAAGGTGAAAACTACTACAATGTTATTAACGGGTATAGAGATTTGTTTTTGGCAACCCAAGCTACCGAAACAGTCGATGAAACATATAGGACAGGCACGACTTTTGATGAAGTTTATTCTCTATTTTCCTTTGATCGAGAAATCAGAAATATTTACCTTAAATTTCTATTAATAGTTGAAAACAGATTAAAAACTGTCGTTGCGCACGAATTCTCATCTAAGTACGGATATGACAATTATTTGAAGCTAGATAATTTCCAATGCCAAGCAGCGACGGATAGCAATCATTTATCCTATGTAGCCAAACGGAACAATCTTGAACTTCCTGCTGATTTGGTAAAGGTCCAGCAAATTAGTGCTGAAGGAAACACACAATCCGTTATAAAGTTAATCGGTGATATTCAACAGGAAATTGCGCGGCAGATGGGTAATCATCATCAAGCTGTTACGCACTACATGACTCGTCATGGTTACATACCACTATGGGTCCTTGTAAATGTTCTTACTTTTGGGAAAATCACATATTTCTATTTGAATATGAAGCCTGCAGACAAATCAGTGATTGCCAAACAATTCAATGTTGCTCCGGACGAACTTCATAAAATTATGGAAATGTTAGGTTTAGCACGAAACAAATGTGCTCATGATGAACGCTTCTTTGATATTACATTTCGCCGTCGCCTCCACACAAAAAGCATTAAAGGCTTTGACAGCTTAGAAATCATTAGAGCTAGAGATGGATCTTACACATACGGAACCAATGATGCATATGCAATTGCCATCATATTTGCTCTGCTATTGAGTAAAAGTGAACTAAATGAGTTTATAAAATTGATGAAGGCTGCGTTTGGCAAGTTACAGAAACAATTGCATACTATACCTATTGACGCAGTTATGAAACGAATGGGCTTTGGACCAATGTGGACCAACATAACGTTTCTAAAATAATACTGTATTTAAGAAGGTTTTAATGATACGAATAAGAGGTCGTGCTGTTTTGTCCACGTCTTCATCCAGGGTCATGTTATGATACCTGTTCACGGTTTTCCGATTTATACCTAACATCTCTGAAGTTTTTCTTTCGGAAAAACCCTTGAGCAATAGGTCTTTAATTTTCTATACATCTTGAACTCCTTCATCTGTTAAGTTCCTTTCTGAGTTTTCTTCTCTCAGAAAGCTTAACACATTACAGGCTAAAGGTGGTCCCTTTTCTGGCGAGCACAGGTATACTTTGTGGCGAGATTTGGCCCATTTCATATGTCCCTAAATGGTATACTTTATATTACCACTTACAAGAGGCAACTAAATGATGTTTTATTAACTCAAAGATAATAATTTACATATCTATTATACCACATATCCGTTATATTAACAATAATAATGTCAATGAATACAACAAAAAGGCAACCAAGCTGTGGCTAGCAACTTTGTTGCCTTTTCCTTATTCAACTTAAAGCTGATTCACATCCTTTGATGACTGTTCTTTTACGAGTAAGGACTATCAAAACTCTTGAAGAACTTATCGGCGAAATTATCTATATAATCATCTGCTTCTTTTCCTCTATAATCTGAAGCATCAGTAATGGAGATTGATGTCAGGATATACCTGAGTAAATCTGGATATTGGTCCAATAACCTTTTAACTGTTCTCTTGTAGAAGTCTATCCATTTCTGCTCTATAATCTCATTAAAGAACTTCCTTCAAGGGTAATATCAGACTGCATAACGAAGTCGTTTTTTATATTATAACGGAATTTCGCTGCTATCGCATCATGAAAGTGTTGCAGGAAGCGGTGGTCTCCCCCTTCTATGACTTTGCACTTAGCTCCTATTTCAGTTTCAATACTTAGTATTCTTTCTGCCTCTAAATACTTCTCCTTAGCCAAATGATAGGGGTAAGCAATGTACTCCCAATAGACCTTACCTTGAATATCCCGAATCCACATTGGATCGTTTTCGAACCATTCAACGTAGATCATTGTTTAAACTAGATAGTTTCACTACCATCTATCCTCCCTTCTTCAGCACTTCTTACCAGACCAAATAAACCTCTAATTATTCCCTACTCTACACCCAACGGCTTGAACACGGCTTCCTGCGGGGTAGCATAGAAAATCAAACTAAACGCACCAATCAGTTCTGCGGGGGACAGTTCCGATTTCTGCAGCCGAGGTTATTGGTATCAGGACTTTATTTGCTCCCGCGTTTAAGCAAACTTGTGAGACGCTAGCGAGCTCCTCAACTTGGAGTATGGTGCCACTAATGCTAATTTCACCCAAAATAGCAATATTCGAAAGTGTCGGCTTACTTAGGGCACAATAAAGAGCAATTGCAAAAAGCAGCGTTAAAACATTTGTCATACCCCTACCATTTAGATCTTGCCAGCTCTAACTTAAATATTCTGTCGTTGTGTTGGTAAGTAACCCTCCGAGTGTTCCTGATTAACAATTAGAATCCTTTACCATGGAAACAGTGGCTTTTTGAAATTGACCTCGAAGAAGAGTCGTGCTTCGTCTAAATTCATCACGACCCATTCTCGCGATTTATGTGCTTCCAGGGTCTCAGGGAGTTCCTTCATCAAACGATCAGCCTCATATGTAGCGCCGGCATTGTATCTCAATTCATTATTTCTTGGAGAGATTACGAATGATTTTCGACTGGTTTTCCAGGCGTTCTGGACCGTCTTTATTGCGTATTTCCCCGTTACTTGCTCACTGAAATAATTATCGAGGGAGAGACATCGAACATATTCGGGCATCTCATCTGTGTGCTCGCCAATGATCTCGCAAATGACTTCGGAAGAGCACTTGAGAATGTCAGGGGTATTATCATCGTTGTCTGCTTTCAATGCTTCAATCAAATCTGGAATCAGAGCCAGCATGCGACGCAAATACTCTCTGTAGAAAGCAGTACCGATTTTCTGCTGTACTGAGCGGACCACATTACTTTTCATTACCTCGGTATTTGTGAGGCCTGCTTCCACACGGCAAATCACCGTACGCCGAATCACTTCTGGAGCAACAGCTTTCACATCCTCATTGGCACTGATAACAACAGCCGAATAATTGATAAGATGTTCACTTACGCCGAAGTCGTCGTTCTTTATTGTTTCAATAGCATGTTGGCTGAAACGGGTATTTGTAAGATCATCAACAATAATCGGGGCACCCTGAACAGTGCGTTTGAGATTCTCAATGCTGGATCTGGTAAAGTCTGGTGCCGATACCTTTGGCTTCTGACCAATCATCATTTTCAGCAGAGTTTCCAGAAAGCTCGTTTTACCGGCCTTGCTTTGACCGTAAACGAGACCGAATACAGGATACGGCAGCCGGTTCTGATCATAGCGAGCCGCCATATCCCGCATGACACCCATAAAAGGAGAACAGAAAAACCAGTTGGCAAATTCAAAATAGCGATACTGCATACCAACGTAATCGCCGTGAAACTTGTTATACCCTTCCATGTATCTAAGAAAGAGCGAAACATCCTGCCCGACGGCATCCCGGTCAGGGTTGAGGTCAAGCAGATCTGCATTCAAGGCTGCAGTGCCTTGGAATGCATCAATCACGAGCTGCGGATACTCACTTCGGAGTTCTTTTTCTTTTGTCGCTTCGCTTATAAGTTGCCGACGCAGCTTCACGATGGTATCCGTCACCACGGTAAGCTTACCAGTTTTTTTATCTGCCTTTGGTAGCATTGGGGTAAGTGTACCTGCACGCCTATGAGTTTCTAGTACGAATTTGACTTCCTCTGTGTTCTCCTTAACCGGCTCTATGACAAGGACTTTATTAGCCTTTATCGATCCGGCCACTGGCAGTTCATCAATGTTTTCATTCAGATCAGCTCGTTCGAGGGCACTTCGCTTTATCGTGTCTGAACTGCTTTCCCGGAGTTCTGAGAATGAACCCATGTACCAGTCATACGCTTCATCTCCGTCCATATAGCAGATATTTTCACGCT
>ERZ1645189.130-NODE-130-length-18200-cov-5.497217_pt1 | contig 18200 bp, 9 predicted proteins | sample MGYA00575350_ERZ1645189 | MGnify/ENA primary metagenome ERZ1645189 (study PRJEB40845, sample SAMN11283421) | freshwater sediment metagenome | isolation source: river sediment | host: Sediment | place: India: Jajmau, Kanpur | collected 2015-12-17 ...
GGGCCGCCTTTATTTTATTGCCGTTGAACTTTTTTTCACTAAATTCGTACTATAATGAAAGTACTAAATAATTAAACTTGTTTATCCCTATGCTAAAACTCCTCAAATACTCAGCGGTGCTTCTTGGGCTGGTAATTTTTGCTTCATGTAAGAAAGATCCGCCGCCGGTACTTAATGTCTCCTCAGCTACAATAGATGTTCAAAACAATCAGGGCTCCGGAACAGTTTCCCTTACTGCTAACGCTGCCTGGGCCACAACCCTTACTGGAAGCTGGTTTTCAATATCTCCTTCCAGCGGCAACGGAGATGCAGTAATCACGGTTACTGCACAAAACAATCTTACAAGATCAGACAGAACGGCCTCAATCATAATAACAACAGGGCAGGAGGGTAAATCTAATTATTTAAGAAAAATTGTTACAGTAAGACAGTCATCTTCTCAATTAACAATTGATATTAACAATGTAACTTTTGAAAAAGAGGCCGGTACCAGGATTGTTAAGATAACATCAAATACCCCCTGGAGTATAGCGATTCCTGCTGAGTCATCATGGCTTACAGCAAGTGCATTAACAGGTACTTCCAGTACAGATCTTGTATTTTCAGCAACAGCGAATAGCGGTGCTGACAGAACATCCAGAGTTGTAATTTCTTATGGAGATACTTTAAGAACTGTTGATTTTCTTCAAAAGCGAGCGCTTAACAGCGCACCTACAGTTCCGGCGCTTACATACCCTTCTAATAATGCACAAAGCATATCAAGAGTTACTCAGTGCAGATGGAATGTATCAACCGACGCAGATTATGATGCTGTAACATATACTCTTGAACTGGCAGATAACTCTGCATTTTCCGGAAGTGACGGTAAGTTCATGAAAACTTACAATACTGCTTCTCTGGCCAGTTTTGCAATACCTGAATTATTAAAGGAGAATACTAAGTATTACTGGAGAGTTACTGCGACAGATTCTTATCAGGCGAAGAGTATCTCTTCTGTATTTAATTTTACTACAGGTTCTCTGGGTGGATATGTAGAGGGCGAGTACAGAGTTGCTCTGAACAATACTCTCGGAACCAATCCAAATGAGATTATATTCATGGGTGACGGATATACTGTTGCAGATTATGTTGATGGAGGCAAGTTCGATACAGATGTTCAGAACGGAATTAATGCATTTTTTAATGTAGAGCCATACAAGAGTTATAAAGGATATTTCAAAATTTATAAGATGGCCGCCTATTCGCAGGATAGCGGAGTGACTCAGCTTGACAAAGGGATAACTAAAGTTACCGCTTTCAATACTGTTTTCAAGGGAGGATCAAGCATGGAGGCAGATGATGAGAAAATCTTCAGGTATGCCACTCAGATACCGGGAATGCAGGATACAAATCCTTATGATGACAAACCAACAGATAATCCTCCTCCAAAGGGCAAACTGGAGAATGTGCTTGTTATACTCATGGTTAATCAGGACAGGTACGCAGGAACATGCTGGTCATGGTCTACAGGTCAGTCAATTGCTATTTGTCCTGTAAGTACTTCTACCTCTGCAGGTACCAATTACAGAAATGTTGTTAACCACGAAGCAGGTGGTCACGGCTTTGGTCGTCTTGCAGATGAGTATGTAACCTCTGCAAACAAGGACAAGACAATTACAGAGTCAGAAAAATCTAACCTTACAACCTGGCAGAAATATGGATTTTATCCGAATGTAGATCTTACAAGCGATTTGCTTACAATAAAATGGAAGCATTTTGCCGGAAAGACAGGCTATTCAGTTGTAGGGGCATTTGAAGGTGCATACTACTACACATTTGGAGCATGGAGGCCAGAAACTTCAAGCTGTATGATTTTTAACGAGCCATATTACAACGCTCCAAGCAGGGAAAATATGGTTAAGAGAATACTTAGAACAGCTGCCGGAGTAAGAGTAAATGAGTATGTAAGTGGTGTGCTCACTCCTATACCAGGCGACCCTTATAATTTTGATACTTTTGTTACCAATGATGTTCAAAAATCACCTTCAGGAGCAGCGATGCTTATGACAAAGAGTGTAAATCCGTTTACCTTTGTTCCTCTTGCTCCTCCTGTGATGGTTAAGAATAATTAAAAATAAATCTAAAATAATTGAGGGTGTCTGCATCAAACAGGCACCCTCTTTCGTCTAAATAGACAGGAGAGCTATGCAAACTTGTCAAAAATGTGTGTTTCTATATTACGCAATTTCAACTTAATAGTGTATCTAATATTTAAAACTGTTAATTTTTAGTTGCGATTTGTCATATTTTTTTTAAATTTGTTTGGCATAAAATTCACAAAATCAGATACTAAAACAAATCTATATAATAAACCTTATTATTAACCAAAAATTATCTAAATGAAAAATGTCAGATTAATTTTAACGGTTCTATTGTTTTTTGCTGTCAACATTCTCGTTGCGCAGAACATAACAATAACAGGAACTGTAACTGACGCCGGCACTGGCGAGCCAATCCCTTTCGCCTCCGTCGTTTTAAAGGGCACTCAGACAGGTGTCTCGACTGACCTTGATGGAAAATTCTCCATCAATGCACCAGGAAACGGAATTTTAACTTTCAGCTCAATTGGTTATCAGACTAGTGATGTTGCAATCAACAACCGCACAGTTGTGAATCTTTCACTTACCAGTTCTGCAATTGCACTGGAAGATGTCATGGTTGTTGCCTATGGTACAGCCAAAAAGGAATCATTTACAGGTTCTGCTCAGGTAGTGAAATCAGAGAAACTGGAAAAGAGAACTGTGGCAAACGTTACAAAAGCGCTTGATGGTATGGCTCCCGGTGTACAGACTACATCTGGTTCAGGTCAGCCAGGTGCTGGTGCCTCTGTGGTTATCCGCGGTTTTGGTTCCATGAGTGCCTCAACTTCTCCTCTTTATGTAGTTGATGGAATTCCTTATGATGGTGCAATTAATGCAATTAACCCTAACGACATCGAATCAATAACCATGATTAAGGATGCATCTGCAGGAGCTCTTTACGGAGCCCGCGGTGCAAACGGTGTTGTGATGATTACTACCAAGAAGGGTCAGGAGAGCAAGCTCTCTGTTAACTTCAAAGGTAACTGGGGTGTAGCTTCAAGGGCTATTCCAAGATACGAAACCCTTAACTCATATGAGTGGACAGAAGATGTATATTACATGTTCAAAAATCGTAATATCGCAAATGGAGTTCCATCTGCACTTGCAGGACCTCAGGCTCTGCAGGAGATGGCTACCGGAGCAGAAAAAATCTTTGGTTCTACTCAGCAGTACAATCCTTTCTCAAGAAGTGCAAATGAGCTGATTGACCATTCAACAGGCAAAATTGTTGCAGGTACTTCTCTTTTGTGGAACGAGGACTGGCTTGATAATGCAACTGCAAAAATGCCATTGCGCCAGGAGTATCAAATGGCAGTTACAGGTGGTAACAACAATACAAATTACATGTTCTCGCTGGGTTATCTTAGTGAAGAGGGTCTTGTTAAAACTACAGCATTTGAGCGTTTTTCCGGTCGTGCCAATGTAGATACAAGAGTAAACAAATGGTTTAAAACCGGTTTGAATGTAAACTTTGCTGGTAACTCTTCAAACAGTACCACACTGGGTGCAACATCTACCAGTTCGTCTGCCTATTCAAATGTGTTCTACAGCGCAATGCTTATGGCTCCAATTTATCCTCTTTATCAGAAGGATGCAAATGGAAATACTGTATATGACACAGACGGAAAAGCTCTTTACGACTGGGGCGAAGATCGTCCTGCAGGTGCCAGTGCCGGATGGAATCCACTGGCTAACCTGGAAGAGGACAAGTATCTTTCAGTTTCTGACAACCTCAGCGGAAGAACATTCCTTGAATTTGGCGGATTAAAAGAGGGTGCCTTAAGAGGTCTTAAGTTTGTAGTGAATATGGGATTTGACTATGCTATGTCAAAGAGCAGAACATACTGGAATCCATATTTTGGAAATGGTAAATCAACAAACGGTCTTCTTGGTATTGCAGATGGAAGAACATTCAGTTATACATTCAACCAGATTCTATACTGGGACCGTACTTTTGGTGAACACCACATTGATTTAATGGGAGGTCATGAATTGTACAAATACAACTATCAGTATCTCTACGGAGAGAAGACAGGTTTCCCGTTTGGTGGTCTTTACGAACTTGATGCTGCTACAACCATCAGTAATGTTAGCTCTTACACAAATAACTATGCAATTGAATCATATTTCTCACGTCTTAACTATGATTTCAAGGACAAGTATTACTTCTCTGCAAGTTACCGCCGTGACGGAACCTCTCGTTTCAAAAAAGATGTACGCTGGGGTAATTTCTGGTCAGTTGGTGCAAGCTGGAGAGTTTCTCAGGAGTCGTTCATGCAAAATCTGGAGTGGCTTAACAACATGACTCTAAAGGCATCATATGGTGTACAGGGCAATGATAATATTGGTTCTCTATTTGCTTGGCAGGCTTTCTACTCTCTTCAGTATCCTAACCAGTCTATGCCTGGTGCAATTGTATCATCTCTTGAGAACGCAGCTCTGAAATGGGAGAAAAACAATAACCTTAACATAGGTATTGAAGCAAGAATTTTCGATAAACTTTCAATTACTGCCGAATATTATGATCGCCGTACAGACGATATGCTCATGGACTTCCCAATGGCAGTATCTCTCGGATTTGACGGATATTCAAAGAATATCGGAAAGATGATGAATAATGGTTTTGAATTAAGTCTTTCAATGGATGTTATCAAGAATCAGAAATTCAACTGGAACATGACACTCATGGGATCTACAATTAAGAATAAAGTACTCAATCTTGCAGACAAACCTGAAATCATTTCGGGCAGTTATATTATCAAAGAGGGAGAGGCACTTAATTCATTCTATCTTTCTGAATCTGCAGGAATTGACCCTGCAACAGGTAACAAATTGTACTGGGTTTGGGATGAAACTGACGGAGTACGCGGTGAGAAATATATCTCAAGCGACTACCAGAAAGCACTCCAGTGCAGGGAGGTTTCAGGAAACCGTATTCCAATAGTTTATGGTTCATTTGTAAATGACTTCAGATATGCAGGATTTGACCTCAGTCTCCTGACAACTTACTCAGTTGGTGGAAAGATGCTTGACGGAGTATATAATTCACTTCTTTACAGTACATATGTTGGACAGGCTGCTCACAGAGATCGTCTGGAAAAAACATGGAAACAACCGGGAGATATTGCTCAGTTCCCAAGAATTGACGCTAACGGTTCTGCAAGAATCACAAGAACCAAAGATGAGCTTATTGATGCCTCTTATTTTGCAATCAAGAATATTACCCTTGGTTATACTCTTCCTTCAAAATGGGCTAAAAAGGCAAATCTTCAGTCTCTCAGGATAGCTCTTACAGCAGATAACCTGCATGTATTTACAGCGCTTAAAGGTATGGATCCTCAGTACAACTTCACTGGTGGTACCGGTTTCTCTTATACTCCTATCAAGACTGTGTCTCTGGGACTTGACATCAAATTTTAAACAGAGGATATAAAATGAAAAAGATATTTTTAATATTATCAATAATTGGACTGGTCTCACTGAACAGCTGTTCTAAAATGCTGGATACAGACCCAACCAATCAGGTATCCGGAACGATAATTTTCGCGGATGCGCAAAACTCACTGACTGCAATTAACGGTATATACCGTATATTGTATACAGGCGGATGGGGCTCAAGCTGGGCTGCAGAAAACGGCGGACTTCCTGCATATATTCTTGTATTTGACATTATGGGTGAAGACCATGTAATGGATGCTGCAGGTTCGGGATGGTTCTGGTATGATTATGGTTTCGATACATGGGGTGACTATTCCGGAAAGGCAGGTCACCAGTATCAGATATGGAATTTCTTCTATACCCAGATTGCAAATGCTAACTACATAATTGCACAGGAAGGCAAAATCCCGGGAGACCAGGAGCTTGCGGACTATGTTGTAGGTCAGGCATATGCTATCAGATCATTTGCTTACATGTGGCTGGTACAGTGCTATCAGCAAAATGACCCAACCAAACCGGGCGTTCCAATTTATACTGAACCTACAGTTGCAGGATCAATAGGAAACCCTAGAGGTACTGTTCAGCAGGTTTACGACAGAGCAAATCAGGATATCGATAAAGCTATTGCATTGCTTGAAGGCTCTACAAAGACTCAGATGCATAAATCTCACATCGATAAATATGTAGCTTATGGTCTTAAAGCAAGACATGCCCTGGTTCAGAAAAACTATGCAGTTGCTCTTGAATTTGCAAAGAAAGCAATGGATTCTCCGGCAGTAATCGCTCAGTTCTCTGAAATCAGAAGAGTCAATGATAATTCTAAACGCAATGTGATGTGGGGTCTTGGTATCCAGACTGACCAGTCAATGGGTAACTACGATATCTATTCTCACATGGACGCAGACAGTAAGGGAACTTACTCTAAAGCAAGACACCTTATCTCTTCATGGCTCTATGATCAGATTCCTTCAACAGACCAGAGAAAACAGTGGTGGACAGCTCCTCTTGCAAGCAGTCAGTGGGGTGCTGCAGGAACTGAAAATGGTTCAAAACGCTCTTGGTGCCAGACTAAGCTTGGTTATCTTGATGTTGCTGCCCAGACAGGTGACCACATTCTCATGAGAGAAGAGGAGATGGCTCTGATAGCTGCTGAAGCCGCATGTCGTCTTGATAAATTTACAGAAGCCCGTCAGTATGTAACTATGGTAGGAAGTCAGAGAGACTCTCAGTATGCCACAAGACTTGCAAACTTCCAGGACAGCAAATCTTACAATACTTCAACTACTGGCTCACTTACTACTCTAATGGACGAAATTCTGTTCCAGAGAAGAGTTGAACTTTGGAGCGAGGTTCCAAGACTGCACGACCTTCAGAGACTTGGACTGGGATTTAACAGAAACTTTGATGGTTCAAACCATACACTTAAGCTTACCAGCATTAACACAAACCCTAAATCTCCTGCATTTATCCTATGGATTCCTCAGGCAGAGTTTGACGGTAATGAGAATATGGATCCAAACACAGACCAGAACCCACCTCAGAGTTAACCTGTAATTATTTAAAAAGATTGAATATGAAAAAGATATTATTTCTAACTAGTATTATCGGATATCTCTTTTTTGCAGCTTCTTGTGAGCCTGAAAGAGTTATCTATAATCCTGGAGACAGGGTGGATGCATCTTTCCCGTCAGGAATTCTGACAGTAGAGATGGTTGCTGCAGACAACGGACAATTCCAGATTGAGTTATGGCGTGGTAATACCAAAAACGCTGTATCTGTACCGGTAACTATTACCGGAAACGGAACAAAGTTCACTGCAGATAAAACCAAATTTGATTTTGCAGCCGGTGAAAACAAGGCCTATATTAAATTTACCTATCCAAACCTTAACACGTTTGGCGGTGAGTCATACAAAATCACAGTAACAATTGCAGATGACGCAAATGTATCTTATGGCGGCAAGAAATCTCTGGTTATTACAGCCAAGAGAAAGCTCACCTTCCAGACACTTGGTACAGGAACATTTACATCTGAGTTCTTTGAAGAGGCATGGCCGCAGGTTGTTCAGAAAGCAGCAGAAGCAGACTACTACAGACTGCCTAACTGTTACTACAACAACTATCCTATTGAGTTCACTATCGTGAATAATGTTGTATCTTTTGCAACACAGCCAATGGGATATGTTCACTCAACCTATGGTATGTGCAGCTGGGTTCCTAATTACCTTTCAGAATGTAAAGTTGAGGGTAAGAAAGTAACTTTTAAAGTAGATTTTCGTGTTTCCGCGGGCTCATTTGGATCATACTTCGAAATTCTTGATATGCCATAAGGGATAATCTTATAGCAGATTTTGATGCCCGGATATTTTATCCGGGCATCATTTTTTGATTTTGCACCGGCATAGTTAACATTATAAAAAAAGGTGCCTGAACTAAAGTTCAGACACCCTTCTGAGTTGTATTATGAGGATATTACTCCTTCTTGCTTTTCATCATTTTAAGGTGATCGTCCATAGAACTTACTACCATTCTTTCGAACTCGCGTGTACCTGTACCGGCAGGGATCAGGTGTCCGCAGATAACATTCTCCTTAAGACCCTCAAGTGTATCCTTCTTGCCGAATATAGCGGCCTCTCCGAGTACCTTGGTTGTCTCCTGGAAGGATGCTGCAGACATAAAGCTGTTTGTGCGGAGTGCAGCACGTGTAATACCTTGCAGAATCTGATTTGATGTTGCAGGAATTGCATCGCGTGCCTCTACAAGCTTAAGGTCTCTGCGCTTAAGTGTTGAGTTCTCCTCTCTGAGTCTTCTGACAGAAACAATCATTCCTGCTTTAAGCTCAGCAGAGTCACCTGCGTCAAGAATTACCTTCTTGTCGTAGATAGAGTCGTTCTCTTCCATGAACTCCCATTTGTCAACCAGTTGTTCCGGCAGGAAGCGTGTGTCACCCGGATCTACAATCTCGAGTTTGCGCATCATCTGTCGAACAATGATTTCGAAATGTTTGTCATTGATCTTCACACCCTGCATACGGTAAACCTCCTGAATCTCGTTCACGATATACTCCTGAACTCTTGTAGGTCCCTGAATAGCAAGGATGTCTGTAGGTGAAATAGCACCTTCAGAGAGTGGCATACCTGCGCGCACATAGTCGTTCTCCTGAACCAGGATCTGTTTTGTGAGCGGAACAGAGTAAGTCTTTTTCTCTCCGGTTTTTGACTGGATGATAATCTCTCTGTTACCACGCTTGATCTTACCCATAAGAACCTCACCGTCAATTTCGGTTACAGTTGCAGGATTAGATGGGTTACGGGCTTCGAAGAGTTCAGTTACACGAGGAAGACCTCCGGTGATGTCACCAGATTTACCAATGGCTCTAGGAATCTTAACAAGAATATCTCCTGCTTTAACTTTCTGACCATTTTCAACCATAATGTGAGCACCCACTGGAAGGTTGTACTGCCTGAGCTCAAGCTTATCTTCCATAATCTTGATGGTAGGGTTCTTCGATTTATCCCTTGACTCGATAATTACCTTCTCTTTGTGGAGTGAGTATTCATCTGCAGCCTCTTCGCGATATGTTACACCTTCAATAAGTGAATCGAATACAGCCTTACCGGCGGTCTCTGCAATTGTTACTGCGTTGTATGCATCCCAGTCGCAAATCATATCGCCCTTCTTAACAATGTCTCCGTCTTTTTTATAGAGGCTTGCACCGTAAGGAACGTTATGGTTATAGAGTGTTATACCTGTATTGACATCTACGATACGCATCTCAGCTGTACGTCCGATAACAATCTCCTGCTTTTCACCAAGTTCGTCTGTCTTGTGAAGAGTACGAAGCTCTTCAAATTCCAGGCGTCCTTCGTATCTTGCAACGATTTCACTTTCGGATGCAATGCTTGATGCAGTACCACCCACGTGGAATGTACGGAGTGTAAGCTGTGTACCAGGCTCACCAATTGACTGAGCAGCAATTACACCAACTACCTCTCCCTTCTCTACCATCTTTCCTCTTGCAAGGTTACGACCGTAGCATTTTGCACAAACACCTTTGCGTGATTCGCAGGTAAGTACTGAACGAATCTCCACATGTTCGATTGGAAGTGACTGAATGAGTTCTGCAATCTCTTCTGTAATCTGCTCTCCGGCTTCAATAATCTTCTCACCTGTGAGAGGGTTATAGATGTCGTGAACAGATGTTCTTCCGAGAATTCGCTCGAACAGTGATTCAACAATCTCGTCTTTATTCTTGATGGCAGTCGCAACAAGTCCCCTGAGAGTTCCGCAATCCTCTTCGTTGATGATAACATCATGCGAAACGTCAACCAGACGACGGGTCAGATAACCTGCGTCAGCTGTCTTAAGAGCGGTATCGGCAAGACCTTTACGGGCACCGTGAGTTGAAATGAAGTACTCAAGAACCGAAAGACCCTCCTTAAAGTTGGAAAGAATTGGGTTCTCGATAATTTCTGCAGATGTTGAACCGGATTTCTGAGGTTTTGCCATCAGACCACGCATACCAGAGAGCTGACGAATCTGCTCTTTTGAACCGCGGGCTCCTGAGTGAAGCATCATGTAAACCGGGTTGAATCCTTGTTTGTCTTCTGCAATTCTCTTCTCTACAATGTTAGTAAGTTTAGAGTTTGTTGTAGTCCAGATGTCAATAATCTGGTTGTATCTTTCGTTATTGGTTATAAGACCGTTGTTGAATGAGAACATAATATTCTCAACCTGCTTGTAACCATCTTCAATAAGTGTCTCTTTCTCTGCCGGAACAATAACATCCTCCAGGTTGAACGAAAGTCCGCCCCTGAATGCCATCTGGTATCCAATCTCCTTAATCTCATCAAGGAACTGAGCAGTTCTGGCTACGCCTGAAACTTTAAGTACCCTGCTGATAATATCCCTGAGGGATTTTTTAGTAAGGATTTCATTGATGTAACCAACTTCTGGCGGAACTACCTGATTGAAGATTACCCGTCCAACGGTTGTCTTTTTGAGTTCATAACCCCTGGAAAGGTCTGTCATGTCAACAGGGAGTCTCACCTCAATCTCTGCGTGAAGATCAACTCTTTTCTCGTTGTAACCAATAATAACCTCTTCTGGCCCGTAGAACCTGGTCTTTTCACCTTTGGCGCCTGTGCGTGGTTTGGTGATATAGTAGAGACCAAGAACCATGTCCTGAGAAGGAACTGTGATAGGGGCTCCGTTTGCAGGGTTAAGAATGTTGTGCGAACCAAGCATCAGAAGTTGTGCTTCAAGAATTGCAGCATTACCGAGCGGAAGGTGAACAGCCATCTGGTCACCGTCAAAGTCGGCGTTGAATGCAGTACATGAAAGCGGGTGAAGCTGAATAGCCTTGCCCTCTATGAGCTTAGGCTGAAATGCCTGAATACCCAGTCTGTGCAGGGTAGGGGCACGGTTAAGCATCACCGGGTGACCCTTCATTACGTTCTCGAGGATATCCCAGATAACAGGGTCCTTCCTGTCAACTATTTTCTTTGCAGATTTTACTGTTTTTACGATACCGCGCTCAATAAGCTTACGGATAACGAACGGTTTGAACAGTTCTGCCGCCATGTCCTTTGGAATACCGCACTCATGCATTTTGAGTTCGGGACCAACAACAATTACTGAACGGGCAGAGTAGTCAACACGTTTACCGAGGAGGTTCTGACGGAATCGTCCCTGCTTACCTTTAAGTGAGTCAGAAAGCGATTTGAGAGTACGGTTTGCCTCGGTCTTAACAGCATTAGATTTGCGTGAGTTGTCAAACAGAGAGTCAACAGCCTCCTGAAGCATACGTTTCTCATTTCTGAGAATAACCTCGGGAGCCTTGATTTCAATGAGTCTCTTAAGACGGTTATTTCTTATGATAACCCTGCGGTAGAGGTCGTTGAGGTCAGACGTTGCAAAACGGCCGCCATCCAGCGGAACAAGAGGACGAAGTTCAGGAGGTATAACCGGGATAACCTTTAATACCATCCATTCAGGATTGTTAATCTCTCTTGATTCGCGGAAGGCCTCTACTACGCTGAGTCTTTTAAGAGCCTCAGCTTTTCTTTGCTGTGAAGTTTCGTTCTCGGTCTTATGACGGAGTTCGTATGAAAGTTCGTCGAGGTTTATGCGTGAAAGCATCTTGAGGATAGCCTCTGCACCCATACCAGCGATAAACTTGTTAGGATCACTGTCATCGAGATACTGATTCTCTTTTGGCAGCTTGTCCATGATTGCCAGATAGTCATCCTCTGTGAGGAAATCGTTTGCACGAACTCCTTCACTTGCGGCTGCTCCCGGCTGGATTACGATATAGCGCTCGTAATAAATGATTCCTTCCAGCTTCTTTGATGGAATGCCGAGAAGGTAACCAATCTTGTTTGGTGTCGAGCGGAAGTACCAGATGTGGGCAACAGGCACTGTGAGGGAGATGTGTCCCATCCTCTCACGCCTTACCTTTTTCTCGGTAACCTCTACACCGCATCGGTCACAAATAATACCCCTGTAGCGGATTCTCTTATATTTACCGCAATGGCACTCATAGTCCTTGTAAGGACCAAAGATGCGTTCGCAGAAAAGACCATCTCTTTCGGGCTTATATGTACGATAGTTTACAGTTTCCGGTTTCAGAACTTCGCCTGACGATCTTTCGAGGATCTCTTCAGGAGAAGCCAGTCCAATGGAAATCTGACTAAAATTGCTCTTTACCTTAATCTCTTTTTTGAAAGACATATTATTCTCTTTTCAAATTGTCAAATACTGTTATACTAATCAGTCCAGATTTACGCTAAGTCCGAGACCGCGAAGCTCATGGAGAAGCACGTTAAGGGATTCAGGAATACCAGGTAGTGGCATTGTCTCTCCCTTTACAATTGCTTCGTAAGCCCTTGAGCGGCCTGTAACGTCGTCTGACTTAATGGTGAGAATCTCCTGAAGGATATTTGCTGCACCGAATGCTTCCAGTGCCCAAACCTCCATCTCTCCGAATCTCTGACCTCCGAACTGTGCCTTACCACCAAGCGGTTGCTGGGTAATGAGCGAGTATGGTCCAATTGAACGGGCGTGCATCTTGTCGTCAACCATGTGGCCGAGTTTAAGCATATAGATAACACCAACTGTAGCCGGCTGGTCAAACTTCTCTCCGGTACCGCCGTCACTAAGGTAGGTCTTTCCAAATTTTGGAACACCCGCTTTGTTAGTTTCAGCAGTAATCTCCTCAAGAGTTGCACCATCAAAGATTGGTGTACTGTATTTCTTTCCAAGTGTAACGCCTGCCCATCCGAGAACGGTCTCGTAGATCTGTCCCAGGTTCATACGTGAAGGCACACCAAGTGGATTCAGTACGATATCAACTATCGTTCCGTCATCCAGGAATGGCATATCCTCATCGCGAACAACCTTGGCAACAATACCCTTGTTACCGTGACGCCCCGCCATCTTGTCACCTACGCGAATCTTACGCTTTTTGGCAACATAAACTTTGGCAAGCTGCATGATACCTGTTGGCAGCTCATCACCAATGGTGAGGTTGTATTTGATTCTCTTAAGCTCAGCGTCAAATTCCTTATGTGCAATAAGGTAGTTGTTGATGAGCTGTTTGATGAGTGTATTTGTGTTTTTATCTGTAGTCCATTTTGCAGGGTTGATGTTTTCATAAGAAAGTGCATCAAGTGCCTCGTATGTGAACTGCTGTTCTTTAGTAAGCATTTCAACTCCGTAAAGGTCGCTGATTCCGTTTGAGGTCTTGCCCTTCAGAAGCTCGAGGAGCCTTGAAATGAAGTCCTGACGGAGAGAAGCAGCTTTACGGCTGAAGTTCTCTTCTGCCTGCTGAAGCTGATTCTTTGAAGTTGATTTGCCTCTCTTGTTGTTCTCTTTTGCCACCTTAGAGAAGAGACGCTTGTCAATGACAGTACCTCTTAATGAAGGAGACGCTTTTAGAGATGCATCCTTAACATCACCGGCTTTGTCACCGAAGATTGCGCGGAGAAGTTTCTCTTCAGGAGAAGGGTCACTCTCTCCTTTAGGAGTGATCTTGCCGATAAGGATATCGCCAGGTTCAACATTTGCACCAATACGAATGATACCGTTTTCGTCGAGATCTTTTGTAGCCTCTTCGCTAACGTTTGGAATATCTGAAGTAAGTTCCTCCATACCTCTCTTGGTATCGCGAACCTCCATAATATATTCATCTACGTGAATTGATGTAAAGACATCTTCCCTGAGAAGTCTCTCAGAAACAACAATTGCATCCTCGAAGTTGTATCCTTTCCAAGGCATGAAGGCAACTTTAAGGTTCCTTCCGAGAGCAAGCTCGCCGGTCTGGGTACCATAACCTTCTGTCATTATCTGGTTGGCAACAACCTTTTCACCTTTCTTAACGATTGGCTTAAGGGTAATTGAAGTATTCTGGTTTGTCTTTCTGTACAGCGGAATTCTGTAAACTGTAACTTCAGGATCGAAGCTAACGAATCTCTCGTTGTCTGTCATCTCGTATTTCACGTGAATCTCACGTGCATCTACATAGACAACCTCTCCTTTACCTCTTGCAACAATCTGAGTTCTTGAGTCCTGAACAACAGGGCCTTCAAGTCCGGTACCAACAACAGGAGCTTCAGGGCGGATAAGCGGAACTGCCTGACGCATCATGTTTGATCCCATGAGTGCACGGTTTGCGTCATCATGCTCGAGGAACGGAATGAGTGATGCTGCAATTGAAGCTATCTGGTTAGGAGAAACATCAACAAGGTCAACTTTGTCCTTTTCAACTACAGGATAGTCGGCCTCAAAACGGCACTTGATCCTTTCGTCTGTAATAAGACCCTCTTCGCTGATATGAACATTAGCCTGAGCAACCATCTTCTCCTCTTCGTCCTCTGCACTCATGTAAACATATCCCTTAGGAGTCATGTCAACAAATCCGTCAACAACCTTTCTGTAAGGAGTTTCGATGAAACCCAGATCGTTGATTTTTGCATAAACGCAAAGTGAAGAGATAAGACCGATGTTTGGTCCTTCAGGTGTCTCAATAGGGCAGAGACGGCCATAGTGTGTATAGTGTACGTCACGCACCTCAAAACCTGCACGGTCTCTTGAAAGACCGCCTGGTCCCAGGGCAGAGAGACGTCTCTTGTGAGTCATCTCGGCAAGCGGGTTTGTCTGGTCCATAAACTGCGAAAGCTGGCTTGAGCCAAAGAACGAGTTGATAACCGAAGACAAAGTCTTGGCGTTGATAAGGTCAATAGGGTAGAAGACTTCGTTGTCCCTTACGTTCATTCTCTCGCGGATGGTTCTGGCCATACGTGAAAGACCTACGCTGAACTGGTTTGCAAGCTGCTCGCCTACAGTTCTGATGCGTCGGTTGCTAAGGTGGTCGATATCATCTACAATCGCCTTTGAGTTAATAAGCTGTATGAGGTAACGGATAATCTCAATAATATCCTGTTTTGTAAGTACTCTTGTCTCGTCAGGAATATTCAGATTGAGCTTGTGGTTCAGACGGTAACGGCCCACCTCTCCAAGATCGTAACGCTTGTCTGAGAAGAAAAGCTTGTCTATCACATCACGGGCAGTTGCCTCGTCTGCAGGCTCTGAGTTTCTGAGCTGACGGTAAGTATAGTAAACAGCCTCCTTACCGGTATTACACTGGTCTTTCTGGAGGGTATTGGCAATAATTGCAAAGTCGTTCAGATTTACGTCCTCTTTATGGATGAGGATGGTACTTACTCCCGACTCAAGAATTTCGTCAATATGCTCCTCTTCGATGATTGTTTCACGATCGAGTATGATTTTAACACGCTCAATGTAAACAACCTCTCCTGTATCTTCGTCTACGAAATCTTCATTCCATGAAGTAAGAACCCTGGCTGCAAGCTTGCTGCCAACGCACTTTTTAAGATTTGCCTTGTTAACCTTGATTTCGTTTGCCAGGCCGAAAATGTCAAGAATCTCCTTGTCACTCTCGTATCCGATAGCACGTAGCAGTGTGGTTACAGGCAGTTTTTTCTTACGGTCGATGTATGCATACATGACATTGTTGATGTCTGTTGCAAATTCAATCCATGATCCTTTGAAAGGTATGATTCTCGCCGAGTATAGTTTAGTACCGTTTGCGTGTACACTTTGTCCAAAGAATACACCTGGTGAACGGTGGAGCTGCGACACAATGACTCTCTCCGAACCGTTGATAACGAATGTACCCCGTGGGGTCATATATGGGATAGTTCCAAGATATACATCCTGGATCATTGTTTCAAAATCTTCGTGTGTGGGGTCGGTACAATAAAGTTTCAGCTTGGCCTTCAAAGGCACGCTGTATGTCAGACCTCTGTCCAGACACTCTTCCAGCGAATAACGCGGAGGGTCTATGAAGTAGTCAATAAATTCAAGAACAAAGCTGTTACGGGTGTCCGTAATAGGAAATACCTCTTGAAATACGTTGAAAAGCCCCTCGTTTTTCCTGTTCTCGGGAGTAGTATCCAGCTGGAAAAAATCTTTGAAAGATTTCAGCTGTACTTCGAGAAAGTCAGGATAATCCAGAAGGGATTTCGAAGTCGCGAATGTAATCCGCTGATTATTATTTTTTTGCGACATTGTTTTCGAATTAGTTGAAATTATGTTAAAATAACGACAAAAAGGTTTAGAGCCGTGTAGGGCTCTAAACCTGATATGAATACCCGATTAACGGGATGTGGAGTTATTTAATCTCAACTTCTCCGCCAGCCTCTTCTAATTGAGCTTTTACTTGTTCTGCTTCGGCTTTAGAAACTTTTTCCTTGATAGCCTTAGGAGCAGCATCTACTAGATCTTTTGCCTCTTTCAGACCAAGACCGGTAATCTCTTTTACAATCTTAACGATTTGGAGTTTAGCCTGGCCAGCTGATTTAAGAATAACGTCGAACTGAGTTTGCTCTACTTCAACAGCAGCAGCTGCTGCAGCAGGAGCAGCAACAGCTACAGCAGCAGCTGCAGGCTCAATGCCGTACTCCTCTTTGAGGACTTTTGCCAATTCTTGTACATCTTTTACAGAGAGGTTAACTAATTCTTCTGCAAATTTCTTGATATCTGCCATGGTTGTAAATATTTAAATGTTTTTATAATTTCTTTATATTACTCTTTTTCTGATAGTGTCTTTACAAGACCGGCCAGTTTGCCGCCAGCATTTGCCTCGAGGGCAGAGATGACGTTGCGTGCCGGAGCCTGAAGAAGACCAATGATGTCTCCGATGAGTTCTTCACGAGACTTGATTGATACGAGTGCATCAAGTTGGTTTTCACCAAGGTATGCACATTCCTGTACGTAAGCTCCCTTGAGAACCGGTTTGCCGTGTTGCTTGCCGAATTCTTTAATGAGCTTTGCAGGTGCATTGGCAGCTTCTGTAAACATTACTGCCGAAGGGCCTGCTAGTATAGGGAAGAGCAGCGCAGCTTCTTCATTGCCATTGAGTTCAATAGCTTTGCGAAGGAGGGTGTTCTTTACAACAACCAGTTTAATTTGTTTCTCGAAGCAAGTACGGCGCAATAAAGCTGTTTTCTCTGCGTTGAGGCCTGAGATATCAGCTAAATAGAAATTTGGGGTTTCCTTTAGTTGCGCTGCCAGGCTTTCAATAATTTGTGTTTTTTCGTCTTTTCTCATAAAACATATTTATTATTCAGCAGCACTAAACGACTTGCTATCGATATTTATACCGGGACTCATTGTAGAAGAGAGATATATGCTCTTTACGTATGTTCCTTTAAGTGCCTGTGGTTTCAACTTAATTACGGTGTTGATGAACTCAAGGGCATTTTCAACAAGGTTGTGCGAATCGAAAGAAACTTTTCCAATCGAAGTATGAACAATACCTTGTTTGTCTACCTTAAAGTCAATCTTACCGGCCTTAACCTCTTTAACAGCCTGTCCAACTTCCATTGTAACAGTTCCTGTTTTAGGGTTTGGCATAAGTCCACGGGGACCGAGGATACGACCAATGGCACCAATTTTAGCCATTACAGAAGGAGTACAGATAATTACATCTATATCGGTCCATCCGCCTTTTATCTTCTCGATAAATTCGTCTAGTCCAACATAGTCTGCTCCAGCTTCTCTAGCTTCGTTTTCCTTGTCAGGAGTACAAAGCACAAGTACACGAACTGTCTTGCCTGTTCCGTGAGGAAGGGTCACCACGCCACGAACCATCTGATTCGCTTTACGTGGGTCAACACCAAGGCGAACTGCAATATCTACTGAAGCGTCAAACTTTGTAAAAGAGATCTCCTTTACAAGATTGCAAGCATCAGCAAGTTTATATTGCTTCTGAGCGTCAACCTTTGCGTATACTATTTTTTGATTTTTTGTCAGCTTACTCATTTTCGCAGGATTTTTTAAATTACATCTTCAGGAAATGTGCCTGTAACATTGATACCCATGCTGCGTGCTGTTCCGGCTACCATTGTCATGGCAGACTTCATTGTGAACGCATTCATATCAGGCATCTTGTCAGCAGCTATCTCGCGGATTTGCTCCCAAGTTACAGATCCCACTTTCTTGCGGTTAGGTTCGGCTGAACCCGACTGTAACTTTGCAGCCTCTTTGAGCTGGACAGCCACAGGGGGTTGCTTTACAATAAATGTAAATGACTTATCGCTGAAAACAGTGATAATGACAG
>ERZ1645189.131-NODE-131-length-18110-cov-3.753032_pt1 | contig 18110 bp, 6 predicted proteins | sample MGYA00575350_ERZ1645189 | MGnify/ENA primary metagenome ERZ1645189 (study PRJEB40845, sample SAMN11283421) | freshwater sediment metagenome | isolation source: river sediment | host: Sediment | place: India: Jajmau, Kanpur | collected 2015-12-17 ...
GAATAACGGGTAACCTGTTATCCCGGCATTGAGATTCTCCGGATCCACACTGTACTTCTTCAGTGAAGAAACTGCAGCGAGATTGGTTCCCCTTACGAATATGCGAAGGTGATCCATCGCCAGTCTGCGTGACGCGGCTACCGGTACAGTGTAACTCACTTCAATATTCTTCAGCCTGAAATATGCGGCCTTAGCCACCCAGAATGTCGAATACTGATAGTTGTTCTGTGATACTGTAGTAAGCCTCGGGTAATCATTTGTAACCGGGAACCTGTCAAGCATCAGTTCTGAATAGTTCTGGTGGGTACCGTTGATCCTGAAATACCTGTCGCTGGAAAGCATCACGTTGCCGTCTGCTTCACCCTGTCCGAGTGTATAGATGCTGAAACCCCTGTATCCGGCCGAGAGATTTACTCCGTAGAAGAACCTCGGTGAATGATAATCAGTGGCATGCACGTCAAACTCGTTTACAGTGTTGTCACCGTTGAGGTCGGCATAACGAATATCTCCGGGCTGAAGCGCACCCCAGCTCTGTGTAATACCCCTTGAGGTAATCTCGCCTGAAGTCTGGAACAGTCCCTCCGCTTCATAAAGCCAGAAGGCATCCATCTCAGTACCTGTCCTCTTCTGATATTCAGGAAGGGCATCCGGTTCATCTACAACAAGATACTTACCTCTCATATATAGGGCATTTCCACCGATTCCATAACTGAAATCACCAACACTTTTGTGCCACTGAACAAGTCCGTCAATTCCCCATCTCACGTCCTCACCGTAGTTGGTTGCAGGAAGGAACTGGGGTGAGCCGATAATGGAAGGTGTGGAAGCCCCCTTATTGGAGATCTTGTCATAGTTCTTTTCATTGAAGTAGTTAACCTCAACATCAAGAGCCTTGCCAAAGAGCTGTGCCTGAATGCCGGTGTTGATGAAGCGCCTCTTGGGAAGCACAAAGTCATCACTGCCTGTCTGCACCAGCCTGTAAATGTCAACATAGCCGCCTCTGTTTGATGCTACTCCTGCCTGCCATCCGCCGCTCTGTGTCCAAAGTGTCTCGTGCAGGTAGAAGGGATTGTACCCCTGCAGGTAATAGTCATTGATTCCCATTATGCCTGCCGATGCAAAAACCTTAAGGTAATCAACTGTTGTGCTGCTGCTGAGGAACTCCTCATTGCTGGCAACCCAGCCGAGACCGGCAGTGGGGTAAAGTGAGAACTGTTTGCCGGCCGGCATCCTGTTGCTTCCCGAGTAGACCAGGTCAAGCTGTGCCACATACCTGTTGTCAAAGCCGTAATTAACCCTTAATGAAAGATCTTCCACCTTCGATGGCTGATACCAGTCATCATTCGAGGTTATCTCCTCAAGGGCTGCATAGAAGACTGCATCAGCGGCAACTGAGCTCCTTCCGAACTGACGCTCATAATTGAGACCGGCGAAGCCTGCGGTTCTCTTCATTACATCGAAATCGCCCAGTGACATGTTCGGGACCACAACAGCCTCTACCACCCTGACGGGAGTAACTCCCTGAAGCCTGTAGAGTGCAGCGGTGCCGCCCTTGCTGTTGATGATGCTGTTTGAAACATCAAATGCTGCATTTCCGAAGGCTGTCAGACCTTTTGCTATGCTGCTCAGGTCAATCACAAGCCTTGCATTGTTCTGGGCATTGAGAATCATCCCGTCTCCAAATCCCGAGTGAGCAAGCTCATTCGTCAGGTTAACCGGGAAGTTGTCGCTCCGGACAAGGAGGGAATCAGCATAGATCGGGTGTGCATTGTTCGGATAAACCGAAAGGATATCAAACATATTGTACACACCGGCTCCCGAAGAGATATTCGGAAAACGCTGCTTGTTGAGCGATGCGGCAATATTAATGCTCAGACTCATGAAGTCATTCAGCCTGATTGCAACATTGCCGCGAAGCTTGTACCTGTCATTCTTAACCTTTTCACCTACACTTTCCAGGCCTGCTCCTCCAACATAATCAAACATCGAGAAGTAGGTCACCCTCTTGTCGCCTCCCTCGAAGCTCACGCTTGCCTTGCGGAAAGGAGCAGTTCTGGCAACATATTCACCGTAATAGTCTATATCCGGATGGGTAAGAGGACTGGCATGGTTCTGGTATGCCGTCAGATCGGCGGGAGTATACCATGCATCGTACCCGTCATTGGCCAGTGCCTCATTGAGGAGGGTTGCATAATTGTAGGAGTCGAGATACTTGGGCATCACAGCCGGTGTACTTACACCATACTCGGCGGAGACCTTCATCTCCCTGTTAAAGCTGCTACCCTTGCGGGTGGTTATCCAGATCACCGGACCGGAACCTGACAGTCCGAGCACCGCCCTTCCTGACAGATCCCTGATGACCTGAACCTCCTGAACTTCGGAGGCAGAGAGGCCCTGAAGGTCCCTCATGATACCGTCTATGTAGATGGTGGCGCCTGTACCCCTGATGAATGCACCGAATGACTCATGGCCCGGAACTGTTGAATAGGGCTCGATTGTAAGCCCCGGGAGCCTTCCCGAGAGTGCCTCGAGCAAAGAGGCTGACGGATATGACATCAGTTCATCACCTGTAATTGAAGTGACTGCAGAGACAATCCGGTTGCTTCCCAGTTCCCTGTAGGGAAGAGCATCAACATTGTTCTCGCTTACGAAACTGTACTCTTCCATAACTATCGGATCAACAGTCAGAGTGCCGGGAGCTACCTCCACAACCTTGACCTTGTAACCGTCGACACTTATCGCAAGTCTGTCGGTTTCATTTGCATTGACCCCGATCTCGAAGTTGCCCTGTGCATCTGTTACGGTTGAGAGGTTGGTGCTGAAGGATTTAACGACTATCCCCTTCAGAGGCTGATCCTGGCTGGAAACCACGCTGCCTTTAACGATGGTCTTTGGTATCTCCCTTGCCTGCCCCCAGGCATCACCCCCGAAGAGGAGCCCAAGGATGGCAGAGACAACCATTACCTTTCTTAATATATTGTTTTTCATAACTTTCATCTTTCTCTATATGATCAGTTTATCCTTATCACCAACCCGGGTTCTGTGTGAACTCCTTGAACATCAGGGCATCACTCAGCGGTATGGGCCACTTGTAATGTTTCTGCTCAAATGTCAGTGTCACCACCGGAAGAGCGGTACGGGTAATGTTGTATCCCGTTGGTCTGCCCGGGTTCTCGATGAGATCCACACCGTAGAGCTGCTTGTGCTGCATCTTGTGAGCATCACCCCATCTTGAAAGATCGAAGAAACGCTTGCCCTCAAGATAGAGCTCCACTGCCCTCTCGTTCTTTATCCTCTGCCGGAAACTCTCCTTACTTGCAAGGTACATTGTGTGAACACCTGGCATGAGCATACGCTCCCTGACCTTGTTGACAGCCTGCACAGCTGACATGGTGGCACCGGGAAGGGTGTAGTTCGGACCGCCTATCTCATTGGCAGCCTCGGCATACATGAGAAGGATATCAGCATACCTGAAAAATATTGTATGCGTAAATGGCGCTGAAGCACCTGACCACAGGTCTACGTTCTTGCCCCAGAATTTGCGGGCGAGGTAACCTGTATATGAGAAGTGAACAAGATCGCCACTGGCACGGTCACGACCGCCGTTGAACAGCTCAAGGTAAAGATCTGTTCCGCTGGTCCAGCGTTCACGGTTGAAGAGAATGCTGTGATAAAAGCGGGGATCCCTGTTTATATACGGATTCTGAGCGTCATACTCAGGGTCATCCTGAATTGCCAGGCCGTTCTTTGTCTCAAACAGGTCAACTATGTTCTGTGAAGGGCTGTAACCCTGGATGATTCCGCCCTCTGCGAGGCTCGCTATAGTAAAGGTGCTGAACTGGCTCCCGGAAGTTACTGCTTCATAGAATTCCCAGATGATTTCGTCATTGTAGGGAGTATACATGAAGATGCTGTCAAAACCGCTCGGATAGGTGATTGTCTGAACACCACCCGGAGACATGTATGTCACCTCATCTGTGCCCTTTGAAGGCATCAGCTTGAAGGTACCGCTACTCTGTGAATACTCGATGAGATCCCATGCTGCCTGCGCTGCTGCAGTCCAATACGTAGCATCATTCGACGTGTTGTTTGTCGGGCTGGCATCAAAGAGCAGCGCCGAGGCCTTTACAGCCATGGCTGCACCCTTCGTAGGCCTTCCGATGTTAGCCATATCCCATTTGTCAGGCAGGAGTGCGGCGGCTGCATCACAGTCTTCGGCAATCTTAAGGGCAGTCTCATGGAAAGAAAGACGCGGTAACGCATAGTTGTCAGATCCGCCGAGAGGCTCTGTAAGATAAGGCATCCCTCCCTGACGGATAAGAAACTCATAATAATACCATGCCCTCATGAAGAGTGCCTGGCCTTCCAGCTGGTTCATCTGCTGGGGAGTGGCGTTACCCTCGAGCATGGGCAGCTTCTGAAGGCATATGTTCGCTATGCGGATACTCTGCCATGCCCTCCATACAGAGGAGAACTGAAGTGCCTGTGCCGTACTGTAGGCACGGATCCAGTCACCTGACTGTACCACACCCATCGTTTCCCACTGTGCCGACTCCGTATAACCCTCGTCGCACATTGCAGCAATCATCCCGTAATCATAGTCAGCGAGATAGTTGTGCATGTCCCTGTACATCCTGTCCTGGAACTTGCGGAAGTTGTTGTAGTCAGTGAAGACCTGCTCCTCATCCATTCCGGTAGAATCCTGCACCTTATCAAGGTACTCTTCACATCCCTGGAAAATAAGGGCTACCGAGATAAGTAATATTGTAATCCTTTTCATTTTCATCTTTTTTCCTGGTTAGAATGTCATCCTCACCTCGAACGTGAACCTTTTCATCATCGGGTATGCTCCGAAGTCAACACCGGAGTTGAAGCCCTCAGGATCACCTCCGAGCTTGAAGGGAGTCCATGTGGCCAGGTTCGTACCGGTAAGAGTCAGGTCTACCTGACGGATACCGACCTTCTGGAGAGGATCGTTCTCAAGCCTGTAGCTGATTGCGACATTCTTGAGCCTGGTGTAGCGGCCGTCAACTATTGAGAATTCGTTGCCGAGATAGTTGTACTGGTCGGTAGCCATAGCATGAACTGCAGGCCATTCGGCATTCCTGTTGTCAGGAGTCCAGTGGTTGGCATGTGCCGTCATTGCATTGTCCTTGTTCTGGGTAAAGGGATAGAGGTAGAACATACCACCCTGCCTCATAGCATAGGTTGTTGAGCCGATCCCGTAAAAATCAACCCTCATTGTCAGGTTCTTGTATATTGCAGCCAGGTTGGCGCCCCATGTAAATGCAGGCACGTACGGGTTGCGCGGAACAATCCTGTCAAGGTCATTCACAAATCCGTCACCGTTGTAGTCGATGTATTTGAAATCACCAACAATAGGCTGTGGACCTGAAGCAAGCGGCCACATGAACAGCTCGTCAAAACTCTGGTAGAAACCACCGTCCTGTATTGCTGAAGCAGGTGTGTAACCTCCCATTCGCTGGGCAACACCCACCGGCTTGCCTTCAAGCGAGATGTTGGCTGGCTTGGCATCGGGTTCATCATAAGAAACCACGCGGCTTTCGTTCGCTGACATGATACCCCTGAGCTGGATCGTAAAGTCACGGGAGAAGCTGTGATTGTACCCAAGCTCCACCTCCACACCGTGAGCCTTTGTTTCACCGCTGTTGCCTGAAATTGAAGATACACCTACCCATGAAGGTACTGATCTCCTGGTCTGCAGGATATCCCTGCGGTGCTCATCATAAAGGTCGACGTTAAGGGTTACCTTGTTCTTGAAGAATCCCATCTCAAACCCGAGATTGGCCTTCTGTGCCGTCTCCCATGTTGCATCGGTAACGGGTATGGTTCCCTCCTGGATGCTCGGATACCATGTCATCGGGTAACCGAAACCCTGTGAATCACTGCCGTTGGTATATTCTGAGATATAAAGCCACCTGGCTATTCCGGCGTCACTACCTACCATACCCCATGAGAAGCGGGTCTTGAAGTAGTTGAACCAGGGCATCTTGTCTTTCCAGAACCCTTCCTCTGATCCTACCCATCCCAGTGCAAATGAAGGGAATGCACCAAAGCGGAGGCCGGGAGCAAATTTTTCCGAACCGGTGTAAGCTATACTCGCCTCGAAAAGGTACTTCTCATTATAATTATATGTGCCACGTGCAACCCAGTTCTCCTCATATGAGGGGAAGCTGGAGATACCGCGGTACTGACGGCGGCTGAAAACACCCACCCCTGTTACGTTGTGACGTCCGAAACTCCTTGCATAGTCAAGCTGTCCCTTGTAATATACGCTCCTGCTTGCGCTCTGCAGCGACTCATTGCGCGAGGTGGTAAGCTTCGGCTGTGGAGTGTCGTAATCAAGGACCTGCCAGTTGGTGTACCTTGACCAGGTAGAGTCGGCAGGATTGAGATAATATCCGAAAAGATAATCCAGAGGATATTCCTTCCGATATTCATTGTTATTGTTAAACGAGTAGAAGACAGAGGCAGAAAGTCCTTCGGTAATGAAGTCGAGCTTCTGCTCCAGGTTGACGTCCGTGGCAACACCGTTGCTCTTGTTGCGCCTGAAACCCATACCTCCAATCCACATGAGCCTGACCTCACCCTGCTGGGGATTCTCAAAATAACGAATGCCGTCCTGATCGTACGGTATCTTGTCATCCGGGAATTGTTCCAGCGCTTCTGCCGGATAGTAGGGCAAAGCCGTCACTGCCTCATACCACTGCTCCTGGGTGTAGTCGTCAACCGGCTTGTTCCATACCTTAATATTACCAGCCAGGTTGACTGTCAGTTTCGTCGATTTGGTCAGGTTGAAGTCGAGGTTATTCCTGAAGGTGTACCTGTTATGCCAGTACGATGCATCCTTCTTCTCGAACTTATATGGGAAGATGCTGCCAACATCAAAGATGTCCGACTCATTCAGGTAACCAAGTGAGACGAAGTATTTGACAAAGGCGTTTCCACCCCTTGCATTAATGTTATAGTTCTGGTCAAATGCCGGTTTGAAATAGAAATCCATCCAGTCAAAGTCAGGATAGAGATATGGAGAATCACCCGTGCGGTAATGCTCGAGTGCCTCGTCGGAGATGAGGCTTGACCACTTGCCATCATTTTTGTATGCTTCGTTCCGGAGAAGCATTGTCTCATAGGAGTTCATGTACTCGGGAAGACGTGTGGCCATCTTGAGAGAGGTCTCAGCAGTAAAATCGAGCTGAAGCGCTCCTTCACTCCCTCGCTTCGTGTTGACGATCACAACGCCGTTGGCACCCTTGACACCATACACCGCTGTGGCGGATGCATCCTTGAGGATGGAGATCGATGAAATCTCCTCCGGGTCAAGGTTCGTGAACGGACGCTCCACGCCGTCAACAAGGATCAGAGGTGAGTTGCTGCCCATTGAGGCTCCCGCCCTGATCTGCATTGTGATAGACTTGGACTCTTCACCGGGAGTGGCGTCCTGCATCAGAACTACCATGCCTGGCAGAATGCCCTGCAGCGAGTTCTCAACGGCACCGCCCATCTTGATGTCCTTCAGTCTTTCACCGGAGATCTGGGACACAGCTCCAACAACTGTCTCCTTCTTCTGCACACCGTAGCCCACAACAACAACGGATTCAATCTCCGCAGTTGTCTCCACAAGTGTTACATTGATTACCGTCTGCGACCCCACGGTGATTCTCTGGTTGTTCATCCCTACGGATGAAAAGACCAGGACCTCACCCGGGGAGGCATTGATACTGTACTTTCCGTCGATGTCAGTTGATACCCCCCTGGTTGTTCCTTCAACAACTACAGTAACACCTGGAAGGGTTTCGCCAAATTCATCAACTACCGTACCTGTGACAGTAATCTGTTGCCCTGCGGCTGTAAGAGGCAGCAGGAGAAACAGACACATCCAGGCATGCAAACGCACCTTTGTGATAAAGTCTGGTTTCATTTTAATGAGGTTGGTTAGATTAATAGGGTGTTGTTATTTTGTTTTTTATTGATTTTCAATCCGATACAAACAAAATCCGCTATCCGGCATCCCACTTAGGTGTATTTCTTACACTTTTAAACAGAAGAAAAAACGGTGTTCTCATCTCGTTTTAAAATTATTTAATGTAAAAAATACACTTGTGCTTCCAAACGCAATTTATAACTTTTTTTTAACATAGATTATGATTTGAGAAAATATTTTGCAAACGATTTAAACGGTCGAGGTCGGTATCTTCTACACCTCATGAATTCATAATCCGGCATGAGTCAGACGGCGTCGCCACCCGTCTCTGACGGCTGTGAAGAAGGATGGGAAGCAATTAAACCGGAGGTGTAAAGGAGCTCTTTTGCCTCAGAATAGCGGTGTGTGACTGAAAATGTCCCGGAAGGAATTCCTGCGGGAGATTAAACAGGAATTTTACCTCAGGTTGGTTTCAATTACGATGACCCCATTGGTGCCACGGGTGCCGTAATAGGCTGCTGAAGCATCCTTCAGCACGTTTATCGATTTGATATTTACCGGTTCAAGTGAAGAGATGTCATCAACCGGAATGCCATCAACGATAAACAGAGGCTCCCCGGCCAGTGTGAGCGAGTTGGTGCCTCTGACCTGTATGGCCTGGCCCGCCGGGGTATTTATGACCTCGACTCCCGGGAACCTGCCACGAAGAAGGTCATAGATGCTTGAATAGTTGGAGAATTCACTGTTGTACTGCTGAAGGTTTGAAACTGCAAAAGTGAGGTCCTCCTTACGGATGTAACCATTACCGATAGCTACGTTCACGTCCTTTTCCCTGCCCCTGAAGACCAGGTTTACAGTCACCGTGTCGCTCCCCTGTGGCCTGAAGCTGAAGGGTTCGAAGCCCTCTGCAATAAATGACAGTCTTTCACCTTTCTCAAGGATAACCGTAAACCGTCCTGCAGTATCGGTTCTTACAGACTCATTGGATTTTCCAACGGATACTGTCACATTCCGGAGCGGATACCTGTTGAAACATCTGACATTTCCGGAGATCTCAATATCCTGCCCCCTGGTTGCAATGGTCCCAAGCACCAGAAGAACGATAACGACCAGTTTTCTCATAATGCATTTATTTAAAGGTGAAGAGGGTGCGGGATTACCTCCTGCACCCTCACGGCCACTCAGTGGCCACCTGAATTATACCTTCTCCCTACCGGAATCCCAACTGCTAGTAGCTGGGGTTCTGGTCCAGGTTCGGGTTCTTGTTGATCTCGGCCTGAGGTATCGGGAAGAGTGCCTTCTCGATGCTTGTGGGCCTGTGGTTGAACCATGTCTTTGTATGGAACACTCCAAACCTGATCAGGTCAGTCCTTCTTCTGCCTTCAGCAGCGAACTCCCATCCCAGTTCATCGAGGAACCTTCCGTACTGGATATCGGCGCCGCCTTCTGCTTCGGTCACCACACCGTTGACCACGTAACCGTAGTTGTAGGAGCTTCCCTCAAGCAACTGTGCTCCGGTGACGGTTGCTTTGGCCGGGTTGGCCCTGAAAGAGCGGGCCCTGACATCAGATACTATCAGCGCTGCATCACCTTCATGACCGGTCCTGAGGAGGCACTCAGCCTTCATCATCAGCACGTCGGCATAACGGAACACAACATAGTCATTGCTTAGTGCAGCCTTTGCACCTATCTTGATCTCATACTTACCGATGCGGTAGCCCTGATTGGAGGCTGCAAGGTCAATGTCCTTCACAAACTTCACATAATCGATAACCAGGTTCCCGTTATCAGGATTGTACTGAGGACCCTGAATCCAGGTATCCTTAAGCCTCTGGTCATCGGCATCGTAGGTGTCAATCCACTGCGGAACTGCACAGTTGCCGCCCCAGGGCTGGGCTTCCATCTTGAAGACAAGCCTGCTTAGCGGGTCAAGGGTCTTCATGTGGATCTGCCAGCCAGTTGCCTTCGTCTCATCGTAGGGTACAGCAAAGATTATCTCCTTCGAGTTCTCATTTGCAGTTTTGAAGATATCACGGTAGTAGGTGTCAAGCTGGAACTTGGTTCCTGCGATTATGTCATTGCACTCGCTTATGCAGAGTGCCCACTGCGGGGTACCCGTATAAACCTCAGCATTGAGATAAACCCTTGCGAGTGTTGCCTTGGCGGCCCATTTTGTGAAACGGCCGTAGGTGGTCTTGTCAACTGTCTCGGTAAGCAATGGCATTGCTGCCGTGAATTCGCTCACCACAAAATCATAGACCTGCTGGCGGGTAGCCTGTTCCGGAAGCTCAACATCCTTGTAGTCATCAACTATTGGAACATTACCGTGAGTATCAAGCAGAACCGAGTAATAATAAGCCCTGACTGCCCTGAGTTCAGCGAGAAGGTTTTCCTTGCCTGCCTCCATGGGAATCTCACCTGATTCAATCTGGTAGATAACTCTGTTTGCAGTGTTTATACCCCTGTAGCAGTTGTTCCAGAGGTTCTGGGGCTGCCACTGCGTGGGAGTCCAGGTATGCTCGTGCATCCTGTGGTATGTACCTCCGTCATACCATCCGTTCGGACGGGCCGGAGTAACAATCTGATCTGCCGGCTCTTCCTGCAGGTCAAACATACCCTGCCATCCTGCCATCATGCCGCGCATGCCGGTGTATACAGGTGCAATAATTGCCGGGATGTCCTTCTCCGACGGAACAAACTGTTCTGCAAGAAGCTCGGAATATACCGTCTCCGACAGATCGGTACACGAACCCGCAACAAGTGCAACGAGTATCACCAGACCGCCAATGTACTTATTGAATTGCTTTTTCATTGCTGTCATATTTTATCATTAGAAAGTAAGATTCACACCCAGTGTAAATGTCCTGGTCGTAGGATACTTGTCCCTTTCATCATTACCCGGGTTGAGACCGATACGGTTAACCTCGGGATCAATTCCCTTGTAACCTGTCAGGGTGTAAAGGTTCAGCCCGGATGCATATACGCGCGCATTCTTGACATAGTTCCTGTTCGGAAGCTTGAATGTGTAACCGAGGGTCATGTTGTCAATCTTCCAGTAGTCACCGTCCTCAACATAATAGCTGACGTAAGCCAGGTCATATGTAAGCCTTGCCTTGCCGTAAACCTTGTCAAATGCACTCTCAAGCATGTTGTACTGATAGATGCGCGGATTCTCGTAATACATCCTCTGGAAATTGAGGATCTGGAAACCAAATGCGCCCCTCATGTTGAGTTCAAGGTCAAAGTTCTTGTACCTGAAGGAGTTGTTCCATCCAAGATAGTGCTTGGGAAGACCGTTTCCGAGGACCTTCCTGTCATCCTGAGTCGATTCGGTGATGGGAACATGCTCACCGTCAGCATTCTCAATGATCCAGATACCTGCATCGGTGATGTCAACCGATTTCCAGCCATAGAAATTACCTATCTGGTCACCGATCTTCACAATGTGGGTGGTCTGCTGAATGGGTTCGCCGGTATGACCTGAGTAAAAGAAGTCGTTTGTTGTCTGGAACTGATCATTTGAGAGTGAAACCAGCTTGTTCTTGTTGGTGGAATATGTAATGCCGGTCATCCAGTTGAAGTCAGGGCGTACAACGGGTGTACCCTGAACAAGGACCTCAAGACCGTGATTGTCCATCACACCTACGTTTGAGGTAATTGAAGAGTAGAGGTACGGAGGTGTTGGCACCTGGTAATCCCAGAGCATGTCATTGGTGCGGCGCCGGTAAAAGTCCACTGTACCGTTGATCCTGCCTTCAAAGAAACCAAAGTCCAGACCTACGTTGATCTCTTCCTTCTTTTCCCACCTGAGATCAGGATTCGGGTTACGGTTGGGTTCAACACCCTGGATCCATACTCCGTTCGAAAGGAACCTTGAGCCGTAGTTGAGACTGATAAGCGACATATAGGAGTTGCCGGGCGCTGTTCCGGTAATACCGAAACCGGCACGCAGCTTAAGGTCACTGATGAAGTTAATATCTGACATGAAAGCCTCGCGGCTGATACGCCATCCTGCAGATACTGCGGGGAAGGTACCCCACTTGTGATTGGCTCCGAATTTGGATGAGCCCTCATGCCTGAGACTGGCCATAAGAAGATACTTGTCATCAAAGTTGTAGCTTCCCCTTGCGAAAAATGCAATAAGGGTATTCTCGCTCTTGCTGCTGTTCATCGTGGCTTCGCCCCTGGTGAGTGCATCACCGCTCTGCATCCTGTTGTAGCTGTAGAAGTCTGTCGGGAAATCCCAGTTGGTCATGTAGAATCCTTCGAAGATATTGTTCTGGTAGCTGTAACCTCCCATAAGGCTGACATTGCTCTTGCCAAAGGTGTGTGCATAGTCAGTTGTAAGCTCGAGAAGCTTGCTCTGGTTGGCACTGGTTCCCCTGGAGGCATAGCCGTTACGGCCACTCTTCGTTGTTGAAACGTGCTTCTTCGTCTGAGAGAATCCGCGGGTCTGATTATAGGTATTGTTCGACAAAAGAAGGTTGATGTTCCACCTTTTGACGGGAGTAAGAGTAACCTTGCCGTTCATCTGGATCTCCCTCTCATTGTTCTGACCATCTGATTCCATGATGTAAGCCACCGGGTTGTCATAGAAATAGGTGTTGCGCTCCTGCCATACGCCGTTCTCATCATAAATTGCGTCTGTCGGGTTGCGTATGATGGCCTGCCTGTAAACATAGCTGTTGAAGCTGTAACCGTCACCGCCGGTCCAGTAATTACGGTCACGGATGATTGAGTTGAAGCTCATCTTGAGCATGCCGTCCAGAGCTGTATGGTTGATACCGATACGGCCCGAAGCCTGCTTGTTGTCTGACCTTATGAAAAGACCTTCCCAGTAACGGTAGTTGACAGAAGCCGTGTAGTTCGAGTTGGTGTTTCCCCCCTTCATTGTGAGGTTATGGTTCATGCTGACCGGTGTGCGGGTGATCTCATCAACCCAGTCAGTAGAGCTGCCAAGATCCACAAATCCCGGAACGTCTGCCATATGCTCCCTGTATTGTTCAGCATTGAGGAAGGGCATCTTCCTGGCAATTGTCTGAACTGTAGCGTAGGCATTGTATTCAACAGTCGGCTTGATATCCTGACCGACACCCTTGGTTGTGATGATTATCACACCGTTGGTACCCCTTGTACCGTAAATTGCTGCTGCAGAACCGTCCTTGAGGACGTCAATTGATTCAATGTCTTCGGGAGCCACTGTCGACAGACTACCCGGAACACCGTCAATAAGAATCAGCGGTTCGGTGCTTGCAGAAAGTGTTGTTATACCACGAAGCATGATCTGCGCATTCGATGTCGGGTCTCCCGAAGGGTTCGAGATTGTAAGACCTGCCACCTTGCCCTGGATAAGCTGTGCGGCATCCTTGACAGCACCCTTGACAAAAGCATCAGCCTTAACACTGGAGATAGAGCTGGTAACATCGCCCTTCTTCTGGACACCGTAACCAACAACAACTATCTCTTCCATGCCAAGCATGTCATACTGGAGAACAACCTCCACGCTTGACTTGCCCTGTACATTCACATCCTGGGTCTTCATACCTACATATGAAACCTGGATAACATTCTCACCCTGGGCGAGAGTAAGGACAAAACGTCCGTCAACATCAGTGGCCGCACCCTTCGTGGTGTTCAGCACCCTGATTGCTGCTCCCGGAACCGTTTCACCGGCCGGATCCTTAACAACACCGCTAAGCTGCCTGGTCTGCGCATGCAGACTGATGGCCAGGAACAGCACCAGCAGTGACATCAGCGATCTCCTCAGATGAATGCCTGCTCCTTTGCGGGCACACATCACCTGTTTTGAATTGCATTCTCTTTTCATAAAGGATAGTTCATTCCGTTAAAAAACCTGGTTAGTAATTAATTGATTTATTTGATTTAGTGTTCATTTTACACTTTATGGAGCACTACTCAAAGGCGTAAAAACTAAAACTGGATTGTCTGCCTGGAAGCTTCCCTGTTAAATGTAAAAATTACACTTCTTCATAGCTTGTGCAAGATAATCGTTTTTCGATACAGGTTGTATGTTCTAAAACATATCTGCAAACGATTTAAATCATCCCCTGACCTATTTTGCTACTCAATGATTACCTCATGGATGCCGGATGAAAACTCACTGTTCAGCCTGACGTTGATCCTGATGCCTGAAGCCGTTACGGGATTTATCTCAGCTATGTTCCATGCGTCCTTTGTAACTGTCAGAGGGGAGGCTGTTGCAACCTTTTTCCAGCTCCCGCCGCTCAGGTATTCAACCGTCCATTCGTCAGGAATACGGCAACCGCCAAAGGGGCCGTCATCAAACCAGTATATCTTCACCCTGGAAACTTTTTCCGGTTTCGCAAAACTGAAACTGACCCACTCCCATCCGTTGTTTTTAGGCCACCAGTGGTAGTATGGCCATGTATGGTCATTGGAATTGGAAGGCTCAAGCTGGTCATTGATTGCCGAGAGAGCCCTGTTGGGCGTACTGGCAGTCACCTTGCTCGTAAAGGCAACAGTCGGTGCAGGTGTTGGCCTTGCGCTGGTCTCCCTGAAGGGCAGCCATACTTTCATCTCCCCTGCTCCGCGATTGTTCCAGAGATGGTAAGGGATCAGCGTCAGTTCACCGTATTCGCCCAGCGAAATTGATCCGTCGATGTTCCTGGCTGCCTCCCTGGCCCTGGTCTTTATGACCTGGGTTCCGTTGAGCATATCCCCCCTGAATTCAGTGCTGAACTCCGGGTTCTCATCCACAACCAGCCCGAGGATATGTCCCCCGGCATTATCAGGCCACTCGGCACAGAACATAAGCGGCCCCCTCTGAACGGCAAACTTGCCTTCATCATCCTTTACCCTTTCGTCAGCCAGTACGGTCCTTACCGGCATGGGCAGATCCATTTCAATCCTGTCACCGGCCTTCCAGTTTCTGGTAATTACGGCATAACCGTTATCTATCTGAGTTTCTGTGTTTATACCGTTGACGACGATGATAAAGTTCTCATCTGACTGACCTGCAAAATTGTAAAGCCCGCCGGGGATGGCCTCGTTACGCGCCCAGCCCGGGATGCGGACACGGAGGGTGAATTTCCCCGCCCTCTCAGGATCTACTGTCATATTGACTTTGCCTTCCCAGGGGTAATTAGTCTCCTGTGTGACTTTCACCCTGTGTTTTCCGAAAGTGATGGCAGCATTATTCGATGCAAACAGGTTTACATACAGGTCCTTGTCAGTAACTGAATAGATGTAGCCAGGTATTGCAGGAATAAACCGGCATACATTCGAAGGGCAGCAGGCGCAGCCGAACCAGGCCGAACGCTCGTGCTGGCCGCTCGACTCCAGCGGGTTGGGATAGAAGAATCTGTCACCGGCCAGGTTTACTCCTGACAGCGCACCGTTGTAAAGTGTTTTCTCAAGCACATCAAAGTATTTCCCTTCACCGTGCATCGAGAAAAGTCTGTGGTTGAAGAAAATGTTGCCGATTGAGGCGCATGTCTCACAGTATGCTGACATGTTCGGCAGGTGATAGGGTTCGGCAAATCCTTCATTGCCACCCGATGCGCCAATTCCGCCTGTGATATACATCTTCCTGTAAACCAGGTCCTCCCATATCTTCGTAATAGCATTCACATAAGCCTCGTCACCAAGAATTGATGCCACATCGGCCATGCCGGAATACATGTATGTCGCCCTGACCGAGTGTCCCACCGCTTCAGTCTGGTCAACCACCTTCTTATGGCTCTGGGAATACTCTTCACCGTCCTCGCGTTCACCCCGTGCATCGAGGAAAAATTTTGCAAGGTCAAGGTATCTCTTCTCTCCTGTCTCCCTGTACAGCTTGACCAGGCCCATCTCTATCACCTGGTGTCCGGGATAGCTTACAAATGCATCCCAGCCGAAATCCTTGTCAACAAGGTCGGCGGACTTCAGGGAGATATCCAGCAGTTCCCTCTTGCCGGTGGCCTGGTAGTGGGCCACGGCTGCCTCGTACATGTGTCCGAGGTTGTATAGTTCATGGCTGAGAATGTTGGTTTTCTCCCATCTCTTACCCTCTGCCCAGTCGTGCAGCTTACCGTAACCCATTTCTGCAATTGTGCGGTTCGTATAGAGGTATCCGTCATCCTCCTGCGCGAGACCTATCTTATGTATTAATGTATCAAGATAAGCCTCCAGCTCAGGATCAGGATATGTCTGCAATGAGTAGCTTGCCCCCTCGATGATCTTGGTTACGTCTGAGTCATCAAACGGATAAATAGTCTGAAACTTCCCGGTATCAAGACCACCGGCTATCTCGAAGTTTTTTATCCGGCCTGTGGATTCGCAGTATCCGAAGGCAATGGGTATTGTCACCTCGTGATTCTTTAGTATACGTGGTGCCCAGAAGTTGTCAGTCATCTTGACCGAAGTAAAAGGCACCGGCCTGATCGGATAGTTGCCGTCCTCTTTGCTGCCGGAGCACGATGATGCCATTGCCATCACCGCCGCAGCCGCCAGAATTGTGATTCTTCCCGTTAATTTCATATTATAGTTTTATTTCAATTTCATCCATACAGTCATCTCTCCCCTGCCCCTGTTGGCCCAGGAGTAATAAGGCACTGCCTTTGCATCCTTAACCGTACCCGAAGGTCCGGTAACTGAGAATTTAAGGGTGCCGACACCTTCGAGCAATCCTTTCTCAAAAGTAAACTGAGGCCTGACTGATGGGTCCACCGTAAACTCCAGCACCGGGCCGTTATCAGCCTCCTCCAGGCAATAGACAACCGGACCCATTCCGACTGCCACCCTGCCGCTGTCAGCCGTCACCTCATCCCGTGCCTTGATAAACCGGGGCTCCAATGGGAGCGATATTTCAACAACGTCACCTTTCTTCCACTCCCGTTCAAGCAGGGCAAATCCGTTCACGATCAGGGCCTTGACCTTCTTTCCGTTGATGCGTATCGCAACTTTTCCGGATGCCGGAGTGACATACCTGTAGAGGTTTCCCGTAAAAGGGGCGCTGCCGGTCCATGCCGGGATCCTGATTCCGAAAACGAAACTGCTCTTCTCTGTGGCAGGGTTGACTGTAACCCTGACATCGCCATCCCAGGGATAATCAGTCTCAAGGCTTACGTCAGCCTCACCGGCCGGGGTCCTGAGCTTCGCCGTCGAACCGATGAACAGGTTCAGGTTTATACCTGCGGCCGTCTCTGACCATATGTACTGTTTCATTGCCGGCATGAATCGCGCAACGTTGCCGGGGCAGCATGAACAGTCGAACCATCCTGCACGCTCGAAGCGCCCGTCAGACTCAAGTGGATTGGGATAATAGAAGCTGCAGCCATCCTGTCCTATGCCCGAGATCAGCCCGTTGTAAAGGGTTCGTTCAAGCACGTCGAGATATTTTGCTTCGCCTGTGGCGAGATAGAGCCTGTGATTCCAGAAAACATTTGCAACAGAGGCGCAAGTCTCCGTATAGGCGGTCATGTTGGGCAGCTCATACGGTTCGCCAAAGGCTTCACCGTGCTCCTTCGAACCGATGCCGCCCGTGATGTATATCTTCCGGCCGGTGACATCTTCCCATATAGCATTCGATGCTTCAAGATAGCTGTTCTCTCCGGTTACCCTTGAAAGATCTGCCATGGCGGTATACATATAAGCCCCTCTCACGGCATGTCCCACTGCTTCCTTCTGTTCCAGCACCGGGAGGTGCATCTGCAGGTAGACCGAGTCATTGTAAACCTCAAACCGGGAACCGGCCGGATGCCTCAGATACTCTTCCTGCTTCCCCCGAACATCTATAAAGAAACGTGCCAGCTCCAGCCACTGGCTGTTGCCTGTAAGTTCATAGAGTTTTATCAGGCCGATCTCTATCTCCTGGTGCCCGGGAGCTATCTCGCGCAGACCCCACCCAAACTCGGAGGCTATAAGCTCCGCGTTTTTCAGGGCCACATTCAGGAATATATTTGATCCGGTGGCCAGATAGTGAGCTACCGCAGCTTCATACATGTGCCCCACATTGTACAGCTCATGACTGACACGCTCATCAATCCATCTCTCCCTTCCTGCCCCCGGCGCCATGTTCACAGGATCGATCGTGCGTGTAGTATAGAGATATCCGTCATCCTCCTGGGCTGCGGCTATAAGCATCACCAAGCTGTCAACATACTGCCGGAGTTCAGGGTCCGGCGTCTCAAGAAGCGACAGG
>ERZ1645189.132-NODE-132-length-18095-cov-4.355322_pt1 | contig 18095 bp, 13 predicted proteins | sample MGYA00575350_ERZ1645189 | MGnify/ENA primary metagenome ERZ1645189 (study PRJEB40845, sample SAMN11283421) | freshwater sediment metagenome | isolation source: river sediment | host: Sediment | place: India: Jajmau, Kanpur | collected 2015-12-17 ...
ATCAATTTCGTTTATTATCAAACCCCAACCACGTAAATTAAAGTATCCCACGCAGAAGTCAACTCTTTTGACCTGTGAATTGGATATAATTCCTCTGAGACCTTCAGTAAATTGTGTAGTTATGTTATCGTAAATTTGTGCCATAAAATATCTGATTGCTTATGCTCTTATTCACTTGTTGTTATTTTTATAAAGCTGATAATTCCCTTATAACATATTGATTTTTAATCATTGATAGAAAGGATTCTGTAATCGTCCCACAAATCTACAAATTTACTTTAACAATACAATTAGATTATTAAAACAGATTATAATTCTATTTTTTAAGAACAAATCTCAGTTTCCGCAAAGTTACAACGCGATTTTGACAATATCTGACCGAAATAAAAAAGTTTCTTTTTTCTATGATTTTTTTTATCTGAAACGTTGAGAATAATCCTGGCTTAGCATCATTACCTGTTTTCTGAAACCTGTAACGGAGACTTTGCCTGTCCGGGCGGGTGATTGTCGGTGAAGATAGGAGCGATAATATAGTGACCTGTGAGAACGATAGCGGTAATTGCAGCCATAAGATAAATTTGTGTTTTCTGGTTAATGGGTAATCCGGTTCCGGTTTTGTTGCCGGCGTCCGTAGTACGGACGAGTGGCTTCCGGTAAAGCAGTGACAAATATAATAGTTTTCTTTTAGTATGTTAACATCCCTGCCTTTTATTTTCATTATTTTTTTATTCACAGCGCTGCCGCATTACCGCTGCTAACGTGGAAACGATCCCATCGCTTCAGGCGGTAAGAAGCCCCCACCAACTCCCCTCCCGCCTTGCGGGATAAACGGCGGGAGAGCTTCTGTGATTGTAACGTATTGTATCGTCCGGAAATGTGTTTACTTATTTTCTACAAACCTATTACAGGACAAAACGCTCTGACTATCAGGTATCATCCAAACTCCGGAAAGGACGTATTTTCATTCCGGCAAGTGGCATCCAAACTCTTTGAAGCTCAGGTTGCAGTTCCGGCACTTGCTTTCCAAACTCTTTGAAAGTAGTGATGCAGTTTCGGCACTTACTTTCTAAACTCTTAGAAAGTAGTGTTGCAGTTTCGGCACTTACTTTCTAAACTCTTAAAAAGTAGTGTTGCAGTTCCGGGTGTTCCCGTCTAAACTCTTATAAAGTAGTGTTGCAGTTCCGGCACATACCGTCTAAACTCTTAGAAAGTAGTGTTGCAGTTTCGGCAAGTGCATTTAAACTCTTTGAAAGTAGTGTTGCAGTTCCGGCACATACCGTCCAAACTCTTAAAAAGTAGTGATGCAGTTTCGGCAAGTGGCAGACAAACGTTTAGACGACAACTCAACGTTTATGCAGAAAAAAATGAATCTATTGATTTCAGATACGCAGAAGGTGTATTCCTGCTTCTCACGGGATAAAATAGCGCGGTTATTTTATCTGTTGATAGTCCGTGCGCGACTTTTAGTCGCACTCCGACTCGCGTATTGAATGATGAGGTTTTTGCACGAAGGGTGCGTAATCCCTTCACCGCCGCCGGCACAACTTACCAAATAATGTCATCTTCGGGCGGCGGAGAGAATAATAGTATCGATTGTCATTCAGAATGAAACGCAGTGGAGTGAGGAATCTGCTCTTGATAGCATGTATCGTTTCAATCCCCCTTGGTCCACCTTCCCGATGAATTCCCGAAATAATCGGGACAGGCTGGGACAAGTACGCCAAGGGGGAGGCGTGCGTATTATCATCAAATTGCTTCATTATCCGGAATTGTGTTTACTTTTTTGTAAACCTATTTCAGGATAAGACCGATGAGGGATAACTTAAATCCTCATTTTTATTATTCTTCAAAAAGCCTTATATTTGCAGTTGACTTCAAATCAACAGGAATAATCCTGTAAATCTAATTCTATTTACATTTTGATACAAATGAAAAATCACCTTTTCGCATCGCTTATTTTAATCTTCGTATCTGTAAATCTCTTTGCTCAAAGCAGTTATCCACTCATTACATACTCCGAACTCCCCAATCCGAAAGCAACAAACACGGCATTATGGGTATCTCAGCCCGATGTGGCAGTTGCCTGGGGCAATACCGATACGCGTTATACGAAACAAAACCCTTCCGTACTTTCTACCTCAAATAAATCCATCTCACTCACTGCCTGGAAAGGTGAACGGGTTTCAGTCCAGTTTGTGGTTTCAAACAAAACGGGAACAAATACACTCAGCTACATCGTGGGAGATTTTATCAACCAGCAGGACGAAAATCTGCGCATCACTTCAGAAAATGTTTTTTCGGGCTTTGTGCGTTACGTGATGACTGATGAACTTAACAAGGATGGCTCAGGAGCCTGCGGATACCGCAATGCGGCTGACTTCGACTATTCACTTTCGGCCGACCCGATTGATCATCATGCAAAAGAACTGGATTTAACTCCGATGACATCGCAGGGTGTGTGGGTGCGGGTTGCTGTTCCCGCAGGCACTACAGCCGGTAATTATACTTCCACTATCAGCGTAAAACTGAATGATGCAGTTGTGGAAACGCTTCAAATTAGTCTGAAAGTTCAAAACCGAATCCTTCCGGCTGTTTCCGACTGGAAATTTCACCTGGACTTGTGGCAAAATCCGTATTCGGTGGCCCGCTATTACGGCGCAGAACCCTGGTCGGAGGCACACATGGAAGCATTGAGGAACGAACACAAACTTTATGCTGACGCAGGTGGAAAAGTAATTACCGCATCGATTATCTATGATCCCTGGAACAGCCAGACCGAAGACGTTTACGGAACCATGATAGAATGGATAAAGAAAAAGGACGGTAGCTGGTCATTTGATTATACCATTTTCGACAAATGGGTGGAACTGATGATGTCTCTTGGCGTTAACAAACAAATCAACTGCTATTCCATGATTCCCTGGAAACTCTCGTTCCGATACTTTGATGAAGTAAGCGGTTCCTATAAAGATGCTCTTACCAAACCTGGCGATGCACTTTACGAAGAAATGTGGACTGCCATGCTGAAGTCATTTGCAGCACACCTGAAGGTAAAAGGTTGGTTCGAAATTACTCATATTTCCATGGACGAACGGGCGATGGATGTGATGCTGAAAGCCATCGCAATAATCCGAAAGGCAGATCCGGATTTCAAAATTTCGCTCGCGGGTTCGCTCCACAACGAGCTGATTGCCGACCTGAACGACTACTGTGTGGCGCTCCGGTACAAGTACACCGATCTTCAGATAGCACAACGCCGTGCTGAAGGAAAAGTCACCACCTTCTACACTTCGTGCGAAGAAGCCCGCCCCAATACATTTACATTCAGTCAGCCTGCCGAGTGCGAATGGTTTGCCTGGTACGCAGCCAAAGCAAATCTGGATGGTTATCTCCGCTGGGCACTGAATTGCTGGGTAAAGAATCCGCTGACAGACAGCCGCTTCCGCTCGTGGGCTGCAGGCGACACGTATCTGATTTATCCCGGCGCACGCACTTCCATCCGTTATGAACGAATGACAGAAGGCATTCAGCAATTTGAAAAAATAAGAATACTGAAAGAGTTCTTTACCCGGGCCGGAAATCAGGTGGCAATAACACAAATAAGCAATGCCCTTGCTGCATTTGATGAAACAAAGTTGACACAAACGCCGGCTGCTGCGGTTATTGCATCCGCAAAAAACGTCATCAACACGCTGAGTGAAGCAGAAATAAGTGAGAAATAGATGGTTACTTTAATTTTATTTATAAAACCTTCTTAGAAGTATTCGTGTCAGGGAAATCCAACCCTGATTGCAGCAGGCAAACTAATTTCATTATTTTGGTAGTCTCATTAGTAATAGTTTGCCTTCTTGAATTATCACAAGATTCCAGACAGAAGTTTGTATCCGGAGAGCATGTAAAAAAATCAACGGGTAAATACTTTAAATAGTTTTACCCGTTGGTTTTTAAATGATACTTTTTGATGATTCGATTTCAAGTCACATTACCGGTTTCACTCATTGGGTCCGATAAACCGGATATGGCGCATAGCCCTCATTTCTGTGATTACACGGGGGCTGATTCTGTTTTGCAACTCGAGTACACGCAATGTTGCACTTGAAACACAATCTCCGGTTTCCTTCAGTTGAACTCTTACATTGTTGAAATCAATTTCTACACGGGTATGGAATCCAACATCATCTCCACTTCCATCTCCCATAAATTTGAACTTACGTACCGGTCCCGATCCCGTAAATTCATCCATGTTATGATTATTGTCGATATAAGAATACGATGCAGCGGCAGGCGTAACAATGGCCTCAATTGTTTTATCCGGATCTGCGGTGAAAATTACAAAGTCTTTTGTACCGCTACCGGTGGTATAATCACTTTTTGTTTCTCTGGCGTTCATATAAACCCGTGCAATTAACTCCTTACCTGTGTTTATTAAATTGACGCTGGAGTTGACAATGGGGCCGTTACCGTCAAATTCGCGATCGCCGCGTACAAGTGGCGGCATGAATGAAACTGATGCAGGTTGAAAAGTATGATAAGTTGTTTCACAGATATCCGGTGTGCTCTGGATAATGCCAATGGACGAAATATCACGGTTATTCCAGCGAAGCACTAAACGGGTGCTGGCCGTTGAGATGGGCACGCCGTTGCCTCCCAGATTTAGTGTCATGTGATAATGAGTGGGCTGGTCGAGTTTATTGCTTACATCTATTGCCGATGCACCGTTGTAAAGCAATACCTGTATGGCAGTCATATCAAAATCGTACCCGTAAAATTCCAGCTTGTTTCGTCTGTCGGCCGATAAGTTCATGTCAATGGCAAGCGGAACAACGTTACACAGGTTTGGCTCAACAGCCGGCACCGGTTGATTCAGAAACTTAGCCTTGATGCGTTGCAAAGCCTGTTGCACTCTGATGCGAAAAAAGTCAGCATCGCATCTCACTTCAGCACCTGCAGCCGCAACTGTGCGGTTCAGTAAGTTGCTTACCTCATTGGTAACGGTTGATTGCACTTCTCCCGGAAGTTCACTTACTAATTTTTGAAGAATTTCTTCGTAATTGGCTGAAGTGGCATTCAGACTGCCAATTGCATTGTCGAGAGATGAAACCACTTTTTCAGTCAGGTCGTCAGCTCTTCCTAAAAGTTTGTCAATTTGTCCTTTGATAAAATTACATCCGGTAAGGGTAAGCGAGAAAAGAATGACAACAGATAAAATTGTCCCAAGATTTCTGTTTTGCTTTAAAAAATTAATCAATGTTTTCATAAATGTTATATTTTAAATTAAAATCCCTTATTTATATAACAATATATAATTTTAAAAGTTTTTATAGGATTGATAAATTATTACCTGGTTTCAGACTGGATTTTTTCATTTTCAGCATGTTATACAAATTCAATAAGTGTCCATTTTCTGATATTAATCTTAACATATCTTCATGAAGCAGAACATCATCAGTAATTCTAAATCGTCAAAACTGATAAAATAAACTCATGTCAGTAAAATTTCAACAAATCGTGTCAAATCTGATTTATTACAGATTATTTCAATAAATTTGCAGGATTTTTTTATAAAAACAAAACACTGGCAAAATGAAAAACAGTCATAAGGTGCCTTTCGGCCTGATGGGACTTTTTCTGGCGGTAGGAATTGTCTATGGTGATATAGGGACGTCGCCCCTTTATGTGATGAAAGCCATACTCGGCGGAATGCCCGAAGGCGGAAAAGCAAATCCGGAATACATCTATGGAGCCATTTCCTGTATTATCTGGACGTTGACTCTGCAAACTACCGTAAAATATGTGCTAATCACCCTGCGTGCCGATAACCACGGTGAAGGCGGAATCCTTTCGCTCTATGCACTTATCCGCAAGAATTACCGCTGGGCGTATCTCATTGCAGCAATCGGTGCTTCCACGCTGCTTGCCGACGGAGTGATAACTCCCGCCATTACAGTGATTTCAGCTATCGAAGGACTGAATGCCCTGAATCCTTCACTTCCTGTCCTTCCAATTACAATTGCCATCATTATTATCTTATTTTTAATTCAACCTCTCGGAACTTCACGCTTGGGTAAGTCATTTGGCGGAGTCATGTTCCTGTGGTTTACAATGCTCGGTTTACTGGGTATATATGCCGCCATTCAGTTTCCGGGTATCATTGCTTCTTTCAATCCCGTATATGCAGTCAGATTGCTCCAGGCATCACCCAGTGCCATGATCATACTGGGAGCTGTTTTCCTGTGTACAACAGGTGCAGAAGCACTGTATTCCGACCTCGGCCATTGTGGACTGCAAAATATACGTATATCATGGATTTATGTCAAATCCGCACTTATCCTGAATTATCTCGGGCAGGGCGCCTGGATAATAACACATCCCGCCAACTTAACAGAAGGAGTAAATCCTTTTTTCAGTCTTATGCCGCCCTGGTTTTCATTTATTGGCGTTGTAATGGCTACTTTGGCGGCTATTATAGCCAGTCAGGCATTGATAAGCGGTTCATTTACCATTATCAGCGAAGCTATTTCACTGGACTTGTGGCCAAATATACATATAAAGTATCCTACCGAAATCAAGGGGCAAATGTATATCCCACTTGTGAATTTTGCATTGATGGTACTGTGTATCGTTGTTGTCCTTTTCTTTACTACTTCATCAAATATGGAAGCAGCTTACGGGCTCGCCATCACAATCACCATGATGATGACCACAGTGCTCTTATTTATATATTTGTATAATTCCCAAAAGCCACTCTGGTTCAGTATCCCCGTAACCCTGTTTTTTATTTCTATAGAAGGAAGCTTTTTTGCCGCCAACATGTTGAAGTTTGTACACGGCGGGTATGTCACTATCCTCATAGCCGGCGGATTGTTCTTTATCATGTATATCTGGTATAATGGCAGAAGAATAAAGAACAGAAGTGTTTCATACATTCCCATTACCAAGCATATAGCACAGATTGATAAAATAAGCAACGATAAGGAGATACCTAAATTTGCAACAAATCTTGTATATGTTACCCGTGCGAAATATGAGGATGAGATGGAATCGAAAATTATACAATCGTTAATCCACAAACAACCCAAAAGGGCTGACACTTACTGGTTTGTTTACCTCACACGAAGCGACGAACCTTTTGAATTCAGCTATGAAGTGAAAACATTCATTCCGGGTAAAATATTCAGATTAAATATTTGTGCCGGATTTAAGATGGGAATTCACATTGACACCTATGTGCGACGAATCTGTAAGGAAATGGAGAAAAAAGGACAAGTTGATTTATCCAGCCGCTATCCATCGCTCAGGGAAGAGAACATCGAAGGCGATTGGAGATTCGTGGTTGTTGAGCGCATTGTACGCACAATGGATTTGCCGACCAAGTCAAAAGCAATACTGACAATGTATTATGGTATCAAGAAATTTACAACTTCTGATACTCAGATACTTGATCTTGATCCATCTGTTGTGACCGTTGAATATGTGCCAATAAAAAACTTCCGTCAGGAAAAGCACAAAAATCAACCTTATTTCAGTTACGAAGAGGAATAAAGCCGGTTAAATGACCATAATTTTACAAAAATATGCACTTCGAAAATTGCATATTTATTCTCTTTCACGAGAGGTGAAGTGACTCAACTTAGACATTCAGCGCGCGATTTGCCATTTTTTAAAATTACTTTTATCGATACACCGTGCGATTTGCTTCTTTTTAAAATTAAAAAGACAACTTTCGCGCGCGAACTGTCGTTTTTTAAGTTTAAAAATACGTCGGAAGGATGCGATTTGCCCCGTTTTAAAGTTGAAATTGCATAAATATGCTGCGTTCACGGGAGTTTTAATTTTAAAAAATGGCAAACATCCCGCGACATCTGTCGTTTTAAATTTAAAACTACAGAAATCGCGCGCGAAAGTTGTAGTTTTAAAATTAAAAACATCGTGTCATCCGGCTGCATGTGCCTTTTTAAGTTTACAAAAGGGCTGTTCGTGCGCTGAAGTTGCTTTTTGAAACTTAAAAAAGAGCAGTGCATAAAAAATGTATATAAAAGTAAACTTACAACACCAGTGATTTCTGAATTTCTGACGATTTCAAACTTTCCCATAAACCGATAAGGTTAAAAACTACAGGCAGACTAACCGGTTAAAGAACATATATTTAGCATTATTTGTTAGTTATATGAAATGTTCATATTTTTGTGTGAAATCTATGAAGTGTTATTGAACCCTGTAAATGCAAATTCTCCCTGACGGTGATAATTTGAATTTTTTGTGCATTTGTTTATCAACCTTTTTTCAATTAAATAACATGAAAAATCTTTACCTCCTTAAATTTATTTTGCTGATTGCTTTCAGCGCTCCGGGTGTGGCATTTACATCCGCACAGGTAACCTCCCAACGGGGCGATACTGCCTATATTTATCCCGAAAGTCCTTCGGTGAAAGACAGTATCCACATGACCTACGTGTATTTATCGTCCGATGGCTGTCCTGATTACTTCCTTGTGAAAGACTCCGTGACTGCGGGTAAGATTTATGTCAGTCTGAAAAAATATCCCGATTCGGACAGGGCATGCATCACCGTAATGACCTGGTTCAAAACGCATATTAATCTCGGAACCATCACCCGCGATACGGAAATTTATTTCAACGGAAAGCTTTACAAAATCATCCACACTCCCTGCCGGATGGATATGAAAGGCGTGGTGGTAACTTGTCGTAACAGCTTATATATTCAGGATGTGTACTCAAAATCGGCATTCCCGCAGCTTTACACTTTCAACTACACAACCTATACGAATACTTATGGAACTAAACTTACAAAACCTCTTCCGGGTGATTCTGTGGAATTTCATGGAGTGTTTTTCGATCAATATTCTTCATCTGATACCCTTTGTAAACCTGTGGGTAAAGTGATATGCTACCAGGTGATTACCAAACCTCCTGCTGATACCATTCCTCCCTGCGTGATCGACAAAGCGGGTGTAGTGGTGAAATGCGGCGATAAGCTATATTTTGAAGATACGTCAACTCCGTATGCTTCGCCCGTTGCACAGCTTTACATCATCAAAGGTATTACCGACAACGAGGCTGTTGCTTTTTCAAAGTTCAAAGTGGGCGATAAGGTAAAATTCGGAGGTTTTCCCATCCGGTCGGATTCGCTTTCCTCACAGTGTCATGTGGTGGGAGTGGCGGCATGTTTCAGGCTGATTGACTCCACAGCTACCTGCACGATGGATAAAAAGGGAATAGTAGAAGCGGGCATAGATGGATGCACCGGTCAGCTTCTTATCCGTGAAATGCTGACTGGAAATTTTTACTCCATCCGAAAACCAGATCCAGCCACCGGCACTGCGGGAGATATATCTCTGAAACCGGGCGATAAAGTGATTTTTGGAGGCTATCTCACTCCAAACGACTCATCGAAGGTAGTCCTTTGTCCGATTGCGGGAGTTGCTGTATGCTACCGGTTGATTGATACCGTTCCACCGTGTGTCATGGATAAAGAAGGAACAGTGGAAAGGGGCAAAGATGCCTGCGCGGCAAGTTGGTTTGTACGCGAGTCTGCCACCAGCAAATTGTATTATATAAAAAATGGCCGGGTGACGAACGTGGATGGTGCTGTGCGATATCTCAACGAAGGAGACAAAATGAAGTTTGGAGCTGTACAAATCAGCACATTACCGTATGAAATTAATCTGTGTGGAGCTGCAGGAATAGTCAACTGCTATCAAATCACGCAAACTGCCGATAAACTGACACTGAGCGGATACGCCCTGGCAGGAAATGACACCGTAAAATCGGGTATGGCCATCCTGTTTGAAAAAGGATACCGCAAATCTACTGCGCTGGCTAAAATCACCGACGGGACATTCACATTCGGTAGCCTTCATCCGGCACCCTACACCGTATATGTGATCCCCGACAGGGAAATCTATAAAAATTATCTTCCGACTTTCTACGTGGACAAAATCTATTACAAAACTGCCGATTTCGTTACCCTGAAAGAAAATACTGATGACATTACAGTAAAAATGGTTTACTACGAAAGGAAAACCGGAACCGGGAAAATCTATGGAAATATTTACTACGAGTCGTATAAGCTAAACGACTCGCTGATGGTGAAAAATGCCCTCACAAACACCGAAGGTACTGCCAACTACAACCTGGCCGTGAATGCTACCGTATTGCTCATCAACAGATCAGGCATGCCCGCAGCGTGGACGCTCACCGACGTGAATGGAAATTACGTATTTACCGAAATACCTTACGACACTTACAAGGTAGTTTCAGAGACAGCTTCTGCTTATGCATCGTCTGAAGTGGTAATTTCCACTGCTCAGAGTACCGCCAACCGCGATCTGATGCTAAAGAGCACCGACGAAATAACAGGAATAACGCTGCCCGAAATTACTGCTGTTTCACTCTTCCCGAATCCGGTAAAGGACAAACTTACTGTATCGGTGGTTCAGGAAGACGTGATAAGCATTTACAACCTCAACGGACAACTGAATTTCCACGATAAGCTGAACAGGGGAATCAATACGCTCGATTTGAGCGATATAGCTTCAGGAATTTACATTGCGCGTATCGGAGGGAAGTCATTCAAACTGATTAAACTTTAACTGCATTGCTTAATTTGTCATTCAGGAGGCTGTCTGAAAAGGCAGCTTCTTTTTTTGTATGTGTAGACCTCATCGAACCCGGAAAATAATTTCAATTTTCACCGCAGTCATTGTCGGGATATATTTTATTTCTAATCCTCAGAAATTTGCATTATTTTTGCACCCTAATTGTAAGTGTGTAAAATATGAATGTTTTTTTCAATTTAAAAATGAAACTGAAAATTTTAATTATATTCTTATTCAGTACTTTACTGGCAAATTCACAGGGTAGAATGAATCATCAGCGTGAAGTGGTGCACGAGGTTTCGAACAAGGATGTGGTTCAAAGCATATTTCCGACAGCTGTCGAAGTGAAAAAATCCAACGATTACTGGTACAATATCATCGACAATCAGGGCAAAGTGCTTGGATATGCCATGAACAGCAAAACATACTGTCAGGATGTAATTGGTTACAGGAAACAAACACCGGTGATGATCATCACCAGCAAAAACGGTGAAATCCGGAAAGTAGCTTTGCTTACTAATTATGAAACCTTAAGCTACGTAAAACTCCTCGAGAAAAACGGTTTTTTCAATTTGTGGAACGGGAAAAAGCTGAAAGAGGCGCAACAGGTTGAATTAGATGCTTATTCAGGAGCCACTGTTACGGCTATTGCTGTACAAAAGAATGTCAACTTTTTACTCGAAAAAGGATTGAAGGTAAAGCCCAAATCAAGATAAAAAATATTGCTGAACGTTTTTTTCAGACTGCCGTAGCTTTCAGCCGGTCGTTGTACATCTCTATTTTGCCGCTTTCAAGCCACAACTTTTCATGCCGGGGATTCAGGATTACCGGCATTCTTTTTTTTGTGTTGTGAATCCTGGCCATCAGTTCGTTGGCTTCGGTGGTGATGATGGTGAACGTAGGAAGGATTGTTCCCGTTGTCGGATCCACCCACTGACTCCACAGTCCGGCAAAAGCAAAAAGCGGGCTGTCGGGTATTTCGAGCAGGTATTTTGTTTTCCTTGTACCTTTCGGGTCCAGCCATTGCCACTCCAGAAATCCATCGGCAGGAATCAGACAGCGGTTGCCCAGGATGTTTTTGAACGAAGGTTTTTCGCGAAGCGTTTCCAGACGGGCATTGAGCGTATTATCCTGAAATTTCCGGTCCTTAGCCCACGAAGGCATCAATCCCCACTCAAAAAAGCGGATTCCGGCAGGTTCGCGGTTGGTTATCACAGGCATTACCGGATGCGAAAAGCCGTTGTACACATCCTGCTGACTATCAAAAAAGATGTTCTGCTGCTTATCCACCACCTCTGCCACAAATCTTTCCTCCAGGGCTTTGGCGCTTTTGTTAAGTTGATAGAAGAAACACATGTGAATTGTTTTTTTAAATGATTTCGTAATTTATAGCAACTTTATCCTTCAGAATTATTGTCTGTTTTGCTGAAGCGGAATAACAACCCTCTTTAATCACAAGTTCTTTCCTTTCGGATAAATGGATATATTCAACGATGAAATTGAAAATTCCGAAAACATACCTTCAGAACTATTTCATACAAATTTATAACAATCGCATGTCCGATAGTGTTTTTACAGGCTTTTAAAAAAATCCTTTTTTAATTCAGACAGAAGAATGAAAACGGATTTCAAAAATATGCAGAAATATCTTGATTCTTTATGAATAATTCATACATTTGTGAGTCGTAAGTTTAATGATTAATCGTTTTTATTAAAGAATATTGATTTATGAAACAGCTACTCATTTTCTTTCTCATGCTTGCTCAGTTTGCGCATACGCAGCAAATGAAGGTAATTTCGGTCGAAAAGATCAAAGCGGCCGATGGTGGAGGATATTTTTATCCCCGTATCAGCCCCGACAATCAGTTCATACTGATGAGTCGCGGAAACTACAGCGGATTGTATCGGTATTCCCTCGCCGATAAATCAATGAAAACCCTGAATGAAGATCCTGCAGCAGGATATAAGGTGCAAATAAGCGACGACGGCAATACGGTACTTTATACCAAATCGGAACTGATCCGAAACCTTCGCCACAATTCACTCATCAGCCAGTCAATAGCTACCGGACAGAAAAAAGTTCTCGTACAGTCCACCCGCGAACCGATAGCTGCCCGAATGGTCAATTCATCGCCGGTGTACGTGACCAAACGCGCCATGGTAAAGCCAAAATCAATGAAACGTACGGATAATACCTGTCTGGTCACTGTCGAAGACCGAAAAATGATTTTGTATAATAACGGCATTCGCACCGAACTTACACCCAACGGAGCCGGTTATAGCTATATCTGGCCTTCCATTTCGCCCGACAACAAGCACATTGTTTACACCGTGGCCGGAAAAGGTACTTTTGTGTGCTCACTGACAGGCAAAAATGCGGTTTCGCTCGGTAAACTCAGCGCACCGGCGTGGGCAGGCAATGAATATGTGGTTGGGATGGACGACCGCGACGATGGTGAAAAAATAATTTCCTCGACGATAATTATTTCATCCATCGACGGAAAAAATCGCCGTCAGGCCGAAACACCCCCGGGCATCAAAGCCATGTATCCTACCGCTTCGAAAGACGGAAGCCTGATTGTTTTTAATTCCGATGAAGGTGAAATCTATCTGATGAAAATACAACTTAAATAACGGAGGAACCAACGTATGAAAAAAATATGGATATTTTTAGCCGCTTTCGTTATTCAGTTATCAGCTCTGCAGGCAGCCGATTTCACCGGTGTGAAAATTTACATCAATCCCGGACACGGTGGTTACGACGGAGCCAACGACCGAAATCTTGAAACTATTCCGTATGCATTGGGTGATACGCTCGGATTCTGGGAATCGTGGAGCAACCTCCGCAAGGCACTCGCACTTAGGGATCGCCTGCAGGCAGCCGGAGCAACGGTTTACTTATCGCGCACCCAAAATCGCGACGAAGACGACCGCGTTTTATCGGAAATAGCCGAGGAAGCCAATGCCAACAGTGTGGATGCATTCTTATCCATTCACAGCAATGCAATCGGCAGCAATGTCGGAACCAATTATCTGCTGCTTCTCTTTCACGGATATGACGCAGATCCTACGGTACCCGAAAGTAAAACACAGGCAACAGCTGCCTGGCCTTACCTGATGGAAAATCAGCTTACCTGGTGGAGTTTTTATACCACTTCCACCAATATCCGGGGCGACTTTTCCTTCTACGGAAATACATCCGGCCTTGGAGTTCTCCGCCCGCTTACAGTTCCGGGATTTCTCTCCGAAGGTTCGTTTCACGACTATAAACCCGAAACACACCGCTTGCTCAGCGAAGCATACCGCAGGCTGGAAGCTGACCGTTTTTACAAATTTTACTGCAGCTATTTCGGGGCCGATATGCCGACGGGCGGAACGATAGCCGGATGGGTTAAAGGCACAGACCAGCGGGTGAACGATCCGCGATTTGTTTACAAAGCCGGAACCACCGACGAGTGGCTCCCGCTCAACGGTGCAAAGGTGAAACTGATGAATGCTGCCGGCGACTCGCTCAACAGCTACACGGTGGATAATAACTACAACGGTGTATATGCGTTCTTCAACCTGACTCCGGGCACCTACAAACTCCGGTTTACTGCTTCCTCCCATCAAACAAAAGACACTACCGTAACCGTAACCGCAGCCAATACCACTTACGCCCGGATGATGATGTACAATCCGGATTTGCCACTGTATAAAATTGTTCCTCCCGATTATCCCGAACCGGTGCAGGCACCGGGAATTATCCCGATGAACCAATACAGTTTCCAGAAACTCACGCAGACCAATCCTGACTGGCTCAACGGTGCGTCGGTAAAGAAAATTTTATACCGCAACGAAAAACTGTATGTGCTTACTTCTGAACCAAAAATTCTCATTGTAAGCGCTTCAACCTTTCTGCAAACCGGCGAAATGAATTTAACCGGAATATCAGGAGGTACCGAAGTGCTGAGTGATATTCAATTCACTTCCAACGGACACTTGCTTGCCTGCAACAAGGTAACTGTAGCCAATCCCGAAACAGGCGGCAACTACTTCAAAGTATATTCATGGGAAACCGACGGCAGCGTTCCCGTGCTTTATTTCCAGACACAACTGCAGGGCGATATACCCTCAGCAGTAGTGGGCGAAACTTTTGCCGTAACAGGCGCTTTCTGGAATTCAGGCATTTATACTTCTTCGGTGGATGTATCGGACAATTCACTGAAAATAGTGGCATATCACGTAGAGGACAGCATGATAGTAAGTTCTAAATACATGAAAGTGCCCGCGATGACCGGAAACCAGCCCAACGACCGGTTGAACCTGACCATTTCACCCGATTCCACCTCTTATTTGGTTATCGACAGGGTGGGTGCATTGCCGGCCGAGTACAATTTCAACTGGAGCGCTACCGACAATACGGATATGAATCTGCTGAAAACCTTTTCCGAAATAAACGGCTATGTTTTGCAGCCTGCTGCCACAGGGATTTATTTCTTCCGGCATGCCAAACGGCTGTATATGGCTGCACCCAACTGCAATGCTGATGGTTCTTCAGTCGGCGTGGTCATGTTTGATGTTACCGAAGGCTTAAACCAGGCGAAGAAAGTTTCGGAATTTATGCCCGAAGGAGGATTGGGAAGTGTCGTTTCGCCCTGCATGGCTGCTGCAGCCAAAGTGTCCGGTTACGATATCGAACTCATCATTGTGGCAGAAAAACAGGGAGCGGCGCGATTCAAAACGCCAGCGGTTCCCAAAGCGGCTGTTTATGCCTCGGAACTGAAAGCTGCAACCATCGACAACGGTTACAGGATTACATTTACGCTTAATGACAACATCGAAAACGGTGAGATAACGCTCCTCAACGGCACAACCGTTGTTCACACACATCCGCTCGGAGCCCTTTCGAAAGGTGTTCAAACCGTTGATCTGATTACTACAAGCATTCCTGTAGGAACGTATAACTGGGAAATCACTGTAAATGGATTTGCAATAGACCGGCCGTATAAACTCTCGGATAATGCTAATGCACTCATGCAGTTTAACAATCCTAACGGGGTTGCTGTGGATAATAATCCGGCAAGTTCCTATTTTGGGAGAATATATGTATCGGAATCAGCGGGCGGAGCATTACCTGCCAGAACAACTCAGGATGGAGTTTACATTCTCGACGCAGCTCTTACTGACGTAACCGCTCAGGGAGCATCGGCTTACAACGGCAGTGTAGCCTGGGGAGCCACAAGCAGCAGCAGTCCCATGCGTTTGTCGGTAGGCGATGATGGTTCTGTTTTTGTGTGCGACTGGAGTGACGCTCATCCGGGAGTATGGATAATGAACCCGGCTTTACCTTCATCTGCCTTTACTACGGTTTTTGACGGACTCACAAAAGCAAGTTCAGGTTTATCGTCGTTGAACGGAGTAAATATTCACGGTTCCATTTCACATTGTTATTCAATGGGAACCGGCGAAAACAGACGCCTTTACACATTCGATGAAGATTTTATCAATGAAACGGCAACCAGTGCCGGAAATATGCTTCAATACAACATCGGAACGCTTGCTGCACCCTATCAGACAGCACCTGTTGTTGTTTATAACGATGCTGCAAACGGCAACCTCCAGCAAAACGGTAATTCATGCATTGCACCCGATAGCCGGGGCGGCTGGTGGATTTCACAATACCGGGCAGCTGATGCAGCAACTATACCTTCGCTCATACATGTAAATACGGGAGGAACGGTGGATTACAATTCCGGACTTACCCCCACGCTGATTGAAAATTCATATCGTGCCGGAATGGCTGTCAGTCATGACGGAAAACTTGTAGCAATGGGTTGCAACAATGAAATTAAGATTCTTGGGGTAACTTACTCCGGATCAGGAATCCCCTCACTCAAACTGCTTTATTCAATAAAACCGGCCCTGGGAATGAATACTACAGGTTTATCGTTCGACCGTGCAGGAAACGTGTATGCCGTTTCCTACACCAACAAACGGCTCGGTGTATGGTCGTTGCCGAAAGCAGACAATTCGTTCCGGACACCTGCACCTTCGTCGGTGAAAATAGTGGTTGGGAGCACCGGAATTGCCGGCAGTGAGAGTGGAAGCAAATCCATCCGCTTTTACCCGAATCCGGTAACGGATAAACTGACCGTGCAGTCGGCAAACCAACCGCTCAAAACCGTCGGCATATACGATGTGAGCGGAAAACTGCTGTTTCAAACGGAAGGTAACGGATTGCAGCAGGAAATTGAGTTGTCTGATTTTAATGCCGGAGTTTATATTCTCCGGGTAAAAACAAGCAAAGAAACATTCACCGGACGAATTATCAAAAAATAAACCATCCCAAAAAAATCAACAATCTAATGCGGAAACTACCGGCAGAAAAAACCGGCAGTTTCCCGAAAAAAACTAACTATCTCATTGTCTTGTATCAAAAAATATGTATATTTACACGTTTATTAACTTGTATCGGGATTGAAATGATTAAACACAATATCTTCAAACAAATTATTAATTATTAAAATTGGTTTACCATGAGAAAATTTACTTTATTAATGATGCTTTTGGCAACTTACATGTTGTCATATGGCGCAGACATGTCAGGAACCTACACCGTAGGTACAGGTGGAACTTATGCAACGCTGGGAGCGGCTGTAACGGATCTTAATGCTGCAACTATTACCGGAAATGTGGTACTTGAAATTGTTTCGGATATCACTGAAGCAGCTAACGTCGGTCTGGGAGTTGACACCAAAGGGTACAGTATAACAATCAGACCAAATGCAGATGCTCCAAGAACGATTACATTTACTCAACTTTCAGACAACTCGAGTCCTACAGGACATTTTGTAATTGGTTATCCAACTGCCGGATTATCTGTTGCATGGTCAGATGCCAACACAATTGCCACAAACAATGTAACAATAGATGGATATGCTGTTGGTGGATCAACAAGACAACTTACATTTACAAATACCAATGCAAGTCACACTAACGCACGTGTTATAGTTGTTGTTGGAGCATGCGAGAATACTTTCATAAAAAATTGTATTATTAATAATTTAACTACACATACTGGTTCTCCCTTTTGTGTCGGTGCAGTTGTACGTAAGGGTACTGCTATTGAAGTTGCTCCTAAAAACTTAACAATCGAAAACAACGTTTTGACTGCTCTTGGAAATAATGTTGCGATGGGAGCGAGAATTACAAATTCAGGAACTATTGCCGCTGCTAAACTTACAGGGTTAGCATTTAAAAACAATATTGTTACAGCAAAAAGACGATTGTTTGAAATTAACTATACTTCTGGTGGAGAAATTAGTGGTAACACATTCGAGACACAAGCTACCGGAGTAGGAGGAACAGTATCTTATGGACTTTGGACTTCAACTGGAGTTGTTGGTACTCTCAATATATTTAACAATAAGTTTGTTAAGGCATTTACAGAAGAAACTGGAGCTTATGGACATAGAGTTGTTTCTTTAGCAAGTGG
>ERZ1645189.133-NODE-133-length-17980-cov-5.345495_pt1 | contig 17980 bp, 13 predicted proteins | sample MGYA00575350_ERZ1645189 | MGnify/ENA primary metagenome ERZ1645189 (study PRJEB40845, sample SAMN11283421) | freshwater sediment metagenome | isolation source: river sediment | host: Sediment | place: India: Jajmau, Kanpur | collected 2015-12-17 ...
TGGACGGGAAATTCGGCGATGCCGGAAAGAGGGTCGTGATAGAGGAGTATCTTCATGGAATAGAACTCTCTGTGTTTGTTCTTACCGATGGAAAAGATTATCTGATTCTGCCTGAGGCAAAGGACTATAAAAGAATTGGGGAGGGCGATACAGGACTTAACACCGGCGGTATGGGTGCAGTCTCTCCTGTTGTTTTTGCAGATGCTGCTTTCATGAAGAAGGTTGAGGATAGAATCGTTAAACCTACCGTTGACGGATTAAGAAAAGACAACATTCCGTATAAGGGATTTATTTTCATTGGTCTGATGAATTGCGGGGGTGAACCTTTTGTAATAGAGTACAATGTAAGAATGGGAGATCCTGAAACCGAAGCTGTTATGCCAAGGATTGAGAGTGACCTTCTTGCCCACTTTGTTGCTCTTGGAGAGGGGAGACTTGGCGGCGAAAAGGTAATCCACTCTTCAAAAAGTGCTCTTACCATTGTTGCTGTTTCGGGCGGATACCCTGAACATTTTGAGAAGGGTTATCCTCTGGAGATTACCGCTGCGGTGGAGGAGGATACTCTGCTGTTCCACTCGGGAACCAGAAAAGAGAATGGTATGGTGGTCTCTGCCGGTGGAAGAGTAATGGCAGTAACTGCACTTGCAGACAGTCTGAATGCCGCCAGGGAAAAGGCATACAGGGGTGTTTCAGGTGTCAGCTTTAAAGATATTTATTTCAGAAGAGATCTTGGACTTGACCTCCTGAATTTCAAAAACAATTAGAGATGGCCACACCGGGCAAATACAACTTTTCAACTAATCCGCTTTTATTATCGGGCCTGTTGCTTGTGTCGTATTTTGCTGCATTCAGAATTTCCGGCAACGGAAGTACTGTTGAGTGGATTCCGGCACTTATCTCATTTGTGGATGCGGAGTCTGTAACACCACGCCTGTCGCTTTTGCTTTCCACATTCTTTCTGGCTGTTAATGCGCTCTCACTTTACATAATAGGGCTGAAGCTTCTGGGTACCGGTAAAAACAAATTTTTACTGCCGGTCATCTACCTGATTTTTGCACTAGTTTCACCCAAGGTTTTGATTTTTTCCGGCAGTTCAGCAGCAGCACTCTTTGTGTTGTGGTCACTTTACTTTACTATCTCTGCGAAACAGGGTGACCTCCAATTTTTTGTGTCGGGATTTTTAATCTCGGTCGCTACTCTGTTTGAGCCTCAGCTTACATTTATTGTACCTCTGATTATTATTTACTCAATGATGACCAAGGGTGCAGGAGCCCGTTCTGCGGTTCTGATGCTGTTTGCGGTTGCTATTCCGTGGATCTTCATGCTCTCCCTCAGATATCTCTTTTTCCAGGATGCAACACTCTTTGCTCAGCTCTTTGCCGATGAACTTACCGGGATCTCTCTCTTCAGATTCTCTCTCGAGAGTGTGGCTGACTTTGCACTGATGCTCTTTTTTGTAATCATCTCTTTCTCATCTGTGGCATTTATCATGGGACAGAGAAACCACTACAAGATTCTTAAATCCATGGCATATACCAGATTCATAATTCTTCTTTTGTTTCTGATCCTGATGTTGTTTATTTATCCCCATACAAGAGGGACTCTCTCATCACTCATTGCGATGCCTGTGGCGGTAGTGGTAAACGAATACATGCTCAATTACACAAAAAGCAACAAGCATCAGATTCAGTTTATAATTCTACTGATTCTCATACTAGTGGCAATAGTCTCAAATTTGCTGTGATTTCCCATTTTTGTTAATATTTAGATTTTTTTTGTTATAAAGTTGAAGCAAATAGTTATATATTTGAATAACTAACTATGTAACAATCTATGAAACTAATTCGTATTCTTGTTCTGACGGGCATTCTATTGGCTGTCACTTTTTCATTTTCATTTGCACAATCAGATTTCAGAAAAGGCTTTATCGTTACCAGTGAGGGAGATACGCTTTCCGGACTCATTGATTACAGGGGCGATCTGTTAATGGGTGATCAGTGTACATTCCGCGTGTCAGAAGAAGAAGATCCAAAAGTCTATGCACCCGGCGAACTCAGAGAGTACTTTTTTGATGGCGGAAAACACTTTGTTTCCCGAAAAGTCAAGAGGGGAGAGAGATTTCTCCAGATTCTGTTCAAGGGAGCCATTGATTTATACTACACCAGATATATTGACAAGTCGACATATTTTATAGATAAAAGCGGGTTATCTCTGGTTGAGCTGCCATATGACGAAAGTATCATTGATATGAATCAGAGCAAATATGAGTTCAAGTCTACAAAGCATATCGGAATTCTGCTTCACTATATGTCTGATGCTCCTTCAATGGAGAAGGAAATTATAGAGTTAACAACACCAACAGATGCAGACCTTCTTAATTTGGTTAAAAAATATTCTGAGACAGTCGGGAATGCAAAAGAGTCTGTTGAGTTTGCCAATAACAGAACAAAATTTGTAATAGATGCTGGTGTGGCAACCGGTCTGGTTATGACCAAAAATACCTCAGTAACTCTTGCAACACGAAATCTCCAGTATGGCATTTATCTTCAGGTATGGGTTCCGGGTGCTAACGAAAAGGTGTTTGTCCGTACTGGAGTCTCAAAAGGCTGGATTATGGCAGAAAAGTACTTCGAACATGAATATGTAGCTGTAGATGTGTACAAAATTCCAATAATTTTCCAGTATCAGTATCCCAGAGGAAAAGTAAGACCTCGCTTTGGTTACGGCTTCACAATCACCAACTATCTGCCATGCATCAATACTGCAACAGCCGGTGTCGACATCAAACTTAATAAGAACTTCACCATTTCACTCTTTGCAGATGTAGATTTCATACCAGACATCAAGATCTTCGCCATTCCCAAAGAGTACATGGCCACCTCAATAATTGGCAGCTTTACCTACAGATTCAGTCTCTGATCTATTAGTTCAGATCTCTCTTCGATTTGCGGTATTAGTTTGAAAACACCCATGCGGCCTTAACCACCTACAAATCTGCGATTAATAATTTGTCCTGACAGGTCATCTGTCAGGACAAATTGCTATTTAATGATTGTCAGCAAGTTACAGCGATACGGTACCTGCAAAAATCACACTGGGTCAAAGAGCCAAACTAAAACCAGCTAAGGGAAACAGAGCCTTTCGTGCAGAGATGAAAAACCTTTGCCGAAGGCTAACTCTCGCCGGGCATCCAGCCCGGCACCATTAAATCTAATCACAGAGCCGGTTTCGCCCCAATTTCCATTTCTAACCCGCATGGCTGTAACTCGCAGACAATCAGCCAACAGCACTTTGTCCCCGCGGATCATCCGCTGGGACAAAGTGCCACTCATTGACAAAGAGCAGGTTACGGTCATGCGGGTAGCCGGTTTTCCCTGACAGCAATGATGAAACTTAAACCAGTCAGCAGAAACAGCGATTAAAAAACATGCGTTGCAGAACCTGGACATGCAATATCAGAAATAAAAAAAGTGCCCGAAATAATCGGACACTTTTCATTTAAAATATACGGCGAACCGCTTATTTGGTGGTTCTGCCCGGATATTGCTTAAGTGCAACTTCGAGGCATTTCATTGCAGCTTTGAGGTCTTCAACTTTGAGGACATATGCGATACGAACTTCGTCTGTGCCTTTGCCAGGAGTTGCGTAGAAACCGGCAGCAGGTGCAACCATTACTGTCTGGTTTTCGTAGCTGAACTCTTCAAGGAGCCACTGAGCAAATTTGTCGCTGTCGTCAATTGGAAGTCTTGCTACGGCGTAGAAGGCACCCATTGGTTTAGGGCAGAATACACCCTCCATTTTGTTAAGGGCCTCTATGAGTACATCTCTTCTGTTCATATACTCAGAGCGTACACCATCAAAATACTCCTGAGGAGTGTTAAGTGCGCCTTCGGCAGCAATCTGTCCGTAAGCAGGAGAGCAGAGGCGGGCCTGAGCAAACCTGAGAACACCTGACATAACCTCCTTGTTGTGAGAAACGATAGCACCAATGCGAACTCCGCAAAGACTATATCTTTTTGATACAGAATCAATGAGAATCACATTTTGTTCAAGTCCGGGCACATGCATTGCAGAGAAGTGAGGTTCGTCTGTGTAGCAGAACTCTCTGTAAACTTCGTCTGAATAGAGGAAAATGTCATGTTTCTTTGCTATCTCACCAAGTCTGATGATTGACTCTTTTGTGTAGAGAGAACCTGTAGGGTTGCCCGGGTTGCAGACAATGATACCCTTGGTCTTTGGTGTGATGTATTTTTCGAACTCGCTGATGTCAGGAAGAGCAAATCCAGATTCGATAGTTGTAGGAACAGGCACAAGCTTAACATCATTTTGCAGGGCAAAAGAGTTGTAGTTTGTGTAAAATGGCTCCATTACGATAACCTCGTCGTCCGGGTTGCAGGTAACTGCAAGAGCAATCTGAAGAGCCTCGCTGCCACCTGTTGTAATATTAATATCTGCAGCCGTTACATTAATGTTGATTCCCTGATAGTATTTTGCAAGCCCCTCTCTGTAGGTTTCAAAACCGGCACTGTGCGGGTAAGAAACGAGATCAAGAGTATTGTTTTTAACCGCATCAAGCGCCTCTTTAGGTGATGCGATATCTGGCTGGCCAATGTTCAGGTGATATACCTTTATGCCTCTCTTCTTTGCAGCCTCTGCATAAGGTACAAGTTTTCTGATTGGTGAAGCAGGCATCGTTTTTGCCTTTTTCGAAAGTGTAAGCATTTCTGAAAAATTTAATATAGTTATTTTATTAGTTCGTGTAAAAATCCCTCAATTGCAGGCTGCATCTGTGCAGTTCTTGCCTGATAGTTGTTTGTAAGTATTGCAAAATAGTACATTCCGCCGTTTTTTCTCTCTGCATACCCTGCATAACACCTCACACTTGAGAGAGAGCCGCTTTTGGCATGTAATCTCTTTTTGTCAGCGGGATTTGCTTTGCTTAGAACATTTTGCAGCGTTCCAGGCCCTCCCGGTTGTGGCAAACTTTCAAAAAACAATTCAAAGTTATCGTTTTTTTCTTTCAATTTCGCGAAATAATTGCAGAAAAATCTGGCAGAGACATAATTCTGTCTTGATAAACCGCTCCCGTCAATCTGCGAAAAGCCCCGCAAAGGAAGCCCCATTGAGCTCATCAGACGGGTGACCGCAACTCTTGAAGAGTCATAAGAGCCAACCCCGGTTAGCTCTTTTCCCAGAGTTTTGTAAAGAGTCTCAGCATAAAAATTGTTGCTTATCCTGTTGGTCACATTTACTATTCTGAAAAGTTCAGGTGAATATGTTTCGCCAATTATATTAATCTGATCCTGAGGAACTACGCAATAACTTTCTGCATCATATGCCAGAGGATTACTCTCTACTCCGCGCTGCTTGAGAAACTTTCTGAACTCCTCTGCACACGCTACTGCGGGAAACTTGGCAGAACCTGTAAATGTAACAGTATCCCTTCCCTGAGGAATTGTTCCTGTAAACTTAACAGTTCTGGATAGTTCCGTAACTCTGTAGTCTGTGCCTGAACCTCTCTGGCCGGGAGCAGTTACTACCTCGTTTCTGATTGTAAGCCCAGGAATAACAGGGTATACGCCGGCAATAACAGCAGGAGAGCCCGCTCCGCCCGAATGAGTAAACCTGAACTCCTGCTGATTCTCCATAAAAGAGAGTCCGGACGGGCCGCTTCCGAAGGTTGGGCCGAGATTGCTGATTGCCCAGCTGCCCGGTACAATCTCATTTTCAAAGTAGCGGTCGTCGCCAATTATATTTCCTGATATTTTTGTAATACCAGCAAGGCTGATTGCCTTAGCCCACTCGCCAAAAACGGAGTCAACGGGGTAGGCAACAGTATCCCTGGAGCCAAGGGTGGGGTCGCCTCCGCCAACAATGTAGAGATCTCCGTAAAGGATTCCATCCCTTATCTCTCCTGTATATCCCACTTTAGTTCTGAATCTGTAATCCGGACCCAGCACCTTCATAGCCAGCCCTGTTGAAATTGTCTTCATTGTTGAGGCAGTAAGCAGGGGCATATCGGGATTCCAGGAGGCAACAGTTTTGCCGTTTTCGTCTGTGACCATAATTCCAACAACAGAGTTGGAGAAAAGTGTGTCTTTTTTGAGCTGATCTACATACTTCTGAATGTTGTTCTTTTGTGCGACACCATCCATACTGCTGAGCATGAGTGAGAGAAGTGTCACAAAAACGGCTGCCTGTTTCATATTTTTAAGATTTTGGGGTTTATGCAAATGTATAAAAAATGGGGCTTATTTTTTAAATTTTAGTTACATTTGCCCGATTAATAACCCCCAATCAAATATTTCAAAAATGAGCAGCTTTAGAAAACGAGCTCTTGACGAGTTTGCAACCCACAAGCCGGAACGGTTCTTTGTTGAAAATCAGCCGGTATCGCAGTATTTCGGTCAAAATGTATTTGACGTTGAAAAGATGCGCCGATACCTTTCGGCAGAAGCTTTTGAAGCTGTCCAGGCAGCAATCAATGAAGGTCTGAAAATTGAAAGGGGTGTTGCCAACCAGATAGCATCGGGCATGAAGGCATGGGCGGTGGAAAACGGCGCAACACACTATACCCACTGGTTTCATCCGCTTACCGATGCCACAGCAGAGAAGCACGAGGCATTTGTAGACCCTTCGAAGAACGGAGGAGTTTTTGAAAACTTCCGCGGCGAGGCACTTGTTCAGCAGGAACCAGATGCATCAAGTTTCCCTCACGGAGGTCTCAGGAACACATTCGAAGCCCGCGGATATACCGCATGGGACCCGACTTCCCCTGCATTTATAATTGATCAGACTCTTTGCATCCCAACAGTATTTGTTTCATATACAGGAGAGTCTCTTGACCAGAAAACTCCACATCTGAAATCTCTCCAGGCACTGGACAAGGCTTCGGTAGAACTTGTTCAGATGTTTGACCCTGCTGTTAAAAGGGTTAATTCAGTTCTTGGAATTGAGCAGGAGTATTTTCTTGTAGACGAGGCGCTCTTCCGTGCAAGACCTGATCTGATGCTCTGCAACAGAACACTGCTTGGACACACATCTGCAAAGGATCAGCAGCTCGAGGACCACTACTTTGGAGCTATTCCTTCAAGGGTAATGGCATTCATGAAAGACTTCGAGACCGAAGCTTACAAACTGGGCGTGGTTCTCAAAACCCGACACAACGAAGTTGCTCCTAACCAGTTTGAATTTGCACCTTATCATGCAGAGGCAAACCTCTCTGTAGACCACAATCTCATGATGATGATTCTCATGAGAAAGATTGCCAAGAAACATAAACTGAAAGTAATATTCCATGAAAAACCATTTGCAGGCATAAACGGCTCCGGCAAACACTGCAACTGGTCTATGGTAACAGATAAAGGAACCAACCTTCTTTCTCCCGGCAAAACACCGGGCAAGAACCTGCAGTTTCTGAGCTTCTTTGTATCAGTAATAAGGGCAGTATATGAGCATCACCACCTGCTTATGGCAAGTGTTGCCAACCTCAATAACTCGTACCGCCTTGGCGGAAACGAGGCTCCGCCTGCAGTTATGTCTGTCTTTGTAGGAAGAACACTTTCAGGTGTTCTGGATTCAATTGAGCAGATGTCTACAAATCATATCACTGAAAAGGAGATTGATAACAGAATGAATGTTGTTGGCAAGATTCCCGAGATTCTTCCTGACAACACAGACAGAAACAGAACCTCTCCGTTTGCATTTACAGGCAACAGGTTTGAGTTTCGTGCCGTTGGCTCATCAGTAAACGTAGCATCATCTATGTACATACTGAATGCAGCAGTTGCTCAGCAGATTACAAGATTCAGAAAACTTGCACAGGCGAGAATCGCAAAGGGAGCTTCTCAAAATGAGGCACTGCTTGAGACAATCAGGGAGTTTATTATAGAATCGAAACTCATAAGATTTGAAGGAAACGGATACAGCAAGGAGTGGCACGAAGAGGCTATCAGCAGAGGCCTTAAAGGCATCTCAAATGTGCCGGAGGCATATAAAGCATACCTTGAGGAGAAGACAATCAGCCTTTTAAAGGAGACTGATGTTCTAACAGAGAGAGAGGTTGAGGCGCGCTTTGAGGTTATGAATGAGATTTACCTCAAGAAACTTCAGATTGAGGCAAGGGTTTTGGGAGATCTCACAATCAACCACATTATCCCGACAGCAATCAAGTTCCAGAATTCACTTATCCAGAATGTTGTGGGTATCAAGGAGCTCTTTGGCCCTGAAAAATACAAGACTATGTCAGAGAGACAGCTTGTTGCCATTGAGAAGATATCCGGATACATTCAGGTTCTCAGAGAAGATTTCCACGGTCTCATTGAGGCTAGAAAATCTGCAAACCAGATAGAGAGCTATTCGGAGAGGGCGATGGTCTATTCAAATACTGTTCTTCCTTACATGGAGAAGATCAGAAGAGTTGTAGACAAACTGGAGATGGTAGTGGATGATGAACTGTGGCCGCTTCCAAAATACAGGGAGTTGCTGTTTTTAAGATAATAATCAGGAAAAAGATATGACGCAAAAGGGTACTGAAGCACAAAAGTATGCACTGAGAGGGGTTTCGTCTTCGAAGGCAGATGTTCACAAAGCAATTGAAAATGTAGACAAGGGGCTCTACCCCCGTGCATTTTGCAAAATTGTGCCGGACTATCTTACCGGAGATCCTGAATATGCACTTGTTATGCATGCAGACGGAGCAGGGACAAAATCATCCCTTGCATATGCATACTGGAGGGAGACAGGCGACCTTAGTGTCTGGAGGGGAATTGCTCAGGATGCTGTTGTGATGAACACAGACGACCTCATTTGCGTTGGTGTCACTGACGAAATTGTTCTCTCATCAACAATTGGCAGAAACAAAAACAGAATCCCCGGAGAGGTTATCTCAGAAATCATCCGGGGAACCTCTGATTTTGCTGCCAAAATGGCTTCATACGGGGTAAATATCAGACTTACAGGCGGAGAGACAGCAGATGTGGGAGACCTTGTTCAGACTGTAATAGTTGATTCTACTGTTTGTGCCAGAATAAAAAGAGCAGATGTCATAGACAATGCCCGCATTTCGGCGGGAGATGTAATTATTGGCCTCAGTTCATATGGTAAGGCGGTTTACGAAGATGAGTACAATGGCGGAACAGGCAGCAATGGTCTTACTTCTGCAAGACATGACCTCTTCTCTTCTGAAGTTGGTGCAAAGTATCCAGAGACATATGACCAGAACATTCCCTCTGAGGTTGTCTATACAGGCAGCAAACAGCTGACTGAAACAGAACCTGAGACAGGAATAACATACGGAAAACTTCTGCTCTCTCCAACCAGAACCTATGCTCCGGTTATAAAGGAGATGCTTGAAAAGCACCGCAATAATATTCACGGAATGGTTCACTGTTCAGGCGGTGGCCAGACCAAGGTTTTGCACTTTGTGGAGGGTGTCAGAATTGTTAAGGACAACATGTTTCCGGTACCTCCGCTCTTCAGGGCAATCCAGGAGGAGTCTGCAACACCGTGGAAGGAGATGTACACAGTTTTCAATATGGGACACAGAATGGAGATCTATGCTAGTGAAGAGGCTGCTCAGGGACTTATTGAAGTTTCCCGCAAGTTCGGAATTGACGCACAGATAATCGGACGCGTGTACGAATCGGCAGAAACAGAAGTTACAATCAAATCTCAATATGGCGAATTTTCATACGGTAAGTAGATTTGCGGGAGCGGCACTGGTCACTCTTGCTCTTGCGTGGGGATGCAGCGGAGAGAACTCAGGGGCATCTGCAGAGATGCCAATTGGAATGTTTGACTCAGGAACCGGTGGTCTCACTGTAATGGAGGCGTTTCTGGCCCTGGACGAATTTGACAACACATCCGGACAGCCCGGAGCAGACGGCATTCCGGATTACAGCGGAGAGCATTTTAACTTTCTGGCAGACCAGGCAAATATGCCTTACGGAGTATATAATGCCGAGGGAAAGGGAGATTTTCTGAAGGAACTCATTCTGAATGATGCAAAGTTTCTTACCACTGTGCCAAATAACAACAAGATTATTGTTGTCGCCTGCAATACAGCTACTGCCTACGGACTGTCAGATATTGACGGCTACCTTAAGCAGACCGGGACCGGAGTAAGAGTAATTGGAGTAATCAATGCTGCTGTCAAGGCACTTATGGAGAATATTCCCGCCGGTGAGAAAAGTGCTGCAGGAGTTATGGCAACTGCAGGTACTATATCCTCAGGTGGTTATGAAAGAACAATTCTTGAGGCATTTAAAGAGCGGGGTGATTCTCTGATGCCACTGGTATTCAATCAGGCGGGTGTCGGCTTTGCTGAGGCTGTTGATATGGAGCCCAATTTCCTTAAAACCGGAGCAAATGCTCCAAGGGAGGAGTATAAAGGGCCATCTGCAGGAGAGGGGGATGGCAAAATCGATCCTGCACTTATGGATGTTTACAGATTTGACAGATCCGGCAATGCACTGCTTACCGGCAGGGGAGCAGACGGGAAAGAGATAATTCAGCTTAACTCAGCAGGAAACTATGCCCGTTACCATCTTGTCTCGCTGGTTGAAAAACTTAGAAAAGAGGGATCGGGAGTTCAGATGAAAAACATCATTCTGGGATGCACACACTATCCGTATCTTCTGGACACACTGGTAAAGGTTGTATCTGAGCTTCGTGAACTGAAGGTTGACGGTAAATATCCGTACAGAGATCTTTTGCCTGAAAAGGTAAACTTCATTGATCCTGCAAAATATGTGGCAATAGAGAGTTATATCGCTCTCAGGGAAGATAATCTCCTTGCCCGCAGAGAGGGAGAAACCACTCTTAAGAGTTTCATCAGCGTGCCTGCCCCGGGAACCGACCCTGCCATGCTTGACGAAAGAGGAGGATTTACATACAGCTTTAAATACGGAAGAAAAACCGGTGAAGCTGACAAAACATACATTATAGAAGAGCTGCAGAAAAGGCATATGCCGGTAGAAAGCATAGAGCGAATAAGGGAGCGCCTGCCCCTTACTTTCAGCTTAATGAAAATAGATTAAAGAAGATGATTTTTAAACCAACCATTTCGCCCGAAGAGCTTGAAAACCTTAAGGTTGCGGAATTCAGCGGGGAGGTGATTATAGTCGATAAGGAGAACGAAGACTATTATGAAGCTTTGGAATACCTCTCCAGACAAAAGATTTTGGGATTCGATACAGAGACAAAGCCTGTCTTTCAGGCAAATGTAAAGCGTAACGGAGTTGCTTTGCTGCAGCTCTCAGGAGGAGAAAGGGCATATATATTCAGGCTGACAGAGATTGGAATGCCGGAGTCGCTGTGTAAAATCCTCTCAACAAAGAAAATTCTTAAAGTAGGTGCTGCAGTTAATGAAGATATCAAAGGTCTGCAGAGATATACCAAGTTTATTCCCCGTGGCTTTGTCGACCTTCAGGCAGAGGGAGCAGGATGGGGAATCAAGGAAAAGAGTGTCAGAAAAATGGCTGCAATTATAATGGGATTAAGGGTTTCAAAATCTCAGCAGTTATCAAACTGGGAGGCAGAGGTTCTGACTCAGGGACAAATAAGCTATGCGGCTATTGACGCATGGGTGTGCAGGCAGATGTATCTTAAACTGCTCAGTACTCCAAAACCAATATTGACAGAAGATGGGAAAGATAATACTTAAAAAGGGAAGAGAGGAGTCTGTAAAAAGGTTTCACCCCTGGATTTTCTCCGGCGGGATACTCAAAAATGAAGGGAAGATAAACGAGGGAGATTTGGTTGAGGTTCTCTCATTTGGAGGAGAGACTCTTGGCTGGGGACATTTTCAGATTGGATCCATTGCTGTGAGAATGCTCTCTTTTGGTGAGGAGGTGCCGGGCCGGGATTTCTGGAAAAAGAGGCTCACTGCGGCATACAAACTCAGAGAGAGTACAGGCCTCATTCGTGAGGATAACAATGCATACAGGTTAATTCACGGAGAGGGAGATTCCCTTCCCGGACTTATCGTTGATATTTACAATGATACAGCTGTAATACAAGCACATTCGGCAGGAATGTTCCTGAGCAGGAATGAGATATCACAGGCACTTACAGAAGTATACGGAGATAAAATAAAGGCAGTTTACGACAAAAGCGCAGCTACTGCACCATTCAAGGCCGGGCTTGAACTTAATGATACATATCTTTACGGATCGCAATCAACTCACGGCTCTGTACTGGAGAATGGTAAAATCTTCCTGATTGACTGGGAGACCGGACAAAAAACCGGTTTTTTCCTTGACCAGAGAGATAACCGTGCGCTGGTGGGCAGCTACTCTGCAGGCAGACGTGTACTCAACCTATTCTGCTATACGGGCGGATTCAGCATATATGCCCTTGCATCCGGAGCGGCTTCCGTTGACTCAGTAGACAGCTCCCGCAAAGCAGTTGATATGCTTGAGAGAAATATTGAGGCTAACCGTGAGGCAGGAATAATTCCCGCAGGGACTAAACATGAGTCTTACTGTGAGGATGCTATTGAGTTCATGAGGAATTCTGGCGACAACAAATATGACCTTATTATTGTAGACCCGCCTGCTTTTGCAAAACACAGGGGGGCACTCCCCAATGCACTCAGGGCATATCAGAAACTTAATGCTGCAGCCATATCAAGAGTGGCTCCGGGTGGAATAATCTTCACCTACAGCTGTTCTCAGGTTGTAGACAAAATCTCATTTGCAGAGGCGGTATTTTCTGCAGCTGCTTCAACCGGAAGAAATGTCAGAATTCTGCACAGACTTACCCAGCCGGCAGACCATCCTGTAAATATTTATCATCCGGAAGGAGAGTATCTTAAGGGGCTTGTTATTTATGTAGAGTAAACGCAAATAAGCCCAATACTAAACTTAACTAAACAAAACTTAACTTGATCTGAACAATGGAAAATCTGGAAATACCAAAAGGAACCAAGAGTGAAATCTATGCTGCCCTTTTACCGCAGATAACAGCTCTTACAGAGGGGGAGAGCGATCCTGTCGCAAACATGGCCAATATCTCTGCTGCACTCAGAGAAGCATTCGGTTTCTGGTGGGTTGGGTTTTACATTGTAAGGGCCGATTCATCCCCGTTTGGCAAATCTCTTGTTCTGGGGCCGTTTCAGGGTCCTGTTGCATGTACAAGAATTGCTTACGGCAGGGGTGTGTGCGGAACCTCATGGAAGGAGGAGAGGACAGTTATTGTTCCAGATGTGGAGCAGTTTCCGGGTCATATTGCATGCAGCTCCCTTTCTAAATCTGAGATTGTGGTTCCGGTTTTTCGTAACGGAGAGGTTACAGCTGTGCTGGATATTGATTCTGCTGAGCTTAATACCTTTGACGAGACAGACCGTACCTGGCTGGAGAAGCTTCTGTCATCTGCCATTGTTCTGTAATAACTAACAGATTATCAGGCAAAGTTATGAAAAGGTTACTCTTTGTGCTTATATCTCTTGCCGCTTTAATTTCCTGCGGAAGAGAGTCACTTTCGCTTACTGAAGGCGTTTCTGAGGAGCTGGCCATAGCCAGGTTTTCAAATATCTCTGAACTTACCTACGACCTGGATTTTTCGATTCCCGCAGACAAAGATTCTGCAATAGAGTCAAAGATGACCATTGGCCTTAACCTACTTAACAGAGAGGATATTATACTGGACTTCAGGCACGACTCTCTTGTCCCTGTTAAAACCCTTACAGTTAATGGCAAAAAGTCAAAATTCAGCTTTAAAAAGGAGCACATTGTAATTCCCCGCAGGCATCTTAAGGCCGGTGCAAATTCCATAGAAATCGAATTTATTGCAGGTGAACAATCTCTTAACAGAAGGGATGATCTCATATATACCCTTCTGGTTCCTGACAGAGCCAGGACACTGTTCCCATGCTTCGACCAGCCGGATTTAAAGGGGCGTTACTCACTTTCGCTTAATCTGCCGGAGGGTTGGATTGCCGTAGCCAACGGCAAACAACTTTCACAGACCGCCAGCAGAGTTGTATTTGCATCTACGGAACCTCTGCCAACATACCTTTTCTCATTTGTTGCCGGTAAACTCAGTAAATATGATGTTTCGAGGGACGGAAGAAATATCTCAATATACCACCGTGAAAGTGACCCTGCCAGAATTGCGCAGTGCGACATAATAGGGGATCAGATTTTCAGCTCGCTTGAGTGGCTTGAGAATTACACAGGAGTAGCATACCCGTTCTCAAAATATGATATTGCAATTATTCCGGGCTTCCAGTACGGAGGAATGGAGCACGCCGGTGCAACCCTCTATTCAGACAGAACTCTCTTTACCGGAGAGAATCCCACCACATCTGAAAAGCTTGAGCGGGCAAAGCTGATAGCTCATGAGACTGCCCACATGTGGTTTGGGGACTATGTTACCATGAAGTGGTTCAATGATGTCTGGACAAAGGAAGTTTTTGCCAACTGGTTTGCAATTCAGATGGTTGCTCCTATGTTTCCGGATATTGACCACAGACTCTCTTTCATTGATTCATATTTTCCCCCTGCCTATGCAGAGGACAGAACTGCAGGTTCAAATCCTGTTCAGCAGGAGCTTGACAACCTTGCAAATGCCGGGCTTGTTTACGGAAATATAATTTATAACAAGGCTCCTGTTGTTATGGAGATGCTTATAGAAAAACTGGGCAGAGAGACCTTCAGGGAGGGAATCCGCAGGTATCTGAAAAAATATGCATACTCAAATGCAACCTGGGACAATCTTATAGAGATTCTGGATTCACTTACTGAAGAGAATCTTCAATCCTGGAGCAATGTCTGGATTAAGGAGAAGGGTCGGCCGGAAATCTCATTCACTGTAAAGGACAGTATTATTACATCATCCCTGAGAGATCCGTTTGACAGGGGATTGGTATGGGAGCAGAGTCTCACCAATGAGCTTTCTAAAAGCGGGAATGTAATTCCTAACACAGACGGCCGCGGATACGGACTCTTTGTGCTGGATAGTGCCTCCGCTGCTGAAATTATTCAGAATATCTCCGCTTACCCGGCTGTAAAAAGAATCTCATCACTTGTAAACCTGCACGAAAATATGCTTGCAGGGTATGTCAGGCCATCTGTGTACATAGAGATGCTTTGCACGATTCTGGAAAAAGAGAACGAAATGCAGATCTTTTCAAGGGCTGCCGGTTATCTGACATCTTCAGTTATACTTTTTGACAGGGAGAAAATAACCGGAGGGCCCGGAAGGGCAGAGGAGCTCCTCTGGAAAATCGCCTCCACCCCCGGAAAAGGCGAGAGGTCAATTACAGCCTTCCGGGCCCTCACCGAGATTGCTAACGACAGCATATCTGCAGAGAGGGTATTCGGCCTCTGGAAGAATCCAAAACAGTTCAGACACCTGTCGATAAGCGAACGGGATCTTACCAGGACAGCTTATGAAATGGCACTGAGATTTCCTTCCAGATATAATGAAATTCGTCAGTTACAGCTCGGAAGAATCACAGGTAAAGACAGACGGGAGGAATTTCTTTATATATACCCTTCACTCTCACCGCAAGTCCAAACCAGGGATTCTGTATTTGCCGCACTTCTGAAAGCAGAAAACAGGGGTATTGAACCATGGACAACCTCTTCCCTGGGGTATCTGAACCACTTTACCAGGAGAGAAGAGTCTGTAAAATACATTCTCCCTGCACTGGAAATACTTCCTGAAATTCACAAAACCGGAGATATATTTTTCCCGAGAAACTGGCTCAGGTCTCTTCTTGCAGGACATACCGCAAAGGAGGCATCTGATGTGGTAAATACATTTCTGGCCGGAGAAGTTACACTTCAGCCAATGCTCAGGGGGAAGGTCCTGCAGCAATCTGACCATATAATCAATCTTAAAGCTAAACCCTGAGATGAAAAATCAGAAGAGAGCTGTACTGCTTGCATCGTTTGTAGTTCTGTTCTGGGCTACTGTAGCCACTGCATTCAAGATTGCACTGGCGGGCATGCCTGCTCTTACACTTCTTCTGATAGCCTCCATAACAGCTCTTATTGTCTGCATAGCAGAACTTGCATACAGAGGGAAGCTCAGGGGTGCAATAGCTGAATTAAAAAGCCTTTCGGTCACAAAAAGGTCACTTTGGCAGGGTTTTATGAACCCTTTCGTTTACTATCTGATACTCTTTGAAGGATATTCACTTCTACCGGCTCAGATTGCCCAGCCGCTCAATTTCTCATGGCAGGTTGTTCTGATTATCCTGATGGCTGTTTTCATGAAACAGAAGATACGCCTGATGCAGGGGCTTGGCGTTATGGTCAGCTTTGGCGGAATCATCATGCTCTCCATGAATAATTCGGCAGATATCTCAGGTTCCCTCTCAGTACCCGGTCTGATGCTCATAATGGCCAGCACTGTAATATGGGCTGTCTACTGGATGCTAAAGATTGACAAATCATCTGACCCGGTGGTTGAACTCTTTCATAATTTTCTTGCGGGTTCTCTGTTTCTGCTCATCGCCTTTTTGCTGTTTCCGTCTCCGATGCCTCAGACAAAACCTTTTCTTGCTGCCGTTTATGCCGGAATCTTTGAAATGGGAGTTACCTTCATTCTCTGGAACAGAGCCCTGAATATGGCAGAAAACAGAGTTACTGTAACTCAGATGATCTATCTGGCTCCGCTGCTTTCATTTATGCTGATTCACCTTATACTTGGGGAAACAATCGGGATTCTCACATTCGGAGGTCTTTTTCTGATAATAGGAGGGATTTTGTTAAGTAATACAAGGCTTAAAAGGGAGAAAGAGGCTCACAGAATTTTGGCAGATAAAAAATAATTCATACATTTGCAGCCCTAACCACGGTACCATGGCCGAGTGGCTAGGCAGCGGTCTGCAAAACCGCGTACAGCAGTTCGAATCTGCTTGGTACCTCAAAAAAAAACCGTTCAGGAGTTAATTCCGGAACGGTTTTTTTCTTTTGCAAATATCTGTTTTTCTACAACTCTTCAAAATTTACGTCAGTAAATGACTGTGTTCCAGCCTCCCTGCCTGCTCTTTCCGGAACTGCAGGAGCATTTTCCCTGATGTATTTTATAATATCTTCGAGACCTTGTGAAAATTTTTCAAAATCTTCCTTGTACAGAAATATTTTGTGCTTGTCATAAACGAATCTCCCATCGCGGTCCAGCCTTCTTTTGCTTTCTGTGATTGTAAGGTAGTAATCGTTGTTCTTAGTTGCCTTTACGTCAAAGAAGTAGGTGCGTTTTCCGGCTCTCACCGGTTTTGAAAAAACATCGTCTCCGTTGCGCTCCTGTGAGTCATTAATGTCAAAGTCTTCGAAGTACATTTTTGTTTAATTTAGATTTCCCTGACAAAGATAAAATTATTTTTTGTGCACAAAAACCTATCTTTGCAAAATATTAGATTATTTAAAGTTTTTTATGATTAACAGAAGATTAATAAGGGTAAAGGTTTTCAAGATACTTTTCGGAAGAGTTAACTCCGAATCTGGATCACTAACCGGAGCTGTCAACGACCTTATGACAAGTTGCGAAAAGAGCCTTGAACTTTACTATTTTATTCTCTCTCTGCCAGTTGCCGTTAAAAAGGTGGCCGAAGGGAAGATAGAGGCAGGTTTGAAAAAGTACCACCCTACAGCAGAAGAGGCAAATCCAAATCTGAGATTTGTTCAGAATGCGTTTATTTCCAAGCTCGAAGAGAATGAAGAGCTCATCAGGTTTTGTGAAAAGCGCGGACTCAGCTGGAACGATCACTCATCACTTGTTAAAAAGATTTACGCATCTCTTGTAGCTTCTGACTACTACAATGAGTACATGAATGCAGAAGTTTCAGGTTTTGAAGCAGACGCAGCACTTATATCCCGTTTTTTCGAAGAGGAACTTGAAGAAAATGACGAACTTCACGCTACGCTCGAAGATCTCTCACTCTTCTGGACAGACGATCTTGAGTATGTTGTAAATGTAATTACCAAGAAGATCTCTTCACAAAAACAGAATTCAAGACTCAATCATC
>ERZ1645189.134-NODE-134-length-17827-cov-5.764855_pt1 | contig 17827 bp, 17 predicted proteins | sample MGYA00575350_ERZ1645189 | MGnify/ENA primary metagenome ERZ1645189 (study PRJEB40845, sample SAMN11283421) | freshwater sediment metagenome | isolation source: river sediment | host: Sediment | place: India: Jajmau, Kanpur | collected 2015-12-17 ...
TATTTCCCCAAAGACAATACTGAGTATTTTGAACAGGTGGATATGAACCTTGTCGATTGGCTGCGCCAATACTCGACCGAGAAAGCCGAAAGCTTTATACGTGGATACTTGGGGCGTATGCTCTTCTCCGGCGAAGAAGCCTTAAAAGAGGCACAGGTCTTATCTGGTGGAGAACGAGTGCGTTGCATGCTGTGCAAAATGATGCTAAGCAATGCCAATGTGCTTTTGCTCGATGAACCGACCAACCACCTGGATCTGGAATCCATCACATCGCTCAATGATGGCCTCATCGCTTTTCCAGGGACCATTATTTTTGCTTCTCACGATCACGAGTTTGTGCAAACCATAGCCAACCGAATTATTGAAATGACCCCTCAAGGCCTTATCGATAAGAGAATGACCTACGATGAGTATCTTGAAGTGAATTAATTGTAAAAACCCCTACTACCATGCCTGTATCGGTAGTAGGGGTTCAATTTTGCTATTTCGTTGTCAAATGCTTCTCGTATACTATTTTATGATCCCCAGTATCATAATAATCTTTGAAAATAGCGACTTCACGATACCCGTGTTTGGCGTAAAAGCGACGAGCAGCAATATATGGTTCTCTCGATGACGTTTCAATATAAATTTTTTCGCCTTTTTGACGCAGAATTTGATTTTCTGTCAAATGGATTAATTGACTCCCTATTTCTCTTCGGGAATACTTTGGATCCACGACAATCCAATATAAATCATAGCGATTTCTAGTGCATGGAATTTCCCCATAACAAGTATAACCAACGATCTGATTTTGCATATAACAAGCCACAAAATGATACCCACTTGTGCTTGCTCCATTTAACAAATGTTCTTGTGCCAGCTCTTCTGCGATTTGCACCTCGTGATCATAAAAAGCTCCCGTATCCGAAGTGATACGTCGTATAACCCGATCATCCCCCGGTTGAAGACCATATTCGAACCGCAATTCCTGATTATTCATCACGTACCTCCAACATGGCAAGTAGTATATCTTTGAAATTCAAACCCCATTTTCGTGCAATGTTATGAAACCCGTAGAAACTAGGATTCGCATTGACCTCCAATACCCATACAGTTCCCCAACGATCTACTCTGAAATCTATGCGACCTAAGCCATTCAAGCCACATATTTCCCAGCATTGTAAAGCCATTTTCTGCAATTCCTCTACCAGATTGGCATCGGTATCTACGAAGTCATAACTTTCTTTCACATGCTCATATTCAAACGTGTTCTCTGTCCACTTGGCATCATAATTGATGATTTTCTCTTTATGCCTTTGCTCAAAACCTTCAAATACCCATTCGTAAGGAGGAAGAACAGTAGGGTTATCTTTGGGACCAAAAATACACACATTGAACTCTCTTCCTTCAATGAAGTGCTCTGCAAACAAATCCAGAGACGTTTTCTCCTCAATACTTTTCATTCGCTCTTGGAGCTCCACTTGGGAATGTACAAGCAAAACCGAATCATCCTGTAAGCCAACGGAAGCATCTTCACTTGTGGCTTTGACGATGTATTTTTGGTTGGGTGTAAATCTGGTCCAATCTTCCTCTGCAATCCATGGGGAGGTTCTAACACCACGGGCTTCTAGTAGCAACTTTGTTTGAACCTTATGGGTAGTCAACTCTAGAGAAGCAGAGGAACACCCACTAAACGGCAACCGATAGGTCTCTAAGATACGAGCGACTCGAAAAACCAAATCCTTATGATTGGGTTCAGAATCCACAAGGTTCACCACTTTTAGGTTGGGATTCTCTACAAAATGCCGATGAATGGTTTCTATGCTCGATAGTTGAAAAGGTAGAGTTAGAACCTTATATTGCATTTCTTTTAATTCTTCCGCTATCCAAACCGCTTGAGTATAGTTATCTATGACATCTTCCGGTGATTCCTTTGTAATTTCATTGTGAAGGATCACCACCAAAGGTTTACTCCACGACTTCGAACCATACTGGATCATAGATGTTCTCCCCATTGTAATTAATTGTGATTTCCTCACCTTCTTGAATCTCTCTCAGCGCGATAAAGTGAATCTCTTGTTGTTCAGGGAATCGCACAAACTTCGCATTGGGTTGATAAGAATGGTTATATAACGAGCCATAGCCCAGTGCAATCGCTCCGGTTTGAAATTCGCTACCCCACAAATAACAATACTCTCCCAACAGAGTCGAGCCAATACACTTCCACTCTGTTTCGTCAAAGACAAGAACCGGGGCAATCTCAATGATTTGATGTTCCGGAATACGTTCGTCTGTAAAAACCCCTTTACCCTTGCCTTCCATGTGCTTTATATAAATCGACAAAGCAAACCCTCCAAATACATTATGCTTCTGCAATTATTCTGCGAATGACTTCTGTATAACTGAATCCCGCCTGTTCTGCAGCCGCAATAAAGCCGCTTTCCCGAGGGGATATACAAGGATTTGCGTTGATCTCCAGTAACCAGGGATTTCCGTTTTCGTCAATACGATAATCCAAGCGAGCATAACCCTTTAACCTAAATGCCTTCCAACAACGGATGGACAATTCAGCAAGCTGATGTAACAAGCCCTGATCTTTGTGGTCAAATTCAAAGGCAGAAATCGAATGCTGAAACTCATAACTACCTTCATCCCATTTTGCATTATAATCTAACAGTTCGAACTTCCCTTGATCCCGGTACCCCAAAAACCGAATCTCTCCGGCAGGTAGCACGACCGGATTCCCGGAATCACCGAGCATGGAAATGCCAATTTCTCTACCACTGATGTATTTCTCAGCAAAAAATTCCATGTTTGTCGATGCGTTTCTTTTTTCAATGCACTCACGCAACGAGATACACGACTCTCCTCCTACAATGGAATCTTGATGAATCCCTATCGATGCGTCTTCATAGATGGGTTTCACGATATATAAGGGGTGGGGACTCCAATGTTTTATTTCTTGAGTGGTCATCCAGGGTGGTGTTGGAACACCAATGGCGATGAGTTTTTCTTTGGTTAGCACTTTATTTGTAGTGATCCTCAATACTTCAGCGGAATTGCCTGTGTACTTAAATAGATGGCTTTCTAATACACTTGGAATGAGATGATACTCCTGACCTTTGCCAAATTCACTCTCCACTAAATTAAAAACGAAAGCCGGTTGCAAATGGTGAAGAGAATCAATCCAGTGATCGGATGTAGGCTGAATCATCAATCGTTGTGGTTGGTACCCCAAATTCCTTAAAGAAACCTCCACTGCAGCAATTTGTTCGATCACATCCAGATCATCTTTGGTCGCATGGATGCGGACTTGATTATATAAAATTGGTATGGTTGGTAACGGTTGCATTCTACCTCTCCTTCAGCATTGTACCTGTATCATATTCTCAATCAAACGGATTATCCCTTCCCCTAATCCTCATAAAAAAAAGTGAAAACCGCAAAGGTTTTCGCTTTTTTTCTATATGACGTTGTCTCTGATGATGATTCGAATGATTTCCGGGTCAAATTGCGTTCCAGCCGCATTCATCAATTCTTGTTTGGCTCGTTCTACAGACATGACTTCTTTTCTGTAAGGTCTCGAGGAGGTCATGGCATCGAACGCGTCTGATATCGCAATAATTCGAGCATCCAGTGGAATCTCTTCTCCACGAATTCCTTTCGGGTATCCCTTGCCATCCCAGCGCTCATGGTGGCTCAATACCCCATCGGCAATACCGGCAAACTCATTAGTAGCACTTAACATACGATACCCTATGGCGGGATGACGTTTGATTTGCTCGTACTCCTCTTCGGTCAAGCGTCCAGGCTTTTCTAGGATGTCGCTGGATATAATAATTTTCCCAATGTCATGTAGCAATCCCAATGTCGCGATGTCGTCTACTTTGTGTTGCGACAAATCCAACGCTTTGGCAATTTTTACAGCAAGATCTTTGACTCTTTGGGAGTGTCTTTCTTCTCGTGAGCTTTTCTCAAAAAGGGTGTTGATAATCGTCTTAATGGTCAACCCGCGAACACCTTGGCTCTCGCTGACTTTTCTCTTATACATATACTCTTCGGCTCGTTTAAACACCTGTTCTAATTCGAGATGAGGATGTTCTTTCGTTTCCCAACCAAATGCTATGGACAAAATAAGCTTATCGGTTTTCAAGTCGTTGGCATCTTTTGTGATTCGTTGCACCATTTCTTCTGCTTCTTCCGAAGTCGTGTTGGGCAAAATGAGGGCAAACTCATCTCCTCCCCAACGAGAAACAATCCCCTTTCCGGAAACATGTGAAGTTAGCAGATTGGCCGCTAATTTGAGTAATTTGTCACCCTCGTAGTGTCCAAAAGCATCATTGGTGAGTTTTAGGCCATTGAGATCTGCCATGACAATGGTCAACGGATAATGATCGGGTGTATCGAGTCGCTTCATTTCCTCTTCGAAGAATCTTCGGTTATATAAGCCGGTCAAGGAATCGTGGAAGCTCAAGTACTCTATCTCTTTCCTTTGGGTCATTTTTTGCGTGGCATCTCTAAAGACCAAAACCACACCAGACATTTCCCCTTGGCTGTTCTTGATGGGCGAGGCACTGTCTTCAATGAGATACGCACTTCCGTTTAGTGAAGTCAGCACGGCATGATTGCTTAGCTCATGAGTGATATGAGTACGAAAAACTTCTGCTACCGGATCTAGAATCTCTACTAGATGATCCTCATGCGATAATCGGAAAACATCTTTGTAGTACACCCCTTTGGCTTCTTTTTCTGACCAACCCGTCATTTCTGCACAAGCCTTGTTGATCATCTCAATTCTCTCATTCATACCCACTACCATAACCCCGTCTCCAATGGAAACAAGGGTTGAGAGATAGCGATTCTTCTCAATTTCCAGCTGATCTCTGTATCTCGCCCGTTCAATTCGGTTCCACACCCCACTCATGAGGGAAGTAACCTGGTAGATGTCGTTGTCATCATAAGCATCTTTTTTGTTCGCCAACCCAAGGGTCGCTACAATACGATTGTCTTCAAACACCGGAATCGCCATCCAACGTTTCAATGGAACATGTCCTTTGGGGTATCCTTTCTTTAAAGGGTGTTCTGCTAGGAAATCGTTGATAACCATGGGTTTTCTCTGTCGGATGACTTCTCCCCATATCCCGGTTCTTTCTAGCTGATACCGCGTCTGTTTCTCTGCAACCAAGCACTCTGCCATGACCTCTTTCGACCAAGAATTTAGGGTTAATTCTTCTTTGTCTTCGTTATACAAGTAAATATAGCCAAATTGACTCCTCGTCATACGAATGATTTCATTCAACACAAAATCGAGCCAGTCAGATACAGAGCCTTCCTCCCGGCTCATCACATGGAACATAATGGTGTTGCGTACAAGATTGTTCTCCAATTCTGCTGTTTGACGTTTCACCTCTTTGTTAATCATTCGATTGGAAACAAACAAAAGAAGCATCACAATACCAAGGAGCGTCCCCAGAAAATAAAGGGACATTTTTCGGTAATCCGGAGTAGAGTTAACCAAAAATGGAAACCATTTGGTATACAATGCTTCATAGGTTCCATTTTCCGCAACCACCGCTAATCCCTCGTTCAGCAATGCCAGTAACTCTTTGTCTCCCTCTTTCACAGCAAAACTAAACTTTTGCTCAAAACCTTGCAAAGCCACTTTAATACGATCGATTCCATTATCGGACAAGCGAGTGACCGCTTCTACGTTGGTAATCTTCAAATCGTTGATTAACTTTTCGCCGACTAAACTCTGTGCTAAAACCGCGTCGTGTTTACCGGATGACAATAATTGAAAGGCATCGGCATAGGTGGGGACAGGAATCAAAGAATCGGTAAATTGCATTCTTTGAGCATACTCCTGGGCATTATCCCCCTGCATGACGATGATCTCTTTACCAAACAAATCCTCTTCCGATTTAATTTCTGTGTAGCCCTTTCGAACAAAGATGTTCCCACGCATAACGATATACGGAACCGTGAAATCAAAATAGTCTTCTCGTTCTATGGAGTAACCTACTAAAGGCAATACATCCAGTTGCCCCAGTTCGAGCTCTTTTTTGATGGTATCCCATTGATCTACCTTAAATTGAATCTCTAAACCCATCTCATTGGCAACCGCTTTCAGCAATTCCACAGAGAAACCATCGGCTTTTCCCTCGGACACCACAGAAAAGGGTGGGTAATCGTATTCGGATGCACTGTAGTAGATTTTCTTGTCTGATTCCGTTTGCGCTAAAACCTCAAAAGACGATAAAATGGTAGCGAAAAGGATGAGTGCGCAAATCACTACTTTGCTAAATTGATGCATCATTCGTTTCATCGCCGTCACCACCCTTTCGTTTCCTATGTATCTTCATATAGTTTTGTAACCTAGCGACGTATTCCTTCTTTTTCCAGAACTCTGATTTTGTTACAATGAATTCGCACGCTGAATGTACTGTTCCGTATTAAACTTGCGTTTACACCCTTCCAACGACATATAGCGTATTTTCCCAAAAACAGCTCTCTCTCCCCACGCCCTATCGTGTACACCACCGATAGACCATGCAATCCCGGTATATCCGTTCGGGTCGCGACCATCTAAAGAGTAGCTGTCATTTAGAAAGTTCGCCTTGGATTGTGCGACTTCAGCACTCTCACTCCACTCAAGAATTTTCTTAGCCCAATACATACGCATGTATCCATGCATCTTTCCTGTTTTCATCATTTCCATTTGAGCCGCATTCCATAATCGATCATGTGTATTGGCATTTTCTAAGATATCTAAAGAATATACATATGCACGGGTATCCTCGCTATGCTCTTTCAGTGTCTTCTTTGCCCAGTTGGGGAATCCCTCTGGGTTATCGTAGTCGTGATTGTAGTAGCAATAGTTGTCCGATAATTCTCGGCGGACGATCAGTTCTTCTAAAAAATCCTCTGCTGGGGTGGGGTGATGTAGGACCTCCCATGCCACTCGTTGCGCACTGATTTGACCAAAATGAAGGTAGGGAGACAAGCCCGAACAGACATCGAGATTGGGGTCATTCCTCTGAGCATATTGCTGAATTTTGATGTCTATGAATGTTTTTAAACATTGCTGTGCTGCAAGTTCACCGGAGGAAGTACGTAAGCTTTTCTCTTGGTGAAGTTGTTGTAGTGTCTGCTTTTCATAGGCTTCCAACACGCCTTCAAAAGACACTTCATAGGGTTTTTTCTTCAGTATCGGAAAATCCGTCAGAAACGTTTGTCGTAGGCGGTTGATTTTTGGACGAAAAGTGTACGCTGCAAATTCTTGTTTTGAGGAGGCTTCGAAGTAGGGTACTACATTGTGAGCATCGACTTCTACGACGCTTATGGTAAGGCAACGAGCGACTTCTTCTCTCCATTTTCTTGATATCCTGAGCGGATTGAAGTCGGTGACGACCAATCCTGCATGAATTTCCTCGATAAAGGAAGGAAGAACATTCACAGGGTTTCCATCCAACAAAACAAACGGAATCGCATACTCCTTTAATTTGAGACGAACTTGTCTCAACCCCTCTAACATAAATGACTCTTGTTGGGGTGTCGCACCTAAATAACTCTTTTGAAAGCAAAAAACGACGACGAGTCCTTTTTGTTGCTCTATCGCTGCATCTTGAGCGTAGAGCAACGCCCAATTGTCCTCGACTCTTTGATCTCGGCTCATCCAGTACAGCACCGGGCCTGCTGTTTGCGGCAACGAGTTCAATGTTTGGGCTCTGTTCATCGTTCTCCCCCTATCCTTATGCTTTAATTGCCCAACGCAATTTGGCGGAACGGGCGCGGCTATTGCTGTTGCATTCCTCCTGTGAGGGTCTTATGGGGTCGGGGGCGATCTCTCGATAAACACCTTCTCGGTATAGGTGTTGGAATGATTTCTTCACCAAGCGATCTTCCCCGGAGTGAAAGGTCAAAATAGCGACACGACCACCGGAAGCCAAAACAGAAGGGAGTTTCTCTAGAAACACATAGAGAGCTTCCAACTCATGATTCACTTCAATTCGCAACGCTTGAAAACAGCGCTGGCAAGCTTTCTTTATTTCTTCTTCTCTATTTTGAGAGGGTAACACTTTTAGGGCGTCTTTAATGACATCCCGAAGTTGAGTCGTGGTATTGAGGGGAACCCCTTTTTTTCTTGCCGAAATCATGGCACGAGCAAGAATAAAAGCATTCGGTTCATCTGCGTTATCGGTCAGAAGACCTTGTAATTCCTCTTGGGTCATGGTCTTCAGTCGTTCTGCAGCAGACTTCCCTTTTTGTGGGTTTAGACGCAAATCCAAAGGACCCTCTCTCTTAAAGGAGAATCCTCTTTCCGGGTTGTCTATTTGCATGGAGGACACCCCTAAATCGGCTAAAACAAAATGTAGGGGTCCGGCTTCTTTGGCAATTTGATCCAACTCAGAGAAGTTCATCTGCCTAATCGATAGCCGGTCCGACCCATATCCCAAGTTTTCCAAACGAGCTTTCGCACGGGGTAATTCCAAGGGATCGACATCGATGGCGTACAAATGTCCTTTGTCTAGTAGGCATTTGAGAATCTCCTCGCTGTGTCCACCATACCCCAAGGTCGCATCCAATCCGACTTGCCCGGGGGTTACCTGCAATATCTCCAAAATTTCATTCACGCAAATAGGCCGGTGCATGCCGGCTGGTGTTTTCCCTTTTTGGATCAGCCCTGCAACGGTATCTGCATACAACTCCGGCTGAAGCTCTTTATATTTCTCTTGAAAACTTTTCGGGTGAGTCCCTTTATAGCGGGGACGCCTTTGATGCGGTTGATCCTGTTTTTCCATGGAAATGATTCTCCTTTGGGGTTCATATGATTCATTATACCACTGTTCTTTTCCTAACATCAAGATAAAGTGTACCATTCGAAGATAAAGAAATCCCCTCCTACTTTGAATGTTGCAGGAGGGTACTTAGCTACTGAGGTTTCACTTGGGACTTGATGACGACGTAACCCAAAGCGGTTATGGCTTTTTCTATGGTTTCTATGGTCAATGAGGTCGAATCAAAATCCAATTTGACTTTGCTGGTACTAAACGAAACTTTGACACTGTCTTTGTTGACCCCAGGAAGCGATTTCACCGCACTTTCGATTTTCATCGAACAGGAAGGGCAAACTAAAGTTTCTAATTGTATTGTTGCTTTTTGCATATTCATCACTCCTTATTTCTACACTCGAACTCGATATCGAATCAGGCGCATCCCGTTTACTATGACAGCCAGAATACTTGCTTCATGAACCAACATTCCAATAGACATATTCATCCATTCACTAAAAAACACACTGGCGAGTAAAACCAAAACAACCCCAACCGCGATCACAATATTCTGTAACATATTGCTCGCTGTAGCTTTTGCTAACCCTAAAGCATGTGGTAAGCGACCAAAATCCGAGTTCATCAAGACCACATCGGATGTTTCTATCGCCACATCCGTTCCACTGCCCATGGCGATGCCAATGTGAGCAAGGGCTAACGAAGGACTATCGTTGACTCCATCCCCGACAAAGGCGACGATGTGGCCCTTTGCGATGAAATCGGCAATGAAACTCGACTTATCTCCCGGTAGCATATGACCATGAGCTTCGGTCAGTCCAAGCTCTTTGGCTACTCGATTCACCGTGCCTTGATTATCTCCCGATAACACGATGAGGTTTTTTACTTTAAGCCGCTTCAGCTTTTGCAGAACTTCCTTCACACCGGGTCGAATGGGATCGCGAATCCCAAACAGTGCTTTCAATGTGCCATCCACAGACACTAACACCAAGGAGTTTCCGTTTTGCTCAAAATTGTGAATGTCTTTGAGGGCGTTTTCACTTAAGAAAATCTGCTCCTGATTCATCAAAGAAACATTTCCTATGGCGATACGTTTACCATCGATCGATGCGATGATTCCTCCGCCTTTGACAACTTCGGTTCTTTCTACGACAAGCTTTTCTGTAACGCCAAGGTGTTCTACCAAAGCCTTCGCCAGAGGGTGATCAGACTCGCTTTCGATATTCGCAACCATACTTTTGACACTTGCAACATCTTCGGTAAAGAATACCACATCTGCCACTTTGGGATTTCCCTGGGTTAGGGTTCCGGTTTTGTCAAAAACCATGGTATCGACTCGACTAAAATCCCCAATTACTTCACTGCCCTTTAAGAGAATTCCATGCTTCGCGCCGTTGCCAATACCAGCTACATTGGAAACCGGTACCCCTATGACCAACGCTCCCGGGCAGCCCAAAACCAGAATGGTAATGGCCAATTCGATGTCTTTTGTCAGGATTCCCACCAAAATGGACAGAATCAAAACAGCAGGAGTGTAGTACTTGGAAAACTTGTCGATAAATCGCTCCGCTTCGGATTTAGAATCCTGTGCTTCTTCTACCAGCTCTATAATGCGACCGAAGGTGGTATCTTCTCCTACCCGGTCAGCTACAATCTGTAGTGTTCCATTCTCGAGTATGGTCCCGGCATATACCCCAGACTCTATCTTTTTATGGACCGGCACCGCTTCTCCGGTAATACTTGCTTCATTGATGTAGCCTTCGCCTGTGACTACAAATCCATCCACCGGAACCTTCGCTCCGGTTTTGACCAACAAAATATCCCCAACATCCACTTCGTCTACATCGACCTCAACGAACTCACCGTCGTCCATTTTCTTCAGTGCACTCTCAGGAGCCATTTCTGTTAATTCTTTAATCGCGGAACGCGTTTGGTTTAAGGTTCGCTGCTCCAAAAATGCGCCAAACAAGAACAAGAAAGTGACAATCGCAGACTCTTCAAAATTGCGAATGAAAAACGCGCCACTGACCGCAATGGTGACTAACACTTCAATGCTGACCACTTTGACTCGTAAAGCTTGGTATGCCTGTATCGCAATGGGAGCGATACCTAACATAGAGGCTAGGATTAAGCTACCAATCGCCAAGGTTTCGTTATGAAAAAACCACTCACTCATAAATCCCAGAGCGATAAGCAACCCACTCGCTAAGACAATAGGGTTCTTTTTACTCAAAATCCATCTCTGCACATTCTCACCTTCTTCCACTACACTTTTCTAATGAGAATATGCTCGATCCAGTTCTGCCAACATATTGTATACGGCTTCATAACTCTCGCAAACGTCTGTTGGAATGGTGTATTTCTTGGTAATCTCGCGAAGTTTGGCAAACTCTTCTCCTAGGGGAGGGAGATTCACTCCTGCTATTTTGGTTTTTGCCAGAATCACATCGACCAACCGACGAACTTCGTGAAATTCTGGATGATGTGCTCCGTGCACCCTCTCCACAACTGGGGTATACTGTTTTAATGTCTTACCATGCTTCTTCATAACCTCTTTAAAAGACAACATCTCCATCATCATGTTCTCCTCCTATTCATTGAATGTTTGGCTTACCTCATTCACTGACTCTATTATAACGAGAACTCATCGGGAAGTATGTTGTTTTTACAACACTATCATTTTGGAGTTAATTCGATGTTTTCAACGGTGTATGAATTAGACGAAGGGTATACTCTATGCCAATGTCTCCAATACTTCTATTTAATTGAAGCTCTCCTGCGGTTTCGTTTCCGTCTTGCAAAGCAAGCTCAAACTCATAAAGCATGGTTTCATGCAAAAGAGTTAAGAACGCCGGATCTGTTACCAAATTCTCCTGAAACAAAATACCGGTGGTCGAATGGACAACCCCTGTGGCTGGCTGTGGATACCCTTGGGCATAGTAGATATCGCTCTCCGGACCAAAAGCATTAATAAGGATACTAAATGTTTCGCTATGGCAAGGAGCAAACTGGAACAACATGGCATGAACATTAAAAGGATTGGGTTGTTCCAAAGTGACTCCCTCTTCTTCTATAACAGCTTTCCGGTACTGCCCCTTTCCTTCCCCACGGAACAATCCCACTGAATCGGCTACATCTACCGATATATTCTTGACATTCCCTTCGGTGATGAATTCCATCTCCGGACCCGTAAACTGGTTGATGAACTCTACTCTAAAATTAAGAACACGGCTGAGTTGATAAAATAGATTCGAGCCAAAATCCTGTGAGACCACATCGCTACCTAATAAAGAGACTTGTTTTCCTAGCCACACTATGGGATACGCTTTCGAATATAAGTGGTCATTGCGTATTTGGTCTAAATATTCATCGATAATCTGTAATCCCCAAGCCGAAATGGCTTCGAAAAATTGACTAGCTTCATGACCCTCGGTGAAATAAGCGATTTCTTTTTGGGTGGTAATCACAGCGACACTCACCGGTAAATAGTATTCATCCTCTGGTTGGTATGCTTCTATGACCTTATTACATTTCTCATGAATGCGAGATACTAACTTCTTCACTTCAACAAAATCCGCATCCATATTCTTTCCTGCAATTTGAACATAGGCTTTCATCGCCAACACTAGTTCTCGAACCATGGTAATCTCGGGTTTCTTAAACTCTTCTGTATATCTGCCAATATCTTCAGATAAAGATGTTTGGGCATGCTCGTCTTCACTGCACTTCTCCGGTAAGCGAATTCTGGGGGGTTCTGGAAGCGTTAATGGTTCCTTTAAGAGGTTCTCTGCATTCGCTATGGCGTCTTGTATGTTTAATTCCGCAATCTTGAGTAAAATCTTGTCTAGGGTACTGGTTCTTGGTAGGGCATATTGGTTACTAAAATGAAACAGGCTTGCTTGCAATAGAGAATCATCCGTCATTTCCAAAAACTGTAGGTCTTCCCCTTGCGTATTACTGGTTATAAGAATGTCTTTCGAACTCAACCCCGATTTGTTCACACGTAGTTGCACGGGAATTAAGAATGCTAAACCATCTGGCTTCAGTTCTACACCAGTAGGGATCTTGCCTAATCTATCACTTTTAATGTTACTTAAGGAGGACATCGAAATTTCTGTGGTTTCCAGTAATGCACCGGGTGGCATAATTAGAGTCCAAGTCGCACCGTTTTTATCGGTAAGCTTCAAAACCTGTTCTCCTCCGTTAGGATCATATAACAATGTCTCCGTTAAAGGCTGCTTCTCAAACTGAATGCTTCCAAAGCCATCTACCGTATCGAGGTCCACTGCCTGCTCCTTGCTACAACCAAGCAAGGTCAATAACAGGATAAGAATCAGTGTGAGAAATACCTTTTGTGCCCTAGATTTCATCGTAATACCTCCTACTTAAGCCTCTTTGTTGCTTCGTCAGCAGCTAGTTTTCCGGTTAAAATACTAATTGGCAACCCAGATGGACTAAAGGTCCATTGCCCTGCTTGTAAGATATTGGGAATAGGAGTTTGGCATGCATACTTAATCTGCATCATGCTATGGACTGCTGGTATGGGTTGGTTGGTATAAGCCCACCCAGTAATACCTCCCTCATGATTACCGCTCATGCGTTCAATGGTGAGTGGGGTTGAGCTAAAGCGATGAAGAACCTTTTGGTTTAGCCCTTTGAACAAGCTCTCACTGAGAACTTCTAAAATCGTCTGTTCTGAAAATTCTTTGAATTCTTCATAGAATCCTAGTGCTTTTATGTTCGCAATAAAGTCATAGTCCATAAGAACACTGATGACCAATCCGGTTTTTCCTTTAGGGGCAAGCGCTTCGTTGCGCAACGAGGGAATGGCAATTTCATAGGTCGTGTATTGTAAGTATTCCTTCATCCATGCAAAAATGAGGTTTTTATCTTGACTATGCTTCACCTCCGCCAAGCGGTTGAAAGCACCAGATTGTCCGGTTTTTTTCGGAGTGTAGAAAGAATGCCCACTCACTTTTTGTGAAAAGAAGTCCTTATCTAGATCGACTGCTAGGAAGAAGGAATAAATCGAATCTCCACCCTTCTTTCCTAGTAAAAGTGATCGTTGATTCTCAATGCTGTTCTGCGTCTGGGGTTCTTGAATTTCTTGAAGATTTAGGTTTCGGTATAATTGATTCGTGTCCGCAGCCCAAATTAACTGCCCATATTCATAGGTGTTATGCTGTTGATCTACGATGGTTCGCTGAGTAGGATTCACCTGTCGGATTTCTGTATCGGTTAAAATCTCACCGCCTTTTTCCAAAACGAAGTCTCTCATCTTGTGGACTAATTCCGAAGTCCCCTTTACCGGATACTCATAATCTAAGTACAGGCTGAAATAACTCAACGCAAACGAAGCTGGGGTTTGTTGAAAAAAATGCTGACAAATGATATCGGTTAAAGAAGTGTTCTTGGTGAGTTGACTCAAAAATTCGTAAACCGGAACATGGAAGCGATTGATTTTCCCTACTTTTGAACCAAAGCGAACCAGCCAAGGTAATTATGTCTTCCACAAATACTGCGGATCTTTGGCGAGCTCTTTAAATAAAGGGTTTTCAATCCCATACAGAATATCCATGTAATCCATGACCTTACGGATTTCCGCTAGGATTTTTTCAATATCCTGTTTGCTCTCCGGATATAGATGTTCCAACATGGTTTGATAGTGTTCTAAGCTACTAAGGTCTTCCACTCTGACGAATTCATCCTCAATGCCAATGGTGACGATGCTTCGAACAAACTCCACCGAGATTCCTAATTGTTTCAGCATGGGTTTCACAATACCAGAATCTACAATTCCACGAACACCGGCATCAAACAAAAAACCGTCATAGTAGAAAGAGCTCACCAACCCACCTATTTGCTTTTGTTTTTCACATATGAGTGTTCTATAGCCCTTTTTAGCCAAAAAAGCTGCACTGGTTAAACCCGCAATTCCCCCACCCACAATAATGGCATCGTACTTCATAAAACCTACATCCTTTTCGAACGTTCTATGATTTTTAGACTGAGATCCCAGATTTTGCCTTCCATATTCTTATCCAAGGCGTGTTTTGCCGGTATTTCCTCTATGGTTAGGTTAAAAAACTTGCCACTCACCTGTTCTACTTCTTTGGACGATGCCAAATAATACAAGGCATCGCCGGAGATCTTTGGCTCTTTTAGAAAGTGCCAGGTCACATGATGCAAAAACCAGCGATATAACCAACCATTGTTATTTCCTATATTTGTGCGTACGCCACCGGGATGCATGGCATTGATGGTCACTCCGGTTCCTTTTAGTTGCTTTGCCAAACGCCACACCGTCAATAATTGTGCGGTTTTGGACGCTCCATAGCTGCGCAATCCAGAGTACAATCGTTTTGACCAATCCACATCATCGATGCGCAAGCCACCAAATCGGTGCCCTTCGGAGTTCACTTGAATGATTCGTGCCGGAGCAGACGCTTTTAATGTATCGAGTACTATCTGAGTCAACAACAAGGGAGCTAGATGATTCACACAGAAGACCAGCTCTATGCCAGCGGTGTTCAATATCCGACGAGTAGAATGGATTCCAGCACTGTTGATTAATACATCGATGCGTTTATACCGAGCAGCGATTTGATGAGCAACCTGCTCCACTTGTCTTAAATCCGAAAAGTCCGCTAGAAAATAGTCCACGTTCACTCCAAATTTTCGTTCCAACTCGCCTTTGACGTGGGTTGCTTTCTCTTCGTTTCTGGCAATCAATACAAGATTCGCTCCCCCTGCTGCTAGGGCTTTAACGGCTTCATATCCCACCCCAGAAGTCGCGCCACTGACAACACAAAGCTTTCCAGACATCGATTCCGTGCTTCGTTTTTGCTGGGCATGATCATTGACAATGAACATGAGTTCTTCGGGAACGCGTATTTTCATGTGGTTCTCCTTATCCAAAAAACGTTTTCATAAACCAGCGGTAAGGACCTTTGAGAAGAGGAATCTCATCGTAAATGTCCCCCCAAAGATCATAATAATCTCTTTGTTCGATGATGAGACCTTCGGAATTAAACGTTAATCTGGTAGCACCAAAGATGGGCTTGGCAGGGAAAAAGCGAAAGGACATCGTCATTTTCCATTCCATCATGATAATATTCTCGGTTTTCACCATATGGTAAATATCCATTCTTAAACTCTTGCAACGGGAGGATAAGCGATTGCACATTGCTTCAAAGGCAACTTTACCAACCACTCGTTGAATGGAGTCCTTAAAAACAATGTTTTTATGGTAATACGGGAAAATATGGGACCAGTCCGGTTTACCTGCCTCGTTATATGTTTTAGACCACTGCTCCCTGATTTCTGCTATGGATATCCCAGAGACTTGCATCGATTCTGCCATATACTTCACCCCACATAAAATAGTTGCAAATTATCGCTCTTTCTTAGTATCCAAAATGCTTTTCACTTCTTTGGGTGTGAGGTCTCTCCACATGCCTATGGGTAAATCCTTTAATTCAATGTTCATGATTCGAGTTCGTTTCAACTTGACGACCTCATAACCAAAAACATCACACATCCTTCTAATTTGGCGATTCAGACCTTGTGTTAAGACGATTTTGAAAATCATGGAGTTCAACTTCGAGATTTCACAGGGTAAAGTCACTGTATATTCTTTTTTGACCGGGTTATAGATTCTCACTCCACTGGACATCGCTTCCAAAAAAGAAGGAGTAATCGCTTTGTCTACTGTTACAATGTACTCCTTCTCGTATTGGTTTTTGTCGGTTAGGATTTCATTCACAATACTACCGTCACTGGTCAGCAAGATGAGACCTTCTGATTCTTTATCTAATCGGCCAATGGGGAAAATTCTTTTTGGATGGTTAATGAAATCGATAATATTCCCTTTGATGTGTTGTTCCGTCGTACAAGTAATGCCAGGCGGTTTATTTAAGGCAATGTAAACATGCTTCTTTTCCGGTTTCAGTAGTTTCCCGTTTACCTCCACTCGATCGTCGGGGTTCACTTCTATGCCTATGGTTGCAAGTGTACCATTGATTTTCACCTTACCCTGCTCGATCCACTCATCCGCTTGCCTTCTGGAACAAAGTCCCGAAGAACTAATATAATTGTTAATTCTCATGAGAACGCCTACCTATTCTTCTCTACTTGAGTCTATGGCCGAGCCAATCGCATAAACAATTAGTACGAAAGCGAAAACCAATATCATATAGAAAACCCATGTTTTTTTTACGACAACTTGCAAAGAGTTTAGGATAAAAATAATCCCTATCCCGAAAAACACCTTAGCAGATTGTTGATAATAAGGCCTTTTGTTCATCTTATTTCGATCTTCTTTGCTTGCGTATACATATGCATTATGTAACAAAAAACCCCTCTCTTTGAATTGCTGATAGCTAATGAAAAAAGATATCAGGCTACACATTAGCATAATAACTGATAAAACTTTGTCAAAAACAGGCATTGGGGGTTTCCTCCTATTTAGCGGATTATTGATGAGCTGAGGACCTGCTATACACTACTCTAAAGAAGAGTAGTTCAGCGAGATACCCGATAATGATTCCAATGGCCGCAGCCGTCGCTCCTAATTGTGGAAAAAGGATGGACATGAGCATAACCGAAGAAATCGTAATCCCTAAATTGATGATTTTACCAACGCTTAAGGCTTTGGTATTGTTGATGCGCATTAATAACCCAGTGTAAAATTCCGTCAACGTTAAGATGATGGGCAAGCCAATTAACACAATGAGTACTGGTCGGCTGGCATTGGCAATGCTCTCGCTAACACCAATGACATGTAGTAAACCCAGGTTTCCCAGAGGTGTCAACGCTAATATTGCGACGGCTGCAGTAAGAAGAATCCCAATCCCCATGTTAAATTTCTTCAGGTAATTCATCTTCGCTTCGTTGGTACCAAAAATCAACGGAACTTGCCGCATGTTGTTCTCGATGAAACCCAAGATAATCCAGACAAAATTGCGAGAAACTTGCAGAGTCGCCAGAGAGAGCTCTGGGTTGCTCGTGCGGCTTAAGCCGGAGTTAATCATCGGAAGACCCAGTGTCCAAATGAA
>ERZ1645189.135-NODE-135-length-17789-cov-6.093324_pt1 | contig 17789 bp, 9 predicted proteins | sample MGYA00575350_ERZ1645189 | MGnify/ENA primary metagenome ERZ1645189 (study PRJEB40845, sample SAMN11283421) | freshwater sediment metagenome | isolation source: river sediment | host: Sediment | place: India: Jajmau, Kanpur | collected 2015-12-17 ...
CTGTAAGTAGTGTTCTACTACATATGCCGTGTTGGTAGCGGGAACCCAAGTTGCGATAAAGCTCACTTCTTCTGCCGGCATGGTCATAGCGTTCGAGTAATGTTGCCAGTCAAAGAGAATATATCCGGTTTTTTCAACAGCGGGAGGCTGAAGAAGCGCACCGTAGGAGGTTAAGCCATGGGTATACGTGTTGGGCGAATCGAGAACGATCCCTCCCGAGAGATTCCAGCTGACATTGTAGGCGTTCCGACTATAATAGAGGCGAAGCGCTAAACTACCTTGAGGTTCCACTGCACCGCTAGTTAGGCTTTGAACATGATCCGTATTCAACGAAAAGCCCGTTAGAAGCAAAGGCGTAGCGAGAACGATGGAATCCGTTACACCTGTTTTGCTTTCAGTTGAAGTTAGGGTATAGGAACCTGCTGTCAATGATTCCTGATAATGCTCGATTCGGTACACTGTGTTGATTGCAGGATTCCAGACTGCACCAAAGACAAAATTTGTCGTTCCCATTGTGACTTCACCGGGAATCTGCTTCACAGGAAGGGCTTGCCCCTGCCAGGTCCAACCGGCAAATAGATACCCTGTTTTGCTGGGTGCCTGTGGCGTTTGGATGGACTGACCAAATCGATAGTCCGTGGATGGAATGGATGTCCCCCCTTGGGTTTCCCAGATTGCCGCATGTTGAACCCTATCGTAATACAGTTCTATCAACAAAGCACCTGTGGGCGGGACAATGACCGATGTCTGTAAAATTTGATTCACAATGCCATGACCATATTGAATCCCCCCTTCCAGAAGAAGGTTATCTTTCACCAATGTTTCCAAAACCAAATTCTGATCGGTTTTAGCGGTTTGATTCTGATCTACCTCTACGAGCTCATAGATATTCTCTGGTGTCATAACATAGTGCCGTAAGGTATAACGTTGATCTTGAGCAATCCACTTGCCATACAACGTGAAACCGTTTGCCGGCATGGTAGCTTGGCCAAAGACAAAGCGGTGTTCAGGGGTGTAGTCCCCCAGCGTGTACCAACCGTCAAAGGAATACCCAGCTTTCGTGGGCAGTGACGGTTCGATTAAGGTTTGCTCATAGACGTATGGTTGAGTCAGATATTGTTGCCCCTCAATCTGATAATGAATCCCATAGGGGTTGCGATCATAATATAGCTTTACGACCAACTTCCCATTACCGGTAATCACCGCTGATGTGGTCTTCACACCTGCAACTGTGGCATATTGATAGGTTAATCCTTCCACATTGTACTTTAACTGAGGAATGTCAACAACACTGTCCGTTAGTCCCGTCAGATATTGTAATCCCGATTCTGCTAAAGCATAGCGCTGAGAATCCGTCGTTTTGACATAGTGCTCCACACGGTAAGGAGTATTATTGTTTTTGTTCCATAAAGCCGTAAAGGTGAGGTCTTGCGCCGGCATGTAAGAAGGCAGAGTGGCATCCCATTTGCTGAAGGTGTAGCCACTGGTAGCCATAATCGGTGCGTTAAGGGAGGCACCAAACTTTAATTTGGTTATGACATTTTCTGTATCGGCTACCCCGGAATGAAAGGTTGCCGTATAAATCGCACGGGTATAGTAATAGCGCACAATACTGCTGCCATCGGGTTTGATGATTACACTTTGTGTGGCAGGCATGGTGAATCCGATGAAACTCTTAGGGGCCGGAGTACATACACTATCGGTCGTAGCGGTGCGATTCTCCACATTGGCCAAGGTATAAGTGCCGTTGAGCTCTTGTAAATAATGCTCAACGAGAACCTTGGTATTGGTTGCCGGGGTCCATTTGGCATAAATCATGACATCGAGGTCGGGCATCGTTGCCGGAAAAACATAAGGCGTGGTGAACCCAGGATTTGCAAACCACCCTGAAAAAACATACCCTTGTTTTTGAGGTGGCGTCGGAGGAACCACTTTGTTATGGAGTCCGGTAATAAAGATGGGGATTGCACTTCCACCATTGGTATTGAAGCTAATGGAGTAGCCATCATTATAGTTGTCCCAATACAAATCAATGGTTCTGGAAATCGGGGCTGAAGTAAAGGCCAACGGAGCAGTAATCCAAGTTAGGATCATTTGACCCTTTTGTACCTTGGCATTACCCGGCGTGACGGAAAGAATATTGGACGAGGGCAAATACGAAAACGCCGGATTGGTCATCGTAACCGTAAAATGCTCTGCGTCATCGTATATTTTGGTTTCATCATCCCCGGTTTTTAAATCGAGATACGCCATTTCAAACAACTCATCCGGCACCCTTAGGGTGCGAATGGTCTTCTTCATGGCCAACGCTTCAATCTCATCTTCTGCATAAGCAAAGTTTTGAATATTCTCTCGCATACCTGCAGACCATAATGGCCATTCGTTTTCATATAAGGTAGGATTATATGAGAAGGTTCCATCGAAGGCCTGGGCTTCAAACTTAATTTCTAAATAAATCCCTAACTCAAACAACAAAGCACCTGCATAGGAACTGCTGCGTCCAAGGGATGCCGTATAGCTGATGCGATAATAGAAATACCCCCAAACGCGTGCATAGACTCCGGCTTCAGCGGTAAAGCCGACACTCCCGAGTTTCGTAGTAAACAAACCCACGCTAATTCCTGCCCGGATACCTGCTCGTAAGCCCATGGTACCCATGACATAAAAGGTAAACTCATAGTGTTCTTCGACTAGATCGACCGTATCACTGACAACCGTGTTGGCAAATATGGCAACAGAATAACTATACCGTTTAGCATTCTCATACCAGAAATCGCAGCCAAGCGAAATGTTCATGTTGGCAGATACCACAAACTCCACCGAAATCTCATAGACTAAGATATGAAAGGGATCGATATTTCCCTCCGTTTTGGTGATTTCTTGGCTAAACAGTTCCACCCAATCGCTTTCCTGCTCTAACATGGCAGCGTACTTCTCGTTTAAGCTTTGTGCCACCGTTTCGCTTCCGTCCCCGACATACTTGTCTCTCGTTTCCACCAGTTTCTTCAGTTCATCGGAGATGTTTTTAAAATCTGTATATTCACCCCAACCGCCTTCGTCATCTTTCTCTTTGGTGACAATGGAAGCATGAATACCAATACCGGTAAAATTGTAGAGGTCTACATTGGCGGTCACATTATATTCCGCAATATAAGGGAAAATAGCCCAAACTTTCCATTGGGCTCCTCCACTAACATTGAGGGCAATCCGAACCTCTTGTTCAAAGGTTCCTTCTACTTCAATCACAATCATGGCTTTTTCGCTGACGGTAATTTCAATCTCAATACCGATTTTCAAAGTCAAGCGCAGCCCCTCGAGTCCGCTAAAATGCTGCAGCTTGGTTGAAAGGGTCGCTTTCAGCTGACTGACCGATACTTCAACTTTCTTATCCCCTAACAACTGAATCTCTTCCGGTGTTACCGTTGAACCGTCGGAGGTGCGCATTCTGAAGTCAGTGATGTTGAAATCATCACGAAGTTTGGTAAACGAATCGGTCTCCAATGCTAAGGTGGCCAGCAAATCTGCTGCCTCATTGACGAATCCACTTTCTTGGGCTTGCAACTCCACACTCTGTTCGATGGCTTCAATATCGGCTCCCACCAGCATTTTCTCACCAGAAAGACCCTTGGTGTTGTAAATGTCCATCACCGTAAACAGTTCTTCTTGTGTAACCATCACATAAACCAGTGTATACTGACTGGAATTCTCCGTTACTTCTGTAATGCGTGCATATCCTGCATCTCGAGCATGTTCTCCGAACTCGCCTACATAGAATGCGATATAATCGCCCACATCCACGGTCGTTTGCGAATCGAGGTCCAGGTTGGTATAGATGTCTTCACCGAAGCTCAGAAGATGTTTTGGTAAAGTCACCGACAAATTGTTGCTGTCTTCATCGAGGTCCGCATCCATAGGGACCGGCAAGACATCGGGTACAAACAGTACCTCCTCGGTATCACTAGGTTCGTATGAATACACCTTCCCATTGACTGCGGTGATGGTAATATACGCAACTGCACCTTCGTTTTCTGTGGTTAAGTCACGCTCCAAAGGAGAAACTCCTTGATACACAACAAGTTTTGCTCCCACTGGAAGCAAACCGGGATACTCAAACGTCCCTTCCGTCATTTCGCTGGCTTTTGCACCACTCTCGCTAAGTATGACCAGTGGGACAACCAATTCTGAAACGGTCTGTTCGTTGACCGTAATGTTACTCAACTCTTCCATGGGGATGTAGTACATATCATCACGTAAAGCTAAGTTCAGTACTTTCTCTTTTGCTGTAGTGAAATTGAAGTTTCGTACCGAGGCCTCATAGCCTTGGAAAGAGAGCGCTTCGTCGATTAAGCTGATTTTATAGGTGGAACCGGCAGCAAAGCCACGAGTTCCGGATAAAATAAAAACACCATCGGCCCCGGTAATGGTAATAAAATCACTCTGTGCTTGCTCGTTTAAATTCTTCGCATCGATACCGGCTTTGACTTCTTCCACTGTCTTTTCGCCGGATGATAAGATGGTAATTGTAAAATCTGTGCCCTGGTCCAAAGCAGAAGCGAAATTTGGAGTTTCCGTTTCAAGTAGAGGTGTTGTAGCTTGGTATTTGGCATAGAGGTGCAAATCGTTATAAATCGTATCACCCTCAACAACGGGTACCGTAAGATGCTCATCATAGTACCAACCCAAAAAGATACTATTTTCCCGGAAAGGAATGGGTAAACTTTGCAGAATCCTACCTTCAAAGAGGTATTGATTGGAAACGGGACTGCCTCCATTGCTCTCAAAAACGATTTTATAGGGTTCGATGAGTTCTTCTTCTTGAGGTTTTGATCCCTCGTTGCTAGCGGTCTCTTCTTCCTCTGGAGGAAGATTCTCTTGGAGAACCTCTTCTATATGAGTGTCGAGTTGCTTAGAAAGCGTAGCTGCCTCCGCTCGGGTCGCAAACTGTGAAGGGTTAAAGTTCCCACCGAGATCGCCTTTAAAGAATCCTACCCTCCACAATCGATTGACAGACTCTTTGGCATAATCAGGAACGGAATCCATATCCTTAGGGGCTTGGTCCGTGATTTCTTCGGGTAATTCTATTTCCATCGCTTGGTAGAAATTCATAATCAAGGTAGCCATTTGTGCACGTGTAATGAGATCTTCGGGTGCAAACAATCTGCCACCTACACCAACTGTAATCCCGACCGATGCAGCCCAAGCTACATAAGGAGCATAATAGGAATTCACATCCACATCAAAAAAAGTAGAGTCTGACCGATACGCATCGACATGGATTTTTGCTAATCGCCCCAACACCGTAACAAACATTCCCCGGCTCATATTGCCATTGGGAGAGAATTCGGTATTGCTGACTCCACTAAAAATTCCCTTCTCATAAACATATCGGACCGCATCAAAAAACCAATGATCCTCCGAGATATCGGAAAACCACCGTTTCTGATCCTCTATGGGTTCCACGCTTTGCAGTTTCTCCTGCGGTTTCTCTTTCGTGGTAGCAGCCACAACCGGAACCGGAAGATTCGTTCCTAAGATACAAAAGACTAATAATAAGCACAATAAGCGTTTCTTCAAGCAGCTATCCCCTTCACCTTTTTTTCGATTGTAACATATTTTTTGTGATTACAAATTAGGTTACACACGAAATGCATATTTTCCTTCACGAAATGTAGACATATAAAAAATCTCTTCCTCAAGCGGAAGAGATTTTATTTAATAACCTTCTTCTATGACCAGTTTACCCATACTCTCTAATTTCTCTTTCATCAAGCCAATGGCGGTTCGACGTGGTTTCACTCCTACTTGTTTGAACAAAGGAGATAGATGTGCATCGTTAATAGCATTTCCTACCATAAAAGTAATCACGTCTGCTTCCATTAACAAATGGCAAAAACGTTCCACCGATGTCTGATCGCCCCACTGTTCTTGAGGTTCGTCCAGGAGATTGACTGCTTGATTAAGCAGCAAAGCCCCTTCGCTGACCATGTCAATTCCGGACATCCGATACTCCGGCGGTGAAGCAAAACCCATGGAACCATCGATTAACTCTACTTTTTGATTTAACTCCCGGGCAACAATATCGGCTGTTGTGGACCCACAAATCATCTTCTTCCCTTCCTTATTCATAAAGGTCGCGACGAAGCTTCGATCCTGACTCCTCATTTCAGGAGGGCCTGTCAATATATTCAACAGCTTCCCCTGGCGGTTCTTTACTAGTAGAAAAGTGGTATCGTCGAGTACGATTCCATCGGTTAATTCCTTTGTTTTTGTTGCTAAGGCGAGTAGGAGTTCTTCTTCTGATGGTCTGCTCTCGGCCATGTGCTGCCACAAAGCAGCTAATCCCTCACTCCCGATGCCCATAACATATCGTTTCCCCATTCCCGCTTGGCTAGCCCCATCACTCAGGAGCATTAGCCGATCACCCTCCTGCAAACGTCCATAATATTCCCCTAATACTTCCAACCCAGCCGAAAAAAACTCTGGTTGCAGTACTTGGCAAATACCTTCTCTCTCCATAATAGCGGAGGGGGATTCGTAAGAAAATAGTGAAAATTTGCCGTCGTTCATGAGTTGGACGGCAGAAAAAGCAGAAAAAGGAGCCACTTTCTTTCGCGCAACATGCATAGAGGCTGCAACCATTTGGCATGCTGTTCGAAAAGACATCTCTGTTTTGGCTAGTTCAATGAGACGATTGGCACAAGTAATGGCTGCTATATTGGCATAAATCCCGGATCCAATCCCGTCACATACCACAAATACAGAGTAGAAAGGGGTTCTCAGAAACAACGAGGTGTCCCCGCAAACCTTTTGATGATGCTTGGTTTGCTGGTGTAGCCAATTCTCATAATATATCAAAGAGTTCACCTCGGTTTTTGCTTATTTCTTCTCTTCATTAAACAAATCGGTAATCTGACGGACTAAGTCCTCACTCTGAGCCGTATTTTTGCCTAAAAAGTGAGCCAATTGTTGTGAAAAACTGATTTGATGATCCAACAATTCTTTCACATGCTCTAAGGTTTGCCGTTTGATCAGATCAATTTGGCTGTCATCGAATTTCACTTGACTAATATTGGAGTAAATACCAACATACTGGTTTTCACTGCGTAGCGCATACAAAATCTCATGGTATTTGACACCATATTTACTTCGAATCGCCTCATATTGCTCCGCTTCTCCGCGTGAAAGTTTTTCGAAGCCATCACTGTTTAACAAGTACGTAATACGCTTTCCTAAAATACCATTATTACAGAAGAACATTTTCTGAAAAGAGGGATTCATGTGAATTAAGCGTAAGTCCCCATCCAAAATGACGATGCCATCTGGGCTGGTTTCCATAATTTTATCGGTTCGCTGTTGAGCTAAGCGCCGCATATAGGGCAAGCACATTTCCGGATCGGCCAACCCTCTTACCACTGCAATGGCTTTTTCACGACAAGTATCATAGCCGCAAGCACCGCAGTTTAATTGCTGTGCGAGGTCTCCTTTGCCGGTACGCTCCAAGGCAATTTGAATCTGCGATTCGTCCACTTCATCAAATAATACAGCTTCTTCTACATTAAACTGAGTGTACGTCGAGATGAGCGGACGTGGAATTTTAGTGTTCACTTGCTTTCGCTGATGCACATATTCTAGTAAAGACTGCTTCTTCATGAACAAGTTTTTCTCGCCAGGGAAAGCAGGTCCATTGATGCAACCTCCCGAGCAAAAGAGCGGTTCGATAAGCTGATATTTCTGGTGCATTTCTGAATCGAACAAGCTAATCAGTTCATCGGGTCCGCTAATATGTAAGATTTTATCGCTGGCTATGTCCGTATTCAAATCGCATGTTTTCAGCAACCCACTCTGGAGGGGATATAAGCGAGCCGTATTGTAATTACCGGCGTTATCGAAATCACTATCGGGACAGGTCGCTACATCAATCCCTTCCTCCTCTAACCAATCCATCACTTCAACAAAAGTCAACACTTCATCAATTGCTCCGCGTAATTCCGAACGCATGGCTTCTTGTTTCTTTGCTGCACAGGGGCCAATAAACACCACTTTTGTGTCTGCTCCTAACCGCTCTTTAAGCAACCTTCCATGCGCTATCATGGGAGAAACAACCGGCAGTAACTGTGAAATCAGTTCCGGTTTATACTTCTCGATATAGTTGACTGCAGCCGGACAGGCGGTGGCTATGTTGCCTTGATCAAGAACTTTCAATGTTTCTTCTGAAACCAATTGAGCCGCTTCGGCAGTTTCGGCGATATAAGAGAACCCCAATAACCGTAGGGCCGAGGGTAGGCGTTTGGCCCCCCACCCACTAAACAATGCCGCAAAGGATGGAGCAACGGAAACTGCTACAGAGGAATGCTGTTGAAGTAAATGTTTGACTTTCGTTAGACTCGGAGCGATCACTTTGGCATGCTGTGGGCATTCTCGCACGCAACTGCCACAATGAATACATAGTTCATCCGTCACCCTAGCCTGACCATTACTGATCCGGATAGCCTTCACAGGGCAAACGCGAATACACCGATGACAGTCCTGACAATGTGCAAACTCGGTATATATGACATTGGGAATCAACCGCACTTCATTAATGTTAAATTTACGCTCTTTTCGCTCCATAATATCTCCTTCTACAACCAACCAGTAGCTATCTCATAATGCAAACGATTATAACAAAAATGCGCCTATATTTCAAGGCGCATTGTGAATTATTTCATTTGCATCTGAATCCGTTTCAGCTCTGTCACTGCACGTTCAAATGTACAGTGTTCCAAGACGCTACCGTTAATAATGACCACAGGACCACGTTGGCATCTCTCATTACAGAACGAGGCGGATACTTCGGTGACATCGTCCAATCCTTGCACATGAATATAATCGTTCAGTTGAGTGTACAAATTTTGGGCTCCCCGTAAGAAGCAGCTGGTTCCTAAACAAATCTTCATACTGATTTTCGTTTCTGCAGAAGGTTTACGAATCATAATATCATCCAAGGAAATGCGTTTGCGATTCTGATATATCGTGTGTAACAAATGATGCGCCCTTTCAGCCGTTAAATCCTCCCGCATCAGTTCTTGTAAATACGGATTCTCCTGTGCACTGTGAAATTGAAGCATTTTATCCTGATCTTGTAAACCTTTGGCACGTTTACTGACATGCTGGTGATCGCTTGATGTGGGTTGTCCCCCACCGTTAATACATCCTCCACAGCAAGCCATGACTTCGACTAGATCAAAATGCTCCTCCCCATTACGAATTTTATCAATCAGCTTCCGTGCATTCGCTAGGCCACTGACCACCGCTAAACGCAAAGTGACTTCACCGATTTTGATTTCGGCAATACGAGTAGACTCTCCACTACGTAGTTCTTTGATGTCGAGCATTTTACCATGATTGAGCTTAGCGGCAGCATACCTCAATACGGCTTCACTTACCCCTCCGGAGTTACCAAATATTACACCTGCTCCGGTTTTGAATCCAAAGGGCAAATCAAAAGAGCCCGGTTCTAGTTTTTCGAAATCGATTCCCTGTTCCTTAATCATTAAGGATAATTCTTTGGTGGTCAAAACAAAATCGACGTCGGGGTTGTTGTTTTCGAGAAATTCCGGTCGCTTCGCTTCATATTTCTTGGCGGTACAAGGCATAATTGAAACTACGACCAAATCTTCTCGACTAATATTCAACATTTTCGTCAGTTGATCCTTACATACAGAACCAAACATTTGTTGTGGAGATTTACAAGTGGATAAATTAGGCAACATATCAGGATAGTATTGCTCCGCGAATTTGACCCAAGCCGGACAACAAGAGGTGAACTGAGGTAAATTCACTCCTTTGCCATAACGATCTAAAAATTCATCGCCTTCTTGAAGTACAGTTAGATCCGCCGCAAAAGAGGTATCGTATACTTGATCAAAGCCCATCATACGTAAGGCTGTGATGATTTGCCCCGTGGTGGCTGTTCCGGGTTTGTACCCGAAATACTCTCCCAGTGCCACTCGAACCGCCGGTGCAATTTGCACCACTACTGTTTTCTTTGGATGATGTAGGGCATTCCAGACTTCGTTGATTTGGAATTTAGGTGTCAATGCTCCCACCGGACAAACTTTGATACACTGACCGCAATTCACACATTCAACCGTCCCAAAAGGTTTATTGAAACAAGCCACTACTTGAGAAGAAGATCCTCGTTGAGCAAAATCCAGTACTCCAACGGATTGAATCTCGCTGCAGACTCGTACACAATCACCACATAAAACACATTTACTGGGATCTCGCACAATAGCATCAGAAGACACATCGAGCGGAGCAAAATCCGCCAATTGTTTAAAACGAACTTTGCCAACTCCCAACTGATGTGCAATTTCCTGTAAACGGCATTCTCCACTCTTGGGACAAGTGGCACAGTTCTGGTCGTGATGAGCTAACATTAATTCCACAATCATCTTACGCAGATTACGGATTTCTCGAGTATTGGTTTTAACCACCATACCATCGGTCGCCGCAGTGGAACAAGAGGGTTGCAGTCCCCGTCCTTCAATGTCGACCATGCACATACGGCAAGCACCGTAGACACTGATTTCCGAATGATAACAAAAAGTGGGTAATTCGATATTGGCTTTGCGAATGACTTCTAAAAGGTTTTTTTCTCCCTCAATGGGTACCTGAATACCGTCAATGGTTGCATACATCTTTTTCATACTATACCTCACTTCACAATTGCGTGGAATTTACAGGTTTCCATACAGACACCGCAACGTATACATACTTCCTGATTAATGACATAGGGCACTCCCTTAGCACCGGATATGGCATTGACCGGACACTTCTTAGCACACAAACTGCAACTTTTGCAGAGTTCGGGAACAATGGAATACGTGCGTAACGCTTGACACTGACCGGTTGGGCAATGTTTATCGAAAACATGGGCATGGTATTCATCCCGGAAATATTTGAGCGTAGATAAGACAGGATTGGGTGCGGTCTTGCCTAAACCACAAAGCGAGCCAACCTTTACTACATGAGCTAATTCTTCTAAAAGTTCAAGGGATTCTTTCGTTGCATTGCCTTCTGCGATATCTTCCAATAATCCGAGCATTTGACGTGTGCCTTCACGGCAGACCACACATTTCCCGCACGACTCGTTCTGTGTAAACTGCATAAAGAACTTGGCAATTTGAATCATACAGGTTTGCTGATTCATGACCACAAGTCCACCCGAACCAATCATAGCACCCACGTTGAGCAGGTTGTCATAGTCCAAGGGCATATCCAAGTGTTCTTGAGTTAAGCAACCACCGGAAGGCCCACCAATTTGCACCGCTTTAAAATTGGACCCACAATTGGTGCCATCGTCGTTGATTACACCTCCACCGATATTCACAATAATTTCACGTAAAGTCGTTCCAAATGGTACTTCAATGAGACCGGTATGAGCAACGTGTCCGGTAAGAGCGAACGTCTTGGTACCACTTGATTTGGCGGTTCCTTTGGCAGCATACTTTTCTACTCCCATGAGCATGGCTACCGGTACGGTAGCTAACGTTTCTACGTTGTTAATCACCGTAGGTTTACCAAACAAGCCTTTTACAGCAGGGAATGGTGGCTTAGGCATGGGCATACCACGACGCCCCTCAATCGATGCCATGAGTGCAGTTTCCTCACCGCAAACAAATGCACCGGCACCTTCCATAATGATGATATCGAAGTTCATCTTGCTTCCGAAAATGTTCTCACCTAAGAATCCGGCTTCTTTGGCAGCTTTCACAGCGAGTTTCAAGCGCTCCACCGCCAATGGATACTCCGTTCGCACATATATGTAACCGCAGTTCCCACCAATGGCCCTAGCGGCAATAATCATACCTTCAATCACACTATGAGGATTGCCTTCCATGACGCATCGATCCATGAACGCGCCCGGATCCCCTTCGTCACCGTTGCAAATGACGTACTTAGTTTCGTTAACCTGAACACGAGTCAAATCCCACTTGCGCCCGGTAGGAAATCCACCGCCTCCGCGACCTCTTAAACCTGATGCGGTCATCTCTTGACAAACCTGTTCGTCCGTCATCAGTAATACGGCTTTTCGAGCCATGGCATAACCATCATGAGCGATATACTCATCAATGTCTTGAGCATCAATCATACCACACAGCTTTAACGTGGTTCGTTCTTGTTTGGCATAAAACGGTATATGTGCAGCATCGGCTAATGGTTCTCCACTTTCGTCATCATGAATAAGCAAGCGAGGAATCAGCTCACCTTGTAACAGAGTTTTCTCCACAATCTCTTCCACGTCACTGGTTTTTACATGTACATAAAAGATGCCTTGTGGATATAAAGTGACCAGTGGTCCCATTTGACAAAACCCTTGGCAACCACTTTCGGAAAGAATATAATCGGCTTCTTCTTTTTTAAGAGCTACTGTGATCTTTAACCCTTTCGCCTCTACGACTTCTTCGAAGCGATGTAAAATCTCGAGAGCACCATTTGCAATGCACCCGGTTCCGCCACAAATGACAATTTTAGCTTTGTACTGGGTCATGCAATCGTGATACTGCTGTTTGCGTTCTTCTAAACTGGTATGTTGCATTAGGATTGTACCTCCTTGGCTTTAATGTCGCGAATGAGCTCAAGGGTTTTCTCCGGGGTCATAAACCCATATACTTTGTCGTTTAGAACCACTGCCGGAGCGAGCCCGCAGGCTCCCAAACAGGCTACCGTTTCCAAAGTGAACAGTAAATCCTCTGAGGTTCTTTTTTTGTTGCTAAGTCCTAGTTCTTTTTCAATCGCTTGAATGAGACTTTCGGATTTTTTTACGTGGCATGCGGTTCCATCGCAGACTTTAATGATGTTTTTCCCTTTTGGACTCAATGTAAAATGAGAATAAAAGGTGGCGACTCCATAAATCGCAGAAGTCGATATGCCCAATGCGGTAGATACAAATGTCATAATCTCTTCGGGCAGATAATGATATTCAGCCTGAATCTCTTGTAAAATTGGAATCAGTTTATGCGGATTCCGCTGATGACGCTCCAAAATCTGACAGACTCGGTCGAACTTACTGGCAATGGGAATTTGCATGTTGGCAGCTCCTTTATTCGATACTGTATTATCGATTTCATTGTAAACGATGGTGAAAATTTTCGCTAATATCAAAAGCGTATATCGATATATATATATCGATATACGCTTACTGATTGATACTTATTTTCTATGAAACGGTATGATCGTATTCCGAATCCCAAGCTCGTATGAGCGCTTCATGGGGGCTCTCGGGTGGCCAAATCAACCAATGCAAAGAAATCTCTGCGTTACGGATGGGATATTGACATATTGCGGCGGGGTACTCCAAAGGATTTCTTGGAACATCGACGTAATAAGAATGAGGCATGGCGCGCAACCACGTGTAAGCATCTTCGCCATATAAATCAACCCAGTGTCCCTCGAGATGTGGCAGAAAAGACCACTCTTCTTCCTCTTGGCGTCGAATACGTTTTCCTTGGGTGATGATGTTGGCGGTATCTCCCATATCGGCGTCCTTCCACTGAGGTGGACTAAGACTAATACAAGGTTTCACTGCCCACCAGCGTCGGTAGTGTAACCCCATCTTTCTTAATCGCGATGCGACTTCTTCACCTCGACTTAAAGGGTATCGCACCAATCCAACATGAGCTTTGCCTTCATTAAGTCTTTGTAACACCTCTCGATTGCTCATGATGTGTACTTCGATGAAGACTGGTTGCTTTTCTAAGGAAACACAAGCTTGTTGTAAAGCATGAGGCAGTCGGTGACAATGAACCGTGGCCATGGTGAGAGAAAACTCTTTGGGTGCTTGAAATCCCTTGGCCAACCGTTCCATGGAAGCGACAATCTCTGCCCCTTCTCTCAAGAAACGCTGCCCTTCCATGGTTGGAGTCATACCGGAAGGCGTTCGTTCAAAAAGTGCAATCCCCAATTCGTTTTCCAGTTCGCGCAATGCACGACTTACATTGGGTTGACTCAAGAACAGCTGTTCTGCTGCCCGGGTAATGGAACCTTGTCGTTCGATTTCCAGGCACAGACGAATTTGCTGAATGGTCACGATGATGAAACCTCCATGCTATCTTTTTGATATTGCTGTTTCAAATGCTGAGAAATCATGGCCAGAGATGCTGCCATATTTTCATTGCGAACATACACATGAGAAGGAACTTTTAGATTGACAGGAGCAAAATTCCATATAGCAAGAATGCCACCTTCAATTAGCAGGTCACATACTTCTTGAGCATGAGTGGTTGGAACCGTGATCACACCGATATGGATTTTCATACGTTGACAGAGATTCACCAATTTATCCATGGGAAAGACATATTTGCCATCGAGACTGGTGTGGTGCATTTCTGGGTTGCTGTCGAAAGCTGCTACAATATTGAGCCCTGCGTTTCGAAATCCTTCATATGATAGGAGAGCTTGTCCCAATTTACCGGCCCCTACCAACACGGCTTCATCGACACTGTGATACCCCAAGTGATCTTCAATACCTTGAATCAATTGCGTCACTTCAAAACCAGCACGGGGTTTACCACTGGTAGGGCTCACTGCTGCCAAGTCTTTTCGCACCTGAACTTCGTTTAAGCGCAGCGCATTGGCCAAGGTGCTGGCTGAGATGTACTGATCTTTTTTTGGGTTTTGCCCCTTTAAGTAATGCAAGTAATCGGGTAATCGTCTCAGTGCTTGCACCGACAACGTTTTATTTTCTTTTTGCTCTGTCATGTACACCCTCCTTACCATGTGTATCCTTATCTGTTTACATAATCGATATTATTATATCGATTATGTCGCGATTTGTCAAGAAAAACCATTCTGATGCTCCATCACAAATCCTGAAGGACACATCCAATTCCTCATCGAAATGTAATCAAGAAAGGAGCATTCAAGAATGAAAATACGAACCCCTCGCACCCTCATCCGCCCTTTTCGGTCAACTGATGCTGCCGATTTATATAAAGATCTCTCCAACACTGTGGTCATGCAATACATTGAACCCCCTTTCTCCTTTGAAAAAACCGAGGCGTTTATTCGCGACCATGGGCTTTGCAACCCACCTCGCGTTTATGCACTGGAAGACCGAATTAGCGCAACCGTAATTGGCCACGTGATCTTTCACCCTTACGATGCACAGAGCTATGAACTTGGCTGGATTTTACACAAAGATTATTGGGGTAAAGGTTTAGCCAGCGAAATCACAGAAGCTCTCATTCACTATGCAAAGCAACAGAAGATTCAGCAGCTCATCCTGGAGTGCGATAAAGCACAAACTGCCAGCAAGCGCATTGCAGAAAAGTTCGGTTTTACACTCATAGCTACGGAAGAAAATCGTGAAATCTACAGACTCATTCTTTAAGTTGGGGAACACCCCCAACTTTTTTTGTAGCGAACGAATCACCTTGCCCCACATCTATTTTCCTGATATAATTTGGTAGACTAAACAAAACCAGAATCTTTATCGTATAAATCAAAGATAACCACGAAGGAGATATGATTATGGCAAACCGAAGCGAACAAGAACGCGCCGAACTTCACCGCACCATTTGGGGCATTGCCAACGACTTACGAGGCAGTGTAGACGGCTGGGATTTTAAGCAATACGTCCTGGGCATGCTCTTCTACCGCTACATATCGGAGAACTTGTCCGCCTACATCAACCGCATTGAATGGGAAACCGGTAACACAAGCTTCAACTATGCCAACCTCTCCGACCCAGAAGCAGAAGCCGCTCGGAATGACATTGTCAGCACCAAGGGCTTCTTTATTCTGCCCAGCCAACTCTTTGAAAACTTACGCCAACGTGCTGCCAACGATGAGAACCTCAACGAAAGTTTAGAGCGCATCTTCAACAGCATAGAAGCTTCTGCCCAAGGCACCGACAACGAAGCCAACTTCCGTGGGCTCTTCGACGATATCGATGTCAACAGCAACAAACTTGGTCCCACCGTTGCCAAGCGTAACGAAAAGTTGGTTAAGCTGATGAATGGTGTCGGCATGATGAAAACCGGGGACTACCAAGACAACACCAACGACGCCTTCGGCGATGCCTATGAATTCCTGATGGGCATGTATGCTTCCAACGCCGGTAAAAGTGGTGGCGAGTATTACACCCCTCAAGAAGTCTCAGAACTGCTGACCCGCTTGACCTTAGTGGGCAAAACCGAGGTCAACAAAGTCTACGACCCTGCCTGTGGCTCGGGCTCACTGCTGCTCAAATTCGCCAAAATCCTCGGCAAAGAAAACGTGCGACAAGGCTTCTTTGGGCAAGAGATTAACATCACCACCTACAACCTCTGCCGGATCAACATGTTTTTACACGATATTGACTACGACAACTTCAGCATTGCCCATGGAGACACCCTCACCGACCCCCTGCATTGGGATGATGAACCCTTTGAAGCAATCGTCTCCAATCCCCCTTACTCCATTAAATGGGATGGCGACAGCAATCCGTTACTCATCAACGACCCGCGCTTCTCACCCGCCGGAGTCTTAGCACCCAAATCAAAAGCAGACTTAGCTTTTATTATGCATAGCTTGGCGTGGCTAGCGACCAATGGTACAGCCGCGATTGTCTGCTTCCCCGGCATCCTTTACCGAGGTGGTGCCGAGCAAAAGATTCGTAAATACTTGGTCGATAACAACTATATTGATTGCATTATCCAACTACCCAGCAACCTCTTCTTTGGCACCAGCATTGCCACATGCATTATGGTTTTAAAGAAATCGAAGCGCGACAACACCACACTCTTCATCGATGCCTCACAAGAATTCACCAAAGCCACCAATAGCAACAAACTGGAAGATTCGAACATTGATAAGATTGTGGCAGCTTTTACGTTGAGACAAGACAGCCAGCATTTCTGCAAAGTCATTGATAACAACCGTATCTCCGAAGAAAATTATACCCTCTCGGTTTCCACCTATGTGGAACAAGAAGATACTCGCGAAATTGTAAACATTGTAAAACTCAATGCTAAAATTGACCGCATAGTCGCCAGGGGAGAAATCTTACGCAAAGAAATCACAGCGATCATTGCCGAGATTGAGGGGGAAGATGCATGAGCAAATTGGAAGAATTAATAGCGGAGTATTGCCCAAATGGAGTGGAGTATAAACCTCTATGGGAGATAACAGTATGGGATAAGAGATTCAATGCTGTTGAAAGGTACAAACAGCCAAGAATAATTGAATACCCTTATCTACTAGCAGCTGAGCTGTTTTCTCTGAATCAAAACAAGGGAGATGTATTTCTTCTTTCAACTGGCGAAAAAACGGGTTGGACTTCAACAGAGCTTGCCGGAAGTTACTTATGTGAAGGAGAGGTTGTTTCAATTCCCTGGGGAAAATCACGACCTGTAAAAGAAGTCATAAAGTATTTTAAAGGAAAATTCATAACTGCTGATAATCGAATAGCAACATCATCTAACAAAAATAACTTATCGAATCGATATCTATACTATTGTTTACTTAATCAGAGCGAGACTATTGATAGCTATTATCGAGGTTCTGGCATTAAGCATCCTAGCATGAAAGATGTTTTAGATTCAACTATTCCGCTACCTCCCCTTCCCGTTCAAGAAGAAATCGTCCGAATCCTCGATACATTCACTGCGCTGGAGGCGGAGCTGGAGGCGGAGCTGGAGGCGAGAAAGAAACAATATGAGTATTATAGAGAAGCCATGTTTATATGTTCAAAATGTCAATACTATAGAGTTATGGATTTAACTATTGATAGATACTGGCTCATGCCAGCCACTCCTAATTTC
>ERZ1645189.136-NODE-136-length-17777-cov-5.532502_pt1 | contig 17777 bp, 9 predicted proteins | sample MGYA00575350_ERZ1645189 | MGnify/ENA primary metagenome ERZ1645189 (study PRJEB40845, sample SAMN11283421) | freshwater sediment metagenome | isolation source: river sediment | host: Sediment | place: India: Jajmau, Kanpur | collected 2015-12-17 ...
TAAAACTCGCAACAATAATCAGACTTAATATAATTTGTAATATTTTTTTCATGATAAGATATTGTTAAGTTCTATAACTAAAATGTGAAATTAAGACCGAATGTAACATTCCTTGTAGCAGGAATACCATTGTAGTCTATACCCATTGAACCTGAACCACCGGTACCTGAACCAGATACGCTCACCTCAGGGTCCATTCCCTTGTAGTTGGTCCAAACCAGTAAGTTGTTAGCAGAGAATGTCGCAGACAATCCCTTAACAATATTCTTCTTCTTGAAGAGGTCAGTAAAATCATATGACAAAGACAAAGACCTTAGTCTCAACCAGTTTGTCTTGGTTATGAAGTTATAAGAGTTTGATCCGTAGTTGTTCCAGTATTGCTGAATCATATATTTGCCGGATTTGCTCTGACCATTAACGGTGTAAGTTTTATCGGCTTCATAAGTATATGAAACAGGCTCGCCTGTTGTGCTGAGTACGCCGTCTACAGTTACTGACTGTCTGTCAAGTGTTCTCATCGAGAGACCTCTTACAGTTGTGTAGTACTCTGTACCGTTGTAGATATCTCCGCCAAGTCTCATGTCAATCAGGAATGAAACATTCAGGTTCTTATATCTGATATTATTGTTGAGACCACCAATGATTGAAGGCTCCCTGTTACCAACAATGTTTGTTGTAACATTTGAAGTCTTGTAAAGACCGGTAGTTGGGTCAACCTGATATCTGCCACCTGCAATCTCTTTGCCTTCTGTATCCTTTTCTCTGAGCCAGTAGTCACCTGTCAGTCCCAGGAAGTGACCTCCGTTAGGAATTGAAGCAGCCTTAACACCGCCAATCTGTACATCTGTTACATAGAAGAGACCAACGCCAGGAAGGAAATCTCCCAGTGTTCCCCTGTTACCAGAAAGGTTGAGGGTAAGATCCCATGTAAAGTCCTTCTTGTCAATTGGAACAGCGTTAATCGAAAGCTCCATACCTGTATTGTTTACGGAACCACTGTTCAGAGTAAGGAAGATATAACCTGTTGACTGAGCAAGACGAGGGCTTGCCAGCTGGTTCTTGGTTGTACTGTTATAGTATGTGAAGTCCAGACCGAGTCTGCCTCCAAAGAATTTCAACTCAGTACCCAATTCGTAAGATGTCTGAATTTCAGGAACCAGGAACGGACTTCCTCCGGTCCAGCTGTTACCTGTACCAATCATGTTTCCGTGAACCTTCTGAGGAGGCCACAGGTAGTTATTGGTAGCATAAGCATCTGCATCCTTACCTACTTTTGCAAGTGAAGCTCTGATTTTACCAAATGAGAGAATATCATTCTTAGGGATAAGCTCGGTAAATACAACGCTACCTGAAACAGACGGATAGAAATATGAGCGGCTGTCGATAGGAAGTGTAGATGACCAGTCATTTCTGCCGGTAACTGTGAGGTAAGCTATGTTCTTGTAACTTCCCCTGAATTCACCGTATGCACCAACCAGACGTTTTCTTGTCTTGTTTTCTGAGAAGAATTTATTCTCTTTAACTATGTTTTCAAAGCTGATTGTACCCTGTGTAAGGAAATTGAATCCCCAGTGTGACAGAGCAACTCTTTCGGTAGATTCTGTAGTGTGTCCCAAAAGGAGATTCAGGTCAAAATCACCAATCTTCTTCTGGAAGTTAAGCATAAGGTTAGAAGTAATATATTCATATGCAGTGCTACCCTTGCTCAGACGGCCATTCTGATACATTTCCAGAACCGCACCACCCGGAGCAATATATGTGTATGAACCACTGTTATATGTATCGTATCCTATTCTGTAAAGTACGTTAAACCAGTCTGTGATAACATAGTTTGCGTTGATACCCCCGGTAAAACGGCTAAGGTTGTCAGAAAGTTTGTTTTTATTAATAATCCAGTATGGATTCTCAACATCTGCAGACATATCCTGAAGGCCTTCAAACAATCTGAATTTTGTTCCGTCCGGATTGAGATAGTGCTTAACATCGTCACTTCTTGACCATCCGTAAAGAGCTGTCATTGCACCTGTACCACCACCATTGTAAAGACCGGCAGCTGTAAGGGTTTTGTCTGTGTTTGAAAGTGTATAAGCTGCATTCGCACCAACAGTCAGTTTGCCGTATTTCTGTTCTGCATTGAAGCGGACAGTATTTTTAGTAAAGCCTGTAGTTGGTACAACACCGGTCTGGTCAAAATTTGAGGCAGAGAGATAGAAAGTGCCGTTTTTGTGACCTCCGCTTACGCTTAAACTGTTGTCATAAATGCTTCCACCCTGGAAGAAAGTACCTACGTTGTCATAAACCGGTCCTGTAATAGGATCGCCCCATGAAGAGGTTGTATAGTCGCTGAAAGAGCCCGATTCATTATAAAAGCCCCTTCCGTAAACACCCTGAAGTTCCGGTTTCTTTCCAACCCACGAATATGAGTACTTAGTGTTGAAATTTACCTTTACCTGACCTGAGTCACCCTTTTTGGTAGTAATAAGGACAACACCGTCTGCTGCTCTTGAACCATACAGAGCGGCTGCTGCAGCTCCCTTAAGGATTGACATGTTCTCAATGTCCTCGGGGTTTATATCCATAACACGGTTACTGAATGATGTAGCATTGGTTGTTACACCGTCAGTTCCTGAACTACCTGTGTTTACTGTTGAGTTGTCATAGATAACACCATCAACAACAAAGAGAGGCTGGTTATCCCTGGACTCACTTGCTGAGTTTCCACCGCGGATAATGATAGTCGCTCCCGCACCGGCTGCTCCGCTAGACTGGGTAATGTTCACACCTGAAACTTTACCTGCCAGTGAGTTTACGATATTTGTCTGTTTGTTCTTGAGGAGTTCTTCACTCTTAAGATCCTGCACTGCATATCCCAGAGCTTTTCTCTCCTTCTTGATACCAAGAGCAGTTACCACAACATCTTCAAGAAATATTGAAGATTCATTCATCGTAACATTGATAACGGTACGATTGTTAATCAGTTCTCTAACATCTTCCATTCCAATTGCTGTGAATCGAAGAGTTGCAGTAGCCGGAGCGCTTATGGAGTACGTTCCGTCCAGTTCGGTAGCTACACCTGTCCTGGTGCCATCAATGATAACAGTAACACCAACAAGGGGTTGTCCCGACTTGTCGACCACTTTTCCCTTAACATTGATGCTCTGGGCAAACATGTTTCCAGACACAAGGAAAATGGCCATTAGCGACAGAATGATCATTCTCATCATCCCGGCCTTTTTTTGTGAGTAATTCATGAATTTAGTTTTAGATTAATAAATTGTTTTTATTACGTCATGAAACACAATTCAGATAAGTGCATGTAACAAATATTGGAATCCGGTTTCACATTGTTACTTGTAAAATTAATATTTATTTCATAACGAAAAATAAAAAAAGCGTCGCTTTTGGCGACGCTTTAATAAATATTTTTCGTGATAATTACACTACATTTGGTCTCTTGTAATATTTCGATTCAGATCTTAGTGTTACCTCGCCCGAAAACCTTCTCACTGAGCCTCTTGTTGGAGTCACAATAACCTCGGCATAATTTCCACCCTTCCTGAGAAAGATCTCAACTTTTGCCTGAATCTGAGTTCCGGTAATCTGCATTGTAACAACAAAATTGCCCTTTTTATCAAGTTTTTGATCTGCAGTTGTAACAGAAGCCTTGTTGGTATAGCTGTTTCCGCAGATTATGGCACCCTGAAGGAAGAGGAACTCCCCCTCGTAAGAGAGGAAGTTCGCATCATCATTATTGTTTTCAAGGCTACCATCACTTGTCTCATAACTGTCAGGTACAATAACGAAGTCTTTGGCTTCTATTGCAGCCTTGGCCTTGTCAAACATTGCCTGAGCTGCAGCTTCCTTATCTGCCTTTTTGTTCTGAGAATACCCGGTACTGACTGCAAGAGCAAATACGAGGGTAAGCAATAGTATTCTTTTCATATCGATTAGTTAACAGCTATAGTACTCAAACGAACAGACTGGGTTGCATAGTTGGTACCCATTTTGCCGTTAAGGTGGAAAATATAGTTTACACCTTTAGTCATAGAGTAACCTGTCGCAGAGTAATCGCCCAGTACATTTGTCGAACTGAAAGTCTTGAGAAGATTTCCGCTCTCGTCAAACAGAACAAATGCAAGACCTGTTTCTGTACCTGACCAAACAGCGATACCATTTCTCTTAAGGATATATGGAATATAACCCGATGATTGTTTGAAATCGCACTCAGCTATGTCAATATAGTCGTAAGTATTAATGTTTGGTTGTGTAGCTGTTCTTCTTCCCTTGAGGTATACTTTACCAAAAGGAGTAACACCATCTGCTTTGTAAAGAAGGTTTACAAAACGAATATAGGTGACAGTGTCCTGCCATGGGTGTCCGGTTTCATACTCTTCAGGATCCTGAACCATAAGCGGAGCCTGGTTTGCATCATAAACAAACGCACTCCATTTACCTGCAGGTACATTGAATGTATTGCTGTAAACCAGCTGATCCATAGTAGCTCCCTTAAATGCCTCTACCTTGTTTGCTCCAATAGGAAGAACATGATATTTGGCAGTACTGTTAGGGAAAATGCTTCCCAGTGCTGTAGATATCTGAGAAACTCTCTGATCATTGTATTTAAGAAGCGTGATGTTCTGAGCTGCTGCTGCAACAACCGGAAGGTCGTATACCAGTCTTACCTGTGCTTTTGTTGTCACATCCAGATCTGTAGTTTGATAACTCAAAACATTTTTCTCGCACGATGCCAGCAAAAACAATGATACTACCGATAGTATTGAAAATATTTTTTTCATTGTTATTCTTTTTTAAAGTTCATTATTAATTACCTGGTTGTGCAAACCATACGATAGAGCAGTGGTAGTTCTCTGCATCCCCTGCAATAGGAGTAATCTTCTTGAGAGAAGGCATGTTCCACATGTATTCAGAGTTGTAGCGAGGACGAAGTCTGTAGCAAGGTGAACCCTGGTTAACAGTACCAAATTTAGCACGTCTGTTCTGAACATCTGCAGGTGGAAGGTAGAATCCTTTGTAAATTCTGTTTACATCTGAATTTTGCTTATGGTAAACCACATCTGCAGTCCATGATGTTCCGCTTACAGGAACTCCCTGAGGTCCCAGTACGAGGTCATAATGGTATCTGCGAAGGTCATTCCATGTGTCAAGACTCCAAGGATACATAGAAACATACTTCTGCATCATGATATGCGACAAAGTAAAGTCAGCAAGTGGAAGGTTGTTGACAAACTTACTGTTCAGATAATCAGCTTTAAGCTGGTCAAATCTTGCAGCAGTAATTTTATCACCAATAACTGATGTCTGTTTACCATTTGTGCCTTTTACCATAACACCGGGAACTATAAGTGACTTAACCCAGTCAAAGTGTCCTGAAACAGCTTTCTTGAATGTTGCAAGAGCATCTGCCTTGAGACCTTTGCGGAACTGAGCCTCAGCCTTGATAAACTGAATCTCTGCATATGTAGTAAGCGGCCATGGTGCATCATCTCTGAAGAGCCATCTTCCCTTACCTGAGTTAGCTTCTGTAGCTGTTGTACCAAGACCGTGAACAGTGGTTGCCACTGAATATCCCTGTCTTGCACCAACAAACTTGTAAGTACCCTTCTTGATATCTGCCTGGTTTGCAGGCATAGTATCACGTGAACCAAACATAAGGATAGTTCTTGGGTCCAGAGTTGCAGTGTCGGTAATGATCTGGTTAGGGATAAGACCTTCAATTGCACCTTCTGTATTGTAGTTAGGAATTGTACCTGTCATAATCTGAACCATGTAGTCAGACTGTGTATAGGTAATACCTATGTTTGCACGGAGAACTCCAAAGAAGTTTGAGTTATTTGAGATACCTGTTGCATCAAATCTGAATGAAGCATCGTCTGCAGAACTTGCAAATGAAAGATCTGCACATGCAATAGCTGAGTCAAGGTATTTGGCATCTTTACCAGACATTGCAATATAGTTCCTTGCAAGAACTGCGTATGCAAATTTCTTCCACTTGTCAACGTTACCTTTATATATGAGGTCATTTGTTGCAAGTGTAGGATACTGGTTGTTATCAACCTTTGCAAATTCAGCGATAGCCTGTCTTGCCCATGATCTTACTCTCTGGAATGCGTATTCCTGAGTGTCATAGTCGTGAGAAAGAAGTCCGGGCACAAATGCATCTTCAACAGGAAGGTCTCCGTGAATTGAAGAGATGATATGCCATGAGTATGCCTTCATTGCAAGACCGATACCTGCAAGTGTGAATTCTCCTCTTGAGCGGCCGTCGTTGATGATAGCCTCTGTGTTCATACCCTGCAGCCAGTAAACCATTCTCCATGACTCTCCACCGGCGTCACTTCCCGAATAGTATGTGTGCATTCCGAATACTGACGCGTAGCCTGTACCACCAAAGTGTTGAACCATTGGAGCAAGCGCGCGAAGGTCGTATGCAATTCCCTCATAGGCAGCAATGGTTGGTGCCAGGCGGAGAATCGGTGGAACCCAGTCCGGTGCATCCACGTTTCTGTTAACATCAAGCCACTTAGTACATGACGTTCCAATGGCGAGAAGTATAGCTAATGATAATATTATTTTTTTCATCACTCTAAATCAATTAAAATGTTACGTTTACACCAAAAGATAGTCCTCGTGGGGCCGCAATGGCCATCATATCGAAGCCTACTCCGCCGGTTCCGCCGAGTGCTGCCGAGTTTGAGTTACCGACTACGTCGATACCAGAGTAGTTTGTCAAAACAAACAGGTCAGTTCCGGTAGCAAAAATTGATGCTGCCGACAGGATTCCCTTGGTTGCCTTAGAGAGCCATTTTCTGTCAAGGTTGTAAGAGGCACGAAGTTCTGCCATTCTCAGGTAGTTCACACCTGTTTCAATCCAATCCGGGTCTGCACCAGCATAACCATACTGAAGATCACCAAGTTTAACAGCAATTGAGTTAACTGTAGGTGTCTCTGTATTCTCCAGACCATCCTTAAGAACGCCGTTGAATACTTTAGGACCTGCGTTTCTCATGTCAATTGACTCCTGGCTGTAGCCCTGCTGCATCATCCAGCGTTTTGTACCGTTAACAACGGTTGAACCCAGACGACCATCAAACAGTGCAGAAAGTGAGAAGTTTTTGTATTTAACTGTTCCCATGAAACCAAACTTAAGATCCGGCTCCCTGTCTCCAAGAACAGACCATGAACCTGATGTAAGAGGAAGTCCTGATGAAGGATCGATAAGAACCTCACCATTTGCATTTCTCTGGAAATCCTGACCGGTAATGGTAGTGATTGGGTGACCAACCTTAATACCGTTACGGATGTTACCTGAAACCCATGTATATGCATTGTAGTACTCAGATACGTTCTCAGGAAGTTTTGTTACCTGGCTCCAGTTCTTACTTGCGTTAACTGAGAGGTTAACAACCCAGTCACGGTTCTTAACGATATCACCTGCAATTCTCATCTCAACACCACTTGTTTTGAACGAACCAACGTTCATGTTGTTAAGAACGAATCCTGTAGCGTAGCTCATACGGAAACCGGTGATAATCTGATCTTCTGAGAAGGTGTTGTAGTATGCAAGGTCAACATCTACGCGGTTGCGGAACAGACGAGCCTCGAGACCAACTTCCCATGCAGTATTCATCTCAGGACGAAGACTGAGGTTTGGACCTGTAAAGCCATATCTGTAACCACCGGCTGTTGTGGATGTAGTCTCAAGAGCAGGATAGATTGAGAGTGGCGGAGCATCCTTACCTACCTGAGCAACCGAACCTCTCAGTTTAATGTAGCTGAAAGTCTCTGAGTGAGCTTTGATGAAAGGAAGTTCCGAAAGGATAATACTTGCATCTACACCAGGGTAGAAATAAGAGTTGTTTTCTATAGGAAGAGTCGATGACCAGTCATTTCTAACACGGGCTGTAACGAATGCCATGTTGTTGTATGAAAGCTCAACGGATCCCGAAACGGCTTGAAGGCGTCTCTTATATGTATTTGTTCTGTTTACAAGAGTTGCAATATCGCAGTTAGCGATTGACTGGAAGTCAGGAACGAGGAATTTCTCACCGTGAACTGCAAGAGTACTGTTAGCAGACTCAAGCTGGTGGTAACCCGCCATAACCGATGCGTTAAACTTGCCAATCTCTTTTTTGTAAGTAGCAATCAGGTTGATTGTAGGATTTGACTGGTTTACATTTGACTGGTCATATGAACCATTACCTGTTCTGTTGTATGACCACTGCGGGTGGCGTACAATCTGATAAACAGAGCTGCTCACGTCAAGACCAACCTGTGCACGGATAAGGAGATCCTTAACAGGAGTAAAGTTAGCTACGAGGTTTGAGATGAAGCGCTCAGATGTATCGTAGTTTTTATTCTTGTAAAGGTCAAAGTACGGGTTGAGGATATCACCATCTGCATAGTTGTTTGGATAGCGAATCTGTCCTGCTTCGTTGAGATAAACTCTCATGTCATCAGTAAGAGGCCATACCATAGTTCTGCCGAGAGGACCTGAAGTACCCTTACCAACTTTAGTATTGGTTGTACTTGCATACTGGAGGGCAGCCTCAATGTTCATCCATTTTGTAAGTTTTGCAGTTCCCGACAAAGTGATGTTTGTACGGGTATAGTCAGATGTTGGTACAATACCTGTCTGATTTGTTGTACTTGCACCGGCACGAACTGTCATGCTCTCGTTACCAGCCTCAAACGAAATGTTATGTCTTTGAGTAAAACCTGTCTGGAAGAAATTTCCAAGGTTATCATAAAGCTTAGTACCCTGCTCATAAGGAGCACCGAATTTTCTGGTTGTATAATAGTTTGTTACACCATACATACCATTGTCATACTGGGTCTGAACTTCCGGATAGTTATAGGCTTTGTCAAAACGGAAATAGTTACCGTACTGAACAACACCACGGCCTGACTTACCTTTCTTGGTAGTAATAATGATAGCACCGTTTGATGCATCACTTCCGTAAAGTGCGGCAGCTGCTGCACCTTTAAGGATAGTCATGCTCTCGATATCCTCAGGGTTGATGTCTGAACCACGGCTTGAGAAGTCAAGGTCACGGTCTGCAACAACCTCACTTCCGCCCGATCTAACCGCAAGGTTACCAACCGGATTGAAGGTAGAGTTATTCATAGGAATACCATCGATAACGTAAAGAGGCTGGTTGTTACCAGAGATAGAGGTAGCACCGCGGATGAGTACCGAACTCGAGGCACCAGGGGTACCGGTTGAATTGGTAATCTGCACACCGGCCACACGACCCTGGAGGGCTGTTACGAAGTTTTCACGTCCAGATTCGGCAATTTCTGCTCCTCTAACGCTTTCAACAGCTCCACCCACTGCGCGGGCAGCTCTTTTCACACCAAACTCCCCTACGATTACGGTCTCTTCAAGCAATACGGCATCTTCTCTCAAAACCACCTTAAGGCTGGTTCTGTTTCTGAGTTGAATTACCTGCTTTTCGTATCCGATAGCGGATACCTCAAGGACTGCGTTTCCTGGTACATTCATTGTGAATTTACCATCAAGATCTGCAGCTTCACCGGTTCTGGTACCCTGAATGAGAATGCTCGCGCCAATAATTGGCTCGCCTTTCTCATCTGTAACAACTCCGGTAACCTTGATGTTCTGAGCCCACATCGTGCCTGCAATAAGCAGGAGGGCAAAAACCGATAGCACTTTGCGCGCTAACTGGCTTCCTTTCTTTGAAACATGCATGAGTTTAAGAATTTTAGGTTAATAAATTTTTTAGTGGTTTTATCACTTATTTATGTGAATGCAAAAGCACATTCGCAAAAGTATAAAAAAAAAGTGATACTAGATTGCATTTAATACGTAAAAAAGAGATTCGGTTACAAATTATAATAAAAGCTAATTTTTCTGCTCTAATTTTCAATCATTTAATTAAGGATTGTTACAAATTGAATATCACAGATTCCGTTTCACAATCAAAACACATAAGTGTAAGTACTGAATTTCAGCCATTTTTGCATTTTATTACAATTTTCAATAATGATTAATAAAAAAACCTGCCCCCATAAAGAGCAGGTTTTTAATTAAAAACAGGTTTAACTAACAAATTTATCAGTTCCAGAGAGGAGTTTGAGTTAATTTGTAACCTTTATCTGAATATTCACTTATCTGGGTGTTTCCAACCGGAGAGAGGTAAACCTTATCGGTAAATGCATCTCTGTCTGCAACACTTTCGGGGATATAATAACCAATCATTTCTGCTCCATTAGTACCATTATAAGTTACTACAGTACCGTCGGCCTTCTTGACTTTGAGTTTGTTTTCCTTTTCTTTAACAAGCCATGCAGGGAATTCAACAGGGAAGTTGACCCACGGGCCGAGCAGTATGTCCGGGTTCTGCGCTCCGCTCATATAGTTAATCTTCTTCCATCTCTTAATATCCATAAGTCTGGTGTGTTCATATACAAATTCCATTCTCCTTTCGCGGCGAATCTCCCATAAAAGGGCAGGAACATCTGCATCACGGTCGGGGTCATTTGGAATTGCACCTATATTTAAAGGGGCTGTTTTAACAATCCCTTTTGCTATAGCTGTTGCATCCAGCGGACGGTTGCGGATTGCATTTATTGATTTATCAAGATCTGACTGAGATACCGCTGCTCCACCCATAGTGGCAAGCTCTGCCTTAGCCTCGATCCAGTTGAGAACAACCTCTGCAAGTCTCATCACAGGATAGTCATTGGTATTGGTATTTGAGCCATACATTGCAGGATAAGTTTTCCCGTAATAAGTAACACCAACTCTGTCAATGAATTTGCACGCATATAACATTGTAGCAGACTCCTTCATTGGTGCATCCCAGAATGTGGCCTCGAATCTTGGGTCTCTGGTGGCTACCATTGACTTGATGTCCAGTTTTGATGCATTTGCAAGAGTAGAAAGTTTATACGGCTTTCCATCTGCACAAATGAAAGATTTTGCCAGCGCAAGATTTGGAGCCGGTCCCTGACTCTCGGTAAGGTTTGAGTATGACGCTACGTGGTGTGTTATGCTGAGTGCAGCATCGTAGTGCCTGTACATAATCACCTCCTTATTTCCTGCAAGATCCTGAGATCCGAAGAGTGAGCGGAAGTCACTTGTAAACTGATACGCTCCGTTATTCATGACAAGATTTGCAGCAGTAACTGCCAGTTCAAGGTATTTCTTTGCCTTCTCTGTGTTGTTCAGATGATATTTCTGCCATGTACCCTCAAAGAGCATGAATCTTGATATAAAACCGGCAGCAATGTATCTGTTCAGGTACTGAGCATTACCATCTGCAAGTCTCATGTTATCCAGTACATATACAAAATCATCATAAACCTTGTCCATTACAAGTGTCCTGCTGTCTCTGTCCTTGTAGAGCAAATCAAGCTCAGTATCGGCAACTACTTTATCATAATAAGGTATATCACCAAATACGCTCACCAGCCGGCTGTATTCATAGCCTCTGAAAAAACGGGCAACAGCGCTCCAGTGTTTATATGCCTCTTCTGTAAGATATGCAGATTTCATGGTGTTGATTCTCTCAAGGAACAGGTTGGATTTCCTTACCCATGCGAAGTTCCATGTGGGCCCTGCATAGGTAGTCATCCATGCGGCAGTCTCACTTACTGAAGCCCTTGAAGCCGGTGCCTGGGTTTCAAAGCCGGACTGCTTGCCTGAAGATGTGAAGTCGTCTGAAAAGTAGTATCCGCGCAAAGGTGCGTAATCTACCCCCCAGGTAGAGTTGTATCCAACGAAGTAGTTTGCATAGAAACCATTTGAAAACAGTCTCAGATTACTTTCGCTTGTCCAGTAGTTACCGTCGTCCATGGTAGTGAGCGAAGGTCTGTCAAGAAATTCGTTACATCCGGACAGGAAAATGGTAACTGCTGATAATAAAATTATTATATGTCTTTTCATGATATTTTATATTAGAAGTTAACCTGTACACCAAGTGATGCACTCTTGAATGTAGGAATTCCCACACCGGTGCGCCCGAGGTTATAGTTAGATGTATTCCACATTGAGTAACCGCTTATAACCTCAGGATCTATAGGCAGTGTTCCCAGATGATCGAATGTAAGGAAGTTTTCAAGAGAGGCGTAAATTCTGATTTTTGAGATTTTCGCTTTTTTCAGTCTGTCTGCAGGCAGTGAATATCCCAGAGTTATATTCTTAATTCTGAAATATGCCATATTAAGCAGGTACCTTGTCTGAATCTGCATATTATTGGTTGTGTATGCTCCTGCCATGTTGTAAGGTGCAGGATAGAATGCGTCCGGTCTGTCCTCTCTCCAGAAGTTGCCGGCAATTGCCTGTGGCATTGCTCCGTCTGAAGACTGGTATCCAGGAATTGCAAGGAAGCCGTTACCCCACTCTTCACGTTTTCCTACTCCCTGCATGAATACAGAGAAGTCAACTCCCTTATAATCCAGGCCTGCGCGCAAGCTGTATTCATATCTTGGAGTGTTGTTCCCGATAATCTTCAGGTCTCCGTAATCGGGATTTCCATTTGCATCCTTAAGAAGTCTGTTGCCAGGAGTGATTAGACCATCTCCGTTGAGATCCTTGAATTTTACGTCACCTGGACCAAACTTGAAGTTACTGCTGTTCTGAAGCTTACCCTGAGTTGGAGCATTAGGGTCAGAAAGTTTGTAAATTTTAAATCCATCTTTAGATGTAACTTCTATAAGCTTACCATTACTGTCATATTCAAAGTCACTCTTCTGATACAGTCTGTCTGTCTCGTAACCCCAGATTTCACCATATGTCTTACCAACATACCATGAGTCAATACTGTTGGTTGTGCCGTATTTTGTGATTTTTGTGAGGGCATCTGAGAATGCTGCAACAATGTTGATCCCCAGACCACTGGCAAAGCGGTGGTTATAGTCAAGCTGCAGTTCAAATCCGTTTGTTCTCAGCGAGCCATAGTTACTTTGCGGTGCAGATGTTCCATAGGTTGCAGGAAGTCCCTCCTGCGGAACAATCATGTTTTCTGTGTCTCTTCTGAACCATGCACCTGCAAATCCCAGATCTCCGTTAAAGAATCTTGCCTCCAGTCCAACATCAAGAGTGGTAATATCCTGCCAGGTAATAATCGAAGATACTGAGGCAGGAGTTCCAAATTGATAGAGTCTGGCTGTTCCTATTACCCATGTACTTTGAGAACCTGTCATTCTTGGAATGTACAGAGAGTTTGAAACGGTCTGGTCACCGATTGACCCCCATGAACCCCTTAGTTTTAAAGCAGAGAGTACAGGTTTTGCCCACTCCATCCATGGCTCTTCATTTATCCGCCAGCCGGCAGAGAATGAAGGGAACCAGCGCCATTTAAGGCTTGTCGGGAATTTGGATGTACCATCATATCTGATATTGGCCTCTAAAAGATATTTCTCTTTGTAGTTATAGTTTAAACGTCCAAAGAAACCAAGCTGTGACTCCCAGTTTGCTCCGCCACCTGAGGTCTGAAGACCTGTTGCCAGGTCAAACTGCGGATTTGTAATATCAATCAGCTCTGCTTTCTGTGACCAGTTGCTCGAAATTTTGTATCCAACCCTGTTAATACCCACCATAAATTTGAACTTGTGGTCGTTTGCAATGTCGAGGTCATAAGTTGTATTCAGGGTGATTGTATTCCACTGGCTGTTGCTGGCATACCTGTAAATATGGTCCGGATTAGAACCCGCAGCTGTGTAAGTCTCATACCTCAACTGCCATGCAGGCATTGCACCTGGTGCGCTTGCAGGAACCATCTGGCCTGTGTCGTCTACATAGATTCTCGCTCCGTTAGGGGCATATTTCTCTGCAGGGCTTACCCATGAGTTTCTTGCCGTATATCTTGTTCCCGGAGTGTTGTTAATGAACTCCTGGTTTGCATGGGTAAAGTCAAAATTGATTTTCCAGTGCTCTTTAGGAGTTATGTTGAACCCTCCGTTAAGGCTGGTGTAGTTTGTCTCCTGATATGCAGTATTTGCCTGGGCAACTTCAGATGCAGGGCTTCTGATAGGGTCGCCGTCTTCTGTTGTCATAGGGTAAGTTGGCCCCCATCTGTAGAGATAAAGCCATGGGTCTGCTGTTGTTGAGCTTGTAGCATAGGCATATCTCTTGAGTCTCTTAGAATACATGGCTCCGGCATAAATTCTGAGCCATTTTGTAACATCTGTTCCAACCCGTACTGCTCCGTTGTACCTCTGGAAGTCATCTTTCTTAGCCGGCTTCATCATACCGGACTGATCAAGGTATCCAAAGCTGAGATTATAGTCTGTGGTACCGCTCTTGCCATTAACGGCAACATTGTGAGTCTGGGTTGGTGTCCACTCCTTAACCATGTAATCATAAGGGTCATAGGTTCTGAGACCAATCTTTCTGCCGTTGGCATCTACATACCAGTCACGGCCGTACAGCATTGGTTCATGAGGATTAACCACTTTGCCCCACCTTTGCTCCCACAGTTTTGCCTTTTCATATCCCTCCCTGGTAACCATCCAGAATGCACCGGCAAGTGTACCTCCGGTTCTTTCTGCAGCAAGAATTGAATATTCAATGGCATCCAGTTTTGCCATCTCCATCTCTTTTGAGATGTTCTGGAATGAGAGGTTTCCTGAATAAGAGACATTCACACTCTCAGTTTTGGCCCCTTTCTTGGTTGTGATAAGAATTACGCCGAATGCTGCCTTTGCTCCGTAAATAGAGGCAGATGCAGCATCCTTAAGAACTGAGATGGATTCTATATCATCTGGATTTATCATCTGAATGGATGGTATTTCAACGTTATCCATCAGAATAAGAGGAGAAGATCCCCCCTGCATAGATCCAAACTGACCCCGGATTTTTAGAATTGGGTCTGACCCAACCTCGCCACTCGGGATAACAACATTAAGACCAGGTGTGGAGCCCTGAAGACCCCGTCCCACGTCTGCAATTGGTCTTGACTCCAGAACCTTTGTATCTACGGTGGCTACGGAGCCTGTAAGGTTTTCCTTACGCTGAGTGCCGTAACCTACCACAACCAGGTCCTCAAGTAAAAGAGCATCATCCTCCATCGTGATGTTTATGACAGTCCTGTTGTTGATGGGGATTTCCTGGGTTTTCATCCCAAGAGAGGAGAAGACAAGAACAGATCTTCCGGGGGCGTTTATCTCATAGGTTCCGTCCAGTGATGTAGAGATTCCCGTACGTGTACCCTTTATGATTACGCCAACTCCTACAACCGGTTCTCCGTTCTTATCGGTTACTTTACCGGTAACTTTGATGTTCTGAGCCCATAGTGTTCCTGCAATAAGCAGGAGGGCAAAAACCGCCAGTACTCTTCGTACCAGCAGGTCTCCTTGCTTTGAAACATGCATGAGTTTAATTTTTAGGTTAATAATTTGTGGTTCTAATTTTATATATTTTTAGTCACAAAAAATCAAAAGGGGATATTGCGAATCTACAAAATAAATCAATAGATTATCTGTTTTTCAGGGCTTTTTAGGGGGTCTTAAAGAGGGTTTTAAGAGGCTAATGTGCGAAAACGTAATGAGAACGCACCTTTCAGAGCAAGTTACAGAAACAGAAAAGCACTAAAGGATTTTGCCTTCAGCGCTTTAATAAATTATAACTAGTAGTTATTTTAGTGTAATGATTTCCTATTTATGAATCTCTTCCTAAAACGGTAACAATTACAGGCAGATAGAACAATCTTCTTTTAACCTCATCTGACAGAGTTGTAAGCGAGATTAGTCTCTGAGCATCTTTTTCTGTTGTCATTATGAGTGACTTGGGGTTGTTTTTTGCCCATTTGTTAATACGCTTAACATCTCTTTTGCGGAAGTTATGGTGGTCCCTGTATTCAAGGTGATCTTCTATCTTGTACTGATTAAGCAGATGGAATCTCAGGTGCTGCGGATTCGCTATTGCTGTAAGCATCATTACAAATTTTGAGTAAATGTAGCGTTTGTCTGCTTCAGGAAAGATTGCCACCGGCTCGTCATAGCGAAGGGAGGTGAATTCTACCTGAGTTCCGGTGGCAAGATTCAGCCTCTGCTCCCACATAAACATGTCTCCTGCATCCATCTCAGGAGGGCATTTTGACACAACAACCTTATCTGCTCTTTTTATCTGATCGGGAAGATCCCTCAGCCTTCCCACAGGAAGAAGGCAGTCTTCGTCAATAGGACGGCTTGAGTCTATGAGTACAATATTTGTATCAGGCTTAACAGAACGGTGCTGGAAGGCATCATCCAGCAGAATTACGGTTGGCCTCTCACCCTCAGGCAAAGCCATCAGCTTTTCTATACCTCTTCTGCGCTTTTCATCAACCGCAACAATTGCGTGCGGAAACTTGCGCTTGATTTGTAAAGGTTCGTCTCCGCTTGCAGCAACCTTGTCTTCGCATGAAACAATATGGAATCCGCTTGATTTCCTCCCGTAGCCCCTGGAAAGAACGGCAACTCTTTCTGCGGCCGGCATCTCCCTTATCAGGTGTTCAATATAGGGGGTTTTTCCGGTCCCGCCCACGGTAATGTTGCCTACGGAAATAACCTTTACGGGAAAACTCCTTGACTTGAGTATTGATGTGTCATACATGAAATGTCTTACCCTCAGTATAAAGTAGTAAGGGAAAAGCAGGAGTTTGTTTACAATAGCGTATCTCATTTATCAGCTGTATTTTTCTTTGATGGTATCGAGGATTTTCAGCAGCTCCTCGTGGCTGTTTTCTGTAACAAGCAGCATACGGGTAGCCTTGAAATCGGGCAGCGACTTAAAGTAGCTTGAGAGGTGGCGTCTCATTTCAAGTACACCTACTCTGTCGCCTTTCACTTCGACAGATTTAAGCAGGTGCCTCTTTGCGAGGTCTACCTTCTCTTCTACTGTAAGGGGTGGCATATGCTCTCCGGTGGAAAGGTAGTGTTTTATCTCCTTGAATATCCATGGCCGGCCGTAAGTTGCCCTTCCTACCATAACTCCGTCAACGCCGAATCTTTCAAAAGCCTCTGCTGCTCCTTCTGGCGTTGTGATGTCTCCGTTACCTATTACAGGTATCTTCATCCGGCTGTTTTTCTTAATCTCTCCAATCAGTGTCCAGTCTGCCTCTCCGCGGTACAGCTGAGAGCGGGTTCTGCCGTGTATGGTGAGTGCCTGAATCCCGGTGTCCTGAAGCTGCTCTGCCAGTTCAACTATAATTTTTGAGTTCTCATCCCACCCGAGTCTGGTCTTGACAGTAACGGGGAGCTTAACAGCCTCCACTACCCTGCGGGTAATCTCTATCATTTTGTCCGGATATCGCATCATGCCCGAACCCGCTCCGCGGTTGGCAATCTTGTTTACGGGACATCCAAAGTTGATGTCAATGAATGAGGGCCTGGCCTCTTCTGCCATAAGGGCAGCCTCAACCATTGCATCCGGGATATGGCCGTAAATCTGAATTCCTATGGGCCTTTCGTACGGATATGTCTTGAGTTTTTCAAGTGACTTTCTTGCGTCTCTTATTAGGCCGTCTGAGGATATGAATTCTGTATACATCACATCTGCTCCAAATTCCTTGCAAATGTAACGGAAGGATGCATCTGTAACATCCTCCATGGGTGCAAGGAAGAGGGGTCTCTCTCCCAGTTCGATATCTCCAATTTTCATGGTGCAAAAATAGATGTATTTTGTCACTTTAAAAAATAGTTATAACTTTGCACCCCCCTATGTATGGGGAAATCGCAACAAAAAAATTGTATTAATCTAAAAATCAACAAAGTGGACACATTGAGCTACAAGACCGTGTCGGCAAATCAGG
>ERZ1645189.139-NODE-139-length-17377-cov-5.536254_pt1 | contig 17377 bp, 12 predicted proteins | sample MGYA00575350_ERZ1645189 | MGnify/ENA primary metagenome ERZ1645189 (study PRJEB40845, sample SAMN11283421) | freshwater sediment metagenome | isolation source: river sediment | host: Sediment | place: India: Jajmau, Kanpur | collected 2015-12-17 ...
TCTTCTCCAATAATGCCATGAGTTTGATTACTCTTCCAACAATTATCACAGGTGCTCTGTTTGTCACTTTAGTCCCCGCTATTGCTGAAGCCAAAGCTTTGCAGGATGGACATAAAATACAATACTTATCACAGAAAGCATTGCAATGGACCCTCATTTTTGCTCTGCCAGCTGCCGTTGGAATGTGGAATGTCGCACCATCATTGACCAGTGTACTAAAGATGGGCACACAAACCGGGTTGCTACTACAGACATTGACCTATGGATTACCTTTTATCGCGATTCAGCAAGTGACATCCGGGCTTCTTCAAGGGATGGGTTTTTCGAGTAGGCCGGTTCAACACATGATGATTGGTGCATTAGCAAAGTTTGTTGGAAATTTCGTTTTTATTACCTTGTGGGGAATTCAAGGCGCTGCTTGGAGTACCGTTTTTGGTTTTTTTATTGCAGCATCCCTTAACACTTACCACATCATGCGTTACTTGAACTTTATTCCCAAACTAAAGCAAGACCTTTTGAAACCTTGCCTGGCTACCGCTATCATGGCGTTGTGTTTACATTTTTTGAATCCATTGTTTTTATCGAACCTGTCCGCACCGAAAGCATTGGGTTTACAGACCTTCATTGGTATCCTCGTCTACGCTCTTGTGATGTTGTTATCCGGAGGAATACAAAAGTCAGACCTTGCTTTGTTCAGAAAACCTTAAGTACAATGCAAAATACCACGGTAAGAACCGTGGTATTTTGCATTGAAACTTATTTTTTTGCTATTTTAACCTATTTTTAGGAAGGAATTCATCATATTCTAGTTGAAGTATAGGTGAAACAACTACGGAAAGGTAGGTAGCAAGATGCAAAAGAGACTACTAATGAAGGAGGACCTGTTAACCTTACGATTAACGGGCGACCCTCAGATTTCTCCTGAGGGAGATTGGCTGGCTTATGTACTCTCATCAGTGAATGCGAAAGAGAACGGATACGAGTCTTCCCTCTTCGGAATCAAAACCTCAGGTGGTGAACCTTTCCGTTTGACAGCCGGGCCTTCTGATTCCAAACCAAGATTTAGTCCCACCGGAAGAGAATTGGCTTTTCTCTCCAAACGCTCCGGCAGCTCCCAAATCTGGATATTACCCTTACAAAAGGGCGAAGCGGTCCAATTTACAAAAATCAAAGGCGGCGTTAGCGATTACCGTTGGCTGCCAGATGGTAATGGTTTTGTTTACACTGCAATGCTCGATGAAAAGGGAGTTCGTGAAGAGACTGCGGTCGATGATGAAAGTGACTTGTTTGTGAAGCACAATAAAGATGTGAAGATCATTGAAACACTTTACTATAAAATGGATGGTGTGGGATATTTGGGGCGTAATCGACCTCAACTCGTATATCATACCAAGGATAATGCTCCTTTGCAGCTGACTACCGGTCCACAATTTGTTTATCAGCTTTGTGATGTCGATTACACCGGAAGGCGAATTCTTTTTACAAGCCGGCAAGATGATGACTGGGGTAGAAACGCATGGTCCAGTTACCTTTATGAATATAGTATGGAAGAAGCGAAGGTTCGTTATTTAATCTGTAAAGATTTAGATGTAGCACAAGCTACCTATAGTCCAAAGGGTGATCGAATCGCACTGCTTGCTTCCCAATCCGATATTTCCGGTGGAAATGTTCGGCTCTATGTTTTACCAACGCAAGGTGGTGAACCAGAACCTTGTATCACTTATTTCGATCGTACATTAAGTAATATTGGCCTTTGTGATATACCAATACAAGGTCAAACCCCCTTGGTTTGGGGCTGGGGAGCAAAGTCCGTCTTTGTTCCGGTTAGTGACAGTGGTAAAGTTTCGATCTTAAAAGTATTTGTCGATACACAAAAAATCGAAACGGTCGTCGAAGGCGAGAGGGTCATTTTTAGTTACTCCTTTAGTGCTAGCGGGCGAAAAATTGCATTTGCGGCTACACAATTCGATAACCCTGCGGATGTTTACTATTTTGATACAGAAATCGAAGGAAGCCGAAGCAAAGAGAAAAAACTGACTGATGTGAATAAAGAATGGCTTGCTCAGATTAAGTTAAGCATTCCCGAACACATGAAGGCCCGAGCCAACCGCAAATCGCCTGAAGTTGATTTATGGTTGATGAAGCCCACGGAATGGACCTCTACACAGGAATACCCCACCGTTCTCGAGATTCATGGTGGTCCTATGATGATGTATGCCCACGCATTCTTTTTTGAGTTTCAGCTTACCGCTGCTGCGGGATTTGGCGTCGTATTTAGCAATCCTAGGGGATCACAAGGATATGGTGACGAATTCTGCACGATCATAGCCAAAGACTGGGGTAAAAAAGATTACGATGATCTTATGGCTGTCCGTAAAAGAGTTTTGAGGAGATACAAATGGATTGATGAGAAACGGTTCTCCGTTGGTGGAGGTTCATATGGTGGCTTCATGACCGCGTGGATCATTGGGCACACGGATAAATTTAAAGCAGCTATTTGTAGCCGTCCAGTTATTCATTGGGCTGCCATGTCCGGTACTTCAGACGGAAACTGGGCTTGGTTTAAGCGCTTCGACATGGTAACACCGTGGGAAGATGACAAAGGTTATAAGCAACAATCCCCTTATTACTATGTGGATCGTGTGGTTACTCCGGTTCTGATTGAGGTACAAGAAGGCGATTTACGTTGTCCCTTTGAGCAAGGACAAATGTATTATGCTGCTCTAAAGTATCTGAATAAAGCACCCGTCAAATTTGTAACCTACCCCAACGAGTTCCATGGTATGAGTCGAAACGGGAAACCTTGGCACAAGATTCATCGATTGGATCAAATCATTCAGTGGCTCACACAATACGGAATGTAAATATTTAAGAAAAAGCAGCGATTTGATGCAAAAACACTTGCCAAATCCGCTGCTTTTTTGTTATGATTCAGCGGTAATTAATAAAGGTCTCAGTATCACAGAGGGGGCATATTTTTTTGAATCAGCGCGACAAAACAACACAGAGAATCTTCTTTGGCTATATGTTTAGCATCAGCTGCCTAATACTTATTTCAGCATTTTACTTTCGAGATCCTGACATGTTGATGGGTTTACAGAAGATTCTCACCACGCATACGGGTCTGACGGTAGATTTCTTTGCTGTCGGAGGGTTATCTGCCACACTACTCAACGTGAGTATGGCGGGCTTTCTATCTTTGTTTGTCTTCTGGATTTCTAAAACCGAAGCAAGTGGGCTTGGTCTCATGGCATTTACTATTATGCTCGGTTTCTCCTTCTTCGGAAAGACCGTTCTCAACTCCATTCCTATTATTTTGGGTACTTTCCTATATAGCAAATTACATAAACTCCCTTTCCGTCAAGTCACGCCCGTCGCCTTGTTTGCTTGTTCCTTGGCCCCAGCCGTTACGATGTTTGCCTTTGCGGAACGACATCTCACCCTAAGTAGTACGATTCGTTATCCACTCTCTCTGATGGTTGGATTATTGATTGGATTTTTGGTCCCTATCATATCTCGTCACACACCAAACATGCACAAAGGGATGAACATCTATAACGTTGGTCTATCGGGAGGACTGGTCGCTTGGATGTTATATACTCTATACCGAAACCTCGTGCTAGCTCCGGTTGGAGGTGCCAATGATTCCATATTGCAAAGTAAGTTTAGTACGGGACTGCCCTACGAAATGACGTGGGTTCTAGCAATTCTATTCTCGGCAACTGCCTTATGGGGAATTTTCTCAAGCCAAGTCTTACATGATCCCTACACCTCTTATCGTAACCTATGGTTAAGAAGCGGTCATCAATGCGACTTTGTAAAAACCGATGGCATTTCGGTCACTTTGTTGAATATGTCGATTATTGGAGTTTTTGGCACGATCTACTATCACATTGTGAAAGCTCCATTTACTGGTCCTACCATTGGTGCTTTGTTGTCGATGGTATGTTTGTCTGCCAACGGTGTCACATTGCGAAACGCCTGGCCACTCATCGCTGGATATGCTCTTGCATCTTGGATGATGCCTTGGAGTTTAGGCACGCAGATTATCGCAGTTACCGTTTCCTTCTCTTTGGCATTATCTCCCATTACAGGTGTATATGGATGGTTCTGGGGAATCGTAGCAGGGTTTTTACACGCTTCTTTGGCCCCCTTTGCTCCTGCCATTCATGGGGGCTTGACTTTGTATAACGGCGGTTTTTCTGCTGGGTTGGTTGCATTATTTTTAGTTCCCATATTGGAAGCTACTAAGAAACCATAACCACGAGGTTGATTCCTCTATGATTGCAAAGGAATTTTTGTCGCATATATAGAACAGAAAAGCAAAACCTAAAAAACACATGAACATCAATAAACAGTAAAGGAAGGATCTTTATGATGAAAGACTTAAATCCAGTTTGGAATCTTGAGACAATATTTCCGGGTGGCAGCAATTCTACGGAGCTTAAAGCCGAAATGCAGCAATTATCCAATGATATATTGACGTTTCAAAAAAATCTGATGACTTCAAACGAAAGTACTGTTCTTTGGACGAATCGTATAGACCAGTTGCAAATGCTGGGCAGTCGTCTCTACCAAGTTGCTGCTTTTCTTGGATGTTTGAATGCGGCCAATATCAACGATACCCAAGCTCAAATGTTATATGGACGTTTCTTCGGTATTTATGCCAGCTTTGAGCAACTTTTGTCCCAAGTCAATCAGCAAATTCTCAACATGAGTGAACAAGAATGGTCAGACTTCGTAAAACAAGATGAGTTTTCCATGTATCGCTTTGTTCTCGAGGAAATGCGCGAGAAAGCCAAAGAAAAATTACCTACCGAACAGGAACAACTCATCAGTCGTTTAGCCACAGATGGATACAATGCTTGGGGAACCCTCTATGATCGTTTGGTTGCACGGGTAAAAATCTCTTTAACCGAGCCCGATGGGCAAGAGGTTGTACTTTCTGCGGGTCAAGCATACAATCGACTGTCTGATCCAAATCGGTCCATCCGCGAGCAACTCCTTCCCAAGTGGGAATCTGCTTGGCAAGAACTAGCGGACTTAGCTGCTCATGAACTCAATTCCATGATTGGCTTCCGATTGAACTTGTATGATGCTCGTGGTTGGAATGATGCAATGAAAGAAACGTGTTCACAGAACCGTATTCAGAAAACCACCATCGAAACGATGTGGGATACGATTAGCAAGAACAAAGCTCCATTGGTAGAGTATTTAAGAAAGAAGAAAGAATTACTTCACTCCGATAAACTTTCTTGGCATGACTTTGGAGCACCGGTAGGTCGTCAAAATACCCAATGGGATTATACGGATGCTGCCAATTTCATTGTGGATCAATTTAGTAAATTCAGCCCTCTCATGGCCCAATTTGCTGAGCAAGCGTTCACAAATCGTTGGGTTGAAGCGGAAAATCGCGGGGGAAAAGGTGTAGGTGCTTTCTGCACCACTCTACCCAGAATGAAAGAGAGCAGAATCTTCACCACTTTTTCCGGTACCGTTTCCAATGTCACAACCTTAGCGCATGAATTGGGTCATGGTTTTCATGATTTCGCTATGAAAGACGTTCCCTTGCTCAACAAGGAAATCGGGATGTGCCTTGCCGAAACCGCCTCTACTTTTTCTGAGCTTGTTGTTTCGGATGCAGCCATTCGAAATGCCAAGTCGGATGAAGAAAAACTTTCCCTTTTAGAGAGCAAATTACAGCGAGCAGCCAGCCACATGATGAACATCCATTGTCGTTACATCTTTGAATCCAACTTCTGTGAAGCACGAAGAAAAGGACCTTTATCTGCAGAACAAATCAATCAAATGATGCTTGATGCACAGAAAGAAGCTTATTTGGGTGTATTGGATGAGTGGCATCCAACGTTCTGGTTCTCCAAAGGACATTTTCACGGAACATCTGTCCCATTTTATAATTATCCCTACACGTTTGGCTTCTTATTTGCCACCGGCATCTATGCGAAGGCTTTGAAGATAGGGAAAGAGTTTGAGCCCATGTATTTGGATCTCTTACAACATACGGGTACAATGACCGTAGAAGATTTGGCAATGAAATATTTGCAAACCGATTTAACGAAACCAGATTTCTGGCAAGATGCGATCGATTTGGCCTTAGCCGATCTTCAAGAATACTTGTCCCTAGCATCGAAATAGCAAAAAGAGGTATCTCCTAAATCGGAGATACCTCTTTTTAACTTCCAAACATCCAATATAATGCCACTCCGGCAAAACCACTGCCTAACATGGCTTGTATAGGATCTACTTTCCTAAATCGCAAAAAATAAAAAGCGATAAGAAACAATCCCAGACCAATCCAATTAATATTGTTAATTCCCTGTGGCAGAGCATTGTTTTGTCGTAATACCAACGCTAAAATTGATAATCCGGCGGATGCAATGAGAGCTACTACTGCTGGTCTAAGCCCTGCCAGAATCGATTGAACCATAGATAAATTCTTATAGCGCTGATACAAAAATGCTAAACTTAAGACAATGAGACACGATGGCAAGACACAACCAATGGTAGCAACCATGGCTCCTAAGAGTCCTGCAATTCTCATACCAACAAAAGTTGAGCTATTGATTGCTATTGGCCCTGGTGTCATCTGAGAAATGGTTATTACGTCTGCGAATTCTGCCAAAGTCAACCATGCATGCTTATTGACAACTTGCTCTTGAATTAAAGGCATCGAGGCGTAGCCGCCTCCAAAGCTCAATAATCCGATTTGGAAAAAGCTAAGAAAAAGCCTTTGATAAATCAACGGAAACTCACACTCCAAGCTTTGGCACGTATCCATAAACGATCGCTCAAAGAAAACAGCGCAGCGCATAGTAGAACCCAAACAACATTCCAGTGCAAGACTACCATGGCAAACAAGCCACATGCCATGATTATAACGGAGTGAATCCGATGCTCTGCCAAAATTCCTTGAGTCATGGATAATGTAACATCTAACACCACAGCGGCCACTCCCGCTTGCATGCCCCTTAACAAATAGCCAATAAGCAAATTGCTACTGAACCAACTGTAAACAAATGATATGAGTGTTAGAGTTATAAAAGGTGGCATTATGGTTCCCATTATGGAAACAAGTGCTCCCGAAATACCAGCGACATGGAAACCAGCAATGATGGATGCATTTACTGCCAATGGTCCAGGTGCTGATTGAGCAATCGCAGTCAAATTTAGCATTTCCTCTTCTTCCATCCAGTGATAGCGTTCAACAAAGCGCTCCCGCATTAGCGGCACGATTACACAACCGCCACCAAAAGTACAAGCACTTAACGAAAACGTGGTCTGAAATAACTTCCACAATAAAGATGCACGATGTTCCATAGCTTCGCCTCCTTGCACAGTATACACCTTGCTTAAATATAAGTAAAATAGTATAATACTATTGATTACATAACCACTGAGTTATGAAGGAGGTAGGCCATGACATTAAGACACCTTAGAATCTTCGTTCGAGTATGTCAAAATCAAAACGTTACACAAACAGCGAAAGATTTACATCTTTCGCAACCTGCCGTCAGTCAAGCGATTCGTGAATTAGAAGAGCATTACCAGGTATCACTATTTGATCGTATCTCCAGAAAGCTCTATATCACCACTGCAGGAGAGCGGCTGCTGACTGAAGCTTTATTCTTATTGGATCGTTTCGATCAAATGAATCGCACGATGAAAGATTGGGATGCTAAAGGTGAGATAAGAATTGGCTCGAGTGTTACGATTGGGTCAGAACTCATGCCCACTTTGGTCTCTGAATTGCAAAACCTACATCCCCATTTATCTATATATGTCCACATCAATAGCTCAGATGCCATAGAAGAAGCTTTGATCAACCATCAGCTAGATTTAGCTCTTATAGAAGGGACGATTCATTCACCTCTTCTGTCTTACATCGATTTCTTTGAGGATGAATTGGGCGTATATTGTGCAGAAGATCATCCCTTATGTTCTTATATGGAGGTCACTCCCGACATTTTAAGAGCAGAGAAATTACTATTGCGTGATCGAAAAAGCGGAACCAGAGAAATTGTTGAAACTGTTTTACAACTTGAGAAGCACCAAATTCAACCTTATTGGGAAAGCACGAGTACCCATGCTCTGCTTCATGCCGCACAAAAAGGATTGGGCGTAGCTATTTTATCAAAATTTATGGTAGCTGGTTATACTCATCATACTGGCCTAATTTCTCTGAATATGCCACAGTTTCCACTCAAACGTCCCTTTCGAATCGTCTATTTTCGCGAGAAAATCCTTCATGAAACACTGACCGATTTTATTCAATTGTGCCATCAGCTAACAAATCTACCCGGTTCTATATCATCAATTGAAGACTCCCGATGAGAAATCCTAATATGGCTCCAAACCAGGTAATTGCTTTTAATTCACGCCCTGCTACCGCTAGGGTTAATTTCTCCAGTTCGCCCAAAGGAAACTCATTCAACTTCCTTTCGACCATTTTCGAAACATCGAGCAAATCCAACCCTGCTGGGATCGCTTTCGTAAGCACGGATTGAAGCTCATGAGCAATTCTTGCATAATCCTCCACACCGGGACGTGTCACGCCAAGGAGGGCCACTAGTGGGTAATGCAACAATTGCTCCAGGACTCGATGGATGAAAAATTCAATATTATCGTTTTTTTGCTGAATATCCAGCCAATCATGCCAATGTTGTTTTAAGAAATCAGCAATGGAGGCTGTTTCACATGGTATATGAATGGACTCCAACATCTCCTGATAGGAATGTTTTGTCAACATTACCGTGATATGCATTCCCCATTGATGCAACATTTGTATTTGCTTTTCTGAACTTAACCAAAGGATGCTCTGTTCGAACCAATGCATGACGGTTTCCGGTCTAAACATGCCTTCCTGAGAAAAGCCCCATTTCTGCATCGGTTGATCGCATTGAAGGAGTAGCCAATCCACAACCTTGTTGTTTAACTCTACTTGATGTTCCGGGTTTTCCAACCATGTTTTTGCATCGGTTATGGATGTTTGTAGCATCGTGTTGAGTCGCTCTGGTGATAAAAATGAAGCAATCAGGCTTAACGACCAGTGCTGATTCATCAATTTTTGCAAAATGGGCATGAGCTGCAACAATAAATCTTCGTGATTCAACAAACCAATTAGCAAAGAGTTTAGATATTCCGGGTGGGCTTTTAGATACTCGGCCCAGGTCTCCAAACGGGCTTTATCCAATAAGCTATGGAGTGTTTTTTGTTCAGTCTCCCATTGAGCAAGCATTTGTTCGTATCTTTGCCTATACAGTTGCAACTCTAAAGGTTGTCCCTGCTTTGAAATAGACACCCCAATCCGGGGAATGATTCGGTCCATCAACGTTTCAAGGTCTTCTTGTTCCGGTTTTCTTTGTAGTATAAAGGATAACTCCCTTGCTACATATTCCAAGATTCTCTGCTCCATTTGAGAGTTCTTCCATTCAAGCAACTTGTTCGATAAGAAGTATGAAATGGATTGTGAGAAGGATTCTATCTTCTCCGGCTCTAAAAAATCCTCAAAGACCTGGGAAAGGGATTGTTCTTTTCGTTCAATTCCTTCCCAATACTGCTGTAGTATGCTTGCGAATGCTGTTTTCACATTGGTGTCAGATATGGTTCTTTTAATCTCCTGCTCGTTTATCAACTGCTCCGAAATGACCGCGCCAACCTTATTGGCAATTTCATTTCTTCTGGTAGGTAATAACCCAGGAGTAAAGGGTATTGGTAATTTCCCAATATACCATTTCTTATACGGTCGAAACAACATTTTAATCGCTAACCAATTGGTGATATAACCTATTATAGCTCCCATCAATGGTGGAAGGAGCCAAAGGAAGCCGGGAAAGTCATCTAGCCATTGCGCCATACAAGTTCCACCTCTTCAGTATTGATTCATACTGAATAAAACTAACACAAACAGGATCAAGAGTCAAGGCACACCCATAACAAGCACAAGAAACGCCTCTGCTTACAACAGAGGCGTTACTTGTGCTTCCTAATATGCTTTTATTCTTTATCTTCACAGTAACTGCCAGTCTCGGTACCTTCTGGCATATGAACATAATAACGGCTGGTATAGTTTGGCACGTTCAGAGTAGAGTAGTTTTGCTCGAACATATGAACGAGTTCCCAGGCTTGTCGATCATATGCTTCTTTATCTTTCCAAGTGTCCCGGGGCTCAAGAATCACATCGGGCACACCGGGGCATTGGGTAGGCACATTGACACGGAAAATATGATTGGCTTTGTAGGGAACATCATCCAATGTTCCATTTAATGCTGCTGTAACCATGGCACGGGTATATCTTAAAGAAATCCGATTCCCTTCACCATACGCTCCACCAGTCCACCCTGTATTCAACAAATATACTTTTGTTTGATGAATATCAATCAGTTCGCCCAACAACTTGGCATAGACATGCGGAGAGCGTGGTAAGAATGGAGCACCAAAACAAGAGCTGAATGTCGCTTCGGGTTTTACGATACCCCGCTCTGTTCCAGCTAATTTCGATGTATATCCGGACAAGAAATAATACATTGCTTGCTCTTTATTCAGTCTTGCTATTGGAGGCATGACACCAAAAGCATCCGCAGTCAATAAAAAGATGGTCTTAGGGTGTTTGCCAATGGACGGAATCACTGCTCCCGGGATAAAATCTATGGGGTATGCTGCGCGGGTATTTTCGGTAAGGCAATCGTCCGAATAATCCGCTTCTCGAGTGAGAGGGTCAATCACCACATTTTCTAAAACGCTACCAAATTTAACCGCATTGAAGATTTGGGGTTCGTGCTCTTGTTTTAAATTGATGCATTTTGCATAACAGCCGCCCTCGAAATTGAATATTCCGTTTGGTGACCAACCATGCTCATCGTCACCAATTAGGTTTCGGCCAGGATCGGCAGACAACGTTGTCTTCCCTGTTCCAGATAAACCAAAAAAGAGTGCGACATCGCCATCTGGGCCTACGTTTGCTGAGCAATGCATAGGACAAACTTGCTTTTCCGTCAGCAAGTAATTCATGACTGAGAATACGGACTTTTTAATCTCACCAGCGTACTCGGTACCACCAATAATCACTTGCTTTTTACCAAAGTGAACAATGATAAAGGCTTCGCTCTTGGTTGCATCAATTTCTGGAACCGCATGAAAACCAGGAGCGGCAATAATGGTGAACTGAGCTTTGTGATTCTTTAACTCGATATCATTAGGTCTGATAAAAAGCTGATGCGCAAAAAGGTTTTGCCAAGCATGTTCATTAATGACTCGTATTGGCAAGGAGAATTTTTCATCTGCTCCGGCATAGCCATCAAAAACAAACAACTCACGGTTTTGCAAATAGGCGGTTAGGCGTTTGTAGATTCGATCATATTTCGATTCATCCATGGGGACGTTTACACTCCCCCAACAAATCTCATCATGAACTTCTGGGATATCGACAATAAATTTGTCTTTCGGGGATCGGCCTGTATATTTACCCGTTTCCACTGCCAAAGCTCCCGTATTGGTTAGAACACCTTCTCCTCTTTCTAACGCGTGTTCAACCAGTTCAACAGGTGAGCAATTATGGTAAATTTCCCCATGGTTATGAATTCCCAGATAACTCAGATCGATTATATTTTCCGGCATCTCATTGACCTCCCGTTCTTTTATACTGCTATTGTAACCGATTGACCTTGTTTCGTCAACAATATTACATATTTATTATACAATCGACAGGAGATTTCACTGCATTTTAGTATATATGATATCATAAATAAGAATGTCACCCCTTCTTAGAGAGGCGACATAGCTGATTTGATATCTTTTTCTAGTAAGGTGAACATGGACCACTTTTGCAGTCCATATCGATGAAGTAAAGACTCTAGATTTTTATTGGCCTCTACTAGATTTGTCTTTTTTTGTTGCTTGACTGCTCGTATCAACAAGTTTTTTGGGGTATGTTCTAGGTCGATAAACTCCATAACTTGAGTTTGATACCCACACACCTCAAGTAATTCCGCACGTAGAGCATCGGTCACTAAACTAGATAATCGTTCTCGTAGGATTCCATGTCTTAATAATGCTGTCTGTTTCTCATCGGATATTTTAGAGAACAATTCGTGTTGACAACATGGAACAGCCAAAATCACCTTGGCATTCCAGCGAATTGCTTGTGTCAAAGCAGCATCTGTGGCCGTATCACAGGCGTGTAGCGAAACGACCAAATCGATGCTTTGGTCGTTTTTCCAAGAAGCGATATCTCCCATTTGAAACTGCAAGTTCTCATAGTGTAGTTCCTTAGCTATGCGGTTGCATTCGGTCACAACCTCTTCCTTAAGATCTAAGCCGAGAATCTGAAATTGCCTACCCATTTTATGTAAATACCAATATAATGCAAAGGTCAAATAGGATTTACCACAACCAAAATCCACAATCCGCAATGATTCTTCTGGTAAATCAGACATACAATCGGAAACAATTTCCAAATAACGATTGATTTGCTTAAATTTATCGTATTTTTGGTGATGAACTTTCCCTTGAGTGTTCATAATTCCTAACATGACCAGAAAATCAACCACTTGACCTTCTTGCATCAGATGATTTTTTTTACGATTATGCGGCTCCGCGAGTAATTCTCGTTTGGCGGTTTGTGTGATGATTTTTTCTTTGCCATCAGAGTACAAGATGATATGGTAATCCAATAGGGATGTCTGCAATAAGGCTTGTTTGTACAATGCTTTCTGTTCCAACCACCAAAGAACAACATCATTTGCCTCTATCAGGTTGCGATGAAAGACTTGCTGTTTTCTAAAACTTTCTTCCTGCCAGAACCAACGTTCACCTTGTTTGGTGGATAAGATTTTCTTTGAATCTGCTGATTTCTGACGAGGTTGACTAAGCACAATTCTGAAAGCTTGATGTTCATCCAGCAACTTCTGTAAAACGGAAGTTAGGATCATCTTAGTCATGTATGTTCACCTCTCCTATGTCAGATATCCTTTTAGGACACAGAGATTTTACCGGACAGATTTCGCATTGCGGGGATCGAGCTTTGCAACAGTATCTTCCATGATGTATCAACCAATGATGAGCGTCCGACCACTTTTCTTTGGGAATTTGCTCGCATAGTTGCTTTTCCGTCTGATTTGGATCCTTTGCTTTTGCCAAACCTGTGCGGTTCGATACACGGAAAACATGGGTATCAACCGCCAAAGCCGGGACACCAAAGGCGACTGACAATACTACACTGGCAGTCTTCCTTCCCACTCCTGGCAATCTCTCCAAATCGCTTCTTTGGCTGGGAACTTGACCTTGAAATTCGCGAAGTAATTGTTGGGTCATCAAAGATAAGTTCTTTGCTTTGTTGCGATAGAGTCCCACTCCGTGAATGAGTTCTTCAATCTGCGGAACAGATAGAGCGGCCATAGCACTCACATTGGGGGCAGCTCGAAATAGAGGAGCGGTCACTCGATTTACCTGCTGATCCGTACACTGAGCCGATAATATTACAGCTACCAATAGTTGAAATGCATCCGCATATACTAATTCCGGTCCGGCTCCACCATAGACTCTTTCCAGTGTTTGTAAGATGAGTTGGTTTCTATGTTTCTCTTCCATCGTTAACATTGTTCACCTACTTGTACTTCTAATATACTCCCGATTTCCATAACAAAAATAGGACAAGACCGAGCGCTAAAAATGAAACCATCGCCAAAAAACGATAAAGTACTGCTTGCTTCCTTGTATTTTCCCTAAAAGGCAAGGTTTTTGCATTTTGATTTACGGTTCGGAGTTTCACTGTAGCTTCCATCTCTGGATTCCATTGAGAATATAATCGATCTCTTGCCACTTCCGCAGCGGAAAGTGTACCAGAGCCACGCAAAGGAGGGGGAAGTTCTTCTGAAACGGAAAGAGATTTCTCCTCGGTGACCGATACCGTTGATTTCATCTCGTCAAACTGTTCCTTTTGTCGAAGATTCTCGGCTTCTGACTCGAGAAACATCATTCCTTCTAAGGAGTTACGACGAACTTTCTTAACCACCTGTAATCTTGTTACGGGATGAGTATAAGGAATCTCTACAAACATCTCCGGATTCTCTTGCCAGGCAACTGCAGGAGTGGATGCTTGCTCTACAGAGTGGATCTCCTCAGCAACATCTGTCACATCTCCTTGGGCCATAGCCGTTTCTAGACTCATCTCAGGTGTCCAGATGAAGTCTTTCTCCTCTTCCATTTCCATGGAACTGGGGCGATTTTCCGCGTCTGGATTTGAATTGATCTCCGTTGCTGTCTTAGATGACTCTTCCGCGGCAAGCAAAGAAAGCATATGCCTTCTAAGTAATTCTTCTCCACTCAAAGCCGTGGAAATCGTCACATTTTCGGGTTCGGTTTCTTCGGAGCGAATGAACGGATTTTGCTTTGTATCGCCATGCATGGGTGCAATGATCCCAGCTGCTTGCAATTTATCTTGTACTTCAGTATTTTGTTGTCTACTCCGCATGGGTTTGAAAGCTGTTTTTCTTACGATTCTAGGATCAGCTAGATTGCTTGCTTCCGTTCCTTTTTCAGAATGTTGCACCGAAGAAAACGATCGTAGCACGCTTTGGCACTCTGGGCAATTCTTCAGATGTGATTGGAACTGCATCTTTTCATAGGGTGTAAGGGAGTCCTCCTGATAAGCAGGTATTTTGGCCCGTACCTCGTTGCAATTCATTTCAGATCCCCTCTCAATCCTTTTCTGAATCGTTTTGTGGTCTAACACGTATTGTTTCCTGATTCGCGATGGAACGTCTAACTATATGCCCAGGTACAGAAGTGCGTAAATTACGATGAGCGTCCGAATTTCCATGAACGAGTAAAACTACCTGTGCATTGATTTTCTCTAATCCTTTGAGAAGTTCATCTTGTGCTGAGAAAGATGGCCAATGATAATACAAAATTTCGGCTTTTTTACTGAGGTTTTTCCTTAGAGCCTGCTCAATTTCAACTTGAAGACTGATAAAGCTGTCTTGAACCGACGGCAAGAAAACTGCGGATGCCGGGTCGAGTAAGATACGATTAAAATAACGATGTCCAGGTGAGCCTTCCTTTAGCATCGACTGATTCACCAAGACGACTCCTGCTTCTTCGCCGATTTGGCTCCGATTTGCATCGTGTACTTCTGTAGAAGACCATTGCAAACTATGCGCCGATTGCAAGGCAACTTGACCCAACCCTTGTTGTACTTCCATCGTACTTTCGATGGCTTTTAAGTATGTCGGTATTCTTCCGTCCACATAAAAGGGAACTTTTGAAAGTGAACCATCCGCAATTCCTTTTTTGAGTAAAGCCAATAAACTGCTCTCTTTCCCTAATTCGCCAATGGGGAATAAAGCAGTTCCGCCCTTTCGTACAATTTCTTCAATTTTGTCCAACAATATTTCTTCCATGTCCGTGCGAGCAAACTTCTGATAATGTCCCTGAGTTATGCTGAGCAAGGCAATGTCGAAGTTTTGATCTATCCACTTTGCAGGAGAGGATATTCTTTCAGAATGAAGAGCAAAATCACCGGAAACAAACACGGAATCTTGTTTACTTCTCATCACCACGCTAGAAGCCCCCGGCATTTGTCCCGCAGGGAGTAATTGTATACCAAGATCATCATGAAATGGAAAAAACTTTTCCTGCCAAGGGATGGGTCTAACCTTACAGGCATGAATCTCCTCGCTGTCATAAGCAGCAGCATCCTGTGTCCATTCTGTTTCGGTTCTGGTTAGGGTACCCAATAGTATCGGAAGCAAGGATGCCGTTTCTGTGCTAGCCCAAATCGGAATGTCCGGCCATTTCTTCACCAAAAAAGGTAATGCTGCTGCGTGTTGATAATGAGCTCGTGTGATGATGATCAAATCCGGTTTGGGTATTCCTGCAAAGCTAGGATATCGATCCCCTTTTAAGAACAAACGCATTCCTGCATCGATGAGTATACGTTTGCCGGAGCGAGCAAACTCGATCATATAGGAAGCAGCATCGGCATCGTTCCCACCAGCGATTGCCTTAACAATGATGTGACTACTACCCGCTAACCCAGCTTGCTTCTGATTTTGTGGATAAAGATAATGATGCCAATCTGTATACTCAGACTCATCCACCATAAGTAACGGGACATTATTGACCATGGGTCTGCCTGGAACCGGGTCTGTTTCGCGACCATGTAAAGAACTTCCCCTTAATGTCAGACGATTGTCCATGGTAATGGGAGGCAGGAAAGCCTCTTCTTTATCAAGTGCTGGTTCTGAAGTGACTTCCTGAATCGGCACCTCTTCTTGTGTGGTTTGAGATTCATCAAGTACTGCTTCAAACAGAGCTAATTGTTGAGAGGATTTCGTCGCCATCGAATTCAACTGTTCCGGTAAATAAGGATATTTCTTCTCAAACAACTGTAATACTGTAGTTTGCCGATTCAAGCTTCGCTCTATCCCTTTGCGAATCCATTCGACTTTGCTTTTTAGCTCCTCTTCCGCATTCCGTTCTAAACAATTATACTCTTTTAATAGGAGGCGTAGGTGCTCGGTTTCGATGAGGATATTTTCATATTCGCATAACAGACCACTTTGCTTTTGATTCCGCAATATTTGATTTTCATGACGCAATCTCAAGTATAGAACCAGCATCTGATCAGAAAAGAGTGCATCTTCATTCCAGCGAAAAACATCATGAGCGGAGGAAGATTGCATATCCTCCGAATACTTAGTATCCTTAATTGAATCGACATTTCCGTCATGCTGGACTTCACTCACGGGATGCACCTCAATTTCCTCGCCTCTCCCCGATTGCTCTGACCATCGGAAAGCCTTGCCATCGTGAAAATTATTCTTTAACAACTGTTGTAGGTACAAGTCCGTCTCTTCAGACTTTTCGAAGGATTCCATTGCTTGTTGCAGAGTAATATCTGCCTTTGATAATGGAATCCTTATCTTTGCATTCGGGTCAATGGGATGTTCAGTAGGATTATTTGAGACGCTTTTTGTTTCTGAACCGGAAGAGCTTACCCAAGAGCTTCGCTTAACATCCATAATATTCTCAAAATTCTTGGCGACTGAATTTCTCCTTCGCTTTGACATCCTCTCACCTCATTTTACTTTAATGGGGTTTTCTGGTTAAGAATCCTTTGAATCTCCTCTGGTAGAAACACATAACGTTCCCTACAAAAATGACAAATCGTTTCGACTGGTTCCGCCTGCTGAATCATTTCCGACAAGTCGGTAGAACTCATACTCCCAAAAATATTTTCCAGTCGTTCACGATTGCAAGAACACTGGAACGATACTTCCCGTGTTTCCAGTATTTCAACCTCTTCCTGTTCAAACAGGTGGTATAAAAGATGTTCCGCAGAAGGATGTTCTGAAATCAT
>ERZ1645189.143-NODE-143-length-17209-cov-4.523668_pt1 | contig 17209 bp, 13 predicted proteins | sample MGYA00575350_ERZ1645189 | MGnify/ENA primary metagenome ERZ1645189 (study PRJEB40845, sample SAMN11283421) | freshwater sediment metagenome | isolation source: river sediment | host: Sediment | place: India: Jajmau, Kanpur | collected 2015-12-17 ...
CCAGTTTCAATCAGGCTGATGTCAAATATCTCCTCTATAAGTCCAAGTAAATGCTTTCCGCTTTTATTAATGGTAAGTGCAAATGAGTCTATGTCTTCTTTAGGAATATCATCCATTAACAAGTCAGAAAAACCAATAATTGCATTAAGAGGTGTCCTGAGCTCATGGGACATTGTGGCAAGAAATGTGGACTTAAGTCTGTCACTCTCCTCAGCAGTCTCTTTTGCATTGATAAGATCCTGTATAAGCTGGCGCTCTTTGGTTATATCATCCTTGATTGCAACAAAGTTTGTTATCTCACCGGATGAGTTCTCAATAGGGGAGATTGTTTCCCTCTCCCAGAATATTTCATTATTTTTCTTTTTGTTGGCAATCTCTCCGTTCCATGTTTTGCCACTTTTAATAGTTTCCCACAGATTTTTGTAAAACTCTTTATCCTGTACCCCGGAATTAAAAAATGAAGGAGTTTTGCCTTTGATTTCACTGAATTCGTAACCGGTTATGGCTGTAAATGCAGGGTTTACATATTCAACCTGACCATTACTGTCAGTAATCAATACACTTGCAGAACTCTGACTGACAGCCGACGATAGTTTTGAAAGCAAATCTTCATTTTTCTTGTATTCTGTTACATCGTGCACTATTGAAAATAAAATTGTCCGGTCATTAAGAAGAAATCCTCCGGAATATACCTCAACATCACGAATTTCGCCGTTTTTGAGCCTGTGTTTAAACTGAAACCGGCGTTGCTTGTTAGAGGCTGCTTTGGCAATTTCCTGAGTTAGAATATCTCTGGGCAAGGTATTAATCGAATCAATATTCAATCTGGTAATTTCATCATGGGAGTACCCGTAAAAGAGTGTAGCTGCATTGTTGGCATCCAGAATGTTCCCGCTTTCGGAATCAACGAGCAAAATTACAGTATGATTGTTTTCAAAAAGAAGCCTGAATCTCTCTTCACTTTGCATGAGTGCCTCTTCTGCATGTTTTCTGAAAGTTATATCCCTTTGAATCCCAAAATTGCCAGTAATTCTTCCTTTGGAATCATAAAGACAAATATAGTCTCCCTCAATATGAATAATGCTTCCGTCTTTTCGTGTCTCTTTGGTTTCTGTATGAAGCCGGCCATTATCAAAGAACTCTCTCCAAACGGTCTTGCCATGCTCCAGATCATGTTTGAAAAAGTCAGCCGGAGTTAAACCGATTACCTCTTCATACTTCATTCCGTATTGTTTCACAAAAGCCTCATTGGCATCTGCAATTTTCATGTTGAAAAATACCTCTTCGAGTATTTTATCTTTGTCGGGAGCAGATTGCCAGTCAACAGGCTCTTCAAGTTCAAAGAAGAATATTCCCTCAAGAGCCTGCTCAAAAAACAGTTTCACATACTGGTATGTCTCCTTGTGTTTATCCTCAACTTGTCTGATCTCTGTTATATCATCTGCGAATGTCAGAAGAGACGGTTCATTTCCTACCTGAATAAGGTGGCAGGTAACACTTATAATTCTTTTTCCGGATACCGGCAGTTCTATTTCAAGCTCTCTGTGAATTATTTTTCCTTTTAAAGAGACCTCTTCAATGATATCTTTGACAGCTTCATTTGAGAATTTAATGCCAAGATTTTCAAGCTTTTGATTTATGATTGACTCTCTGCTTAATCCAATGAATTTTTCAAAATTTGAATTCACCTCAATAAACCTGATTTCGTTCATTGTGGTAACGCAGATAGCCTGAGGGCTAAAATTTATGAAATCGGACAACAGCTCTCCGGACGGATGCACTCCAATCATTGCGTGAATTGAATAATTTTTCAAATTTATTCATTTAATCAATTCAATCCTTAATTATTGAGTAATTATATGATATAATTTTCACTTTTTTTCAGAGATGTTAAGGCATTCATTATTAAACCCTCTGCTTCAGAAACGGAAATGGAATATCCCTCTTTGTGAAGAGACGTAACAAATTCACTGTGAGATCTGCCTTTTCTGTAATCAGGCTCTTTGGACGGATGCTTTAAGTATTTAGATATGAGATTAATATCTTCAGAAACATTTAACACCGCATGATAGAAAAGTGTATTGTTTTTCAGATACATAGATGATCCCATAATTTTAAGATTTCCGATTGAAAGGTCTGAGATCCCTTTAGTGTTAAGATTTTGTATTCCGGCACTCTCAAAAGATGATATCAGATGAGAATTGATTTTGTCAAACACTGATCTTGGACGCTCTCTTGAAGTCTGTGGAAATTTAATTGAAAAAACGGCCATTGATGGTGTAAGTATAACGGTTTCACCGCCTGAAGGTCTTTTTAGCACCCTCAGTCCGTCCTGAATAACCTTTTCTGTGTAAAGTGCTGTCTCCGGATTATTTGCTCTCCCAAGCACAATGTATGTACTGTCCGGCCTCCATATACAAAAGTCGAACAGGGCAGGGGAGTTCATTATTTCGGAGTCTGGCAGATTATATGCCTCAACATTAACAGAGCCTTCCATCTGGTATTGGAAATTATTTAAAATAAGAGGGTACAGTTGTTGTACCCTCCATTTGAATATTATTTGTGAATCGCCTGGTCAACAGCTTCAAAGCCAGCTTCCATAAACACCTCGGATACTGTAGGGTGAGTGTGAACAGTCTGAGCTATGTCATACACCGTAGATTCTAGCTGAATATATGCTGCAGCCTCATTTATCATATCAGTCGCATTCTGGGAGACTATCTGAACTCCAAGAACCTCGCCGATTTTATTGTCAGACAAAATTCTGACAAAACCTTCGGCTGCACCTTCGGTCTGGGCCTTTCCGTTTGCAGATAATGGAAACTCGCTCACCTTGTAATCATAATTACCGGCTTTGAGATCATCCTCGGTTAATCCAATCTGGGCCGCCTCAGGAACAGTGTACATGTTCATTGGAAGTTTAGTAATATCCAGTTTAGTCCCAATACCCCTGAGCTTGTTTATTACATGTAGTCCCTGTGCAGAACCAATATGAGCAAACATTGATACTCCATTAACATCTCCAACTGCAAAAATTCCCTTAACTGAAGTTTCGCAATCTTCATTTACCTTTATGTACCCGTTCTCACTGGCAATTTCAATATCTGAACTTATAATGTTCCCCTTTCTGTCACCGGCATTAATGATTATATCACAAGGAATCTCTTTTCCGGACAGATTAAGGATACCATCTTTCCAGATACCATCTGTTGAAGTAAGAGAAACATTATAAACAATGTCAATTTTCTCCTTTTTAAGCCTTGCAGCCATATAATTGCGAACATAAGAGTCTGCTTTTGGCATAATAAGAGATGTATCGGAAACAATTGTCACATTCCTGTCCATCATTGAAAAAAGCTGAGCCAGTTCAATTGCTACAGGAGTTTTACCAACTACTACAATATTTTGAGGAATCTCCCTCTCAGTAAATAGTTTTTTTGGTTCAACAACAAGTCCCTCCGATGAGTTCTGAATCTTTGGCGATGAAGAACCGGTAGCTATTATTATGTTCCTGGTTTCAAGCAAACGATTGTCTGCCAGGACACTGTTTGCACTCACAATTTTTGCCTCACCGGTAATAATTTCAACTCCGTTTTTCTTAAGCAAAAACTCAACCCCTCCGGTGAGACGCTTTACAATAGTGTCAGCCCTCTTAATTGCTTTGCTCCAGTTGAAAGATACTGCTTTTCTGTCAATACCGTCAATACCAAATCTGGCCGAATCCTTAACGATTCTTTGATAGAGCTTAACACTCTCCATCATGGACTTTGAAGGAATACAGCCCCAGTTGAGACACATGCCTCCAATTACATTTTTTTCAATGATTGCTGTTTTGAGGCCGACTTGTCCTGCGCGTATAGCTGCCACATAACCTGCAGGACCTGATCCGATTATAATTAAATCATACATTATTTGTTCCTCCTTCATTAATCCATTATTATACTTACCGGCTCTGCAAGGTAGTCCATTACAGAATTTACAAATCTTGCTGTTTCGCCTCCGTCGGCTATTCTGTGATCAACACTCAGCGACAAAGGAAGTACAAGACCAGGAACAACAGCATCCTCCTTAACAACAGGCCTCTTGCTGATTCTGCCGATTCCAAGAATAGCTGCCTGCGGGTAATTTATTACAGGAACAGCAAACAGCCCTCCAATACTTCCATAGCTTGTAATTGTAAAAGTACCATCCTTCATATCATCAAGGGTCAGTTTCCCATCCCTTGCCTTGTCTGAAATTTCCTGAATCTGAGATGCTATCTCTTTTACGGAAATCTTGTCTGCATTCCGGATAACCGGAACAACAAGCCCTTTGGGAGTGTCTATTGCAATACCAATATTGTAATATTTTTTATAAATCATATTGCCTTTCTCCATGTCAATTTCTGCATTTAATGCCCTGAATTTTCTGAGAGAAAGTGCTACTGCCTTTACGATGAAAGCCAGATATGTAAGTTTGATTCCATTTTGAGATAGTATCTCCTTATATTTTTTTCTGATTCTGTCAAGTTCTGATATCTCAACCTCTTCAAAAACAGTCATGTGAGCAGCATTGTGTTTGCTTTGAATCATGTTTCTGGCAATAGTTTTGCGCATCTGAGACAGAGGTTCAATCTCAACCAGATTCTCACTGGCTGGTAATGAAACAGCAGAAGATGAGATAGATGTAGCTGGTTTTGATTTATCTGTTGCAAACCTCAGAATATCATCTTTGGTTACACGACCAGCCGGACCAGTTCCTTTTACATTATTTATGTCAATTCCACTCTCCTTTGCAAGAGCACGGGCTACCGGAGTTGCAAGTACTTTGACTGTTTTGTTTGAATCTGAAGATGTATTTGAAACACCCTCTTTACTTGCCGAAAGAACTGCGCTGTTTCCTGCAACTTCAAGGGTCCCCACGACACCTGCTCCCTCTTCCTCAACCGCTTCAGGTTTATTCACCTCTGCAACTGCAGCTTCTCCCTCAACACCCTCCATATCGATTTCTACGAGTGCAGATCCAACATGTATAGTTTCACCAACCTTGCCAAATTTTGCGGCAATTATACCATCTCTCGGAGAAGGAATTGCGGTAACTACTTTATCTGTTTCCATAGTGACTAGCGAATCGCCCATCTTTACAGACTGACCTTTTTCGACATGCCATTCAACGATTGTTCCCTCTTCGAGTCCCTCGCCTATGTCCGGAAATTTGAATATATATCTCATACTTTTAATATTTTACTATTTTTTCAATTTCGTAGAAAATCTTGTAGGGATCCTGCATATAATGGTGCTCTCCTTTAGGAAGAGGTACAATTACGTCAAATCCGGATACCCTTGCTGGCGGTGCTTCAAGGTGCAAAAATGCCTCCTCTATTGCTATCTGACTTATTTCAGCCCCGAGCCCGAACGATTTTGGACCCTCGGTCACAGTAATGATTCTTCCTGTTTTCCTGACAGATTTTGCGATAGTCTCTCTGTCGATAGGGTAGATAGAGCGAAGATCAATAAGTTCTACGCTGATTCCCGCCTCCTTTGCCATTACCATAGCTTTCTGCACTTCACGTATCATCGCTCCGAAAGAGACGATTGTAACATCCTTACCCTGAGCCAGAACATTTGCCTTACCAAGAGGAATAGTAAACTTTCCGTCCGCTACCTCCTGTTTAATTGCCCTGTAGATTCTCTTTGGCTCCATGAAGAGTATTGTATCATTGCTCTCAATGGCAGAAATAAGCATTCCTTTGGCATCATGCGGTGTAGACGGAGCAACTACCTTCAGACCGGGTATGTGGCCAAAAATCGCCTCCATACTCTCACTGTGGTGCTCAAGTGCATTTATACCTCCGCCATAAGGCATTCTGATTACCATAGGCGTTTCCAGCTGCCCCCTTGAACGGTTTCTCATTCTGGCAGCGTGGCTGATAATCTGGTTAAATGCAGGATAAACAAATCCGCAGAACTGCATCTCCACAACCGGGCGCATTCCAGCCACAGCCATTCCTATAGCAGTTCCAACAATTCCTGACTCTGCAAGAGGGGAGTCAAACACCCTTTCTACACCATATTTTTGCTGAAGCCCTTCTGTAACACGAAATACTCCTCCCTCAACCCCGACATCCTCGCCGTATACAATTACGCTTTTATCTTCTGCCAGTTTTATATCCAATGCATCATTGATTGCATTGACCATATTCATTATTTTCATTCCGGTAAAATTCTTTAGATTGATTATTATTTAACCTTTGAGGCTTTCCACTGAAGGAAGCGTTCATACTCCTTCTCCTGTTCCTTAAGATCATCTGGCATCTCTGCATAGAGGTACTTAAAGACATCCTCCTTTGGATATGGGCCGTAGTTTTCGGCCTCAATAAACTGGCGGTCTACCTCCTCTTTGTACTGAGGAATGATCTTTTCCTCCTCCTTTTCGCTCCAGAGTTTCTTTGCCTCAAGATAGAGTTTCAGCCTTCTTAGCGGATCTTTTGATTCCCACTGCTGCTCCTCCTCTTTAGTTCTGTATTTTGTAGGGTCGTCTGAGGTGGTGTGAGCACCCTTTCTGTATGTAACTGCCTCAATCAGTACCGGACCTTCGCCGTTTTTACATGCTTTTACAGACTCTTCAACCGCTTTGTACATTGCAAAATAATCATTTCCGTCTACCTTAATTCCCTTTACTCCGTAGGCAACGGCTTTGATTGCAAGAGATTCTGATGCAGTCTGCATGCGGGTAGGGGTGGAGATTCCGTACTGGTTATTCTGAATAATAAAGACTACAGGCACTTTCCACACACCGGCAAAATTGACAGCCTCATGGAAATCTCCTTCGGAAGTTCCTCCATCACCTACAAATGCAAAAACAACTTCATCTTTTTTATTGTATTTGATTTCATATCCAATTCCGGCAGCATGAAGCAACTGAGATGCAATAGGAACACTTATGGGAAGAGTTTTCTTTGCATTCTGGAATTTTGAGCCATCTTCATATCCCATGAAGTAAAGAAAGAGCTCTTTAAGAGTAACGCCTTTTGCAAGCATTGCACCCATCTCCCTGAATGCAGGAACCAGCCAGTCATTGTCACCAATTATTGCTCCTACAGCACCCGATATTGCCTCCTGACCATAGTTTGGCGGATAGGTGTAAATTCGTCCCTGACGCTGGTATGATACAATCTGCAGGTCTGCTGTTCTTGCGAAGAGCATATCCTTGTATGCCTTGAGCAATTTCTCATCTGAAACTGCAGGCATCATAGCTTTATTAATGACCTTTCCCTTGTCATCAATAATCTGAAAAACCTTGTTATCTATTGGATTATATTCGTTGAACATCTTGATTGTTTTGTTGATTTATTACTTAAAACAAACAAAATGTCATTTTGTTGAGAGGCAGTTTTTTTGGAGAGAAAACCCTGACAAAGAAAAAAGAGCTCCCCGTAGCGGAGAGCTCCTTTAAATATCTGCATGTAAACAATACTAGATGTCGTATCGTACAAACAGCTCTATAGCCTGATATTCTGCCATTCCCAGTTTGTCGAACAGTACAGCTGTGTTGTGGTTTCTCTCCTCTGCACGCTGCCAGAATTCACGTTTGTCTGAACCGGGGAATAGAGGTCTGTCTTTCTGGGACTGGTGTTTGAATATGGCCTCCCTTTTAATGTTTACCTCCTCAGGACTCAATGGAACAGCCATATTTGAGTCAGCAACGTCCCACTCCTGCCAAGCTCCTCTGTAGAGCCAAACCCTGCAATCTTTAATCCATTTCTCCTCTTTAAGCTCTTCAAGGGCAGCAAAAATTGCCTGCAGACAAACTCTGTGAGTTCCGTGAGGGTCGCTAAGGTCTCCTGCTGCGTAAACCTGGTGAGGTTTAACTTTTTGCAGCAGCTCTTTAACTATCTCAATATCAGCTTTGCTGATAGGCTTTTTCTTTACACCGCCTGTTTCATAGAAAGGAAGGTCAAGGAAGTGAACTCTGTTTTCAGGAATTTTCAGATAGCGGCAGGCAGCTTTAGCCTCTCCGCGTCTGATTGCGGCCTTGACAGCCCTGATACTAGGTGTGTCAGGTTCTCCCGGATGCTTGGTGCTTAGCTCCTTCTGTGCAGTAGCATAGATATTTTCGCTCTTTGACATATCAAGTTCAAAGATTTTTGAGCTGTCTCTGAGGAAGTCAAGGAACCTGATTGCATCATGGTCAAAAACAGCAATATTTCCGGATACCTGATATGCAATGTGAACTTCATGTCCGTGCTCAGAGAGCCTTGCCATTGTTCCGCCCATTGAAATAACATCATCATCCGGGTGAGGGCTGAATATTATTACCCTTTTTGGGAAAGGTTTTGCCCTTTCCGGACGGGTAGAGTCGTCTGAGTTTGGCTTTCCTCCCGGCCAGCCTGAAATTGTATGCTGAAGATCGTTGAATACTTTGATGTTGATTTTGCTTGCAGGTCCCTTTTCGGTAACCAGGTCACTCATACCATTATCGTTGTAATCTCTGTCTGTGAGCTTGAGGATAGGTTTATCAAGCTTCTTGCAAAGCCAGAAAACAGATTTTCTGATCATGAAATCTGTCCATTCAACAGTTCCGGTGAGCCAGGGGGTTTTAACCCTTGTAAGTTCTGCAGCTGCAGCGTAATCAATAATTACCTCAAGATTATCATGTTGCTGAAGATAGGAGATAGGGGTCTGCTCATTTATTGGACCCTCTACCATTTTTGCTATTGATCCGGCTTTACCTTCACCCCATGCAAGAAAGAATATCTTTTTTGCTGAGAGGATTGTCTCAATACCCATAGTAAGGGCATGGAAAGGAACATATTCAACACCAAAAAACTCAGATGCAGATGATACTCTTGATGAATAGTTGAGCGTAATAAGTCTTGTTCTGGAGTTGTAAGCAGAACCGGGTTCGTTAAATCCCATTCCTCCAATAACCAGAGCGTCTATTCCGCCAAGTTTGTCGATTTTATTCTCATATTCGACACAATAGTCGTGAATTTTCTCCTTAGCAACCTCTCCGTCAAGAAAATGAATATTTTCTGCAGGAATATCTATGAAATCTATAAGATACTCTTTCAGAAACCTGTAGTGGCTCTGGAGTTCGTTTTTGTTCAGCGGCCAGTATTCGTCTACAGAGAAGAGGTGAACATTTTTAAATGACAACTCTTTTCTCTGATGAATGGCAACAAGCTCTTCATACACTTGTATCGCAGAAGATGAGGCACTTACACCCAATATACAATTTTGTCCCTTACGGGCTTTTCCTCTGATTAACTCCGAAATACTTTCCGCTACAATCGCAGAGGCAGCCGTTGAGTCCTCGTAAATGTCTACCGGGATCTTCTCGTACCGTTTTGTGAAATCACTGTGAACTATCATAACATTACAATTTATAATTATTGATTACCATTGACAGGTAACAATCGAGACGCAAAAATAGTTAAAAAAACTATTCAATAATTGTACTTTTTCCACAGTTTGGCAATGTGCCGCCTTATCTCGCTCTCTTTTGCATTGTTACCCGGATCATAAAATTTTGTACCGGCTAATTTATCAGGCAGAAACTCGAGTTCTGTAAAATTACCCTCATAAGAGTGGGCGTATTTGTACTCCTTTCCGTATCCCAGGCTCTTCATCAGTTTGGTTGGAGCATTCCTGAGATGCAGAGGAACAGAGAGGTTTCCGCTCTTTTCCACCTCAGCAAGAGCCTCGTCAATAGCCATGTAGGAGGCGTTGCTTTTAGGAGAGGTAGCAAGATACACTGCAACCTGTGACAGGATAATCCTCGATTCAGGCATTCCAATCTTATGTACTGAGTCAAAACATGAGTTTGCCAGCAGAAGGGCATTTGGATTTGCAAGGCCGATATCCTCAGATGCCAGTATAACCATCCGCCTGACTATAAAAAGAGGATCTTCGCCGCCTGCAATCATTCTGGCCAGCCAGTATACAGCCCCGTTAGGGTCTGAGCCACGGATACTTTTTATAAATGCAGATATGATATCATAATGCTGCTCTCCATTTTTGTCATAAATGGCAATATTCTCCTGTAACTTTTCGGTTACGGTCTTATTGTCAATAATTACAGCCTCATCAGGCAGATGAGAAGATACTATCAGCTCAATAATGTTTAGAAGCTTTCTTGCATCACCGCCGGAAAACCTGAAAAGAGCCTCATTTTCGGTAACCTGAATATCTATTTTGGATAAAACCGGATCTTCAGTTAAAGCTCTCTTAGTTAGTTTGTCAAGATCCTCAACATCAAGAGATTTAAGGATATAAACCTGACAGCGGGAGAGGAGGGGAGTAATTACTTCAAAGGATGGATTTTCTGTTGTGGCACCTATAAGAACAATGGTCCCGTCCTCGACAGCACCAAGAAGCGCATCCTGCTGAGATTTGCTGAAACGGTGGATTTCATCAATAAAGAGAATTGGTCTTCCTTTCGAGAAAATTGATCTCGAACGGGATTTCTCAATTACTTCCCGGACATCTTTAACTCCGGAACTTACAGCTGACAGAGTATAGAAAGGTCTTTCAAGCTGATGTGAAATGATTTTTGCAAGTGTAGTTTTTCCGACACCCGGAGGGCCCCAGAGAATAAAGGAGGAGATGTTTCCGCTCTCAATCATTTTTCTGAGAACAGAGTCTTTTCCTACAAGATGTTCCTGGCCTACATATTCATCGAGGTTACGGGGCCTGAGCCTTTCCGGAAGCGGTGGAACGGGGGTGCCTCTTTCCGGCTCGTCTACGCTATTTAACATAATATAAATTGTCTTGCTAAAATGGTTATTCCTGATCTCTTTTTTTCAACTGCTTAACAATCCGGGAAATAACGCTTTCGATTGATTCGTCGGGTTCAATGATATTGTAACCTCCCCAGAAGTTGCTGTCTGTAAAATCCTTCACTCTGTTTGATATTATATCCTTAGGCCGGATTCTGTTCTCTGTATCAATTTTTCTCTGGCGGTCAGAAATATCAGTTGTTGCGAGTTCAGAATAAACTGTATAATTATTTTTAAACCATTTCTTATCCCATTTTGCCTGAAACTTCACTTCAGTTCTCGAATAGTCAAAATACCAGATTCCATCAATCTCTTTGTAATTTACTAGATATGCTGCCGAAACAACATCCATTTTAAGATTAAAAGGTTTCTTTTTGACAAAATAGCTGTTTGCATTTTCTCTTCCCTCTACATTCATGTTAAATTCAATTCTTGCAATTGCCATTGATTCCGACTCAATGTAAACTTTGCCTCTAAAATAAATATCTGCAAGTCCCTCTTTTTCATTGAATTCAATTACATAAAAGAATTTATCACCAATTGTAACAGGTGTGCCAAATGAGAAACGATAAATATTGTCCATAGAAAACGGATCTACTCCAAGGAACGGATCCTTTGCCACATCTATTTCAATAGCAGAATTTGGCCCGCCCTGGAATTTAACCATCAGTGTGTCAACCCTGTTTTCATCGTAGTTACCCCGTGCCTTGTAAATACCCAACTGATCTGCCCTGTATCCTACATAAGGCGCTTTGTTGATATCAAGAACTGCCTCATTTATTGATACATAGCTACTGCCCTTCTTAATCATCTCTCTGTAGAACGCAGTCATCTGTTTTGGCTCTACAGGGTAATTATTGTCAATTCTGCTGATTGCCAGTTTTATAAGCAAATCTGCATCCTGCGGACGGATAGTGACTGGTTTAAGATTAATCTCAGATGGTGTGAGTTTAACTGAAATTTCCTGATTGGAATTTGGTGTAATAGCAATTTTCTGGCTTCTGAAGCCAAGGTAAGAAACCAGAATTGTATCGGCGGTTACATGTTTTGGAACTTTTAAAACAAAGAAACCGTCAGAGTTCGAAACATTACTTATGTTGGTAGATAACAGCTGTATGCTGGCATAGCTTAAATTCTTCCTGTTAGAGGCATCCTGTACCCTGCCCGAAACCGAGTAGAACTCCTGAGCTAATAGAGTGTTGACGCTCAGCATCAAAACTAAAACTAGAAGTCTGGATATTGTTTTCATAACCAAAAAATTTATTGGTGATACCAGTGCGAATTTAAGAAAAAAGCAAGAGAGAATCATTCATTAGGAGGAAAAAAGCTAATTTCGCAGCTGAATTATGAAACAAATGAGAAAAAAAGAGAGAGAAGTTCTGCATGACATTGTAATTGAATCTGTTGCAGCAGAAGGTAAGGCTATTGCAAAAATTAACGGAAAAGTATTATTTGTTCCTTTTGCAATTCCTGGTGATGTGGTTGATGTCGAGATACACAGAAAAAAGAGCGGATGGATGGAAGGTGTTGTAAAACAAATAACTGCCCCCTCCCCTGACCGGATTGAGCCTTTTTGCTCTTACTATGGTACTTGCGGAGGTTGCAAATGGCAGCCGCTGCCTTACCCTTTGCAGCTTAAGTTCAAACAGCAGCAGGTAGAAGATCAGCTTAAACGAATTGGTTCACTTGAGTTACCTGAAATATTGCCAATCATTGGATCTGACAATACAAAATATTACAGAAACAAACTGGAGTTTACCTTTTCAAACAAGAGATGGATTGAATCCCTTTCAGAAGCAGAGAATATTCCTGCAGACGAAAGACAGGGTCTGGGATTTCATATCTCGGGCATGTTTGATAAAGTACTGGATATTCATAAATGCTATCTGCAGGAATCTCCCTCTGATGAGATAAGAAATCATATTCGCAAGTTTGCACTTGAAAACAAATACGATTTTTTTGACCTTCGTGAGCAGACAGGATTTCTGAGAACACTCATTATCAGAACTGCAACCACAGGCGAAACGATGGTAATTGTTGTTTTTGCATATGATGATAAAGAGAAGATTAACAAATTAATGTCTTCCCTTACCGAAACGTTTAATGGAATCAAATCCCTCAACTATGTTATCAATGGAAAGAGGAATGATACAATATCTGATTTACCGGTAATTAACTTTGCAGGAGAAGACGCCATTTACGAAAAAATGGAGAATCTCAGATTCAGAATTGGTCCGAAATCTTTTTATCAGACAAACTCAGACCAGGCCTACAAGCTGTATTCAGTAGTAAGAGAATTTGCCGGCCTTACAGGAAATGAAACAGTATATGATTTGTATACCGGAACCGGTACAATTGCTCTCTTTCTGTCTGCCGGAGCCGCAAAAGTTGTTGGCGTTGAATATGTTCCTGAAGCAATTGAAGATGCCTTTTCAAACGCATCTGTGAACAATATTGAAAACTGCTCGTTCTATGCAGGAGATATGAAAGATGTTCTTTCATCATCATTTATTGCCGAAAACGGCAAACCGGATGTAATTGTTCTGGACCCCCCGCGTGCGGGCATACATCCCGATGTAGCTAAAGTAATTATTGAGGCAAGACCTTCTAAAATAGTATATGTCAGCTGTAACCCTGCAACTCAGGCGCGCGATATTTCACTAATGAAAGATTATTATTCAGTAACTGCTGTTCAGCCGGTTGATATGTTTCCGCATACACATCATCTTGAGAATGTGGCTTTACTGGAACTTAAAAATAACTAACTGCCAAATACACTAAACCTGAAGAAAATGGATATTTTCAGTCAGTACAGGGCGAATGCAGATTACCAGAGAGGTCTTGAAATGTCTGCTTACATGAGACATCAGTTTAAATATCTGGGAATTGGATCTGTTAAAAGACGGGAAATATCTGCTCAGTTTTTCAGGGAGATTGATAAAAAAAGCCCTTTTGACTGGGATTTTGTATTTGACTGTTTCAAAAGGGAAGAACGCGAATATGTATATCTGGCTTGCGATTACATGTTTCGCCGCAAGGACGTGATTAATGAGTGCGATTTTGGTAACATTGAAAAGCTTGCACTTATTAAGCCATGGTGGGATAGTATTGACTCGATAGCTCCTGTAGTTGGTTTTTTGTGTATGAAATATCCGGAACTGACAGGGAAGTTTATTATTCCGTGGAGTAAGGGAAGTGATAAATGGCTTATAAGAATATCTATAATATTTCAGCTTAAATATAAGAAAGATACTAATTTAGAGTTGTTGTCGAAAGTAATACTTCATAATAACGGAACAAAAGAATTCTTTATAAACAAGGCTATTGGCTGGGCTTTAAGAGAGTATTCTAAAACAGATTATGAATGGGTTATAGACTTTGTAAATACAAATCAGTTAAGTAATCTGAGCAAAAGAGAGGCATTAAAAGTAATAAACAGAAAGGGTTGAGATTATGATACACTTTGACGAGAGAAATGATACAATTTGTGCACTTGCTACCCCGGGTGTCACTTCTGCAATATCTGTCATAAGAGTAAGCGGAAAGGATGCGATTGCAGTTGCCGACAAGATATTCAGGCCACTGGGCGGCCCTTCCCTTCTTAATGGCAGTGGCAGGACTATGAGGCTGGGTACAATTCTGAAAGACGGACTTGTAATTGATGAAGCTCTGGCTGCTGTTTTCAGGGCTCCGGCTTCATATACCGGTGAAGACTCTGTGGAGATATTCTGTCATGGTTCTCTCTTTATTCAGAAAGAGGTTCTTATGCTGCTCTTTGAAGCTGGTGCCAGACAGGCCGGTCCGGGAGAGTTTTCTATGAGAGCGTTTCTTAACGGAAAAATGGATTTAGCCCAGGCAGAGGCCGTTGCAGATCTTATTTCATCAGAAACTTCAGGTGCTCACAGAATTGCCATGCAGCAGATGAAGGGTGGATTTTCAAAGAAACTTTCTGAGATGAGATCAGAATTACTGAATCTGGTGTCATTAATGGAGCTGGAACTTGATTTCAGTGAAGAGGATGTTGAGTTTGCAGACAGAACCAGACTTAGAAATATTCTTGACGGAGTAAGAGCTCATATCGAAACTCTTATTGAATCTTTTAAATTAGGTAACGTTATCAAAAATGGTGTTCCTGTGGCAATTGTAGGTGCCACAAATACAGGAAAAAGTACTCTTCTCAACTCAATTCTTGGAGAAGAGAGGGCTATTGTTTCTGATATTCACGGTACTACCAGGGACTTTATCGAGGATGTTGTTAATGTTGAAGGAACAGCATTCAGGTTTATTGATACAGCAGGAATCCGCAAGACAGATGAGGCAATTGAGCTGATAGGCATTGAGAGGACCTATGAGAAGATAAGAAAGGCATCCGTTGTAATTTTAATGCTTGATGCAGAGAGAAGCGACTCTTTTGCAGATAGCATGGCAAAACTTGCGGAAAGCCCTGCTCTTCAGGATCAAGTTCTGTTTATTCTGGTTAACAAAACAGACTCACTCTCCGGAGGAAATACAAAAGAAGAGCAATTAGTCTCTCTTGCTGCCGCTTTTGCGGATAAATGCGGGCTAAAGCCATATTTAACAATGGGAATTTCGGCAAAAGCAGAAAAGGGGTTAAATGAGCTTAAAAAAGCCCTTGTATCAAGCCAGAATTTGCCACAGGCAGGAACAGACGAACTTTTGGTTTCTAACATAAGGCATCATCAGGCGCTTCTGCTTGCACTGGAAGCCCTCAACCGGGTTGAAGAGGGCATGAATAACTCAGTTCCAACAGATCTCCTTACACAGGATATCAGGGATGCATTGTTTCACCTGGGTGAAATTGTAGGAGAAATAAATACAGAAGAGATTCTTGGAAATATTTTCAGTAAATTCTGTATTGGGAAATAGAATTTCTAATATGAAGCCAGTCTGCTAATGATTGAATTAATGTCTTCTTTTAAATAATCAATTGCAGATACCTGACTGTAAGCTATGTTTATCTCAGTTTTTTGTGAGTTATCAAGCGATTCCTCAGCCATTGGGTATAATACATTATCCTCTTTGTAAATGTGGTTTTTCAGAAGCAAACCATATCCTCTGGCATTCTCAATAGCAGCAGCAAGGTTTTTTGTTTCAACTGCCTTAATCATTCCTTTTACATACTCTCTGCCTGCATCGTGTTCATTTAGCATAACCGGTATTGGGTTACAGTGCATATTCTCAAGATTTTGAAGCATTTGTCTGAATAAAATATCCTCCTCTTTCACATGGTGGAATCCGTCTGCATAGTTACGAATGAAATCAATCACATCATTGAAGAATGCGCTGTTCATTTTTCTGCTGCTCTCCATCTGAGTGCACTTTTCAAAGATTATGTCAATGACTTTCAGAATGTTTTTATGTTCATTTACTAATACTGATGTAATGTTGTTCTGCTGACTCATATATTTATCTGTTTGTAATCTTAATTAGTTTTTTTTGCGAGCGACTGTATTGTTTCGTCCCTGACCATATTTTCCATAGCTTCTCTTATTGGAGCATATTTATGGTGCATTGGGCACGGGTTTTCACAATCGCACTTTTTCATGCCAAATGCGCAACTTGAAATTATCCTGATGTCTCCTGTTGTCTGGGCAAGTTCTATTAAAGACAACTCAGGTTTTGATTCATCAAAAAAGAATCCGCCTCCTCTCCCTTTCGCCGAATTTATGAACCCTAATTTCGCTATGCGTTGCAAAATCTTCGCAGTAAAGAATTTTGGAGCATCAATCTCTCTTGAGATCTCATCTGTCCCTGGACGGTAACCAGCCCAGTTGCTCTTCTGGATATATACCAGAGCTCTCAGTGCATATTCGGTCTCTTTGTTAAACATAATTGATTAATTTTTTGCAAAGATAAATAAAAATATAAAAAGACCTATAAGTATTATTATAAAAATGTCTATCTTTGCAGAAAATTAATAAAACTACATGATTATGAATGCAAATGAAATGAATAATAAATTGTTGGGCGATATAGTAGCAAATGACTTCAGGAGTGCTGAGATATTTAAGGAGGCTGGTATCGATTTTTGCTGCGGCGGAAAGAAAACACTTGCTGAAGCCTGCAAAGAAAAAGGATTAAATATCAATGAAGTAGCTGACAGACTCAAAAAAATCCAGGAAGAGCCTGCATCTCCGGGTCAGAATTTCAAGGAGTGGTCACTTGATTTCCTATCAGATTATATTGTTAACACCCACCACAATTATGTAAGGAGAACCATGCCGGATCTGTTGTTTTATACTGCTAAAATTGCATCTGTTCACGGAGAGAATCATCCGGAACTGAAAGAGGTTGCAGATCTGTTTATGCAAATTGAGGCAGAACTGACTCAGCATATGAAAATGGAGGAGGATGTTCTGTTTCCTGCAATAAAAACAGCACTTAGAGGAAATAGTTCTGATGTAAAAGAGAGAAAGATCGGAAGAGCAC